>Ga0207864_1000280_pt1 | contig 77209 bp, 51 predicted proteins | sample HigsolmetaAR202D_FD_184834 | JGI IMG/M metagenome (GOLD analysis project Ga0207864, IMG submission 184834) | Ionic liquid and high solid enriched microbial communities from the Joint BioEnergy Institute, USA - AR20-2-D (SPAdes) (version 2) ...
AGGCGGAGGCCGGGCGCGGCGGGGGTAAGGCGGGGGTGGGTGGACGGAGGTAGGCAACCTTCGCGGTAAGGCCACCTTGCCGGGTCGAGCACGAGCACGAGCACGAGTACGAGCACGGGGCAGCCTTCGTCGTAAGGGCACCTTTCCAGGTCGAGCACGAGCACGTGCACAGGCGTGAGGGCGAGGATTGCGGGCTCGCTTGGCTGAGGGTGGCGGCCCAGGCGTTGTCCGGCCTGAGACGATGGCGGCGGGCGCGTACAGGTTTGATCGGTGCCGCGTGCACGATCGTGGACCGTCTGCGGACTCCGCGCCGGTCTCGGGCTAGGGGCCGCACTCGCGTACGAGCACGTGTTGTTGACCGTTTGCCCCGACCGCAATGTTCAGGCGCTGAAAGGGTAGCGAATAACGGATGGATTTCCTTCATTCGTTTGACGACAAATAGCGCTATCTGATACATTATTGTATATACCGTGCGCGCTGCCCGTGCGCACGGTATGTTTTTTCGGTCGGTGGTGGGTGGCCGGGGCCGGTGGGCCGTGCGGGGGCGATCGCCGGCCTGTCGGGCAGTGCCCGAGGCGCGTCATGCGGGCGAGCCCCGGCGATCTTCTGGTCTCGAATCGCGGAAAAGGACTCGAGCGTGTCGCTTCCCCTCTACGCCCAGCTCCTCGCGCATCTTCTCTTCGCGTACACGCTGTTCGCCGAGCCGTGGCTCGGCGTACGGGCGTACGCCGACTTGCGGGCGGCGGCCGCCCGGGGCGACTCCGGGGCCCGGCTCCGGTTCTACCGGTCGATCCTGATCATCGAGTGGCTGTGGGTCCTGGTCATCGCGGCGCTGGCGGCCGGACTGGAGGACCCGGTCGCGTCGCTGGGGCTGGGCGCGCCGGGCGGGATCCTGGGATCCAGGTTCGGCATCCTGTTTCTCGCCGGTGCGTTCGCAGGGATGGCGGCCGGGGCGGTGGTGGTCCGGCGGGACCCGGCGTTTGCGGCGCGGCAGCTCGAGCCGATCCGTGACATGGTGCCCGCCACGGCGGCCGAGCGCCGCGTTTTCGCCGCGGTCTCCGTGACCGCCGGGATCTGCGAAGAGCTGCTGTACCGCAGCTTCCTCTTCTTCTATTTCACCGAAATCTGGGCGCTCCCCCTGGCCGCGGCGCTGGTCCTGAGCTCGGTGATCTTCGGCGTCGCCCACGCGTATCAGGGCATCCGCGGGATCTTCGCCACCGGCCTCGTGGGGCTGGTGTTCGGCGGGCTGTACTGGGCGAGCGGGAGCGTGTGGCCCGGCGTGGTGCTCCACGCCCTCATGGACCTGCGGATGCTGGCGGTGGCCCGGGCCCTCGACGAGGCCGGTGCCCCGGCCTCGCCGCGGGATCCGGCGGTACCGGAGGGGTCAGCGCCCGTCTCGGATCCGGCTGATGGGACGTGAGCGCCCTCCGGTCGTGTCCGGATCACTGACTGTCGGACCGCGCGTTACGGGGTCCGATCCCCGGGGGGCGGGGCGTCGGCCGGGCCGGGCGGACCGCTCCCGGGGCCGGGTTCCGCCGGGACCGGCTCCGCCGTAGCGGGTGGCTCGCTCGCCGCGACGGGCGCGGCCACGTCGTCGCCCGGATCGAGCCCCGCATCCGCGCCGATGTACGCCCGGGCCCGCTCCAGCGCGTCCTCCACGCTCCCCATCACGTTCTCCTCCCCCACCGCGTACAGCAGCCGCGACCGCTCGATGGCGAAGAGCGGCTGGGCGTGGACCTCCGAGAGGATCACGAGCGTGCCGTCCGACCGGCTGCGGCGGACCAGGTCCTTGAGCGCGTGCAGGCCGGTGGAGTCGATGGCGGGCACGTTGCGCATGCGGACGATGAGAACGCGCGGCGGGCGCTGGACCCGGCCGAGGGTGGTCTTGAACTTCTCGGCCGCGCCGAAGAAGAACGGACCGTTGATCTCGTAGACGACGACGCCGTCCGGCACCTCCCGGCGCCAGGGCGCCTCCCCGTCCGTGGCATACTCATCCGGGTCCTGGAACTCCCGGGTGACCATGCTCACGTTCGTGACCTCGGACATCCGGCGCATGAACAGGAACGCGGCGAGCACCATGCCGACCTGGATCGCGACCGTGAGGTCCACGAGCACGGTCAGGATGAAGGTGGTGAGGAGCACGGCCACGTCGCTGCGGGGCGCGCGGAACTCGGCGATGAACACCCGCCACTCGCTCATGTGGTAGGCCACGACCACGAGGATCGCGGCGAGGGTGGCGAGGGGGATCAGGGCGGCCCACTCGCCGACGAAGAGCGTGATGACGAGCAGCGTGACGGCGTGGATCATGCCCGCCACGGGCGTGCGGCCGCCGTTCTTGATGTTCGTGACGGTCCGCGCGATCGCGCCGGTCGCCGGGATCCCGCCGAAGAGCGGGGTCACGAAGTTGGCCACGCCCTGCGCGACCAACTCCATGTTGGACCGATGCTTCCCGCCGATCATGCCGTCCGCGACCACCGCCGAGAGGAGGGATTCGATGGCCGCGAGGAGCGCGATCGTGAAGGCGGGGCCGAGCAGCGCCGTCGTCTCGGCGAAGCCGATGCTCGGCAGCGTCGGTTTGGGGAGCGAGGCGCTGATGCCGCCGAACCGGCTGCCGATGGTCTCGACGGGCAGACCGAACAGGTGGACCACGGCGGTGGTGACCACCAGGGCCACGAGCGTCCCGGGCACGCGGCTGCTGACCCGCGGCCAGAGCACGATGATCAGGAGCGCGAGGCCGGCCACGGCCACCGCGGCGGGGTTGACCGTGTCGATGTGCCGGGCGTACGCGGCCCACTTCTCCAGGAACTCGGCCGGCACATCGCCCATGTCGAGGCCGAGGAAGTCCTTGATCTGGCTGGAGAAGATGATGACCGCGATGCCGCTGGTGAAGCCGGTGACCACCGGGTACGGGATGAACTTGATCGCGCCGCCGAGGCGGACCAGGCCGAACCCGACGAGGATGACGCCGGCCATCATGGTGGCGGCGATCAGGCCGTCGATCCCGAACTTCTGGACGATGCCGTAGACGATGACGACGAACGCGCCGGTGGGTCCGCCGATCTGGACCCGGGAGCCGCCGAGGGCGGAGATCAGGAATCCGGCGATGATCGCGGTGTAGAGCCCGCGGTCCGGCGTGACGCCGCTCGCGATGGCGAAGGCGATGGCGAGCGGGAGCGCGACGACGCCGACGATGACGCCGGCGCCGAGGTCGGCGAAGAACTGCGCCCGGTCGTAACCTCGGAGCGTGGTGAAGAGCTTGGGGACCAGCAAGTTGCCTCGGAGAACGAAAATGCCGTGTGGTTACGCCGGAGCGGCGGCCGGTTCGCCGTGGGCGGCGCCCGGCGGTTCGCTCCGGCGGATGCGCCCCCGGGCCGGTGCGCGCGGCGGTGTCGTGGCGCCCGCGCCGGGCGGCGGGAGGCAGTCAGGAAGTATGTGATGAGTCCCGCCGAATTACAAGCGGCGTCGGCGTTTGCGGGCCAGCCACTTCCTCAGCTCGCCCAGCGGTCTCGTGTTCAGCACGTCCTTCTTCTCGAGCCACCCGCGCCGGGCCTGGTCCACGCCGTAGCGCATGAAGTCCAGGGACGACGTGGCGTGGGCGTCCGTGTCGATGACGACCATGACGCCGAGCTCCTTGGCCCGGCGCGCGTAGACGTCGGAGAGGTCGAGGCGGTCGGGCTGGGCGTTCAGCTCGACGGCCACGCCGAGCTCGGCCGCGGCGCGGAGCACGGCCTCGATGTCCACGTCGTACGGCTCCCGGCGGCCGAGCAGGCGGCCGGTGGGATGGGCGAGGATGTGGACCGCGGGGTGGGAGATCCCGCGTATAATGCGGTCCGTCATGCCCTTACGGTCCATGCCCATGCTCGAGTGCACGCCCACGACCACGACGTCGAGCTGTTCCAGGTACTCGTCGGTGAGGTCGAGTCGGCCGTCGCGCAGGATGTCGACCTCCATGCCCCGGAGGATCTCGATGCCTTCGACCTTCTCGCGCACGGCATCGATCTCCTTCCACTGCTCCTCCATGCGCGCCACGGTCATGCCGTGGGCGATGCGGGCGGACCGGCTGTGGTCGGTGATGGCCATGTACCGGTAGCCCCGCTCCTTGCAGGCCCGGGCCATGGCCTCGATGGTGTCCTGGCCGTCGCTCCAGGTGGAGTGCATCTGGAGGTCGCCGCGGATGTCGTCGAGCTCGATGAGCTTCGGGAGCCGGCCCTTCCGCGCGGCCTCGATCTCACCGCGGTTCTCGCGAAGCTCGGGCGGGATCCAGGGGAGGTCGAGGGCGTCGAACACGTCCTGCTCGCGCTCGCCGCCGATCCGTTTCGCCTTTCCACGGGCGGCGGCCTTCACCGCGCCGGTGCGGGACCGGGCGCTCGCGCCGCGGGCGGCGGGTGCCAGGCGGAAGACGCCGTACTCGTTGATGCGGATCCCTCGCTCGATTCCCAGGGTGCGGATCGCGATGTTGTGCGCGCCGGAACCGGTGAAGTGGTGCATGGCCGCGCCGAACGAGCGTTTGGGGAGGATGCGGAGGTCGACCCGGAGCCCGGACGCCAGCACGACCGTGCTCATGGTCGGGCCGGAGGACTCCACGCGCGCCACGCCCGGGAACGCGGCGAAGTATTCCATGGCCGGGCCGGACCGTTCGCAGATCGCGAGCACGTCCAAGTCCCCCACGGTCTCCCGCCGGCGCCGGTAGCTCCCGACGACCTCGACCCGCTCGACTCCCGGCCCCGCGCGCAGGTACTCGAGGAGCGGCTCGACGAGCTCGTCCGCCTCGGCGAGGGTATAGCGCTTCGCCCGGGCGCGGGCGTCCCGGATGGCCTGACGGAGCCGTTCCGCGGACTTCTTGCCGAAGCCGCGCATCCGCTCCACGCGGCCGGCCTCGATCGCCTCCTCGAGCTCCGCGATGGAGGTGACGCCCAGCTCGTCGTACAGGCGCCTGGCCCGTTTCGGGCCGACCTCCTCGAGGGTCAGGAGCTCACTCAGGGAGCTGGGGACTCGTTTCTCGAGTTCCTCGAGCCGCCGGAGCCGCCCGGTCCGGACCAGCTCCTCGATGTGGTCGGCGAGGTCCTCGCCGATGCCCGGCAGCTCCCGCAGGTCCTCGCCCGCGGCGAGCATTTCGGCCACGGAGCGGCTCAGGTTGCCGATGGTGCGGGCGGCGTTCCGGTAGGCGCGGATGCGGAACGGGTTGCCCTCGTCCAGGGCGATGAGCGACGCCACCCGTTCCAGCGTCCGGGCGATCTCCGCGTTCGACGGCGGAGCCGCCCGCGCCGGCTCGGGTGCGGCCTTCGCCGGGGCCGGGCTCGGCCTCGACCGGGTGGACCGGGGCTTCCGCGGGCCGCTCGCCTGCCCGGCCGGGGATCGGCGGGCCCGCGGCCGCTTCCCGGCCCCGCGCGCCCGGCGCCCCCTCTCGGCGCGTTTCGCCATGGACTCACCTCCGCTTCCCGTCCGGCTTCTTGCCCCGGAGCAATGCCCGCAATTCGGATTCCGTGAGGGTGCGGACGCCGTGCTTCCGCGCCGCGTCGAGCTTGCTGCCGGGGTCCTCGCCCACGACCAGGTAGTCGGTGCTCGGGCCGACGGATTCGGTGGCCCGGGCGCCGAGCGCCTCGACCCGGGCGATCGCCTCGTCCCGGGTGAAGCCTTCCAGCCGGCCGGTGAACGCGATGCGGAGCCCGGCCAGGGGCCGGTCCTTGCCGCGGGCGGGCGGCTCCTCGATCTCCACGCCGGTGTCGAGCAGCGCGTCCACGGACCGGCGGTTCCGGGGTTCATCGAAGTATTTCCGGACCGCCTCGGCCACGGCGCGGCCGATCCCCGGCGCTTCCTGGAGTTCGGCCAGATCGGCGCGGAGGATCGCGTCGAGGGAGCCGAAGTGGTCGGCGAGCTCGCGGGCCGCGACGGCGCCCACGCCGGGGATGCCGAGGGCGATGAGGAAGCGGTGCAGCTCGATGCGCCGGGAGCCGGCGATGGCCGCGTGCAGCTTCTTCGCGGAGCGGTCGCCGACGTGGGGGAGCGTTTTCAGGTCCTCCGGCTTCAGGCGGAAGAGGTCCGCGGGGTGGCGGACGAACCCCTGCTCCACGAGCGCCTCGGCGAGCTGGGGGCCGAGGCCGCGGATGTCGAACGCCTCCCGGGATGCGAGGTGCACGAGCCGGGCGCGGAGCTGGGCCGGGCAGCCGAGGGCGTTCGGGCAGTACGTCAGCGGGCCGCGCTCCTCGACCGGCGTGCCGCAGGATGGGCAGCGGGCGGGCATGCGGAACGGAGCGCGGCGGCGCCGGCCGGGTTCGGGGATGCGCTCGACGATCTCGGGGATGACGTCGCCCGCGCGTTGGATGCGCACGCGGTCCCCCACGCGCACGTCCCGGCGCCGGATCTCCTCCCGGTTGTGCAGGGTGGCCCGGGATACGGTTACGCCGCCCACGTCCACGGGCCGGAGCAGGGCGACGGGGGTGAGGAGGCCGGTCCGGCCGACCTGCACGGTGATCATCTCGACCGTGGTCTCCTGGTGGCGCGGCTCGAACTTGAAGGCGAGGGCCCAGCGCGGGTGCCGGCCGGTCGTGCCGAGGGAGCGGCGCGCCTCGAGGGAGTCGACCTTGATCACGATGCCGTCGATCTCGTACTCGAGGGTGTCCCGCGCCGCGGCCCGGTCCTCGTGGTATCGGAGGATCTCGTCCACGTCCGTGGCCGCGACGATCGGCTCCGGCGTGCGGAAGCCCCAGTCGCGGAAGGCGTCCAGCACCTCGCTGTCGGTCGCGAACTCGGCGCCGCGGAGGTCCATGATCTCGTAGACCTGGACTTCGAGCCGGCGCTCCGCGGTGATCCGGGCGTCCAGCTGGCGGAGGGAACCGGAGGCCGCGTTGCGCGGGTTCGCGAACGGCTCGCGTCCGGACTCGACGAGCTTGCGGTTCAGCGCCTGGAACGCCGGGATCGTCATGAGGACCTCGCCCCGGATCGCGAGGAAGGAGGGCACCGGCCTCCGGTCGTCGCGGAGCCGGAGCGGGACCGAGCCGATGGTGCGGGCGTTCGCGGTCACGTCCTCGCCCCGCCGGCCGTCGCCGCGGGTGACCGCGCGGGCGAGCACGCCGTCCTCGTAGACGAGCTCGATGGACGCGCCGTCCAGCTTCGGCTCGAGCAGGTAGCGCGCGTCCCCGCCCAGGGTCCGCTGGACGCGGCGGTGGAAGGTCCGCACCTCGTCCGGGTCGCGGGTGGCCTGCAGGCTGAGCATGGGCGCGGTGTGGACGCGGGTGGCGAACCCGGCCCGGGGCTCGCCGGCCACCCGTTGGGTGGGCGAATCGGGGGTGACCAGATCGGGATACGCTTCCTCGAGCCGGACGAGCTCCGCGAAGAGGCGGTCGTATTCCTCGTCCGAGATCTCAGGGCGGTCGAGGACGTAGTAGAGGTAGTCGTGGTGGCGGATCTGGTCGCGGAGCTCGGCGGCGCGGCGGGCGGCCTCGGCGGGCGCGCGGCCCGCGCGTGAGCGGCCGGAGCGGCCGGACCCGCTCGACTGGCCGGCCGGCTTCTCCGCCGGACGGCGGGCGGAGCGGTCGGCTCGCGCGCGGGTGGGGTCCTGTTTCGCGCGCCGCGTACGCGCCCGGCCGCCGTGCCTGTCGTCCTCGACCTCGCGGGCGCCGGCCACGGTCAGACCCGCCGCTCGGCGATGGCCCGGACGAAGTCCGTGGTCGTCACGAGCCCTTCGAGCCGGTCGCCCTCCATGACGAGGATGCGGTGCACGCCGGTGCGCAGCATGTAGTCCGCGGCCTCGGCGAGCTCCGTGTCGGGCGGGAGCGAGCGGATGTTCCGGGTCATCACGTCCGCCGCCACGCGCTGGTTCAGGGGATCGCCCGCGGCCCGGCGTTCGGCGAAACGCTCGAGGATGTCGTCACCCGCGGTGGACCAGATCTCGGTGAAGAAGGCGGCGGGCGGATTCTCGTCGAACGCCTGGTAGTCTTCGTCCGCCTCCCAGACGACCTCGTCCTCCTCCGCCTCTTCCTCCTCATCCGGCGGTTCGTTGGACGCCTCGAACTCGATGATGTCGGTCGCGGAGATCACGCCGAGCACGCGGCCGCCGGACACGACCGGGGCCCCGCTGATCCCGTGCTCCGCCAGGAGCTCGGCGACCTCGCGCAGGGTGGCGTCCGGACTCACCGTGACGACGTCCCGCACCATGATGTCGCGCAGCTTCGCCATGTCAGGCCTCCGACCGGGTGTGATGGGCGCCGGGCCCGCCGCGCCACCGGACGCGGCCAGCTGCCGGGCAAGTGGAGGGCGAGCCCGGACCGTGTGGGGTCCGCGTGCCGTGGTGGGCCGCACGATCCCATCCAAGATCGCACCGTGCCGCCGGGAGCGCCATACCGGGGCCTGGCCGGTCCGGTCCGGCGTTGGCCCGGGGCGACGTCGCGCTGCGCACCGTCGCCGGCGGCTCCCGACCGTCCGGGGTCAGTACATCCGCCGGTAGGGCCGGACGGCGCGCGGCCAGTGGCGGCGGGAGTAGCCCCGGTCCTCGTACTCGAACTCTTCGTACCTGAAGTCTCCGGGCCGTTCCCGGAGCCGGTGGCGCGGGCGCCGGCCGTGGCGGAGGTCGCGTTCGACCTCCCAGCGCTGGAGCGCGGACCGGCGCGCGAACGCGTGCTCGAAGCGGCCGTACCGGCGGTCGAATTCGGGGCCTCGGTAGTCGTAGCGGGTGCGGTCGAATCGGGCCATGGGGACCTCCTGGGGGTGTGTAGCGAGAGAGGTGCAAGGTGGGTTCCAGTGGGTAGCCTTCGCGGCAAGGCTACCTAGCCGGGTCGAGCACGAGCACGTGCACGAGCACGAGTACGGGGTAACCTTCGCGGCAGGGCTACCTGTCCGGGTCGAGTACGAGTACGAGGCAGCCTTCGCGGCAAGGCAGCGTTTCCGGGTCGAGCACGAGCACGAGTACGAGTACGGAGCGAGTTTGGGGCGGTGCGGTCTTTGCCCGGGGTAGGTGGGGGAGTGGGCCGGGGAGGGGCGGGTGGCGATGGCAGCGATGGAGGACGGGCATGACGGTGACGAGGGAGCAGTTCGACGCGGGCTACACGTGGGACGAGTGGCTCGAGGTGCTGGGCGATGGCGGCGGACGCTGGCGCGAGCGGTTCGAAGCCGCGCGGCTGGGCGAGCTGCGGGCGGAGTACCAGGCCATCCCCACGCCGCGCCACGTCCTGTGCATCGTGGACGAGGACGGGGTGGACTCCCTCGGCTCGGTGCCGTACATCGCCCGGGCGTGCGACCAGGCGGGGGTGACGGGCGGGGTGGAGCTGCGGCTCGTGCCCGCGTCCCGGCATCCGGAGCTGCTCCAGCAGTACCTCACGGGCGGCCGCGGGCTCACGCCGGTCTGCCTGGTCTTCGACCGGGACTGGGTCCAGATCGGGCGGTGGGGGCCTCGGCCGGAGCCGGCGGAGCAGCTCGCTAAGCGCCGGGCCGGCGCCGTGCCGGGCGAGGCGCTGGCCCGGGAGCTCGAGCTCTGGTACGAAAACGACGCCGGCCGGACCACGATCCGGGAGTTCCTCGAGGTGCTGCGCGGCAAGCCGGTCCCGCCCTGGCAGGTCAGCCCGTCACGGCGGGAGGGCCTGCGGCGGCAGGCGGAGCGGGCCCGGGAGCAGCAGATGTAGGCGGGCGGCGGCCAGCGCCCCGCCCCGCCGTCAGGACGCGCCGGGCGGCAGCGCCCGAACGCACTCGCCGAGCGTCGCGACCGCGTCCTGGAGCTGGCGGTCCGAGAGGTAGGGCGCCGGGCCGAGCCGTAGCGTGTCGCCCCGGTGGTCGGCGTACACCCCGGCCTCCCGGAGCCGCCGGACCAGCTCGCCCGCATGCGGGGAGCGGAGCGCGAGGAACCCGCCGATACGCTCCAGAGGCACGGTCCGGTCCCGGTCGATGACCCGGGGATCCAGGTCCAGCGCATCGAACGCCGCGGCCAGCACTCCGATCTGGTGCCGGCTCACCTCCCGAAGCAGCCCGGGCGTGAGACCCTGTTCCCGGAAGAAGTCGAAGACCTCGGCCGCGCGGTAGTGGCTGGTCGGGTCGTAGGTCGCGCCGGCGAAGCGGTCGGCCCCCGCGCCGTACGGCACGAGCGCACCACGCTCGGACGCCGCGAGCTCGCCGAACTCGCTGAACCACCCCGTTACGACCGGGCGCAGCTCGTCGCCCGGCGGCAGGCGCAGGAACGCGTTCCCCTCGCCGAGCTGGCAGTACTTGTAGCCGCCGCCCACGATGTACGCGTCCTCGAGGCCCTCCGCCCGGATGGAGAACGGGACCACGTTCAGGTGGTGGTAGACGTCCACGAGCAGCCGGGCGCCGGCCCTCCGGCACGCCTCCATGACCCGGCCGAGCCCGGGCACGATGCGCGCGTCCTGATAGAAAACGGAGGAGATGAGGACGGCGGCGGTCCGGTCGTCCACGGCCGCGGCCACGCGCTCCGCCACGTCGTCCACCGGGTCCCGCGGGACCTTCACCACCTGGATACCCTCCTCGGCGAGCCGGTCGAGCTGCCTGCGGATCGTGTGGAACTCGCCCGTGGTCGTGACGAGCCGCGGGCGCTCCCGGAGCGGCAGCGCGGAGAGGAACCGGACCACGAGCTCGTGGGTGTTCGCGCCGAGCGCGACGGCGCCGCCGTCGCCTCCGTCCGGCTCGAGGAGGCGGGCGTAGCCGCGGCGCACCCGATCCGCCCGGGCGAAGGCGTGCTCCCACTTGTCGTCCACGTAGCGGGCCGCATCGAGCCAGGCCTGCTCCTGCCCGAGAAACCCACGGTCCGGCCACGCCTGGTGCGAGTGGCCGGTGAGGAGCAGCCGCTCCGCCACCCGGAATCGGGAGTAGTGGGGCGCGAGGGCGTTCGGGCTCGCGTAGAGCGTCCGGGGCTCGATCATGCGGCGCCCTCCCCCAGGGAAGTCGGACCCGCGCCCGGAACGCGGCGGGGCCGCGTCGTCGCATCCCGGCAGACATCGCCTACGACCACGATCACAGCTCCGTCCGGATGGCCCACAGATCCGGGAACGCGGGCCTGAAGAGCGTGGTCTTCAGGTACTCCGCGCCGGCGCTGCCGCCCGTGCCCCGGCGGGTGCCGATGGTGCGCTCCACCATCTTCACGTGCCGGTAGCGCCACTCCTGGACCCCTTCGTCCAGGTCCACGAGCCGCTCGCAGATCCCGCTGGTCTCGGGGTCACGGCGGTACACGTCGATCAGGATCCGCTGGATCTCGGGCGACGGCTCGATGGGCCGGGTCACGTCCCGCTCGAGCAGCTTGGGCGGGACCGGGTACCCGGCGCGGGCGAGGTAGCGGAGGAACGCGTCCCAGAGGGTGGGCTCGCGGAGGCGCGCCTCCAGCATGCGGCGGGCGGGCGAGCCCTCGGGGTAGTGCCGGACGGCGCTCTCCCGCTTGAACCCGAGCTCGAACTCGAGGGCCCGGAACTGGAACGACTGGAAGCCGCTGCCGCTCTCGAGCCGGTCCCGGAAGGAGAGGAACTCGAGCGGCGTCATGGTCTCGAGCACGTCGATCTGGGCCACCAGCACCTTGAGGATCGTGAGGATCCGCTTCAGGGTGTGCCCGGCGCGCGGGGTGTCGTGAGCGGCGAGGAGCCGCTTGAGGTGGTCCATCTCGTGGAGGATCTCCTTGAACCAGAGCTCGTAGACCTGGTGGATGACGATGAAGAGCATCTCGTCGTGCTCCGGTCCGTCGGAGACCGGCGTCTGGAGGTCGAGGAGCTCATCGAGCCGCAGGTAGCTGCCGTACGTAAGGGGCATGGTCCGTCGGTTTCGGGTTGAAGGAGTTCACGGCGAACGTAATCACGGGCGGCCACGGGGGCGAGCCCGGCCCGGCGGGGCGGGCGTGGGGACGGGCTCGCCGTGGGAGACGGCCGCCGCCCGCCCGTGGGCCGACCGGCGCCGGCGGAAAACCGCTCCGCCGTTGGCGGACGGGTCGCTCGTCGCGGCCCGCCGCGCGGATCCGCCACCCCGTACACCGCCCGGGCCGCTGTGAGCCGCGCCGTACACGGGGCGCCCGCGCGGCGGAGCGCCGGGCGCACGACCGCCGTCCGGCCCGCATCGGATCCACGGGGCCGGCCGGGCCGGGGAGCCGGCGGCGCTGCCGGGAAGGACGGGGCCGCGACGTCGCATCCGGTCAAACGAACCTCGGCGTGTAGCGGTTCAGCGTGGCGTACTGGGGCGGCCAGGGCAGCTCCCACCCCAGCTCGTAGGCCGCGTGGCGGGTCCAGTACGGGTCCCAGAGGTGCGCGCGGGCGAGGAGCACCAGGTCCGCGCGGCCTGCGGCCAGGATCGTGTTCCCGTCGGTGTAGGACGAGATGTTGCCCACCGCCATGGTCGGGATCCCGACCTCGTGGCGGACCCGGTCGCTGAACGGCGTCTGGAAGAGCCGGCCGTACACGGGCTGCTGGTCCCACACGGTCTGGCCCGCGGAGACGTCGATGACGTCGCACCCGTGGTCCTTGAAGGCCCGGGCGATGCGTACGGCCTCGGCGGAGTCCACGCCGCCGGGCTTCCAGTCCACGGCCGAGATCCGGACGGACATGGGCTTGTGCGCGGGCCAGGCGGCGCGCACGGCGTCGAAGACCTCGAGGGGGAAGCGCATCCGGTTCTCGAGGGAGCCGCCGTACTCGTCGGTCCGCCGGTTCGTGAGCGGCGAGATGAAGCTGGCGAGCAGGTACCCGTGGGCGCAGTGGAGCTCGAGCCAGTCGAAGCCGGCCTCGTCGGCCATGCGGGCGGCACGCACGAAATCTTCGCGCACGCGTTCCATGTCTTCCGGGGTCATCTCGCGGGGTACCGGGCTGTGGGGGTAGTAGGGGAGCGGGGAGGCCGAGTAGATCGGCTCCCAGCCGCCCTCCTCGGGCGTGAGCGGCTCGCAGTCCCCTTCCCACAGGCGGCGGGTGGACGCCTTGCGCCCCGCGTGGCCGAGCTGGACGCCGATCCGGGCTTCGCTGTTCCGGTGCACGAAGTCGACGATGCGGCGCCAGGCCGTCACGTGCTCGGGCTTGTAGAGCCCGGTGCATCCGGGACTGATCCGGGCGTCGGCGCTGACGTTCGTCATCTCGGTCATGACGAGGCCCGCGCCGCCGACCGCGCGGCTGCCGAGGTGCACCAGGTGCCAGTCGTTCGGCGTGCCGTCCTCGGCGCTGTACTGGCACATGGGTGAGACGACCACCCGGTTCGGGAGCACCAGGTCCCGGACCCGGAACGGGGTGAAGAGGGGCGGCGGGGCGCGGTGCACGGCCGGCGCGCCGATCGGTGCGCCGCCGTCCCGAGCCGCCGGTTCGGGGGTGGGGGCGACGTCCTCGGGGCGCCCGCCGGCCTTGCTGGCTACCTGGCGCGCGGCCCGCTCCGCGAACCACCGGTCCACCCGTTCCACGAACGCCGGGTCCCGCAGCTTCAGGTTCGCGTGGGTGACGCGCATGCTGCGGGTGAGGAGGTTGAACGCGAACTGGATCGGCTCGGTGCCCCAGTACCGTTCGGTGTCCTCGAACCACTGCATGCTGACCTGGGCCGCGCGCTGGAGGCTCTCCACCACCGGCCGGCGCTCCTCCTCGTAGCGCTCCAGCGCCGTGCCCACGTCCCGCTCCCGGCAGAGCGCGCCCGCCAGCGCGATGGCGTCCTCCATGGCGAGCTTGGTGCCGGAGCCGATGGAGAAGTGGGCGGTGTGGGCGGCGTCCCCGATCAGGACCACGTGGATGGGCGGGCCGCCGCCCGGCCGGGGGATCGCGTGGCGCCATCGGCGGTTCCGGACCGTGCCGAACTGGCGCCACACGGAGCGGTTCCGGACGAGCCGGTGGCCCTCCAGCTCCTCGGCGAAGAGCGCTTCGCAGAAGGCGACGGTCTCCTCTTCACCCGCCCGGTCCATCCCCGCCTTCCGCCACGTGGCCTCCGTCGTCTCCACGATGAAGGTCGAGCCGCCGGGCTCGTACGGGTAGGCGTGGACGCGCCAGAGGCCGTGCTCGTCCCACTTGAAGTAGAACGTGAACGCGGGGAACGGCTTCGTGGTGCCGAGCCACACGTACCGGTTCGGCCGCCAGTCGATGCTGGGCTCGAAGACGTCCCGGTAACGCTCCCGGACCACGCTGTTGAGCCCGTCCGCGGCCACCACCAGGTCCGCGTCCGGGAAGGACTCCGGGTCCGCGACCTCGCAGCCGAAGATCACCGGCACGCCCAGCTCCTGGCAGCGGGCGGTCAGCACGTCGAGCAGCGCGCGCCGGGCGATCCCGCTGAACCCGTGGCCGGTGGAGCGCAGGACGTGGCCCCGGTAATGGATGTCGATGTCATCCCAGTGCATGAACCGGCGCTGCATCTCCGCGAAGCCGGGCGGGTCCGCGGCGGCCAGGTTGTGGCCCGTGGCGTCCGAGAAGACCACGCCGAAGCCGAACGGGTCGTTCATGCGGTTCCGCTCGTAGACCCGGATCTCCGCGGACGGGTCCGCCCGCTTCAACAGGATCGCCAGGAAGAGCCCGGCAGGGCCGCCGCCCACGCAAACGACGTTCATGCCGACGCTCCGTGCGGGGGTGGTGGGTTCGAAGCAATGGGACGGGTCGACGCGTCCGGTCCGCCCGCCCCGCCCGGCGCCGCGCCCGTCTCGCCGGCCGGAACCGGTTCCCGGGCCGATGCCGATGCGTCCGTCATCTCGTTGCCGGACCGGGAGCTCGCCGCGTGGCCGGAAGCGGCGCCGGGGTCGGGCGGCGACGACGTCGCCCGCTCGATGAGGTGACGGGCGATGATCAGGTGCTGGATCTCGGTCGTGCCCTCGTAGATGCGGAGCGCGCGCACGGCCCGGTACAGCCGGTCCACCGGATGGTCCGCCAGGACTCCTCGCCCGCCGAGGATCTGCACCGCCTCGTCCACGATCCGCTGCGCGGCCTCGGTGGCGAACGCCTTGGCCATGGCCGCTTCCTTCGTGGTCCGGGCCGCGCCGTGGTCCGCCTCCCACGCCGCGCGGTAGACGAGCAGCCGGGCAGCGGCCAGCTCCGTGGCCATTCGGGCGAGCTTGTCCTGCACGAGCTGGAACGACGCCAGCGGCTGGCCGAACTGGTGACGGGTCGTGGCGTGGGCGAGCGCCTCGTCCAGGGCGCGGGCGGCCATGCCGCAGGCCGCGGCGGCGACGGTGGGACGCAGCCGGTCCAGCGTCGCCAACCCGAGCTTGTAGCCCTCACCCTCCTCGCCCAGGCGCCAGGCGGCGGGCACGCGGCACTCCTCGAACGCGATCTCGCCGAGCGGGTGCGGCGCGCTCAGGACCAGCGGCCGGACGAAGCGCAGCCCGGGCGTGTCCGCGGGGACCACGAAGCAGGAGATCCCGCGCCCCCGCCGCTCCGGGTCCGTGCTCGCGAAGACCGTGTAGAAGTCCGCGATCCCGGCGTTCGAGCTGAAGGTCTTGACGCCGTTCAGCACGTAGTGGTCGCCGTCCCGGCGGGCCGTGGTCCTCAGGGCCGCCACGTCGGACCCGGCGTCCGGCTCGGTCATGGCGAACGCGCCCATGGCGGCGCCCCGGAGCGCGGCGGGCGCCCATCGGTCCCGAGGCGACGTCGCGGCGGCCGCGTCCCCGGGCCCTCCGTCCGGCTCCCCGGCGGCGGCCGACCCCGCGAGGGGTGAAGGGGCGCCGGAGCCGGCGTGGACGACGTCGCCTGGAGAACTCCCGGAAGGGGCGGCGACCGGCCCGCCGGCCGCCAGCAGCATCGGCGTCACGCTGAGCGCCTGGAGCGCGAAGACCGCGTCCGCGAGCGGCGAGGCGTAGGCCAGGGCCTCGCGGATCAGGCACAGCGCCCGCAGGTCCCGCGCGGCAATGGGCTCGAACCAGCCGGCGCGGCCGAGGGCGGCCAGGAGCTCGCGGGCACGCGCCCGGGCGGCGTCATCATGGTCGGGCTCGGGGAGCGGCGCGATGGAGCGGGCGCAGAAATCCGCCACCCGCTCCGCCAGCTCGACGTGGCGGTCCTCGAGATACGGTCGGATCAGGGTCGGGTCCGGCATCGCGGTCCTCCGGCTGGTGCCGCGGATCGGGCCGCTCTTGCGTGGCCCGCGGGCCGGGGCGCGCTCCCCGCCCTCCCCCGCCCCACCCACCCCGCTCCCCGCCCGCCGGCCCCGGCGCTCAGGCGAACTGCGGCGCGCGCTTCGCCCGGAACGCCTCGTACGCTTCGCGGAAGTTGGGATCCAGCATGCACCCCGCCTGGACCTGCGTCTCCCAGGCGAGGGCGGTTTCGAGGTCCATGGACCACTCGCGGTCCAGCGACTCCTTCGTGATCTCGAGCCCGAACGACGGGCCGCGGGCGAGCTTCTCGGCCATGGCGCGGGCTTCCGGGAGGACCTGGTCCACGGGTACCACCCGGTTGTACAGCCCGATCCGGTACGCCTCGGCCGCGTCGATGAAGTCCCCGGTCATGAGCAGCTCGCTGGCGCGGCCGTGCCCGACGATGCGCGGGAGCAGCCAGGACGCGCCCATGTCCGCACCGGAAAGGCCTACGCGGGTGAACAGGAACGCGATCTTCGCCGTCTCGGCCGCGATCCGGATGTCGCACGCGGCGGCGATGACCGCGCCCGCGCCCGCCACCGTTCCGTTCAGCGCGGCGACCACGGGGCGCCGGCAGCGCCGGATCGCGTGGATGAGCTGGCCGGTGATCCGGGTGAAGTCCAGCAGCCCCTGGAAGTCCCGCCCGAAGAGCGCCCCGATGATGTCCTCCACGTCCCCGCCGGAACAGAACGCGCGCCCCGTGCCCGTGATCACGATGGCGCGCACGCCGGGCTCGGTGTCCAGGGCGCGGAACGTGTCGCGGAGCTCCTCGTAGACCTCGAAGGTCAGCGCGTTCAGCTTCTCCGGCCGGTTCAGGGTGATGGTCGCGACGCCGGTCCCGGCGTCGTGCTCGTACAGGAAGGAACTCGGGTTGAGGGCCATACGCGCGGCTCCTGGTGAGGGGTCACGGTCGGCACGATCCTGCGGGAAGTTTACGGCCCCCGGAGGTGCTCCGCTATCCCGTCGGCCCGCGAGGGGTGGTAGCCGGCGAGCGGGTGTTGGGAGCGCCGGGCTCGGCGCGTTGATGGGATCGTGTGTGGGCCACGGGCCCGCGGGAGGCCTGCGCGTCGCGTCCGGATCTACCGGCAACGCAACGGCGGCTGGGGCGAGCGCCGCAGTGGCGGCCGCGGCGCGCCTCGCACCGGGGCGATCGGCGCCCACAGCGGCGCCCAAGCGGAATCGGGCGCGCGTATGGGTCGAGGCGCCGCGCTCGCGCAGCCGGAGCCTGCCCGTTTCCGGGTGCCGTGTCTCGCCTCGGCGTCAGGGGTGCCGCCGCGCTCGAGGTGGGTGGCGCCGGGTTCGCGGCGCCCGGCGATCGTGCTTTAGGCGCGGGTGCACAAGGCTTTGGCGCTCCGTTAGATTTCGCCGCTTGACCGACCGGGCGGCCTCGGTTAACTTGACCACGGTCATGTTTGACCCTGGTCAAAAACCAACCGGCAGGATCGCGCGTAGTGGAATCTGTTAGAACAGACGAGGAACAGGTCGGGCTCGGGCGGCGGGAGCGGAAGAAGCAGGAGATCGAGGACCGTATCCGTCGAGCGGCGCTCGAGCTGTTCCGGGAGCAGGGCTATTCGGCCACGACGGTCGAGCAGATCGCGGACCGGGCGGACGTCGCGAAGGGTACGGTTTTCAATTACTTCCCGCGGAAAGAGTCGCTGTTGATGGTCCTGGCGGACGAGCTGGTGGCGTCCGTGCACGAGGTGCTGGGTCCGCGGGAGGCGTTGATCGCGGGCGGGGTGGAGGCGCTCCGGCGGGTGCTCTTGTACCTGGCGGAGCGGGCGGTGCGGGATCCGGAGCTGTCGAGGACGATCGTGATCGAGGGGATGCGGGCGTACTGGGAGGATGTGCGGCAGCATGCGGTTCAGGAGGAGTTCCACGAGCTGCTGCTGGCGATGCTCCGGGAGGCGCAGGCGCGCGGGGAGATCCGGTCGGACGTGGATCCGTTATCCGCGTTGGCTCTCCTGCGCGCCGCGTATTTCGCGACGCTGGTCGAATGGCTGAGGGAGTGCACGGGTCCTCGACCCGTGCTCGAGGAGTTGGCAATGAGGTTCGACATCATCTTTCGCGGCCTGGCGAACACCGAGGCCGGGGGAAGGAGTGGCGCGTGAGAGGCCGTAGATGGGCCGTCGCCGGGTTGCTGGCGGTGCTGATGGCCGGGTTCGCCGGCGGGTTGTCGGCGCAGCAGCAGCCGGTGCGGCTGACGTTGGAGCAGGCGGTGGCGCGCGGCCTTGCGGAAGGCGAGGAGGTGAAGGCGGCGCGGGCGCGGCGGGACCTGGCGGAGGGCCAGGTCATCCAGGCGCGGTCGGGCGCGCTGCCGCAGGTGTCCGCGCAGCTGGGATACACGCGGACGATCAGGTCGCTCTTCGATGATCTGCGGATGATCCCGTCGGGCGGGGATGGCGAGGACGGGTCGGAGGGTGAGAACCCGTTCGCGTCGTTGCCGTTCGGGCAGCGCAACGCCTGGGTCGCGGGGGTGACGATCGCGCAGCCGCTGTATGCGGGCGGCAAGGTCGGCGCCGCGCTGGGGATCGCGCGGGATGTCCGGCTCGCGGCGGATCTGGACGTGGAGGAGGTGGAAGCGGACCTGACGCTCCAGATCCGGACGGCGTACTTCCAGGCGGTGCTGGCGAACGAGCTGGTGAAGATCGCCGAGGAGGCGTACAAGCTCGCGTCGGATCAGCTCGCCCAGGTCGAGCTGTTCCACCGGCAGGGCACGGCTTCGGAGTTCGACGTGCTCCGGGCGCGGGTGGAGCGGGACAATCTGGAGCCGAACATCGTGGAGGCGAAGAACGCGCTCCGGGTCGCCGAGCTGAACCTGAAGCGGCTGATCAACCTCCCGGCGGAGCAGCCGCTGGAGCTGGTGACGCCGCTCGATCCGGTGATCGCGGATGTGGACCGGCAGGCGCTGGAGGAGGGGATGACGCGCCGGCCCGCGCTGGCGGCGCTGGATGCGGTGGTCTCGGCGCGGGAGGGCGCCATCAAGGTGGCGAAGGGGGACCGGCTGCCCACGATCACGGCGGTCGGGAGCTTTGCGCAGCAGGCGTTCCCGAGGCGGGGCGTGCCCTTCGACACGGATTGGCGTCATGACTGGACCGTGGGGATCCAGGCGTCGATCCCGGTCTTCGATGGTCTGCGTACCGCGGGTCAGATCGACCAGGCGGAGGCGGAGTTGAGGCAGGCGCAGCTCCAGCGCGCGCAGCTTCGGGAAGCGTTGAAGCTGGAGCTGGAAGCGGCGCTCGGGGAGTTCGAAGCGGCGAGGGCGCAGATCGAGGCGCGGCGTGCCACGGTCGCGCAGGCTCGCCGTGCGTTGGAGCTGGCGGAGCTCCGGTTCCAGTCCGGGCTCGCGACGCAGCTCGAACTTTCGAACGCGCGGCTCATGCTGGAGCAGGCGCGGGTGAATGAGGCGCAGTCTCTGTTCAACTACGTAAGTGCGCTGGCGCGGTTGGAGCGCGTCTCGGGCGGGGTGGTTCCGCTCGTGGCGCCGCGACTGCCGGCCGGGGGATGAGCGGGAATGGAAAGAGCGCAGGGTAATCGACGCCGGCGCCGTTGGATCCCGGCGTTGCTGGGGATCGTGGTGGTTGGCTTGATCGCGTTCCGGGTAGTGCAGGCCACTGCGGACCGTCCGGCGCAGCCGACGGTGGAGCAGATCCGGGCCGAGCGCGGGGTTCCGGTGACGGTTGCGGTCGTGGAGTCTGGGCCGCTCACGATCTGGCGTGAGTTCAGCGGGAACGTGGGGGGGGTGAAGGAGGCGGTGGTCCGGGCGAAGACCGGGGACCAGGTGGCGGAGGTGCTGGTCGAGGTCGGCTCGCGGGTCGGGCTGGGCCAGGTGCTGGTCCGGCAGTCCGGCGAGGCGAGTGGGGCGCGGGTCCGGCAGGCGGAGGCCGCGCTGAAGCAGGCGCAGAGCACCGTGAACCGGATGCGCCCGTTGCGTGAGGCGGGGGCCATCAGCGAGCAGGAGTGGGAGGGTGTCCTGACGCAGCTGGAGCTGGCCTCCGCGGATCTGGCCGCGGCGCGGGACATGTTGGTGCTGACGAGCCCGCTGGCCGGGACGGTGACGGAGGTGATCGCGCGGCCGGGGATGATCCCGAGCCCGGGCGATCCGCTGGTACGGGTGGCCGACCTGAGCCGCTTCGTGGTGTCGCTACGGGTGAGCGCGGCGGAGGCGGCGGACATCCAGGAGGGCCAGCCGGCGCGGCTCGCGAACGGCGAGGTCGGGCGGGTGCGGCGGATCGCGCTGCAGGCGGATCCGGCCACGCGCCTGGTGGAGGTGGAGGTCGAGTTCCCGCCCACGGCCGGGCTGGTGCCGGGCACGCTCGCGACCGTGGAGGTCCAGGTCGCGGCGCGTGACCACGCGGTCTGGGTGCCGCGCCCGGCGGTCCGGGACGGCGGCGTTTGGGTGATCGACAACGAAGGAGTGGCGCGCCGCGTGGCGGTGCGGACCGGGCTCGAGTCCCGGGACCGGATCGAGATCCTGGACGGCGTTTCGGCGGGGCAGCGGGTGGTGGTCGAAGGCGGCGCGCTCCTGAGCGATGGCGCGCGCGTCCGAATCATCAACGGAGGCGCTGGAGTCGGCGGCGATGTTTGATTTCCTGCCGAAGATAGCCGTTCGACGGCCGGTCCTCACGACCATGATCATCGTGGCCGCGCTGGTGCTCGGCCTGTTCGGGTTCACGCGTCTGCGCACGGACCTGTTCCCGAACGTGGAGTTCCCGGTCGTGTCGGTCGTCACGGTCTACCCGGGCGCCGGTCCGGAGGAGATCGAGACCCAGGTCACGGACCGGATCGAGGAGGCGATCTCCTCGCTCGCGAACATCGATGAGATGCGTTCGTACTCGCAGGAGAACGTATCGATCATCGTGGTGGTCTTCGACCTGGGCGTGGACGTGGACCAGGCGGCGATCGACGTGCGGGACCGAGTCGAGTCGATCCGGGGCCAGCTGCCGGAGGACGTGGAGCAGCCCGTCGTCCAGAAGTTCGACATGAACGCGTTCCCGATCATGGACATCGCGTTCTCCGGTCCGCAGGGCGTGGACGCGCTCTATGAGTATGCGGACAACGAGCTTCGGGAGCGGCTCTCGCGCGTCGGCGGCGTGGCCGCCGTGCAGATCGTGGGTGGGCGTGAGCGGGAGGTGGAGGTCCTCGTCTCGCCGGACCGGCTCAAGGCGTACGGCCTGACGCTCGCGGACATCGTCCAGTTGATCCGGGCGGAGAACGTATCCGTGCCCTCCGGCCGGATCACGGAAGAGGCGGCGGACATCCCGGTCCGGGTGGTCGGCGAGTACCGGTCGGTCGACGAGATCGCGGACCTGCGCCTCTTCCTGCCGGAAGGCCAGGTGGTCCGGCTCGGCGAGCTGGCCACGATCCGCGAGGGCTTCGAGGAGACGACCCAGGTCGCGCGGTACAACGGTGAGCCCGCGATCAGCATCTCGATCCAGAAGCGGTCGGACGCGAACACCGTGGCCACCGCGGCGGCCGTGTTGCGGGAGCTGGACCGGATCCGCGCCGAGCTGCCGCCGGGCATGTCGCTCACCGTGGTGCGGGACGGCAGCGAGTTCATCAACGACGCGATCAAGGATGTACTCTCGAACCTGCTGATCGGGATCCTGCTCACGACCGCGGTGCTCTTCCTGTTCCTGCACTCGTGGCGGGGCACGATCATCGCGGCGGCCGCCATGCCCGTCACGATCATCTCGACGTTCCTGCTGATGGACCTGTCGGCGTTCACGCTGAACGTCATGACGCTGATGGGGCTCAGCATCACGGTCGGGATCCTGGTCACGAACACGATCGTGGTGCTGGAGAACATCTACCGGCACCTCGACCGGGGCTCGAAGCCGGGGACGGCGGCGATGCGGGGGACGTCGGAGATCGCGGTGGCGGTGGCCGCGTCCACGCTGACGAACGTGGTGGTGTTCACGCCGATCGCGTTCATGGAAGGCATCATCGGCCAGTTCTTCTACGCGTTCGGGCTGACGGTCGTCTACGCCACGTTCTTCTCGATCCTCATCTCGTTCACGCTCGCGCCGCTGCTCGCCGCGCGGCTGCTCCGGTCGAGCAAGGCCGAGAACGGGCAGCGCCGGGGCTGGCTCGCGCCGTTCTGGCGCCGCTGGGATGAGGGCTTCCGCCGGCTCGAGGAGAGCTACCGGGATGGTCTCGCCTGGGCGCTGGCGCGGCCGCGCAACGGCTGGGCGATCATCGGCGGCACCTTCGTGCTGTCGATCCTGTCGCTCTTCGTGGCGGTGAAATTCGTGGGCGGCGAGTTCATCCCGAGCGGCGACGAGGGCGCGATCCTCGTGGAGCTCGAGCTGCCCCCCGGCTCGCCGCTGGAGCGGACGTCCGCCGCCGCGGCCCGGGCGGAGTCGCTCATCCACGGGCTGTCGGACGTGGAGGCCACGCTCACGACCATTTCCGGCGGCGGGAGCAACATGTTCGACGTGGGCGGCGGCGCGAACAAGGGGCAGATCCTGGTCACGCTGCGCGACGACGCCCGGCCGACGGAGGAGGTCCTCGGAGAAGTGCGGGCGATGCTCGCCGACCTGCCGGATGTGCGCCTGACCATCACCGCGGTGGATCCGAACGACGTCGGACCGGGCGGGCAGTCGCCGATCCAGCTCCTGCTGTCCGGGCCGGATTACGACGCGCTGCGGCAGATGGCGGATCGCGTGACCGCGTCGCTCTCGCCGTTGCCGCAGCTTTCGGACGTGCGGAGCACGCTCGAAGAGTCGCGGACCGAGCTGGTCTTCCGGCCGAACCGCGCGGCGCTGGCCGACCATGGCGTGACGGTCGGACAGATCGGCCAGGTGCTCCGCCAATCGGTGGAGGGTGCGGTCTCCGGCGTGTTCCGGGGCGAGATCGGCCGGGAGCGGGACATCCGCGTCCGGCTCGACGAGAGCGCGCGCCAGCGCGTGGCCCAGCTCGCGGATCTCGAGATCCGTACGCCGCGGGGGCTCGTGCCGCTCTCCGCGCTCGGCGAGCTCGTCGAGATGCCGAGCCCGACCACGATCCTGCGGGTGGACCGGGTCCGGACGGTCGAGATCGGCGCGAACATCGGTCAGGGCACGCTGACCGACGCGGTGGCGGCGATCCAGCAGCAGATGGAGGAGTCTCCGCTGCCGCCGGGCTACAGCTACCGGATCACCGGCGAGTTCGAGAACTTCAGCGATGCGCTCGGATCCATGCTCACGGCGCTGGTCCTGGCCATCGTGCTGACGTACATCGTGCTCGCCATGATGCTGGAGTCGTTCATCCACCCGATCACGATCATGATGACGCTGCCTCTCGGCGCGGTGGGTTCGTTCCTGGGCCTGTTCTTCTGGGGCGCGTCCATGAACATCTTCAGCATGATGGCGATCATCATGCTGGTCGGGATCGTGGTGAACAACGCGATCCTGATCCTGGACTACACGGCGCAGCTCCGGCGGGCAGGCAAGGGCATCGTGGAGGCGCTGCTCGAGGCCGGGCCGGCGCGTCTCCGGGCGATCATCATGACGAACATCGCGATCGTGATCGCGCTGGTCCCGCAGGCGGTGGCCGGCGGGGCGGGCGCGGCCTTCCGCGTGCCGATGGCCGTGGTCACCATGGGCGGCGTGCTGCTCTCGGCGGTGTTCACGCTGTACCTGATCCCGGTGCTGTACGTGAAGCTGGACCGGTTCGACCGGCTCCGGCCGGCCGAGGAGGACGAGCCGGTGCCCCTCGGGCACGCGGCGCTCGAGCAGGTGGCGACCGTGCCGGCGGACTGATGCGGATCGGGCGGCGTCCGCCAGACCGACCCCAGCTCGCGGATGACGCGCGGGCCCGGGAGAAACCCGGGCCCGCGCGTCTTCATTGCTGCCCGAGGGGCTAGCGCCTCAGGTGCCGCTCGAAGAAATCGGCCGTGGCCTGGAACGCCTCGATCCACCGGGAGTGGATGAGGAAGCTGTGGACGTCGTCCGGGTAGACGATGAGCTCGTGGGGGATCCCCCGGGCGCGGAGGAGCTGCACGAGTCCCACGGTCTGCGAGAACGCCACGTTCCGGTCGTCGTCCGCGTGGATGAGCAGCACCGGCGAGGTCCAGGTGTCGATCGCGGAGATGGCGGAGGCCTTGTACAGGGTGCTTTCCGGCTGGTCCAGGTCTCCGTACAGGTGCACCCCCGCGATGTCGACGCCCGCCCTGAACACGTCCGAGTTGCGGGCGAGCCCCTGGGCGGTCAGGATCCCGCCGTAGGAGAGCCCCCAGAGCCCGATTCGTGCGGGGTCCACGTCCGGCCGGGTCTGGAGGTAGCGCCCCGCGGCGATCACGTCCCGGTACTCCGAGTTGCCCCGCCGACCGTAGTCCGGCACGTCCCGGAACGCCTTGCCGTACCCGATCCCGCTACGGTAGTTGATCGACAACACCACATAGCCCTGGTTCGCGAAGAACTGGTTCATCGCGTAGGCCATGTGGTAGAAGTGGCCATAGTGGTAGCCGAGCAGCATCTGGCGGCGGGGTCCGCCGTGGATGAAGATCAGCGCCGGGCGCCGCTCGCCGGCGCGGAGGTCCGGCGGCAGGAAGAGCTGGGCGTGCGTCTCGACCCCGTCCTCCGCGGTGATGATCACGGCCTGCGGGACCACGTGCGCGTCGGCGGGGAACCGGTCCGGCAGTTTCGTGATGACGCGGGGCGAGCCGCCCTCCGCGGGGACCAGGGCCACGCTCTGCGGCTGACGCACGCCCGTGGCGAGCACGGCCACCTGGTTGCCGGACGCGAGCGGCGCCATCTGGGTCTCGATCCCGTCCCCGCGGGTGAGCTGGACCGGGCGGCCGCCCGCGACGGGGACGCGCCAGAGGTGGCGTCGATCCACGTCGCCCGTGTTCGACGAGTAGTAGAGGTACCGGTGGTCGGGCGAGGGCGCGACGTACTCCACGATCCCGTCGCCCGGCGTGAGGAGCGTCGGCTCGCGCCGCGGGTCGTCCACCCGGATCGAGAACCGGTGCCACTCCCCGTTCTCGGGCTCGGCCTGGAACACGAGGTGGTCGCCGATCCACATGAGGTTCGTGAGATCGGTGAAGCGCGGGTCCTTCGGCCAGGTGTGCCAGACCCGTCGGCCTTCGCCGGTGCGGGCGTCGGCGACCCAGAGCTCGAGGGTGTGGCCGCCGGCGAACCCGGCCCGGCGCAGCCCGTCCGGGAGGGTGGTGTCGGGCCCGAGCGGCCGGAGCCACCAGGGGAGCGGCTGTCGGGGCGCGCCGAACGGCTCGCCGGGCCGGCGGATGAACGCCACGCGTGTTCCGTCCGGCGACCAGGCGGGCGAGGCGTCCCGGTCCACGCTGGGCGCCATGTAGCGGAGCGTGTGGCTCTCGGTGTCGTAGACGGCGATGAAGCTGTGGTCGCCGCGGTTGCTGACGAACGCGATCCGGCGGGAGTCCGGCGACCAGACCGGGTTGCCGTTCCGGCCGAACGCGGTGATGAGCGGCCGGGCCCGGTCCGGGTCCGCGGCCTTGAGCTGCTCGGGGTCGACTGGCGCGCGGTGGATCTGGCCATCCTTCTCGTACGCGATCCAGCGGCCGTCCGGCGAGAGGACCGGGGCCCGGGCCTCGGCCACGCGCCACGGCTCGCCGCCCCGGGTGCGGACCGCCCACGCCGCGCGCTCCGCGCCGTCCGGGTGGCTCGACGGGTTCGCGACCCAGCCGTCCCGGTTCGGCTCGTGGCCGCGCACGAAGAGGAGGATCTCGCCGTCGTCCGAGATCTGGAGCGAGGTGAGGTCCGTGCCGTCGTCGTCCATGAAGGAGGTCAGCCGGACCGGGACGAAGTCCGGCGCCGCGGCCGTGTACACGTTGCGCATCCCCCGCTCGTTCTCGATCCACGCGATCCGGTCCGCCCTGCGCGCGGAGACGAGCTCGTAGCGGAAGGCGGGCGAGAGGATGTCCGGGATCGTGACCCGCTGCTGGGCCGTGAGCGGGGCCGCGAGCAGGCACAGGACCGAGGCGACGACGTGCGGGGCTGCGCGCCGCGGCGTGAATCGGGCGCGCGCGGCCGGGCCGGTCTCCCTCGCGCCGGTAACGGAGCCGGGCCCGAGGGTTGTGGAGCCCGCGGCGGAACCGGCCGGGCCGACGTCGCCCGGAGAGCCGAGCGCGAACACGGCCCGGACGGCCGCGGGGGACGGAGCGATCCGAATTCGACGCTGGCGATCCTGCGGGTGATGTTCCATGGCTCCCTGCGGTGGGTCTGGTCGTGCGGCATGAGCCGTCCCACCGGCCGCGCGGTGGGACCACGGCTCGCGGAACTACGAGGCCGGTGTCGGGTTTCCACGAATCTTGCGCGGCGCGCGGGGCGGGTGCAATAGTGCGCGCCCCGCGCCCGGCCGCGACGAAGGTTGTACCGAGGCGAGGCGCGAGGCGGCCGGCCGATGCGTTCACGGATCCCCCACCACGCCTGCCCTGACCAGGAGCGACCTGCGACTCCATGGCTGCCCCTCCGAAAACCGGACGCACGTTCGACCGATCGATCGTGGAAGGCCCCGTTTCCCGGGCGGTGTGGCGGCTCGCGTGGCCGACCATGCTCCAGAACGTGATCGCCGGGCTGCAGGGGATCATCGACCACGCGATGGTCGGCCACTTCGTGGGCTACACGGCCAACGCCGCCATCGGGGTGAGCTGGCAGATCGTGCTGGTGGTGATGGTCTTCGTCAGCTCGCTCTTCATCGGGATGGGCGTGCTCGTGGCCCGGTTCGCCGGCGCGGGCGATCCGGACAAGGTCAACCGGACGGTCTATCAGACGCTGCTCACCACGGCCGGGCTGTCCCTGGGCGTGCTCGCGCCCGTGGGCTACTTCCTCGCGCCGGAGCTGCTCGGGCTCGTCAACGCCACGCCCGCGGTCCAGGCCGAGGCGCTGCCCTACCTGCGCATCATCTTCGTGTCCAGCGTCGGCATGATGCTGTACATGGTGCTCGGCGGCGCGCTCCGCTCCGCGGGCGATGCCCGGACGCCGCTCCGGCTCGGCATCCTGATGACGGTGCTGAACATCGCGCTCAACGTGATCCTGATCCGGGGCGTCGGGCCGATCCCCGCGTTCGGGACGAAGGGCGCCGCGCTCGGCACCGTGATCGCGGGCGCCGTGGTGGCCGTCATCGGCCTGCACCAGCTCTTCAGCGGAGCGTGGGTCATTGCCCTGAGCCGGGAGATGATCCGGGGGCCGGACCCGGCCATCATCCGTCAGCTCATCCGGTTCGGGCTGCCGGCGGGGTTCCAGGGCGTAGTCATGAACGTGGCCGGCGTGCTCCTGCTGCGCTTCGTCGGCTCGCTCGAGCAGAGCGCCGAGGCGCAGGCCGCGTACGCGATCGCGTACACCGAGCTCTTCTCCCTCATCACGTGGACGTCCGTCGGGCTGCTCGGCGCGACGGCGGCCATCGCGGGGCAGAACCTGGGCGCGGGCCGGCCCGAGCGCGTCACGGAAGCGGTGCACGCCGCGGTGAGGATCGGGCTCGGCGTGGCCGTGGCCGTGGGCGCGATGTTCGTGACCGTGCCGCACGTGCTCCTCGGCGTGTTCGGGATGGACGACCCGGGCGTGGTCGAGATCGGCGTGGGGCTCCTCCGCTTCCTGAGCGTGTCCGGGCTGTTCGTCACCGTCGCGCTCATCTACACGGGCGGGCTCCAGGGCACGGGCGACACGCGCAGCCCGTTCTACATCTCCGTCGTCTCGCAGGTGGTGGTGCCCCTCGGGCTCTGCTGGCTGCTCCAGGCGACGCGCGGCCTGGAGCCGGCCGGGATCTGGACCGCGATCCTGCTCGGCCACATGACCCGGTGCAGCCTGAGCGTGTTCCGGTTCCGGCAGGGGAAGTGGCGTGGGATCGAGGTGGACATCCCGACCGCGCAGCGGGCGCGGTGAATCCGGGTTGATGCGGGAGGCGTGAGCCGCGGCGCGTGGCGGCCGCCCCGGTTTCCCTGTGGGAAAAACGAAAGCGGGGCCGAGCTCGCTCGGCCCCGCAACGTGCCCGGCGGCCCGACCCGACCCGCGCCGCGGCTCCCCCCGGCGGGAACCGCCCTCTTCGTGCGGGTGGGTGGGAGCGCCGCCGTTACCGCAGCCGGAACGTGGCGCCCACGTTGACGGTGGCCCCACCGGCGCCCGCGTCCGCGTAGAGCGCCATCTTGTCGCTCATGAAGTAGCGCACGCCGGCCCGGCCGATGAAGTACAGGCCGCTGCTCCCGCTGCACAGGTCGATGCCCTGGCCTTCCCAGCTGCAGTTGAAGATCTCGAACCCGAGACCGAGCCCGAGGAACGGGTCGATCTTCTTGTTCTCGAGATTGAAGTGGTAGTTGGCCGTGGCGCCGATCGGGATGTACCGGTAGCTGGCGCTGAAGGCCGACCACGAGTAGTACTGCGCACCGACCATGATTCCGAGGATCCCGTTGCCGAACTCAGGGAGCCGCTTCATGCCGACCTCGAAGCGCCCGCCGATCGCGAGATCCGCGCTGCCAATGCCGCCGAGCCCGATGGTGGGGCCGACGTCCATGTAGTTCTCGGTGAACCCTTCCTGCGCGCTCGCCGGGTACGCAGCCAGGGCGAGCCCCGCGAGCACGGCGAGCATGGAGATGCGAGTCCGCGACATGTAAGCTTCCTCCAGGGTCGAGAGTGTGACGATCGGTATCTGGCCCTGGGGACGCGCGGCTGTGTCCGCGATCGTCCCGCACCAGGCCGGTGCGCGGTGTCATGTTGCATTGCGCAAGAGGGGCGCGATGACTGTCATGCCGGTGGAGGCGCCCGGCCGGTGCCGCGGCGTGGCGGCGCGTCCGGGCCGGTGGCATGCAAGGGCCGGCGCCAATGGCGCGGGGGGCGGGCCATCGAAAGCGCTAGGGCGGCCCGGCGCCCGGGCGAGTGGCGCGAAGGGCCACGGGCCAGGCCCCCGAGCGGCCCGGCGGTGGGTCGGGCCGGCCGCCGCCCGGTGGGTGAGTGTAGCCAGCCGGGCCTATCGGCCGACCGTGCAGGCGCCCGGACGACCGGGCAGGTGCGAGGATCGGGGGCGTGGGCGCCGGGGCGCCGTCGAGCCGTGCACGCCCGATCGGGCCGCAACCCGCTGAACCGGTGGTCCGCGGCGGTGCGAGGGGGCCACGGCGTCGACCCGCGCGCGAGCCGGAACGAGAGGGCGCCATCGTGGACCGCGGACCGCTTCCCGCGCCCCGCGGCCGGCACGCCCGGAAATCCGGCGTCCCGTCCGGGGTACAATCCTCCGCACTGACCACGAAGGACGGACCCGTCTGATGCATCGGACCCGCGCCGTTGCCCGGCTCCGCCCTGCCCCGGGCCGCAAGCTGCCGCGCGAGTTGCGCGCCGATCGGATCGGCGAGCTCGCCGCGGCGCTCCCCGGCGGCGTGCGCGACCCCGGCTTCGCCGGGCTCCTCGCCCGGATCGACGACAGCTACCTCCACACCGTGGACCGGCTGGAGCTCTTCGTGGACGGGGAGCGCGCCATGGCCTCGGCTTCCGCAGCGATCGAGGCGGCGGAGCACGAGATCCTGATCGAATCGTACATCCTGCGGGACGACGGGACGGGGCTGGAGCTCAAAGACCGGCTCGCGGCCGCGCGGGAGCGGGGCGTCCGGGTCTGCGTGCTCGCGGACGCCATCGGCTCCTTCGGCACCGCGTCCAGGTACTGGAAGGAGCTCGAAAGCCACGGCGTGGAGGTACGGCTCTTCCACCGCCTGCTCCCTCACCCGTGGTACCAGTTCATCCGGGACCACCGGAAGATCGTGGTGGTCGACCGCCGCATCGCGTTCGTGGGCGGGATGAACATCGCGGATGAGTACGGCTCGTCCAGGCGCGCCCCGGATGGCCTCTGGCGGGACACGCACGTGCGGGTCGAGGGCACCGCGGCGCTGGAGCTCGCCGTCGTGTTCGCCGAGGGCTGGCACCGCGCGGGCGGACGGCGGCTCGAGTTCCCGGCCATCGAGCCACGGGACGACGGCGACCCGCGGGTGCTCGTGCTCGACTCACGCCCCGGGCGCGGCCACGCCGAAACCGCGTCCGTTCTGGCCGCGATCCTCGCGGCCGCGCGCAGGACGGCCTGGATCACGAACGCCTACTTCGCGCCGCCCCGGGCCGCCGTGCGCGCCATGGCGGACGCCGTCCGGCGCGGCGTGGACGTCCGGCTCCTCCTCCCCGGCCCGACCGACATTCCGATCCTGCGCCACGCCGGCCACGGGTACTACGAGGCGCTCCTCGCCCGGGGGATCCGGATCTTCGAGTACCAGCCCGCGGTCCTGCACGCGAAGACCCTCGTGGCGGACGACTACGTGGCCGTGGTCGGATCCTCGAACCTGGACTTCCGGTCGTTCCGGTACAACGCCGAGTGCAACCTCGTCATCCTGGACGAGGAGTTCGCGGGGCAGCTCGCCGCCGCGTTCGAGACGGACCTCGAGAACGCCGTGGAGATCGATCGGGCCGCCTGGGCGCGGCGGCCGCTCCTCCACCGCTGGGGCGACGCCGCCGCCCGCGCGCTCCGGGCGTTCCTCTGACCCGCCGGGCGCCGCCGCGGCCCCGGCGGAGAGGCGCCGGCGGGGCCGGGTGCGCCCGCGCGGCCGGACGGACCGGGGGTGAGGCGACCCGCCCGCGGAGGCGCCAGGCTCAACGGTCATACGCGCGCGCACGGCTACGTTTTCGGTGGACGAAATCCTTGTCCCGCCCTACTTTCCTGGCCGTGCACACGCAACCCGAGTCACCGGCCGAGCCGACGCGGACCCGCGCGCTCACCCGGTACGCCTGGATCTCGATCCTGGCGGCCCTGGCCACCATCGCGCTCAAAGGCGGCGCATACCTGCTGACCGGCTCCGTCGGCCTCCTGTCCGACGCGCTCGAATCGCTCGTCAACCTCATCGCCGCGATCACCGCGCTCCTCGCGCTCTCCGTGGCCGCACGGCCCGCCGACGAAGAGCACGCGTACGGCCACACCAAGGCCGAGTACTTCTCCAGCGGCTTCGAAGGAGCGCTCGTCCTGGCCGCGGCCGTGGTCATCCTCGCGGCCGCGGTCCGGCGGTTCCTCGCCCCCCAGCCGATCGAGGCCGCCGGCCTCGGGCTCGCCATCACCGCCGTGGCGTCCGCCATCAACTTCGCCGCCGCCCGGGTGCTCCTGAAGGCAGGGAACCGCTACGGCTCCATCACCCTCGAAGCGGACGCGCACCACCTGCTGTCCGATGTCTGGACCTCCGCGGCCGTCATCGTCGGCGTCGGGCTGGCCGCACTCACCGGATGGCAACGGCTCGACGCGATCGTGGCCGCCGCGGTGGCCGTCCACATCACGCGCACGGGGATCGACCTGGTCCGGCGCTCCATGCTCGGACTGCTCGACACCGCACTCCCGGAGGACATGCGGGACGCGATCCGCGCGATCCACGCCCGCTACGAGGCGCGGGGCGTCCGCTTCCACGCGCTCCGCACCCGGCAGGCCGCGACCCGCCGTTTCGTGTCGTTCCACGTCCTGGTGCCGGGGGATTGGACCGTCCAGCGCGGGCACGATCTGCTGGAGGAGATCGAGGCCGAGGTACGGGCGGCGATCCCGAACAGCACGGTGTTCACGCATCTTGAGCCGCTGGAGGATCCGGTTTCCTGGGCCGACTCGCAGCTCGAGCGTCCCTCCTCTTGACACGGGGCCGGGCGCCCGGTACACTCTTCCCTGCGGTTGAGAATCAATCTCAATTAGAGTGGACGCGGAGCGGAAGGCGTATGAGCGTCGTTGGTGGGGTACGCCCCGCGGGGCAGCGGGGTGAGAAGGCGTGGGCGCGGGCGGGGAAGGATGTGAAGCGGCAGGTCGCCGCGGTCGCGGCGGCCTTTGCGGTGATATGCGCGGTGCCCGGCGCGGGCGCGGCGGAGCTCGCGGCGCAACGGCCGGTCCAGGTCGGCGCGGATGGCGCCGCGGCGGTCGCGGGCGGGGTCATCCAGGGGGTGATTACGGCGGAGGGCGTGGGGCAGCCGGGCGTGACCGTGGAGCTGGTGGAGCTGGGTCTGCGGCGGGTCACGGATGCGCGGGGGCGCTACGAGTTCCGGTCGGTCCCGCGTGGCCGGTACACGCTGCGGTTCTCGCGGCTCGGGCTGGCGGTCCGGGAGGAGCCGGTGGTGGTGGAGTCGGGCCGGGTGGTGGTGGACGTGGCGCTGAGCGTGGATGCGGTGCGGATGTCGCCGGTGCACGTCCTGGCCGGCCGGACCCGTCTGGTCGGTGACTACGTGGATGTGGAGCGGATCCCGGGGTCGGCGCAGGTCCTGGACCGGGGCGAGCTGCAGAAGCAGGGGCTGGTCTTCGACGACGTGAACAACGCGCTGCGGCAGGTGCCGGGCGTCTACGTCCAGGAGGAGGAAGGGTACGGGCTCAGGCCGAACATCGGGCTCCGTGGCACGGGCACGGACCGGAGCTCGAAGATCGTGGTCATGGAGGACGGGGTGCCGGTGGCGCCCGCGCCCTATTCGGCGCCGGCCGCTTACTACTTCCCGGTGATGGGTCGGATGGAGGCGGTGGAGGTCCGGAAGGGCTCGTCCCAGATCCAGTCGGGTCCCTGGACCACGGGCGGCGCGTTGAACCTGGTGTCCACGTCGATCCCGCGGGGCTCCCTGCTGGAGGTCGATGTGTCGGGCGGCAGCGAGCGGACGGGGAAGGTGGTGGCGCGGATCGGGGACTCGGGCCGTCACTTCGGCTATCTGCTGGAGACCTACCAGATCGGTACCGAGGGGTACAAGCAGCTGGACGGGGGTGGCGACACGGGCTTCCGGATCAGCGATTACCTGGCGAAGGTGCGCTTCAACACGGAGCTGGGCGCCGCGGGCACGTACCAGGAGGTCGAGCTGAAGCTCGGCTATTACGACCAGCGTTCGGACGAGACGTACCTGGGTTTGACGGACGGGGACTTCGCGGCCTCGCCGCTGCGGCGGTACGCGGCCTCGGCGCTGGACCGGATGAACGCGGAGCATCGGCAGGCGCAGCTCCGGTACTTCGTCAAGCCGTCCCGGGCCGTGGATTTCACGGCGGTGGTGTACCGCAACGAGTTCTCCCGGAGCTGGTACAAGCTGCAGAGCGTGTACGGCCGGGGTCTGGGCGCGGTGCTGGCGGACCCGGCGACGTATGCCGCGGAGCTGGCGGTGCTGCGCGGCGGGAACAGCGACCCGGACGCGCTGGTCGTGAGGTCCAACGACCGGGACTACGTGTCCCAGGGCGTACAGGGCACGCTGGGGCTCACCTTCGAGGCGGGCGGCTGGCACGATGTGGAGCTGGGCGTGCGGCTCCACATGGACGAGGAGGACCGGTTCCATCACGACGATTCCTACCAGATGGTGGGTGGGCGGATGGTCCGGACCCGTGCGGGCACGCCGGGGAGCCAGTCGAACCGGGTCGCGGAAGCGAACGCCGTTGCGGTCTATGTGCAGGATCGTATTGACTTCGGGCGTTTCGCGGTGACGCCGGGGGTACGGTACGAGTCGATCCGGTTCAAGCGCTCGGACTACGGGAGGGACGATCCCGAGCGTCGGAACCCGACGGTGCGGGAGAACGACGTGGACGTGCTGATCCCCGGGATCGGCGCGAGTTTCCGTGCGAGTCCGGGCGTGTGGCTGTTCGGTGGGGTGCACCGGGGCTTCGGCCCGCCGGGCCCTGGCGCCGACCAGGAGGCGAAGCCGGAGACGAGCGTGAACTACGAGGTGGGCGCCCGTCTCGCGCTGGATCGTGTGGCGGCGCAGGTGGTGGGCTTCTACAGTGATTATGACAACATGCTCGGCGCGGAGACGCTCTCCAGCGGTGGCGACGGGCAGGGCGACCTGCACAACGCGGGCGAGGTCCGGGTCGTGGGTGTGGAGGCGTCGGCGGAGTACGATCCGCTCGCGGGCCGGGGCCTGGGCGTCCGGCTCCCGCTGCGGGCATCGTACACGTACACGCAGGGCGAATTCCTGACGTCGTTCCAGAGCCAGTTCGAGCAGTGGGGCACCGTGACGGCGGGCGATCGGCTGCCGTACCTGCCGGAGCACCAGGTGCATGCGGGCGCCGGGCTGGAAGCGGACACGTGGGCGGTACGGCTCGTGGCGAACTACACGAGCGCGATGCGTACGCAGGCCGGGAGCGGGCCGATCCCTGACGACCATCGCACGGATGCGGCGCTAGTGCTGAACCTCTCGGCCGAGTACGGGCTCCGGCCGTGGGGTACCCTGTACGGTGCGATCCAGAACCTGACGGACCGCCGGTACGTCGTGTCGCGGCATCCGGCCGGGGTGCGGCCGGGGTTGCCGCGCACCTTGCAGATCGGGCTGAGGGTAACGAGATGACGATGTCGAAGCACGGAATACGGGGAGCCGTTGCCGCGCTGGCCGGCGGGCTGCTGGTGCTGGCGGGCTGTGGCGGGGACTCGCCGCGCGGAGCGGCCGAGGGAGATGCGGCCGCGACCGCCGGTGCCGGCGCCGACGCGGGCGTGGTGAACGTCTATTCGCACCGGCATTACGAGGCGGACCAGGAGCTCTTCCGTCGTTTCACGGAGCAGACCGGGATCCGGGTGAACGTGGTGACGGCGTCGGCGGACGAGCTGATCGCGCGCCTGGAGGCGGAGGGCGCGGCGTCGCCGGCGGATGTGCTGATCACGGTGGATGCCGGGCGGCTGCACCGGGCGAAGGAGCGGGGGCTGCTCCAGCCGATCGACTCGGAGATCCTGCGGGCGAACGTGCCGGCGAACCTGCGTGATCCGGAGGGCTACTGGTACGGGCTCACGCGGCGCGCGAGGGTGATCGTGTACGCGAAGGACCGGGTCCGGCCGGAGGAGATTCCGACGTACGCGTCGCTGGCGGACGAGAAGTGGAAGGGGCGGGTGCTGGTGAGGTCGTCGGACAACGTGTACAACCAGTCGCTGCTCGCGTCGATCATCGCGCATCATGGGGAGGACGCGGCGAGGGCGTGGGCGGCGGCGGTGGCGCGGAACATGGCGCGGCCGCCGAGCGGCGCGGACACGGAGCAGGCCAAGGCCGTGGCGGCCGGCGTGGGTGACGTCGCCATCGTGAATACGTACTATGTGGCGCGGCTGATCGCGTCCTCGAACCCCGAGGACCGGCGGGTCGGCGAGCAGCTCGGGGTGGTGTTCCCGGACCAGGACGGGGTCGGCACGCACGTGAACGTGAGTGGGGCCGGGGTGACGGTCGGTGCGCCGAACCGGGCGAACGCGATCCGGCTGATCGAGTTCCTGTCGAGCGAGGAAGCGCAGCGGATCTTCGCGGAGGCGAACCACGAGTACCCGGTCAAGCCGGGCGTGCCGGCGTCGGCGGTGCTCCAGGGCTGGGGCGAGTTCAAGGCCGACACGCTGAACCTGGCCGTGCTCGGTGAGCTGAACCGGCGAGCCGTCCAGATCTTCGACGAGGCAGGGTGGAAGTAGCGCGAGTTCCGGTGGAGCGGGCGCCCCTTCGGGAGGAGGGGCGTCCGGGCGCGGTGCGGGCGTGGCTGCGTACCGTCCGGGGGGAGTGGACCGGGTGGACGACGGCCGCGGTCCTGATCACGCTCGTGCTGTGGGTCCCGGTCCTGATCGTGGCGCGCAGCGTGCTGGACCCGGCGGGGGAGACCTGGTCCCATCTCGCGCGGACGGTCCTGCCGGGTTACGTGCTGAACTCGGCGGGGCTCGCGCTCGCCGCCGGGCTGCTCGCGCTCGTGATCGGCACGGCCACGGCGTGGCTGGTCACGGCGTGTTCGTTTCCGGGCCGACGGATCTTCGAGTGGGCGCTGGTGCTGCCGCTCTCCGTCCCGGCGTACGTGGCCGCGTACACGTATTCCGGGATGCTGGACGTGGCCGGTCCGGTCCAGCTCCTGGTCCGGACGCTGATCCCCTCGCTGGGCGACCGGTTCCTGCACGTCCAGGTCGCGGGCTTCGGCGTGGCGGTCGTGATCTTCGCCGCCACGCTCTATCCGTATGTCTACGTGGGGGCGCGGGGTGCGTTCACGCGGCAGTCCCGGACCGCGCTGGAGGCGTCCCGGGTGCTCGGGCGGTCGGGGCCGAGCACGTTCTTCCGGATCGCGCTGCCGCTCGCCCGGCCCGCGCTGGTGGCGGGAACCACGCTGGTGGCGCTGGAGGTGCTGAACGATTACGGCGCGGTGAAGTACCTGGGCGTGACCACGTTCACGACGGGGATCTTCCGCGCCTGGTTCGCCCTCGGCGACCTCGACGCGGCCATCCGCCTCGCCGCGTTCCTGCTCCTCACGGTCTTCACGGTTCTCGCGGTCGAGCGGTTTCAGCGGCGGGGCGTGCGGACCGAGCCGACGGCGGAGGCGGAGCGGCCGATGCACCGGTACGAGCTCCGCGGGGTTTCGGCGGTCGTCGCGTTCCTGGCGTGCGCGCTGCCGCTGTTGATCGGGTTCGTGCTGCCCGTGGCGCAGCTCGGTTACTGGGCCGCGCTCACGGCCGGCCAGGTGGTGAACATGGAGTTCGTTGTCCTGCTCGCGCGCAGCTTCGGGCTCGCGCTGGGCGCGGCCGTGCTGGCGGTGTGCCTCGCGGTGGTGATCTCGTACGCGGCGCGGCTCGGCCGCTCGCCGGCGGTGCGGGGGCTCGCGCACGTGGCGGTGCTCGGCTATGCGGTGCCGGGCGCGGTCATCGCGGTGGGCGTGCTCGTCCCGTTCGCCGCGCTGGACCGGGCGCTGAGCGGGGCGGTGAAGGCGATGCTCGCGGGGTTCGGCGTGGGGGTGTCCGGCGGGCCGAGCCTGATCCTGAGCGGCACGGTGGTGGCGCTGGTCTACGCGTACGCGGTGCGGTACATGGCCGTGGCGTACCTGCCGGTGGAGGCCGGGTTCGAGCGTGAGTGCCGGGAGCTCGACCAGGCCTCGCGCACGCTGGGCGCGCCGCCGCTCGCCACGCTGCTGCGGGTCGGGTTGCCGCTCCTCCGCCCCGCCCTGCTCGGTGCGACGATGCTGGTGTTCGTGGATTTGCTCAAGGAGCTGCCGCTCACACTGATCCTGCGGCCGTTCAACTTCGACACGCTGGCCACGCGGGCGTTCCAGCTCGCGTCGGATGAGCAGGTCGCGGAGTCCGCGTGCGCGGCGCTGGTCCTGATCGCCGCGGGGATCCTCCCGGTGTTCGGGCTGAACCGGCTGCTCACGGGGAGGCGCTCATGAGCAGGCTCGAGCTGCGCGGGCTGACCAAGCGTTACCCCGGCGCGAAGCGGGACGCGGTACACAACGTCACGCTCCGCATCGAGCCCGGCGAGATCATGGGGCTCGTGGGCGGGAGCGGCTCCGGGAAGTCGACGCTGCTCCGGCTGATCGCCGGGCTCGAGACCCCGACCGCGGGTTGCGTGGTCCTGGGCGGCTGCACGCTCTGCGACGACCGCTCGTCCACGCCGCCGGAGCGGCGGGGCGTCGGCCTGGTCTTCCAGGACTACGCGCTCTTCCCGCACCTCACCATCGCGGAGAACGTGGCGTACGGGCTGCACCGCATGCCCCGCCGGGAGCGGGCCGCCCGCGTCCGGGAGATGCTCGAGCTGGTCGGGCTCGTGGAGGAGGCGAACCGCTATCCCCACCAGGTCTCGGGCGGCCAGCAGCAGCGCACGGCGCTCGCCCGGGCGCTCGCGCCGGACCCGGGGGTGCTGCTCCTCGACGAGCCGTTCAGCAACCTGGACGCGGTGATGAAGCCCGCGCTGCGGGACGAGGTCGGCCGGATCCTGCGCCGCGCGGGCACGACCACGCTGATCGTGGTCCACGACCACGAGGATGTGCTCTCCCTCGCCGACCGGGTCGCGATCCTGCGGGACGGCGAGCTCTGGCAGGTCGGCGCGCCGGCGGAGCTCTTCTCCACGCCGCGGGACGCGTACGTGGCCCGGCTCTTCGGACCCACGAACCTGGTCCCGGCCGTGGCCGTGAACGGCACGTTCCGCACGCCGCTGGGCGTGGTGCGGGGGCCGGAGGGGCTGAACGGGGCGGCGCGGGAAGTCACACTCTCCATCCGGCCGTACGACATCGAAGTCGCGCCGGCCGGGGACGGCGGCGTGGACGCCACTGTCCGCCGGGTCGCGTTCCTCGGCGGGTTCGACGAGCTCGAGCTGGAGCTGCCGTCCGGAGACGGCAGCGCGCCCATGACCGTGATCGCGCATCTCCCGGGCGGCGGGCGGTACGCGAGCGGCGATTCGATCCGGATCCGGGTCCGGCCCGGCGCGGTCCAGGTCCTCACGGGCGACGACGCGAAGCCGCCGTCGTCGCTCCCCTCCTGCGAGGTCTGTCCCCGCAACCCGCTGCGGGCGCCGGTGACCCTCCAGAAATGACGGCGTGATGCCGCGGCGCCCACCGGCGCGGAACCGACCGGCTCACGGCCGTCTCCGTGCCGAGTGGGCGCGCTCGTATGTAGGAGGGAGAACTGGTTTCGGCGCTCGACGGCGGGAGGGCAGCCGCGCCGTCCGAGCGCCGGAACCGCGTGGGGCCGCTCAGCTCCCCGCCGCAAGCTTGGAGAAGTATTCGTCGATGTCGAAACCGGTCGGATCGACCTCGTAGTAGAAGCTCCGCGCGAAGAACCCGGTCGTCGGGAAGTACGGGGGCGGATCGCTGATCCCACACTTGTCGTACGAATACCGCTTGAGGTAGCCCGTTCCCGTCGTGGTGCCGACCGCGCCACGCGACCGCTGGATGATCCCGCCGGTCAGGTACAGGCAGCCCCGCCCCCAGTTCCGGTTCCCGCAACGCTCGTCCTTGGTCGAGCCGGAATCGTACCCTTCGACCATGAACTGGTTGAGCGCCAGGACGAACGCGTGGATGAACTCGTCGGTGGTGTCGTCGTACGAGAAGTAGGCGGAGCCGTTGCCCCGCTGCCACGGTGCGTTGATCGGCGTGTTCGCGACCACGACGTTGTTGCCGGCGTAGAGCCCGAGGATGTCCGCGCAGTTCCCGACGCTCGGGTCGGTCGCGTAGACGATGTCGTCCGCGATGACGATGTTGCCGGTCGCGGCGACGGTCACGCGGCCACGCACCGTGCCGCTGATCGCCACATCGCCATCCACGAAGATCACGCCCTTGAACGACGGGTTCAGCGCCCGCGTGATGGGGAACAGATACTCCCTGTCCGGCCTGCCGTTGAGGAGCGGGCTGACCGGTCCGGACCACTTGAGCCAGCGACCACGGCTGTCGGTGGGCGTGAACCCGTTGAACAGGACAGGATCCCCGCCAAGGAAGCACCGGTGACCTTGGCTGGACAGGGCGGCCATCCAGTTGTCGTTGCCGTTCTCGGGATGGTCGGCGGCGGAGACGAACACCCCATTGTGGAAATGCCCACAATTACGTGAGTTGCGTAGATTGGCGGGCGGCGCCGCAGCGACCAACCAGTCCCGATGGCTGGAGCTGGTGACTTCGTAGACTCGAATGAACCCTTCGTTCTCGCCGGTCACCAGGCCGTCGCCGTTCAGGTCGATGGCCACGAACTCGATCCGCATCGTGGCGCGCCCCACGGGATTGTTCTTCGACGCGGTGAACGCCGTGCCACCCGCCTCGCCCTGGACTTTCAGCTTCTGGAGGTCCGCGGTCTGGGGGAGCGGGATCTGGGGGACGCGCTCGCGATAGCCTTCCCGGAACTCTCCGTACTCGCGGCCTTTGATCACCTTCGCGGTGGTCACCATGCTGTGGAAGGTGGCGCCGGAGTCGTAGATCTTGATCGAGTCGTTGGAGTGGACGGGGCCGTAGATCTGGTCGCCGCCGCCGAACGCGATCTCCGAGGGTTCGAAGTCCGTGAAGTACGCGTACTTGGAGAAGCTCTCCTGCTGGACCTGCGTACGGCGGACCACGACGCCCCGGCCCTCGTCCCGCACGACGGTGACGATGCTGCCGTACACGCCGTACTCGCCGGACGTGATGCCGGTCGGCCCCACGTAGGTCGAGCGCCGGACGCCCGGGATCACGTTGCCCTCGACGTCGTAGACTTCGACGTTGTCTTCCAGTGTGGTGTAGCCCTCCTCGGGAAAGAGGGAGCGGTCCGCGTTGATCCGCGCGCGCGCGAGCTCCAGTCCGTCTTCAGCGACCATCTCGAGGAGGTCCTGCCGCTCGTGCGACCTCGTGATCACGACGGAACCCATGCCGATGTAGATGGCGGCTGCGGCCATCCCGGACACGACGAGGGTGACGAGCAGCATCAGGGTGAGGGCAAAACCGCTATCCGGGCGGACTCGTCCATCTGGTGCTGACATGGAAGCCGTCTCCTGACGTCAAGGAACGTAGATCGGTCCGACGATGGTCATGGGCGAGAGCGTCGGCGTACAGTCCTGGGCCGCGATCGCGTAGCGGTAGCTCTTGCCGGTCTCGACGTTGCGATCCACGAAGCCGTAGTCCGTGCTGCCGGCCGGGATGCTGAGGTACGGGTCACCCCAGCTGGGATCCGACGAGGAACGTCGCCAGATCACGTAGCGGATCACATCCCTCTCGCCGCCGACCTCATCCACGGCCGCCAGCCATGACAGGGTGATGATCGGCTTGCCATCGTCGAGTCCGTAGACGGCATGGAACGGCTGACCGAAGATGGGCGCGCTGCCGCAGACCTTGAGCGTTGCCAGGCCGGCGTTGCGGAGCCAGACCAGGCGGGTCATGGACCGGCGCTCCTCCTGCTCGCCGGTCAGGCCGTTGGTAGCCGTCAGGTTGATCCGGATCCCGCGGATCGCGTCGATCCGGGCCACCGCGCCGGTGTCGGCCGGGGACTGGTGTATCGGGATCGTGTGGCGGAGCGGGAGCTGACTCGCCGGGATCGGCTGGACCTGCGAGGCCCCGCTGGCGTTGGTGGAGATCACCAGGTACTGGAAGAACGGCTGACCCGGAGTGGCGAGGATGTTGCGCGCCACGACCTCCGGCTCACCGTTGTTGACCTGCCGGAGCAGGACGAAGTCGTCGGTGCGGGCGGTCGATGCGTCGGGCGCGAAGCGGAAGATGATGAGCTCCGCGGGGCTGTTGATCCCCGGCCCGATCCAGTACGTGGTGTCCGGGTAGTTGAACGTCGTGCCGGGGAGGGTGAACCTCTCCGCCCTGGTGACGGACGACACCGCGCCCGCGGGCGCATCGGGGTCATAGTAGACCGCGAACGGGTCGTTCGGCACGTTCGTGGCGTAGTCGGCGTGGAACGCCACGACGTCCTGCCCGGCGTAGACCAGGAAAGGCTGGTGGGCGGGCACGTTCGTGCCGGCCGTCCGGAGGTCGCGGGTGAGCGCGGTCGCTGCGTACTGGAGGTTCTGTGTGAGCTCGATCCGGACGGCGCCCTCGGCGAAGGCCCGCGCCTGGGTCGAGAAGATCCGCAGCCCCGCGGCGACCACGATGGAGAAAACCACGAGCGCGATCAGCAGTTCGACGATGGTCACGCCCGCGTCCGGCCGGGGTGCGCCCGGGCCGCCCGCCTTCCACGATCGGTCGTTCATGGCGCCGCGATGGTTGTGGTCCGTGACACCGGCGCATCCAGGCCGGGCCCCTGGACGGTCACCGTGACGCGGTAATAGTCCAGCGACCGGCCGCCCTCGCCCGACTCGTTGATCCGCTGGATGGTCGTGGTGCGGCGGAACCCGGGATAGCCCGGGATGTCATTCTCCACGCCCTCGTAGCGGTTTCTCAGCTGGGCGTACTCCTCGTCCATCGCGATCAGCCGGAGCCGGTCCTGGAGGAGCTCGATCGCCACGACCTTCTGGCGGTTGTCGACGGCGGTGCGATTGAGACGGGCGGTGGTGCTGCTCAGCCCCAGCACGACGACGGCCAGCAACGTCAAGGCGACGAGGACCTCCACGACGGTGAAGCCCTTTCGATCCATCAGTGCACCCTCCGCCATCCGCCCGACTCGTACCGGAACGTGGTTACCCGGCCCGTGGCGCGCTCCACGGTCAGCGCGCGCGTGTGGTGCGCGAACTTGCTGTTGGACGCGCTCGCGGTGGAGGTCAGATACAGCCCCTCGGACTCGCTCGCGCTGCCGTTGCGGTGGAACGTCACGTGGGGCAGCCCGTAGGAGCCCGAGCGAAAGCCGATCACCACGGAGCCCGGAGGCCCGACGGGCGCGGAGCCGCGACCGAAGATGATCCCCTCCGGGAGCTCGATGGAGCGGACCGGTTCGTTCGGCTGGATGGCGCCATCGTTGTTCTGGTCCTCGTGTACCGTGATCCGGCGGGCGGCGGCGTCGAACGAGACGATCACGTCGTGCTGCAACACCGCTGCGCGGTAGCGGGCCGCGGCGAGCGTCGACGCCGTCTCGCGGACGGCGTTCTCGACCCGGTGGCGGGCCACGTCCACGTGCGGCATCGCGATCCCGATCAGCACGGCCACGACCATCGTGACGACGAGCAGCTCGACGATGGTGAAGCCGGAACGGCAAGTGGCACGCGGAACCATCTTCACGGGCCTTTCAGCGAGCAGGAGTTGAGACCGGTTGATCGATTCGCTCGACATCCCGGGGTGCCGGAGCGGGCAACGGCCATGCCATCTGCGGGGGGAATGTCCGGAAAGTCCCGAATACCCGGCGTTCCAAGTGATTTTCGGGCATCGAATTGGAACTGTCGCACGGGCGACACAGCAAACGTTTCGGATGTCCGGAACGAATTAGCGGATTTCTGGCGGGTTGGCGTGGCCGCCGGGGGCGCGCTCGAGCGAACGGAATGAGAAACCGGCGCCTGCGTCGGGGCGCAGGCGCCGGTCGTGTGCGGCGCGGCGGGTCGGCGAGTCAGCGTGTGCGCGTCGCCGGCCGCGCGGGCGCCGACGTCACCGGTCCGCCCTCATCCCATCGATCTGGCGGAGCAGCTCGCGGATCGCGGCGTCGAGCTCGGAGTCCCGCCCTGTGTAGGACTCGCCGACGGGCCGCTGCACGGGCACGTCCACGGGCCGCGGCGCGAGCTCCATGTTGTTGCCCGCGAGGTCCGTGACCTTCATGCGCGGGAGCCGGACGACGGACCCGTCGATGAGCGGCTGGTTCCAGGTGTAGATGATCCAGCCGGCGGTCGGCTCGCCGACCACCTTCCCGAGCCCGTGCGCGCGGTAGCCTTCGGTGAAGTCCTCGGCGTCCGAGAGCGAGTGCCGGTTCGTGACCAGGATCGTGGGCGTGCCGAGCGCGCGCTGGCCGAGCACGGTCCGGGCGGGCGCGGGCTGCGCGCCGCGCTGGGTCATGATCAGGTACTCGCGGCGGGCGAAAACGTCGATGGCATAGACGTTGACGAAGCCGCCGTTGTTGTTGCGAATGTCGACGATCACGCCCTCCTTGCCGTGGTTCTCGGCGTCCAGGTCGAGGTAGAGCTGGAGGAGCGAGTTCCACGACATGTCCGGCATGTGCACGTAGCCGAGCCGGCCGCCGCTCTCCCGTTCCACGTAGGCCCGGTTCTGCTCGACCCACTGGCGGTAGAGGAGCCCCTTCTCGGTCGACGTGTTGACGGGCCGGACCGCGACGGTGCGGGCGTCCCGCCCATCGGGCGTCGGAGCCACCCGCAGCTCGACCCTTCGGCCGATCCGGTATTCGAGGAGCGAATCGAGGTTCACGCCCTGTCCGACGGGCGCGCCGTCCACGGCGAGGAGGTACTCGCCGACCTTCACGCCGGCCACGTCCGCCGGGCCGAGGGCGATGACCTCGCTCACCCGCAGCCGTCCGGCGCTCTCGTACTCCACGCGGTCGAAGCGGAGCCCGAGCCGCCCGGTGCTGGGCGAGCTCGACCCGCCCGGCGGGTTCACGCCCAGGTGGGACGCGTTCAGCTCTCCGACCATGAGCTGGAGCGCGCGGCGCAGCTCCGGTCGGGAGCGGGCGCCGGCCACGAAGGGCGCGTAGGCCTCGCGCACGGCGTTCCAGTCCACGCCGTGGAAGTCGGGGTCGTAGAAGTGGTCGTTCAGGTAGCTCCACGCCTGCCGGAAGACCTCATGCTTCTCCTGGTCGAAGTCGACGACGAGCTCGGCGGTGACGTTGACCTGCCGCGGTTGGCCGCCGTCCAGCGGGACGGTGTGGATGCGGCCGCCGTCCAGGTAGTAGATGGTCTTGCCGTCGGGCGAGAACTGGACGCCGGACTTGCCGCCGGGGGTCGAGGTGAGCTGCCGGGGCACGGCCGGCTGGCTCGCGGTCTCGTCCAGGGAGTACGCGTACAGGTTCGAGCGGCCGGCCACGCTCGCTACGGCCACGAGCGTCTTGCCGTCGGGGCTCAGCGTGTAGTAGCCGATGTCCAGCCCGATCGGGAGCACTTCCATGCGACGTCGCAGCCCTTCCCACTCGATGCGCTCGGGCCGCCGGGCGTCCGCCTGGGCCGCGGAGGTTCCCCGGGCCGGGGAGCGTGCGGCCGCGACGTCGCCCGAAGCCCCCGAACGGGACGCGCCCCGGGGCGTCTCCTCCCGGAACAGGTCCCGGAACCGGTCCTCCCGGAAGACGGGCGTGCGCGGGACCAGGTCCACGCGGGCGATCACGCCTTCCTCCGTCCGCTGCCGGGTGTTGAACATGACCTGCTTCCCGTCCGGGCTCCACGCGACGGCGCTCCCGAACACGTTCGAGACCCAGCTCACGGGCCGGGCTTCGCCGCCCGCCGCGGGCACCAGGTGGATGTTCGTGAAGGACTTCTCGCCCGGCGCGAGGAACGCGATCCACTGGCCGTCCGGGGACCAGGCGTGGCTCCGGGGCGAGAGGATGGGCGGCTGGCCGAAACTGCCGGTGGCCAGCACGCGCTCCCGGCCGGACGCCACGTCCAGCACGCGCAGCTCGCGGCCGCCGCGGACGAACGCGATCGAGGCGCCGTCCGGCGAGAACACCGGCGAGTGGTCCCCGACCGTCGAGCTGGTCAGCCGCCGCTCCTCGCCGGTCGTGAAGTCGTACAGGTAGAGGTTCGGCACGCCGTCCCGGGCGGAGACGTAGGCCAGCCGCCGGCTGTCCGGCGCCCAGACCGGCTGGAACTCCGCGGCCGCGGTGTGGGTGACGCGCACGGCGTCCCCGCCGTCCTGGGCAGACGCGGCGAAGATCTCGCCCCGGGCGACGAACGCGAGCTTCTTCCCGTCCGGCGAGAGGGCCAGGTCGGAGAAGCCGGCGGTGAGGCGGAGCCGCTCGGCCGGGGTCGTGGCCGGCGCGCCCCGCAGCGTGATCGGGACCTCACGCGCCTCGCCCGTCGCGGTGTCCAGCGTCCAGATCGAGAGCCCGCGCTCGAACGCGATGATGCGCCCATCCCGGGAGATGCTCGGCCAGAGCACGCGCCCGTCCGTGAAGCGGGTCAGGCGCCGGGGCTCGCCGTCCGCCGGGAGGACCCAGATGTTCGCCGCGCCGTCCCGGTCCGAGACGTAGTAGAGGGTGCGCCCGTCCCCGCCCCACATCGGCCAGAGCTCCTTGCCCTTGCCGTCCGTGACGCGCTCGTAGGAGGGCGCGGCGCCGGCGCTGGCGAACCGGCTCGCTCCCGCCGGGCCGCCGTTCGAGGCGGCAACGCCATTTCCGATCCTCACCAGCCAGATCTCGGACTGGTCGATGTGGCTGTGCCCCCGGCGCCACCACTGGCCGGACGCGATGCCGCGGGCGCTGATGGCGAGGGTCGAGCCATCCGGGGCGGCGGCGGCGAAGAACTCGTTCACGTAGCGGTCCGCGGCCACCGGCATGGGCGTGCCGCCGTCCGCGGGGATCCGGTAGATGTCGTTCATCCCCGCGATGTCCCGGCTCGTGGACGAGTAGTAGATCCACCGGCCGTCCGGGGACCAGCCGTCGAGCTGGTCGAGGCCGTCGTCGAAGGTGAGGCGGCGGAGCTCGCCGGTGGCGAGCTCGAGTACGTAGATGTCGCCGTTCCCGGTCCGGTCCGAGACGAACGCGAGCCGGCGGCCGTCCGGCGAGAAGAGCGGCCGCGAGTTGTGGGACGCGTCCGAGACCAGCAGCCGGGCCACGCCGCCTTCGACCGGGACCGTCCAGATATCGCCGCCCGAGACGAACGCGATCTCGCGGCCGTCCGGGGAGATCCCGGGTTCGGCGAAGGAGGGGCGGGCTTCCGGCCGCTGGGCGTTCAGCACGGACGGCCAGGCGCCCGCCATGAGCGCCAGGCCGACGGCGATGGCAGTCGCGGCGGCTCTACGCGGACGGTGATTCCGGCGCCGGACAGGGCGTCCGATGATCGTCGAATCGAACATGGCTCCCCACCTGAATGGACACGGGCTGGCCCGTTCGGCCGCGCGGCCGCCGGGCGGATATCGACGTGAGCTGGGGGATATATGGAAGCGTTTGTGGGGCAAGGCGCAAGGGTTGGCACGGAGCGGCTTCGCCCGTGCTCTCCGTGCGCTCCGTAGACTCGAGGTCACCAGGACCACGCCTGACGGTAGATGGTGAGTCACGATCCAGGGTTCGGCGGACCTTGGTCAGCGGGCCGACCGGTGCCCGCTCGGCCGCCCGCCGCTTCCCCTCGGCCGACCGCCATGGTGGAGCGATATCGGCGCCGCTCACCCCGGAGCCACGATCTCGGTGCCGGAGCCGTGTCCCGCGACTCAGGCGGCGGCCGGCGCGCCGAAGCGGCGTCCGGGTAGGCCTCCATCGCACCCCGACGTCCGTGCCGGCTCCTGTGACCAAACGGCGGCGTCGGCGCAGACCTCCGTGGCGCCAGCGCCGCGGCCTCATCAACCCGTGCCGCCGACCAGCGCCTCGCTCAGCTCCCGGAGCCGCGCCCGGGCCCGCTCGTCGTACGCCTGGGCGTTGGCGCGGGCGGGGCGCTTGCCGTCGAAGTACCGGCCGGTCCCGAGGCCGGGCGCGGTGATCAGGTGCACGACCGCGTCCGCGCCCTCGGCCACGGTGCTGCGCGGCCGGATCCCGGCCCCGGTGACCATGCGGGTGTCCATGAGCGTGGCCGGGTGCAGCGCGTTCACGGTCACCCCGGTCCCCTCGAGCTCGCGGGCGAGGTCGAAGGTGAAGAGGATCTGGGCGAGCTTGCTCTGGGCGTAGGCCCGGAACGGCTCGTAGCCGCGCTCGAGCATGACGTTGTCGAAGTCGATCGGCGCCTGGCCGATGGACGAAACGTTCACGATCCGGGCGGGCGCGCTCTCGATCAGGCGGGGGAGGAGCATCCGGGTGAGCAGGTAGCCGGCCAGGTAGTTGACGGCGAAGTGCAGCTCGTAGCCGTCCTCGCTGAGCCGCCGTTCCCGGCTGCTCTCCAGCCAGATCCCGGCGTTGTTGACGAGCACGTCGAGCCGGTCGTAGTCCCGGAGGATCGCGCGGGCGAAGGCCCGGACCTGGGCGAGCGAGGCGAAGTCCGCGGCGTAGAAGCGGGCGCTGCCCCGGCCATCGCGCCGGATCTCATCGACGAGGGCGGCGCCCCGCTCCCGGTTCCGACCGTGGATGATGACGTGCGCGCCCGTCGCGGCCATGCGGAGGGCGACCTCACGGCCGAGCCCGTCCGTCGAGCCGGTGATCAGGATCACGGGCGATCCGGCGGGCGGCGGGTCGCCGTACCCGTCCGGCAAGGGTGCTTCCTGCGTCATGACGCCTCCCATCGAAAGCGCGGCCAGGCCGAGCGCCGCGGCCACGCGCGCGCGTTCCGAGAACTTCCCGGGCACGAACTTCCCGAGCACGGCACCGACCTTCAAGTGCCGGGCCCGGCCTGGGCCGCGACGCCCGCCACCGCCCCGGCCCGCAGCCGCCCGCGGTCGACCTTGCCGAGATGGGTGCGGGGGAGCGCGTCGAGGAAGAACACCGCGCGGGGGGTCTTGTAGGACTCGAGCCGCTCGCGCACGAACGCCCGGAGCGCCTCCGCCAGCGCCGCGTCATCCTCGGCGTCCGGCGCGGCGTAACCGTCCGCCCGCACCACGTACGCGTGCGGCTGGACGAGGCCGTTCGCGTCGACGGCGCCGACCACCGCCACCTCCTTCACCGCCGGGTGCTGGAGCAGACAGTTCTCGACCTCCTGGGGCGAGAGCCACTTCCCCGAGACCTTGAGCATGTCGTCCGCGCGGCCGCAGTAGGTGAAGTACCCGTCCTCGTCCATGCGGAGCATGTCCTCCGAGACGTACCACTCGCCCCGGAACGCGCGGCGGGTCCGCTCCATGTGCTGCCAGTACCCGATCGCCCGGGAGTTGCCCCTCACCCACAGGTACCCGACCTCGCCCGGCGGGAGGTCGTTGCCGTGCTCGTCCCGCACCCGGACCTCGAAGCCCGGGACCGCGGTCCCGAGGGTGCCGGGCCGCACCTGCCCGAGCTGGTTCGACAGGAAGATGTGCCACATCTCCGCAGTGCCGAGCCCGTCCAGGAGCTCCACGCCGAAGGTGGCCTTCCACCGATGGTAGAGCTCCACCGGCAAGGCCTCGCCCGCCGACGTCGCCAATCGGAGCGAGGAGAAGTCCTGCCTGGCCGCGTCCGGGTGCGAGACCATCTGCTGCACCATGGTCGGCACGTTGATCAGGATCGTCGGCCGGTGGCGCGCGATCTTCTCGAAGATCGCCTCGGGCGTGGAGCGCTCGGGGAAGAGCACCGAGGAGGCGCCGACCGAGAACGGGAAGAAGAGGTTCGAGCCCATGGCGTAGCCGAAGAAGAGCTTCGGCACGCTGAGCGTGATGTCGTCCTCGGTGTAGCGGATCACGCCCTTGCCGTAGCACTCGGTGCTGTTCGCGTAGGACGCGTGGGTCTGGACGGCGGCTTTCGGCCGGCCGCTGGTCCCGCCGGAGAAGAGCCAGATCGCCGGGTCGTCCCGGTGGGTCGGGTAGTTCTCGAGCGACGTCGGGGCCGCCGCGAGCTCGCGCTCGAAGCCTTCGTCGCCGACGACGAACAATCGCTTGAGGCCGCGGCGCCGGAGGCCGGTGGCGTCCGCCGCCGCGCGGGCCGCGGTCTCGAAGGTCTCCCGGTTCTCCCGGTGCACGAAGGCCGCCACCGCGCGGGTGTAGCGGAAGAAGTACTCGATGGCGTCCACGCGCAGGTACGGGTTGACCATCACGACCACCGCTCCGATTTTGAGCACCCCGAAGAGGGCGGCCACGTACTCGGGCCCGTCGGGGAGGGCGATGATGACCCGCTGTTCGGGCTCCACGCCCGCGTCCAGGAGCAGGTTGCCGAACCGGTTCGCGAGCGCCTGGACCTCGGCGTAGGTCAGGTTGCCGGCATCGGTGCGGAGCGCGATGCGGCCGCCGCGGCCTTCCCGGATCCGGTCGTCCAGGAAGTAGTCCGCGATGTTGAACCGTTCGGGCGGCTGGAACTCCGGCCCGCGGCCGGGCGAGCGGGTCTGAGAATCCGGGACCGGCGCGGTTGGAGAGAGGTGCGGGTCCCGCTGGGTGACTGGCGGTTGGGTGGACATGGCAGTCGACCCCCGGTCTGGATGTGGGCGAGGCCAGAACGTGGTACGACGGTGCGTAAGATAGGGTGACGGATGGCGCTGAGGGAACTCTCCGGGATGACCTGGGAGGAGGCGGCGGAGGCGGGGCGGGCGGGCGCGGTCGCGGTCCTGCCGGTCGGCGCCGTGGAAGCGCACGGCCCGCACCTGCCGCTGGGCACGGACGTGATCATCGCGGAGGCCATGGCCCGGGCGGGCGGGGAGCGCCTCGCGGCATCGGGACGCGACGTCGTCCTGCTCCCTCCGCTAGCGTACACCGCCGCACCGTTCGCCGCCGGGTTCGCGGGGACGATCCCGGTCTCGCCCGCCACGGTGACCGCGCTGGTGGTGGACATCGCGCGCGCCCTGGCCGCGCACGGGTTCCGGGTCCTCGCCATCGCGAACGCGCACCTCGACCCCGCGCATCTGTCCGCGCTGCATGCGGCGGTGGAGGAGATCCGCGGTGTCCTCGAACGGGCTCCGGAAGCGGGGAGTGAGCCGGGATCGTCCGCCGGGGCGAGACAGGCCGGAGTGGATGGCGCCGCGGAGCCGGCCTCGCCGGGAGGGATCGGGCCGCGGGCGAGCGGCGGGTTCGACGTCGTCTTCCCCGACATCACGCGCCAACCGTGGGGCTCGCGGCTGACCGAGGAGTTCCGGAGCGGCGCGTGTCACGCGGGCCGTTACGAGAGCAGCATCGTGATGGCCGCGCGGCCGGAGCTCGTCCGGGACGAGATCCGGGCCCTGCTCCCGCCCGTGCCGGTCTCGCTCTCCGCCGCGATCCGGGAGGGCCGGCGCCGCTTCGAGGAGATCGGCGGGGACCGGGCGTACTTCGGCTACCCGGCGGAAGCCACCGAGGCGGAGGGCCGGTCCACCATCGCGGTCCTGGGCGAGATCCTGGCCGAGGCGGTGGAGGCGGTGCTGCGCGGGGCGTGAGCGGGGTGCCGGGGTGCGCGGCGTGGAGCCGACGCCGCAGAGTCTTCGTGCCGAGCATGGCTCGCGGGCCAGTATCGTGCGGTGCCGTGGTCGTTGCTCTCCTCGTGCGTCGAGACGCACGAGGCGGAGCCGACACCTGACCGGGTTGTCGAGGTCCGGGCCGGGTTCCCTCGACCCGATGTGTGAGGCCGCCGATCATTGGTCGGTGTGGCCGGAGCGTGAAGCGGGCCGACGAGCGAGGCAGCGGCCCGGGGCGCGTACGCAACACCCGTCGGGTGTGGCCCGGTCGGGCTCCGACGCAGCTTCCCGGCTCTCCGAAGATCGGCGATCTGGCCGTCTGTCCGGCCGGCTCGGGGCGGGCGGTGGGCCGGGTCGAGCGGGCGGCCCGGTCGGCAGCGCGGCTGCATGCATGGTACCGGTAACCGGAGGCGTGCCATGACGCTCGAAGGGCGGACGGCGGTCATTACGGGCGGCGGGCGCGGGATCGGTGAAGCGGTGGCGAAGGCGCTGGCGCGGGCGGGCGCGAGCGTCGTCGTCGCCTCGCGTACGGTGGAGCAGGTGGAGGCCGTGGCGGCTGACCTGCGCCGCGAGGGCCGGACCGCGCACGCCGTGGCGTGCGACGTCACCGATCCCGCCTCCGTCGACGCCCTCGCCCGTGCGGCGGAGCAGGCGCTCGGCCGGGTGGACATCCTGGTGAACAACGCCGGGGCGGCCGGCTCCGCGCCGGTGCACAGGCTCGGGATCGAGGAGTGGGACCGGCTCTTCGCGGTGAACGCGCGGGGGACGTTCCTCTGCACCCGGGCGTTCATCGGCGGCATGATGGAGCGGCGGTGGGGGCGGGTCGTGAACGTCGCGTCGGTGGCCGGGCTGCACGGTGCGCGCTACATCGCGGCGTACGCGGCGAGCAAGCACGCGGTGATCGGGTTCACCCGGGCGGCGGCGGCGGACGTGGCCGCGTACGGCGTGACGGTCAACGCGGTCTGCCCGGGCTATGCGGACACGGAGATGACGCGCCAGTCGGTCGCCCGGATCGTGGAGAAGACCGGGATGAGCGAAGCGCAGGCGCTGGACGCGATCCTTTCCCAGAACCCGCAGCGGCGGCTGATCACGCCCGAGGAGGTCGCGCACGTGGTGCTGGCGCTCTGCGACGAGCGGGCGCGGGGGATCAACGGCCAGGCGATCGTGATCGACGGCGGGGCGCTGCTCGCGTGAGCCGCGGGCGGCGCCGGTCCCGCCGCGGCCCCGGAGCGGGGCGCCGCATCGCCAGGGAAGGAGCGGGTTGCCCGTGACCTACGAGATCATCAACCCGGAATCGCTGGGCGAGCCGAAGGGGTGGACGAACGGCCTGCTCGCGCCGGCGGGCGGCCGGATCCTGTTCGTGGCCGGCCAGACCGCGAGGGATGCGGAGGGCCGGATCGTTGGAGACGACGTCGTCGCCCAATGGGAGCGCGCGCTCGAGAACGTGCTCGCCGTGGTCCGCGCGGCCGGCGGCGGGCCGGAGCACATCGGGCGCATGACCGTGTACGTGACGAGCCGGGCCGAGTACCTGGCGACCCGGCGGGCGCTGGGCGAGCTGTGGCGGCGGCTCATGGGGCGCCACTACCCGGCCATGACGCTGGTCGAGGTGTCGGCGCTGGTGGACGAGGGCGCCCGGGTCGAAATCGAGGCCACGGCGGTCATCCCGTGAGCGGCTGGAATCTACGGCCGTGACCCCGTTCACCGGCCGGGCGTCAGGGGCGAACCCGGCCGACCGGCACGTTCCCGCTACAGTCGACGCGCAGCCGCTCGCCCGGCCGGAGGCCGTAGGCGGACGGTGGATCCACCTCGTAGTCGCCGTATATCTGGACGACGGCGTACGTGATATCGCCCTGTTGCGTACGCCGGGACGTGGAGCGGATCTCCGCGACCTCCAGCCGGACGCCGCCCCGTGGATCCACGAGCCGCGGCTGGCACTCGCCGGCCACCACGGGCTCCCCGTCCGGCTCGAAGCGCGGCGGGAGGTTCTCTGCCTCAGGGAGCGACCCGGTGTACGGCTCCGTCCGTCGGATCGAGACGCTGACTCGAATGCCTTCCCCGTTGCCCCGCTCTTCCGCTCGCACGGCGGCGTCCTCGGCAGGGTCACCGGCGCGGGACCCGGCCTCCTCGGCGGTGCCTCCGCAGCCGAGCAGCGCCAGCCCGACCAGGAGCGGGATCGGGTTCAGCCAGGTGCGTTGCAACGCCATCATACCCTCCGTGTGCATCCTCGGGTCTGACCTCTGAACGCCGTGGTGCCTCGGCGTTGTGCGGGGGGCGCGGGCCACCGCGGCCCCGCCGCCCCGCCTGCGTCCCGGCATGACGCGCCGGTGCGACTATCGGCTCGGTTCGGCTCGGGTGACCGACCGGGAACTCACCTCGGCGTTCATGGAGACGCCCGCCTGCGGGGCGGACGACTCGATGACCGTCTCGGATGTGGCGACGCGGGACACCGGGATGTGCCGGCCGGAGTCCCAGAGCACGGTCTCCTGGGTGGACAGCTTCAGGTTCTGGGAGACCTCCAGGCCCTGCATCGTTCCGTTGCCCGTCGCGGTCCCTTCTCCGACGATCCGGAGCACGTTCAGCGTACGCCCATCCACGACGGTGTCCGCCGCGTACGTCCCGCGATAGACCATCGTCATCTCCATGGCGAAGCCTTCCAGCCCCTCGAACTTCGGAGAATACCGGATCGTGTCGGTCCATTCCTCGCCGAGGCGCAGCTCCCGGCCCGGGACGATGATCAGACCGGAGACGGCAAGGGCGGATCCCATCGCGTCGAGCGGATCCGCGCCCGGCTGCGACACCTGGAACACGGTGCCGGCGATGGTCTCCGGATCCGGGCCCTTCGGGCCGATGGTCACGTCGAACGGTGGCCGCTCTTCCGAGTCCAGGGGCATCGTTCCCATCGGCGAGGACGTTTCACCGCGCATCCGCTTGAGGATCGCCGTGACCGTGACCCCGTCCGCCGCGGGAGCGAACCGCAACTCGCTGGTGGCCTGGACCGCGCCCGTGGAGACCAGCTCGCCCATGAGGGCGTTGCTCAACTTCGTCCGGGTCGAGTCGACGGACGTGAAGATCACGGTCTCGGGCAGCGGCGCCACGTAGCGCAGGTCCGCGCGCCCGGCCTGTGCATGGAGCGGCGAGCCGGCCTGGAGGATGAACGCGGCCGCCAGGAGCGCCGCTCCGATTCCGTTCCGCATGGAATGACCTCCGTGTTTCGGATTCGATGGGGCGCCGGACCCGGGAGGGAGGCGCGGGGATCCGGGACAGGTCCGTTCGTGAGCCGATCGATCCGGATCTGGCCGGGCGGAATCAGTCGCATCCGCGGCGGGGTTTTTCAAGTCCTGTCGTGGTCCGGCTACCGGCAGCGTGCGTACCGGCCGGCGGGATCCGGGCCCGCGCGCCCCGGCAGCGCCGGTCGGCTTCCCGCGTCGGATCCCTGGCGGGCGCCCGTTCCGGGGCGGCGGGTGTCGGCGGTCGCGCGCACCCTCTCTCGTCTCAGAGCGGCCGGGCGACCATGATCCCGTCCTGTCCCTGGATGGACCGGATCCGCTCGGCGAGGGGGAACTCGCTGATCTCGACGTCCTTGCCGACGAGGGGCGCGTGCATGAGGTGGAGGCGCCCGTCGAGCCAGATCGCGATCCCGGTGTGGGCCACGTCCAGCCCCCGGACGCTGCTGGTGGCGGCGATGATGTCGCCGTTCCGGATCATGGGCGCGACCTCGGCGATCCGGTCCTCCGGGATGTAGTAGCGGGGCCGGGCGCTGAGCCGGCGCTCGATGGCGCGGATCGCTTCGAGGTTCGCGGAGTCCTCGAGCTGGGGGTACGCGTCGGCGTTGCGGGAGATGAAATCGATCGGCTCATCGTCCGGGACGCCGCCCAGCTCGCGGGTGATGTCCTTGACGAAGCCCTTGCGCTCGGCGTCCTCGATCCATTCGCTGAAGTAGTGGAGGCGGCTCGGGTAGCCGTCGATCACGCCGTTGCGGTAGCGGAGCCGGGCGAGCTCGGCGCGGAAGGTGTCCATGTCGTACCGGCCCGCGCGGACCATGCGGGCCATGACGAGCATGGATTCCACGTAGGTGACGCAGTCGAACTCGCGGAGGTTGACCACGAGCTGTTCGGGCCCGGGCACCTCGAGGGTGCCCGGCACGTACGGCTCGCCGACGAAGCGCCGGCCGAGGGCGACGATGATGTCGCCGATGGGCAGGGTGTCCAGCCGGTCCGCGCGCGCGGCGCGCATGGTTTCTTCGAGGATCGCGTAGTCCCGGGTCGTGGGGCCGTGTTCGGGGGTGGCGGGGGGCGGTGGGGCGGACGGCCCGCCGGGGAGCGCGCCGGACTCGTCCGCGACGCGCTCCTCGGCTCCCGCGACGGCCGCGGTCGGAGGAGACGTCGCCTCGCGCTCACGGTCCCAGAGCGCGATGAATACGATCACGGCGATCACCAGCGACACGATCAGCAGCATCCCGGCCGTCGCGAGGGCCGTGCGGGTGCGCTCGTTCAAGGTCCCTCCTATCGATCATCTCGCCGGGCTCACACGCTCATCCTCCGGTGCGCCGGCGCAGCAGGCGGTGCAGAGCTCGCCGTTGGTCACGGGCCGCGCGTAGGCCAGGAGCGCGCCGATCCGCTCGAGGACGCGCTCCAGCTCGGCCCACTGGCCGTTCTGCTCCACCTCCCAGGAGTGGCCCCAGAGGTGGAACACGCCGCCGGTCCGCAGCACGTGGCGGAGCAGGGATTCGGCGTGGGCGGGCCACTCGCGGCCGGCCGCGTGGACCGCCCAGCGCACGAGCTTCCCGGGCGCGCGCCGCCGGATCGCGTTGCGGATGTAGTTGTCGGCCCGGTGCGGGTGCGCCTGGATCGTGGTGCCGAGCTCGAGCATGCCGGCGACGGGACGTGGCGGAGCCGTGGAAAGCAGCTCCACGGTCCGGAACCCGGTGTACCCGGCGTCGCCCATCATGAGCACATGGGTGAGGGAGAAGCGGCCCATGGGCGGGCAGAACATGGTGCACGCCGCGCCGGTCACGTCCTCGACCCAGGCGCGGGAGCCCGTGATCTCGGCCCGCGCCCGCGCGTCGTCCACCCGGGTCAGGACCACGTGGTGGAGCGTGTGGGCACCGATCTCGAAGGCGTCCGCCAGCTCCCGGAGCTGCGCGCGGGTCATGGTCCCGCCCGGCGCGGTGCGCGGCACGTAGAAGGTCCCCCGCAGCCCGTAGCGGGTGAGGAGGTCCGCCACGCGGAGGTCGAGTGGATGGCCGTCGTCCCAGCTCGTGGTGATGTACGGCCCGGTGTTCACGGCTCTCCGCCCGCCGCGACGCGTTCCCGGGCGGCGCTGGCGCCGCGGAGCCCTGCGACCACGCGCGCCATGCCCGCGATGGTGGCGAATTCGTCGGACATCAGCGCCTCGTCCGGGACCGCGACGCCGAACGCGTCCTCGATGAACGCGATCAGCTCGGCCACACCCATCGAGTCCACGTACCCGTCATCGAACAGCCTCGCCGTGGGGCCGAACCTCGGGTCCCGCGGCGAGACCGAGAAGTGCGAGCGCACGAACCGCTCGATGGTGTGGGCGATGTCTTCAACATCCATGGGTACTGCTCGCCTGCTCCAGGTGCATGCGTCCGCGCCCCGGTGGTTCAATCCCGGCATGGCACGGCGGATCGGTAGTGCCCGGCCCTGATGAAGCGGCCGGGCCCGGCGGTCGGGTCGGTCCGGTGCAGCCGCGCGAAGCGGCGCCGGAACTCGGCCTCGTCGAGTCCGCGCTCCACGCAGAGCGCGAGCACGCCCCGCCCGGTGCGCGGGTCCCCGATCTGGGCGCGGGCCTTTCCCCGGGCGTATACGTATTCCGGGATGCGCCCGCCGTGCACCGCGCGGTTCAGCCGCTGTTTTGCATCCGGCGTGCCCAGGAACGAACCGGGGAGCCGGAGGAGCGCCGCGGCCGCGCCGGCGTAGAGCTGCACCACCGGCAGTCCCCAGGCCTCGAACACGCCGATCTCGCGGTGCGACGTCTCCAGCCCCCGGACCAGCGCGTCCCGCAGCCGGCCCGGTGGCAGCCGGGGGAGCCGGTAGTGGGTGGCGCCGCGGTACGTCTCCTCGCGGTAGTCGGCCAGGAACTCGTTCATGAGGTCGCCGGTGAAGACGAGGGCGGGCGGATCCGTCGGAGCCGCAGTGGCGTGGTTCGCCGTGTCCGGCGTCGCGCCCGGGCCGGACGGGACGCCGCGGGCTGCTTCCTCCTCGGCGATCCCGCGGGCCAGCGCCGCGTTCACGAGCGCGGCGTGGACGTTGAAGTCCCGCCAGTCGATCCCCTCGGCGATCACCGTGTCCACCGGCTCCAGGAGCACGTCCTCGCCCACGGTGACTTCGAGGAGCGGGACGGAGAGCTCGCGGGCGAGCCGTCTGGCGGTGGCCCGGTCCTCGCTCGGCGTGCGGCGGGCGCGATCCAGGTCGAAGCTGACCGCGACGACGTCGGTGAAGTACTCCCGGGCGAGGATCAGGACGCCGGTGCTGTCGAGGCCGCCGGAGAGGCAGACGTAGATCCGGCGGTCGGCGAACCGCTCGGCGAGCGCGCGGCAGTAGCGGTGCAGGTCGTCCCGGATGCGAGCGGCCAGGGCGTCGAGACTCCGGAGGAGTGGCTCCGATTCGCCCGTGCCGGCAGGGGTGCCGGACGAGGACATCGGTTCGCGCGCGTCCTCGGCGGCCGACCCCGCCGGGTGGCCGGGTTCTGCCCCGTCCGGATCCGTGGCGGTCGCCGGATCGACCGGCCGTCCGCCCGGCTGCCCGGGTCCGGCCTCGGCCGGATCGGGCCAAAGGACGATGGGCGAGACCGCCGTGGCCCCGCTCTCCGGGTCCAGGTCCACACAGGTCCCGAGCGGGAGGGCGTGGATGTCATCGAACCGGCAGCCGGCCTCGACGAGGCGGATCGGGCGCGCGGCGAGGAGGATTCGGCCGTCGTCGCCCCGGGCCCAGAAGAGCTTGCCGAGCCCGAGCGGATCGCGGAGCAGGCGGACGCGGCCGTTCTCCCCGAAAATCGCCGCGCCGAGTGCGCCGGCGAGGGCGGTGGGCGGCGGCGCGCCGGGAGCGAGCGCCGCGGCGTTGATCCTGTCGGTCGCGTCGATGGCGAAGCCCCGGTCCAGGGCGCCGACGAGGACCGTGCCCTGCCCCGGCGGCGCGTCGACAGGCCGGCGACGCTGCCCCGGGTACGTCGCCTCGATCCGTGTGGTTCCCGTCATGATCCCGCCACCTCCCGGAACACCGCGAGGGCGCGTTCGAGCATGGACGCGCTGCCGGTCAGCGAGATGCGGAAATGGCCCGTGTGGTGGAACACGGCGGATGGCAGCACGAGCACGCCGCGGGCGGCCAGGGTCTCGACGAACTCCCAGTCGTCCCGGCCGTCCGGCACGGCCGCGTAGAGGAAGAAGGTCCCGTCCGCGGGCGCCACGCGGTAACCCGCCTCGGCGAGCCCGGCCCGCACCCGCTGGCGCCACGCGTCCAGGGGCGCGAGGTCGTGCTCCAGCCGCAGGAGCGCGGGGAGGGCCCGCTGCATCAGCGCGGTCGGGGTGCAGGCGCCGGTGATCCGGGCCCAGCGCACCAGCTCGTCGGCGGTCTCGCGGCGCTCCGGGTGCCGGGGGCTCACGGCCGCGTATCCGATCCGCTGTCCCTGGAGCGCGTGGTACTTCCCGAAGGAGTAGACGACGACGGTGCGGGCCCAGACCTCCGCGGGCGAGCGGAAGATCCCTCGCGGGAGCAGGTCCCGGTGCGTCTCGTCGGAGATCCAGGTGATCGGCCGGCCGGATCGCTGCTCGGCGCGGGCAAGGACGTCCGCCAATGCCCTGAGCTCCCGGGGGCGGTGGCAGCGCCCGGTCGGGTTCGCGGGCTGGCTCAGGAGGAGCGCACAGGTGCGCGGCCCGACCGCGTCCGCGATCCGGTCCGGGTCCAGGGCGAAGGCGGGTCCCTCCAGCTCGACCAGGACGGGCTCGAGGCCCAAGCAGCGGGCGTACGTCGGGTAGTCGAGCCAGCAGGGGACGGGGATCACGACCTCGTCGCCCGGCTGGCCCGCGGCGCGCAGGGCGAGGTGCAGGGCGGCCATGGCGCCGGGGGTGAGGATCACGTCCCGGAAGTCCGCGTCCGGGAGGTGGGTGGCGGCGAGCGCGTCGGCCACGGCGCGGCGGGCCGGGGTCCAGCCGCCGAACGGCGTGTACTGGAGGTCCAGCGTCCGCTCCTCCTCGAGGACGCGGCGGAGCACCTCCCGCGCCCGGGGGGTCACGCCGTCGAACGGGTTCGCGTAGGAGAGGTCGCAGACCCGGGCGCCGAGGCGGACGGCGCGCCGGCGGATCGCCTCGAACGCCTCCAGCGGCTCGAGGAGCCCGGCGAGAGGTCGGGGGATCACCGCGCCAGCGCCCTCACGTCGAACTTGCCGGTGGGGGTGCGCGGGAGCGCCGTATGCGCCACGTACCGCGCGGGCTGCATGTAGCCGGGCAGCTCGCGCCGGCAGTGCTCTTCGAGCCGGGCGATCGTGCCGCCCGGCCGGAGCACCACGTGCGCCACGATGCGGGATCCCCGCCGCTCGTCCGGCTCCGCCGCGACCACGGCCTCCGCCACCTGGCCGGAGGCGTAGAGCGCCTCGGCCACCTCGTCGGGGCTGACCCGGTAGCCGAGCGTCTTGATCAGTCCGTCCCGCCGGCCCACGAAGTACAGGAAGCCGTCCTCGTCGCGGCGGACCAGGTCGCCGGAGTAGACCACGCGCTCGGCGTCGGGCGCGTCGGGCGGGCGGAGGGGGTTCGGACGGAAGACCCGGGCCGTGGCCTCGGGGTCGGCCCAGTACCCGAGGGCGACGGTCGGCCCGCGGTGCACCAGCTCGCCGACCTCGCCCGGCCCGCAGGGCGTTCCGTCCTCCCGCAGGACCAGGATCTCCGCGCCGGGGATCGCGCGGCCGATGGAGTCCGGCCGCCGGTCCACCTCCTCGGGCGGGAGGTACGTGCTCCGGAACGCCTCGGTCAGTCCGTACATGAGGAACAGGCGCGCCTGGGGCTGGGCCCGCCGGAGCCGGCGCACGGCGTCCGTGGAGAGCCGGCCGCCGGTGTTCGTCATGATGCGGAGCGTCTCGATCGGCCGGTCCGCGAAGCCCGGCGTGCCGAGGAGCTGGAGCCAGAGCGGCGGCACGGCGGGGAGCACGGTCACGCCGCCGGCGCGCAGCGTGGCCGCGATCCGGGGCGGGAGCACCGACCGCTCGATCACCAGGTGCGCCCGCTGCCGGACCGCCACGAGGAGCTGGTTCAGCCCGTAGTCGAAGCTGAAGGGGAGGAGGCTCGCGATCCGGTCGTCCGGGCCGATGCCCAGGTAGCTCGCCACGGCCCACGCGCCCGCGTGCAGGTTGCCGTGGCTGACGGTCACGCCTTTCGGCCGGCCCGTGGAGCCGGAGGTGTAGATGATCTGGGCCACGTCGTGGGCGGTACGCGACGTCGGCCAGGCCGCGGCCGTCGGCTCCGGCAGCCCGCCGGGCGACGCGGCGTTCGCCGTAATGGAGCCCGCGGGCGGCCCGCCCGGAGAATCCGTGGGTGGCGCTTCGGCGCCGGACGGCTCCGCCCTTGCTCCGGAACCGGTCGCGAGGCCTCCTGCGCCCCGGGACGGGGGTGGGGAGGCCGGCCAGAGCGCGGCGTCGTCCAGCATCAGGACCCGTACATCGGTTTCCAGCGGCCGGTGTAGCCGGGCGAGCAATGCGGGCGACGTGAGCAGGAGCTTCGCGCCCGCGTGCCCGAGCTGATGCTCGATCTGCGCGGGCTTCAGCGTCTCGTTCACGTTCACCGCGATCGCGCCGGCGGCCGTGACGCCGAAGAACGCCGCGGCCGCCGCCGCCGAGCGAGGGAGCAGGATCCCGACCCGGTCGCCCGGCAGCACGCCTTCCGCCTCCAGCCACCGGGCGATCACGGCGGCGCCCGCGCACAGCGTGGCGTAGTCGACGGTGCCTCCGGAGTCCGTGACCGCGGGCCGGTCCGGGACCTCCCCGGCCGCGCTCCAGAGGAGCCAGGCTATGTTGCCCTGGAAGTGGTCCGCCGCATCCCGTCCGTGCGCCCCGGCGGTCCGTCCCATCCCCTCGCTGCTCATCTCCACGCCGTCCCCTGCCGGTCCCATCCCGGCGCCGGTGTGATCGCAAGGTCCTGGCCATCTATGGCGGTGCGAGGGCGGGCGGGAGCGCCCGACTCCCCCGGCCCAGGTGTGCGGCGAGACCGCGGGGCGGCGCCCGGTCGATCGGGTCGGTCCAGGGCGTGGCTCCGGGCTGGCGTGGCCCGGGGGCGGGGCCTCGCTCGCCCGCACGACACCCGCGCCGTGGCGGGCACTCGGGCCTCGCGCGCGGAAGGAGCGCGACCGCCCCGCAAGCATGAGGGCGATGAAGGCTGCGGCCGCGAGATTCAACCGCCGCCAGAGGAGGCGTAGATCACGATTCGGATGCGAAACGCCGGGGACACAGGAGCGCCGACCGGTGCCTCGATCCGGGCGTCACGTTCGGTTGCCCACCCCTGGAGCGCCCGGTCCGTGGTTGGCCGAACGAAGGCGATCATGGCCAACCCGCCAAAAAGCGCCTCGCCCCGGGACGAACCCGGGGTTGAACGGGCGAGCTGGGCTCGCGCGCGGCGCGGTCCGCATCCGGCCCGGCCGGGCCCAGTGGCCCGCATGGCGCCGGCGCCGGGCTCACGCGGTCGAGAGCGTCCCGCCTGGCCCGGGCCCGCGCGGCGGCTCGGGCACGCGCCATGACGCAGGGCACCCGCCCAGAGTGCAGGACGCGGCCGTAGCCCGGCGCGCATGGCCGATCGGCCGCGCCCGGCGACCCCTCGCATCACCCCGCCCCAGGAGGCCGGGATGGCGATCACCGTACGCCGCGCGGGGCCGGCGGACCGGGATGCGCTCTGGCGCTTCGACCGCCAGGCGTTCCCCGAGCTCACGGAGCACCGGGGCCCGGAGCGCTGGCGCTGGCAATACGAGCGCAACCCCGCGCTGGGCGAGGACGCGCCGCCGGTCTGGGTCGCGGAGGACGAGGGCCGGATCGTCGGGCAGATCTGCGCCATCCCGGTCATCCTCCAGCTCGGCGGTGAGGCGCTCCCCGCCGCCTGGGGCGCGGACTTCATCGTCCTCCCCGGGGCCGACCCGCGGGCCGCGTACCGGCTCATGCGCGCCGTGGCCGGGCATTACGGCGTCTTCCTCGCGCTCGCCATGGCGGACACGACCCGCCGGATCCTCATGGCCATGGGCGCCCGGGAGCTGCCCGCGGTGCCGACGCTCATCAAGCCGGTCCGTCTCCGTCCCGACGGGGCGCGGCGCATCCTCATCCGGCTGACCCGCGGCCGCCCCCGGCTGGCCCGGCTCGCCCGCTTCGCCTGCGACACGCTCCACGCGCACCACACGGCGTGCACGGCGGTCAACATCGCGCTCACGGCGCGGGACCGGCTCACGGCCCGGGGGGCAGATACCGCCGGGATCCGGATCGAGGCCGTGGAACGCTTCGAAGACGACGTCGCCTCCGCCATCTTCGACGCCCGCGACCGCCCCTTCTCCGTGGCCGTGCGCCGGGACGCCGCGTACCTCAACTGGCGCTTCGCCGATGGCGGCGGGCTCGGCTACCGGATCTTCGTTGCGTACCGCGACGGCGAGCCCGACGGGTACCTGGTGCTGCGCCGGACGCTGCCGTGCGAGATGAGCCTCGGCGTGATCGCCGAGCTGTACGCCCGGGGCGGCCGGGACGCGACCCACGCCGCCCTGATCCGGCACGCGGAGCGCCACTTCGGGACGGACGTGGCCGCGCTGGTCTGCGCCACGTCGCTCCCGGAGCAGCAGGCGGCCTTCCGCCGCGCCGGGTTCATCCCGGCTCACGAGGCAAGGCCGATGTGCTGGTCCGCGGATCCGGGCGTTGCCGCTCGCCTCGCCGCGCCAGGGACGCGATGGTTCCTGACCCGCGGGGACCACGATTGGGACACCGTCCGCCCGGTGCCGGACCGGTTCGAGGGGTGAGCCGGAGCCCGGTGAGCCGGCTGCGGCGACGTCGCCCGAATCCCCCGACCCTGGCCCCGGCCTTGCACCTGCTCGATAACGGGTAACCGATTCCGTCAACCGCGTTTAGGGGAGCATGGGCCGCATCTGGATCCTCGCCGGTCTACTCCTCGTTCCCGTCGGACACCTCGCCACGACCGGCCGTGAGGCGTACGGCCGCACGCCGGCCGCGGCGGCCCACGCCCAGCAGCCGGCCCCGCCCGCGGCGGCCCGGGCGACCCTCCCGGTCCCACCGCTCCAGGCGGACATCGACGGGATCGTGAACCGATCCATTACCCGCGGCTCGGTGACCGGCGTGCTCGCCGTCTCCCTCGACCGCGGCGACACCATCTATGCCCGCGGGCCGGACCTGCCGCTCGCGCCCGCGTCCAACATGAAGCTGCTGACCACGGCCGCCGCGCTCCTGCACCTCGGCCCGGACTACCGGTTCGCCACCTTCCTGCTGACCGACGGGCGGATCGTGGACGGCGTGCTGGAGGGGAACCTGTACCTCTACGGCACCGGCGACCCGACGCTCGGCAGCCGGTTCGCCCAGTCGCCGGCGCCGCAGCTCGTGGCGTTCGCGGACGTGCTGGACTCGCTCGGCGTGCGGGAGATCCGGGGCAACGTGATCGGCGACGGGTCGTACTTCCAGGGCCCGAGCACCGGCCCCGGCTGGACCCCGAACAACATCGAGGCCTGGTTCGCGCCCACGTCCGGCGCGCTTTCGGTGCACGAGAACATCGTGCGCGTCGAGATCCGGCCGGGCGCGAAGCCGGGCGCGCGCCCGCGGGTCAGGTACATCCCCGGGGGCGCGGGGATCGCGCTCGTGAACCTGGCGACGTCGCGAGGATCCAACGTCCGTGCGCGGCGCGCGGATTTCGGCCGGCCGATCGTGATCGCGGGCGGGATCGGGTCCGGTACGGCCTCCTACGCCGTGCACGTGGCGGATCCCGCGCGCTACGCGGCCGCGCTCTTCCGGGACGTCCTCGTGGAGCGCGGGATCGTGGTGACCGGCCAGGTCCTGGCCGTCGGGGACGCGGACGAATCGCCGGTGACCGGCAACCGCGTGTTCGCGCCGGCGTTCCGGGAGGGGCACCGGATCGCCGTGCTCGCGGTCCGGACCTCCGCGCCGCTCCGCGAGATCCTGCACGTGATCAACCACCAGAGCCACAACTTCTACGCGGAGCAGGTGCTGCGCGCGGTGGGCCGGGTGGCGGCCCGGGACGGGAGCATCGAAGGCGGGGCGCGGGTGATCCGCAGCCTGCTCCGCCACGCGGGGGTCGATCCGTCGGAGTTCCACATCGCGGACGGTTGCGGGCTCTCGCCGCTGAACCGGGTCAGCGCGCGCGGTTTCGTGGCGGTGCTCTCCTACATGGCGCGCACGCCCCTGGCCGCGGAGTTCTTCGAGACCCTGCCGGTCGCCGGGCGGGTGCGCCGGTTCCGGCGTATGGGCGGCACGCCGGCCGAGGGGAACCTGCGCGCCAAGACCGGCACGATCGCCGGGGTGTCGGCGCTCTCGGGCTACGTGACCGCGGCCAACGGGGAGCTGATCGCGTTCTCGATCCTGATCAACGAGACGGGGTCGGTGGCCCAGGCGAAGTACGTGGAGAACCTGATCGGCGCGCGCCTCGCCTCGTTCGCGCGGCCCGGCGGGCCCGGGCGCGCCGCGGTCGTGACGCAAACGGGTCCGTGATCATGCGCCTGCCCGGTCGGACCGCGGTTCGTGGCCCCGCCGCGGCGCGGGCGGTGGCCTTCTCCCACTATGTGCGGGCCGCACGGATCATCGCCCTGCTCGTCCTGGGGCTCTCGCTCGCGACCCTGGCGGGCTGGCTGCTCGGGATCGAATGGCTGCGCCGGGCCGCGCCCGGGTACGCCGGCACGCCGCCGGACTCCGCCATCGGGTTCGTGATCGGGAGCATCGCGGTCATCCTGGCCTTGCCACGTCGGGGCAGCCCGGCGCGCAGGATCGGGGCGAGCGTGCTGGCGGCGCTGCTCTCCCTGCTCGGCACGGTCCTCCTGGGATGGCACGTCTCCGGTTTCGGCAGCGAGCTCCGGCGCATACCGGTCCCGGAGTGGCTCGCCGCGGGCGCGGCCGCGTACGTGAGCGCGGAGGCCTATGCCGCGGTCGGCTTCATCCTGTGCGGGGTCGCGGTCCTGGGGCTCGTGGTCCGCAGGCCGCGCCAGTACCTCACGGCGCAGATCGCCGCGTTCGGCGCCGGATTCCTCGCGCTCCACGCCCTCGCCGGGTACATCGCCGACGCGCTCGTCTACCCGCGGGGCGAGCGTACACTGCCCATGACGCTCGGCAGCGCGTTCGGGCTGGCCGGGCTCGCGCTCGCCATCCTCCTCGCGCGGCCGGACCGCGGGCTCATGCGGACGGTCACCGCCATGGACATCGGCGGCCAGAGCGCGCGCCGGCTCCTCCCCGCCGCGGCGCTCGCGCCGTTCGCCCTCATCGTGCTCGACGCAACGGTCCGCTGGGTCGGCCTGACCGGGCCGCTCACCGGGCTCCCTCTCGTCATCATGATCACGGCCGCGATGTTCGTGGCCCTGATCTGGTGGAACGCCGAGATGCTCGGTAGGGTGGACGCCCAGCGCTCAGCGGCGGAGAACGCCCGGCGCGCCGCGCTCGACCGGGCCCGCGCCGAGCGCTGGTACCTGCACGCCATCGTCCAGCAGATGCCCGGCGGCGTGATCGTCGCGGACGCGCCGTCAGGCCGATATGTCCTGGTGAACGAGGGCGTGGCCGAGATCCTCCGCCACCCGCTGTCGGACCGGGAAACGCTCTACGACGCCGGGATCACCCGGGGGTTCCACCCGGATGGCCGGCCCTACGAGCCCGAGGATTGGCCGATCCACCGCGCCGTCACCCGGGGCGAAATCGTTCAGGAGGAGGAGATCTTCATCCTCCGGGGTGACGACACGTGCGCCACGATCTGGATGAGCGCCGCGCCCGTGAGGGCCCAGGACGGGCGGGTGATCGCCGGGGTCGGGGTCCTGTTCGACGTGACGGAGATCAAGCGCGTGGAGCGCGAGCGCATGGAGGTGGCCGAGCGGCTGCGGCTCGCGCTCGAGGCCGGCCGGATGGGGACCTGGCAATGGGCGGCCCGCACGAACCGCTTCGAATGGTCGCCCGAGCTGGAGGCGATCCACGGGCTGCCGCCCGGCTCCTTCCCCGGAACGTTGGAAGCGTTCCGGGAGCTGATCCACCCGGACGACCGGGACCGGGTGATGGCCGCGTTCGAGGCGGTGTTCAGGGGTTCGGACCTCTTCCACAGCGAGTACCGGGCGCTCCGCCCGGGCGGGGAGACGTTCTGGATCGAGGCGTGGGGGCGGGTCGTGCACTCGCCGGACGGTCAGACCGAGTACGTCGTGGGCGTGAGCCGGGACGTGACCGAGACGGTCCTGGCCCACGCAACCGAAGCGCGGCTGGCGGCCATCGTCGAGGCGTCCGAAGACGCCATCATCGCCAACGACCTGAACGGCGTGATCACGAACTGGAACCGCGGCGCGGAGCGGCTCTACGGCTACACCGCGGAGGAGGCGGTCGGCCGGCCGACGTCGATGCTCGTCCCCTCCGAGGTGCCGAACGACGAACCGCTGCTCCTCAGCCGGATCCGCCGGGGCGAGCGGGTCGAGCATTTCGAGACGGTGCACCGCGCCCGGGATGGGCGCCGGATCGACGTGTCGCTCACCCTCTCCCCGATCCGGGATGCGGCCGGCAAGATCATCGGCGCGTCGATCATCGCGCGGGACATCACGGAGCGGAAGAAAGCGGAGGCGGAACGGGCGCGGCTCCTCGAGTCGAGCGAACGGCGCCGGGAAGAGCTGCAGCGCGTCCTGGAAAGCCGGAGCCGGCTCATGCGTGGCTTCTCGCACGACGTGAAGAATCCGCTCGGCGCGGCGGACGGCCAGCTCGCGCTCCTGGAGGCGGGCGTCCTGGGCAGGCTCGCGCCGAAGCAGCTCGCGGGCGTGGCCCAGGCGCGGCGGTCGATCCACACGGCGCTGCGGCTCATCGACTCGCTGAGCGAGCTGGCGCGGGCGGAGGCCGGCAAGATCCACGTCGTGTTCGAGGACATGGATGTGCGCGCCATCGCGCGGGAGGTGGCCGACGAGCATCGGGCGGCGGCGGAGAGCAAGGGCCTCGCCCTCGAGCTCGAGCTCCCCGCCGAACGGGTCATGGCCCGCTCGGACCCGGAGCGGCTCCGCCAGATCCTCGGCAACCTCGTCTCGAACGCGGTGAAGTACACCCGGAACGGCGAAATCCGGATCCACGTGGCCGAACACGATTCGCGGCCCCGGCCGCTCCGCCGGGGCCGCGGTCCGTGGGTCTCGATCGCGGTCTCGGATACGGGCCCGGGGATCCCGCACGACAAACTGGACGCGATCTTCAGCGAATTCATTCGCCTCGACCCGGACGCGAGCCGCGGCGCGGGGCTCGGCCTCTCGATCAGCCGACACCTGGCCCGGGCGATCGGCGGCGAGATCACGGTCGATTCGAAGCCCGGCCACGGGTCGACGTTCACGCTCTGGGTGCCCCGGGAGCCGGCCGCGGCGCGCGCGCAGGAAGAGGAGCCGCCGGACGCGTCCCGGGAACGGGCGGCGGACGGCGGGGCGAAGGAACACCCGGACACGCCGGGCGGGCCGATCACGGATCGGGGCACGCTCCAGGCCCTGATCGACACCGTTCTCTCGCAGCTCGAGGGAATCACGATCTTCATGGTGGACCCGGGCGGGCACATCGCGTGCTGGAACCAGGCCGCGGAGCGGGCCACCGGCCTCGCCGCGGACCGGGTGATCGGCAAGCCGTACTCGATCCTGTTCGCGGACACCGGGCCGGATTCGCAGCGCGTCGAGGATTCCCTGCAACGGGCGCTCGCCCACGGCAGCCACGTGCGCAACGTGCGTATCGCCGGGCCGGACGGGACGCCGTTCGCGGCGCGGGAGATCGTCGCGCCGGTCCGGGACGATTCCGGCCGTCTCACCGGGTTCGCCGTGATCTTCGACCAGATGACCGCCGCACACCGGGCCACGGAGGCGGGCCGCAGCGTCCGGGACGAGCTCCGCCGCGCCCGCGACGCGGCCGAGGCCGCCAGCCGCGCCAAGTCGGAGTTCCTCTCCGTCATGTCCCACGAGCTGCGCACCCCGCTCACCGCCGTGATCGGCTACGCCGAGATCCTCGAGTCCGGTATGGACGGACCGCTCAACGACCAGCAGCGGCAGCGCCTCCGCCGCATTGCCGCGAGCGCCCACCACCTGGTGGAGCTGATCGAGGAGATCCTGGCGTTCTCCCGCCTCGAGAGCGGCCGGGAGAGCGTGAGCACCGCGCCGGTGGAACTGACCGGCCTCGCCCGGGAAGCGGCGGCGACTATCGCGCCTTCCGCGGCCGAAAAGGGGATCGCGTTCCAGACGTGCATTCCGGACGTGCCCGTGCACGCGCGCACCGACGCGGCGAAGGTCCGGCGCATCCTCCTCAACCTGCTCACCAACGCGGTGAACTTCACGTCCGAGGGAGAGATCGTGCTGGAGATGGAGCAGGTCGGGGACGACGTCGTCTTCCGGATCCGGGATACCGGCATCGGCATCGCGCCCCGCGACCTGGAGCACATCTTCGAGCCGTTCTGGCAGGCCGCCTCCTCCCTCACCCGCGAGGTCGGCGGCACCGGGCTCGGCTTGGCCGTGGCCCAACGGCTCGCCCGGATGATCGGCGGGGACATCACGGTGGAGAGCGAGCCGGGCAAGGGGAGCACGTTCACCGTCACGCTCCCCCGCGACGCGGGCGCGGCAAGGTAGGGGCGGGGCGCGGTGGAAGGGGGCGGGCCTGTGGCGAGGGGCAGCACGGCGGGCGGCCGGCCTGGCCGCCCCACGCGCCAACATGGCTTCATGATCGATCGACGCTCGCGCTCGGACCGGTGCTCAGGCTCGCCCGCGCGTTCCCGGCGGACGGCCGCAGCCGGTGGAGCGAAACCGTGGACTGACCCATCGCATCGAGACGAAGGCTCAGGAAGAGCGAGTCCGAAACGAAGTCGACCGGTACGCCGGCGGACTCGATCGTGCCCAGGTAGGAGCCGTCCGCGCCGAGCACATCCACCAGCGCCGGCGTGATGCCGTTCAAGGTCCGGGACACCCAGATCCGGCCGGCGTCATCCACCGCGATCGCCTGGACCGGCGAGACCTCCGGGACGTGGCCGACCATGTCCAGGATCTGCTCGGCCGATAGTCCGGCCCGCCGCATGAAACGCGCGTACGGCCCAGGTCCCGACGCCACGCTCTCCAGCGCCATGTCGCGCGTGACCGGGATCGGCGCCACCGCACGCCGTACGCTCGCCACCGGGGCGCCGCCTTCGAGCACGTCGACCCGGTACGCCGGGCCCCGCAGCACGTACAGCCGCCCGCCCCGCGCCGCCCACACCACCGACGGCGCCAGCACCCGTGGCGCCGGCAGCGATGAGCCGCCCATCCGGATCTCCCCCATCTCCAGGGCTGCCGCGTGCAGCGTACGGGCGCCGCCGGCGGACACCGCGACGAGCCGCTGGATCATCCCGCGGGGCGGGTCCTGGTCGGCGGTCACCGTCACGATGTCACCGGCGACCAGCGCGAAGCCCGGCCCCCAGTACCCGATCGGCGCCGGCTCCTCGCCCAGGTGCTCGCCCGCCGGCGACCACCGGCTCAACACCGACCGACGCGCGTCCCAGACGGTCAGCACGCCATCGGCGTCCAGGAACACCGCGGACGCGCTGCGGAACTCGCCCGGCCCGTCCCCCTCGCGGCCGAGGTCGCCGATCCATGCGCCGGATACGTCGAAGACCGCGACCCGCGCGCCCATCGCGTCGGCAAGGTAGATGCGGCCCGCCGCCGGGTCCACGGCCACGCCCCACGGCACCGCCGTGAGCGCGCTGTCGGGCGGGATCAGGTCCGCCACGTGCACCGGGACCACGCCGAACGGGACGTCCAGGCCCCCGTTCTCGACGATCGCGAGCCCCGCGGAGTCCCGTACCTCGGGCTGGCCCGCCGGGCCCGCACCCTGACCCGGCGCGCCGGAACCGCAGCCAGCCAGGATGGTGCCGGCCGCGAGCAGCAACGGCGTTAAGCGGCCGGTGGAGAGCCGGGAGGCCAGGCGGCTTCTCTTCGTCTGCGGGGCGACGTCGCGCATTCCGCATCCCGGGGCATCCGCAACCCGCCACGGCTCGGCTGCCGGCCGGTGTCCCGATCGATCGATCCTTCGGCATCGGCTCATCTCGCACCTCCTCGTCCGTTTGCTTGCCGGCCGCGCCGCTCCGTTGCGCCATGCACCCGGTCCGATATAAAGACTATCATTATATCGAGCATCTTTATATATGGCCAGGGCCGGTGTCAAGGCGGGGTCGGGGAGGGTGGTGGGGCGATTCATCGTGCAGGGCGACACGGGCGGCACGGAGCGGCTCATGAAGGCTCAGCCGGGAGCTGCATCAGTCGTGATCGCCCTGCCATGGCCCGGGATGTCGATCACGCTCCGGCCCGCGGCGCGGGTAGGCGACCGATACGCGGACCAGTGCGGGGCCCGACCAGCGCACGGATGCCCGTGGAACGCGAGGGCGCATACGCGAGGAAGTCAGCGGCGCTCGTCGTCGATCGGGGTCTATCGCCCGAGAGAGCAGCGGTTCGACCCGCGTTTACCGCCGGGAATATCCACTTGCTCGATGTGGATTATGTGTATACGTACGCAGCCGCTTACGTTCATGTCGCGAAGCATTCCCCGGAGCTTCCTTGCCACACCACCACCGGCACCATGAATCTGGCCTACGAGGCCATCAGCGATGACCAGGACAATGGTCCAGTTCGCTGCATCGGGGCAATCGACTCCTGTGCGCATCCATAGCTCCCGGGTACGTGGAGGTCTGAGAGGCTTGGCGGCAGGTGCGCGAACGGGCGGTCGAGAGCGCCCCGGCCGCCAGCGCGCCCGGCACACCGCGAACTGTTCGCGGACCGCGAAGGCAACCTTTGGGTCGCGCAGTGGCAACCGCCGGGACCGGTGCAACCAGCGTCGTGGTGGGTCTTCGGGCCGGATGGCGCCTTGCGCGCTACGGTCCAGACGCCAGCGGGCGCGCGTCTGCTCAGCGCGGGCCGCAGTTACGTCCTGACGCTGGAGCGAGACGAACTCGAGGTCGAATACGTGAGACTCTACCGCGTCAGATCATCGGAGCGATAGGCCGAGGGGGCGACCACGAACGTGTCAGGCCGAAAGAGGGTACGGTCCTACCAGCTCGCCGGCTTCTTCAGCCTGGACCCGTCCGGGAGGAAGATCTCGGGTGGGAACTGAGCCCGCTGAATGTTCTGCTGGCTGTGTAGTCGGCAGCCTCCTGCAGACTGTTATTGTGGCGAAGAAGCGGAAAGGCTACGCCGATCTTGGTACGAGGCAGTGTAGCGCCCCCGGTTCATTGGACAAGTCCCTGGCTTAATCAGGCGGCCAGGAGGGTGAGCTCGCGGCGGACCTCGGCGGGGGTCCGGTAGCCGTGCCGCTCGACGAGCCACTGGTGGTTGTAGCGCTCTATGAAGGCGGCGATCACGCCCCGAGCCTCCTCCAGATTTCGGAAGCGGTGGACGTAGATGCACTCCTCCTTCAAGGTCCTCATGAAGCGTTCACAGATCCCGTTGCACTCGGGTTCGCCCACGTACGAGGGGGAACTCCGGATCCCCAGCCAGCGCAGCTCCCCTTGGAACTGGTCCGCCGTGTACTGGGGGCCCCAGTCGTGGCGGAGACTGAGCCCCATCGCCACCTTCGAGCGGTAGGGGCCGAAATGCGCTCTCACACCCTCTCGGATGGGCTCCAGCGCGGCCCAGCGGTCCCCCTTCTTGGCCACATGGTGGCCTACGACCTCGGTCGTGCAGTGGTCCACCGCTCCGAAGAACCAGCACCAGCCCTCCCTCTCCGTGTAGAAGCGCGTCGCATCGGTGCCCCAGAGCTCATCAGGGCGCTCGGTGCGAATGGTACCGCTGTGCGTCCGGTCTCCGCGTTCGTGGACGCGCCGTACCGGGGCAAGGAGCCGGTTCTCCCGCATGAGGCGAAGGACTCGGTTTCTGCCGACCCTGATCCCCTTCCTCCGCAGCATGGCCCAGACCTTCCGGTGCCCCTCCGAGAGGAACGAGCTCTCCTCGAGCACTGCTCTGATCTCCTCCAGGAGCTCAGCATCGGAGTGAGTGGTCTTAGGGCCTCGCTTCTCGAGCACGCGCCCCTCCTCCGCCGCCCTGCCACCACCCATCGCCGCCGCGGCATAGACACTCGAGCGGGCCGTGCGAAAGACCGAGCAGATCATGGTGAGCGGGTAGCGCCGATCCGTAGACGGGCTCACCATCCCTCGGATCTCCTGAGCTTCCTCAGGTCGTCCGTAAAGCCCCTTTTTTCGATGAGGATCTCTGCGAGCTCGAGCCTCATCATCGTCTCTCCCAGCTTGGCCCGGGTTCGGACCAACTCCTGCTCCTCGGCATTTCGGCTGCGGCTCTTGAGCCCGGCCTCCGCCCCCGAGAGGAATGCGCGCCGCCACTCCTCGATCACCTGGGGCGCCACCTGGATCTCGCGGCTTATCTCACCGAGATCCTCACCCCGAAGGAGGCGAAGTACGATCTCTGCTTTCCGCTTTGCACTCCAGCGCTCGGGCAGCTCCCGCTCACCCGACGACATTGAGTTCTCCATCACCACTTCTCCGATCTTCTGGACCCCACCAACTTACCCCAGTCAGGTGTCCAGGGAAATCGGATGCTCTATAGAGGAACGCACCCGTCGAGAGCGGGCCGTTGCAGGGCTACGCCGGAAGCGTGATGACATCCGTGGAATCACGTGGTACCAGGACCGGACCTCGCCCCAGTACGTAGACTCTGAGAGTGCGATCTTCCTATATATCGGCAGCCCGGACGGCGGGCGCCCATTCCTTCGCCTCAAGATCCAGTACGTCGCGAGCGACTGGCTTTTCATTGAGAGCTACCTGATCAAGGCCGATAGCCAGACGTTTACCATTGCGCCTGGCCACTTCGCGATCGAACGCGATAACGGATACGGTGGCATCTGGGAGTGGTACGACACCCCGGCCGAGGCTCGCGAACTGCGGATCGCGCGCGCGATCGCCGAATCGAAGCACGCCGTCATCCGGTACAACGGGAGTCAGTACTACAGAGACCGAACCCTTACAGCGGCGGAGAAGAAGGCGATCCAGAACGTGCTGCTGGCCTACGAGTCTCTCGCCCGCTCCTGACAGCCGGTTTCAGCGGGCGCCCGGGTTCGATGAACGCGATCTGGCCGCGGCCACCCACCCATGGGGTTTCATACGGCTCGGCGCCTACCGCTTCCGAGGAACGGGGCGCGTGGGCCACCTCGGCCCGAGCGGAGCGCCGGGGCGAGGGCATCGAGGTAGCTGGTGGGATCGAGCGGGTGAACTTGCTATCGCCGGTGGTCCGCGCGATCTTGACCCACGGGGGCTAGAGTCGCCCGTTTTCGGCAGCCCGTCTCCGCGCTCCAGCGAGCCACGGCGCGGCCCAGTTCGAAGTCAGCCCACGACTACCAGCCCATGCAGTCGAACCGCTGGACCACGGTTCAGGAATCCGAGTTCCCCTGGGAACGGGAGGCGCTCGCCTACGTGCGCGCGCTGCTCCCCGATACCGACCCGTTTCGGGCCTGGTCGAACTTCGAGTTCATCGGCGAGGACGGCAGCATCAACGAGGTGGACTTGCTGGTCGTCTCGCTGTATCGGATCTATCTGGTCGAGATCAAGAGCGCACCTGCACGCGTCGACGGCGATGCCGGGACGTGGACGTGGACCGGACCAGACGGCGTTCGCAAGACCGACAACCCGCTTCTGCTCGCGAACCGCAAGGCCAAGAAGCTGAAGAGCCTGCTCGCGCGACAGCCCTCCATGAAGCGGCAGCGGGTGCCGTACATCGAACCGATCGTTTTCCTCTCACACCAGAACGCGAAGTGTGGCCTCGAGGGCGCGGCCCGGCTCGGCGTGTACCTGCGTGAGGAGGCGGAGCGCGACGGGCACCCGCACATCGGTCAGGTGCTGACCGGCGAGATTGACGCCGAGAACCGCTTCGGGACACCCGGTGAGCGGATCGACGCCTCCCTCTCGCGCGCGATCGCCCGGGCGCTCGCTGATGCGGGGATCCGGCCGACGCAGCGGCACCGGCAGGTCGGCGACTACATCCTCGAAGAGCTGCTGAACGAGACGGACGTCTTCCAGGACTGGTCGGCCCGCCACGTACACCTGGAGAAGCGTCGGCGCCGGATTCGTATCTATCCCCATGCGCTTCAGTCCTCGGAGACGACGAGGGCCGAGCGGCGCGCTGCGGCGATGCGGGAGTTCCGTCTTCTCGATGGGATCGAGCATCCCGGCATCGTGCGGGTCGAGGGCTTCACCGAGCACGAACGGGGTCCCGCCCTCATCTTCGCGCACGAGCCTGACGCCGAACGGCTGGACTTCTTCCTCCAGCGCCGTGGGGCCGAGCTGGATCTCCGCCAGCGTCTTGCGCTCGTTCGGCAGATCGCGGAGACGCTGCAGTACGCGCATTCCCGGCGGCTCTACCACCGCACACTCACGCCGCAGAGCATCCTGGTAAGCGACCCCGACAGCGACCACCCGACACTTCGGATCTTCAACTGGCAGGTCGCCGAGGGCGAGCTAGGCACGACGACGGGCACGCGCCTCACCGTCAACCACATCCTCAAGGTCGGTCTCGCAGGCGAGACCGAGGGCGCCGTCTATCTCGCACCGGAGCTGTACTCCGTGGGTGAGCTGGATCCGGAACGACTCGATGTCTTCTCACTCGGCGCGCTCGCATACCGGATCCTCAGCGGTGCGGAGCCGGCCGGAAGCATCGAGGAGCTGCACGAGAAGCTCATTCGCAACCAGGGGCTACGGCTCAGCGAGGTGAGCGATGGTGCGAGCGACGACCTCGAGGTGGCCGTCCAGTGCGCGACGGATCCCGAAACCAGCGGACGGCCGGACGTCTCCGAGTTCCTGGCGCTGCTCGATGCGGCCGTAGAAAAGCTGACGGCCACCGATCGCCGCACCTTCGTCCACCCGCTCGACGCCGAGCCGGGCGACGAGCTCGAAGGCGGCTTCATCGTCCGTCACCGCTTGGGCAAGGGCTCGAGTGCGGTCGCGCTCTTGATCGAGCGCGACGGCAAGGAGGGCGTGCTCAAGGTCGCCCTCGACCCGGCGATGAACGACCGGCTTCTCCATGAGGCCGAGGTCCTGCGCAGGATCCGCCACCAGAACGTGGTCGAGCTGTACGAGACGGTCGAGCTGGCCGGCCATGTCGCGCTCTTCATGGCGGCGGCGGGGACCCGCAGTGGCGATGATCGGCCCGGCACGTACACGCTCGCGCAGCGCATCCGGCAGGAAGGCCGCCTTTCCCTCGACCTGCTCCAGCGGTTTGGTGAGGAACTGCTCGGCGTCGTGGAATGGCTGGAGCAGTGCGGCATCTCGCATCGGGACATCAAGCCCGACAACATCGGTATCGGGCAGACCAACAAGAAGACGCTGACCCTCGTCCTCTTCGACTTCTCGCTCTCGGGCACGCCGGCCGAGAACATCCGGGCCGGCACACCACCATACCTGGATCCGTTCCTCTCGCTGCGCAAGCCGCCGCGCTGGGACCTCTACGCCGAGCGCTTCGCCGCCGCAGTTACGCTGTACGAGATGGCGACGGGCCAGCTCCCCGTCTGGGGCGATGGGAAGTCGAACCCGGCCGTGGTGGACGACGAGGTGACGCTCGACGTCGAGCTCTTCGACCCTGCCGTGCGGGACGACCTCGCGCGCTTCTTCCGCAAGGCCTTCGCCCGGGACTACCGGAAGCGGTTCGATAACGCCGAGGAGATGCGCCGTGCGTGGGTTCGCATCTTCGAGCGGATCGACGAGCCCACCACGCTCACGACCGACCCCGGCGTGGCGGACCTCGACGCCGCGCTCGCGAATGCGCACGAGGACACCCGGGTCGTCACGCTCCCACTCTCGCCCCGGGTCCTGAACGCCCTCGACCGGATGGGCGTGCAGACGCTGCGGGATCTCCAGGAACTGCCCCGCATCCGACTCTACCGAAACAAGGGAATCGGGCAGCGGACCGTCCGCGAGATCCGCGAGCTGGCCGAGAAGGTGGCCGAGCATTTCGCCGGCCGAACGGCCCCGACGCCCCGGGCGGGTCTCGATGTCGCCGAACAGGATCCCGGCACGGAGCCGCGCTTCTGGAGCATCGACCTGATCGTGCGGCGGCTGGTGCCGAAGCACGGCGATGCGGACGACATCGCGATCCTGCGCGGACTGCTCGGACTCGACCCGCTGGGTGGGCAGGATGTAACGTGGCCGGCACAACAGGACGTGGCCGAAGCGCTCAGCTTCCCGCGCGAGGACGTACGCGCCGTCGTCGAGCGGGCCTGCGAGCGCTGGAGCAAGGACTCACCCGCATGGATGGTCCCGCTCCGCGACGACATCGCGGCCATCGTCGAGAAGCACGGCGGCGTCCTTACCCGTGCCGAGCTCGTCTCCGGACTTCTCACGGCGCGCGGCTCGGCCGCGGCCGAGGAGGACCGGGCGCGCTTCGCCGCCGCCGTTGCGTACGCGGCCATCGAGGTCGAGGCGAGCCGCCAGGAGCCGCGCTTCATCCTCTACCGCGGGCGGGATCATGTATTCGTGGTGGCAACCCCTGCCCTCTCCGAAGCGTTCGGTGGCACGCCCGCGGCCAGGGCGCGCTACGCGGAGGCGCTCGGCGCCCGCGCCGATGAGATTGCTGCGGCCGACCCGCTCTGGACGCCCGAGCGCACGATCGAGGACCTGACGGCGATCGAGCCGCCGCACGGCGACCGGCCGCTGCCGCCCGAGCGGGTCCTGCGCCTCGCCGCCGCCGCATCGCGGAACGCCGCGCTGTCGAGCAAGCTCGAGTTGTACCCGCGCGGCATGCCCGCGGCGAGGGCGCTCAAGCTCGGTGCCGGCAGCCTGCTCGGCGCGCGGCGGCTCCCCGTCGAGCTCGTCCGGGAGCGCATTGCGAGCCGGTATCCCGAGGCCGAGCCGCTCCCCGGGCGCCCCGCGCTGGACACGCTGCTCGAAGATGTCGGGCTCCACCTCCGCTGGGATCCCGAAGAGCAAACGTACCGCCCGCCGGAGCCGGCGCCGCTCGAGACCAGCTCCATCTTCACCCGCCGGAGCACGGCCACGGAGCCGTCGCAGGACGTCCCGGGGGCCGAGGACGCGTGGGCGCTCGAGCGTCGTCTGGAGATGGTCGCGGAGCAGCGCCGCTTCCTCGTGCTCGGCGTGAACCCTGCGCACCACGCCCGGGCGGAGCGGGAGCTGCTTTCGCGCTTCGGCCTCACCCGCATCAGCCTGGAAGCGCTCATGCTTCGGGAGCTGCGTGCGGCCGCGGACGCGGTCGGCGCCCGCTGGGACGTGGTCCTGAAGGCCGATGCCGCGGCCGCCGACAGCCGGGACGGCCGTAATCTGAGGCGCCTCGCCGAACGCGCCGCCGCCGCCATCGAAACGGAGCTCCTCCAGATGGACGAACCGGCGCTCCTCCTCTATCCCGGCCTTCTGGCACGCTACGGACAGCTCGGGCTCTTTGAGCGCCTGCGCGACGCGTGTGCTGCGGGCAAGGCGCCGGGCTACGTGCTCCTCGTCGCCGGAGACGCACAGAGCCCGCTTCCCGTGATCGACCGAACGCCGCTTCCGGTGGTACACGCCTCCGAGTGGGCGCGCATCCCGGAGGCCTGGATCCGAAACGCTCACCGCGGCCACACACAACTTGCCGTGGCCACCGACCGATAGACGGACGACGATGCCGATCGACGCAGGACATCTGTTGCAGGACCTGAAGCGCCGCGTGCGCATCCTCGAGGACGATCTCCGCGAGCGAGCGGACAGCGACCCCACCATCCGGGCGGAACTGGAGGCCGAATACCGGAAGGGGCGCGAGGCGGAACGCATCGGCGACGCCTTCGAGGTCTGGCGCGAGGGCGTGCTGACCCAGGCCGCCGTGCACTGGGTGCTGGGCTGCGTCTTCATCCGGTTCCTGGAGGACAACGAACTCATCGACCCGCTCCTGTCTGGCCCCGGCACGCGTGCCCGCGAGGCGGCGGACCGGTACACCCT
>Ga0207864_1000281_pt1 | contig 77201 bp, 65 predicted proteins | sample HigsolmetaAR202D_FD_184834 | JGI IMG/M metagenome (GOLD analysis project Ga0207864, IMG submission 184834) | Ionic liquid and high solid enriched microbial communities from the Joint BioEnergy Institute, USA - AR20-2-D (SPAdes) (version 2) ...
TCGGTCTTCCGCGTGATGCCCGAGAGTTCACCGGCCCGCCTGAGCAGGTCTTCGCGGAGATTCAGGGTGGTTCGGCTGGTCGCGGCCATATGCATGATCAGGGCATGCAGGTGCATACACGCGAGTGTATGTCATCGGCCCGCGCCGGGGCGGGAGGCGAGTAGCCGCAGCGCCGCGTCCAGCACCCGGTCCCCTTTGCCCTCGTAGTCCTCCGGCGCTGGGGCGACCTCAATGTCGGGGGCGATGCCGACGCCGTCGTAGGCGCGGCCGTCGGGGCGGAACGAGGCGATGGTGGCCAGGCGGACGGCGAAGGGGGGCGGGCCGTCGATGCGGATTGTGTGAGAGCGGGCGCTGCCGCCGCCGGAGGGGACGCCGACGAGCGTGACGGTCGGGAGCCGCTCGACGGCGCCAAGGAAGATGTCGGTGGCGCTGAAGCACGCGTCGTCCAGGAGCACGACAACGGGGCCGCGGAACGGCAGGCGCGAGCGCACGGCGGGCTCGTCGGGGGCGTGGCGCTCGCGGCTGACGACGGCGGCGTACCAGGGGCCGAAGCCCGCCCCCTCCCAGCCGGCGCGCGGCGCCCATGAGGGCGTGAAGCCCTCCATGACCGTCTCGATCGCGGCCCGCTCCGCATTCGTCCACCCCGACCACAAGACCGGACGAAGGAAGCGGTTGGCGAGGAGTTCGTCCTCCCCCGCGGCGAGTTTGTCGGCGTCAAACGCCGACAGGAGCGGGCGGGCGAGGTTGTAGACGAAGGCCTCCTCCTGCATGAGATAGGGCAGGACGATCTCGACCGCCTCGCGCGAGCCGCCGGTGTTGCCGCGGACGTCGATGACCAGGGCGTCGGCGTCGAGGGCCCGGCGCATGGCGTCGTGCACGGCGGCCCTGAAGGCCGCGCCGTGCTCCATGGACGCGATGCGCAGGCACGCGACGTGGAGGCCGCCGGGGGCATCGAGCCATCCGAAACCGACGCCCGTCTCAGGATCGTGCGGAACAGGACCGGCGATCCTGGCCGTCGAGCGTTGGGTGGCAAGGTCGGCGCGGAAGGACATTCGCTCCGGCTCGGACCGGGGGGTTGCGCCGCTGGTCTCTGCGGCGCGGGCGTTGGCGACGGCCCAGGTGACCTCGACGGGCGCGCCGGGGGCCTTGTCGAGGCCGAGGAGTTCCCTGACGAGTTCGACGCGCTGCGCCAGGCGAGCGGCGTTGCGGCGGACGTACTGCGACGACCCCGCGGGGATGAACGGCTCGACCGTCGCGATCCACTCGTCGATGGGGACGCCGTCGATGCGGACGTCGGTCGCGTCGGCGGGCCAGATCCAGGTCATTGTCGCGGGGGAGTAGCCGCGCCACGCGCCGTCCACCCAGAGCAGGGTGAAGGGGAGGTAGCCGCCCCGGACGGCGTCGGCGAACTCGTGGACGCCGGAGTGGCCGTCGCCGGCGCGGGCGACAAGGCGCTGGGCGGCGCGGATGATCTCCGCGCCGGTGGCGGCGGGGCCGAGACGGGCGAGTTCGGCGGCGACGGCCTCGTCCCAGTCGATCCCCAGGCGCGAGCCTTGTGCGTGCCGCGTGCGCAGGGCGTCGGCGAGGCTCTCGAGCGCGGGACGGGGGTCGTGCTGGACGGTCCAGAGGCGCTCGACCCGCTGGCGCGTCGCTTCGGCGATGCGGGACTCGAGAGCGGCGATTCGGTTCGCATGGGTGTGCGGAATGGCGGCGAGCGTGACCGCCTCGCCGACGGGCTGACCGGCGGGGCCGTCGATCGGGCGGGCGAGGACGGTGAGCGTGTCGCCGGCTACGACGCCGGCCGCGGCGAGGGCGGCGTCAAGGTCTTCGGCGATGCGGCGTTGCCACTGTCTCCGGAAGGCGTTCTCCGAGGCGGCGCGGAGCTGGTCCCACGTGAGCGACCACCCGTCACCGGAGAGGCCGTCGAGTTCGTACCAGCGGCCCTGGATGCGGACGCCGAGGCGGTCGCCGCGGTAAGCGAAGTCGTCGAAGGGGGCGCGCTGCTCGGAGCCCTCGGGGCTGGGTTGGAGCGAGAGAGCGGCCGCGGCTGGATTCACCCAGATCTGGTGTTGGTGGAGGTTCGCGCGGGCGTCGGGGAGTGGGGCCGCGAGGAGAGTCGTCAGACCAATCACCATGCCGAACCGGGTCCTGTTGCGTGGCATTGCGGTCCTCTTTCTCGGAGAGCCCGACCCCCGTAGCGATACGCTTCGGTCGAACGGGGGTTCGCGTCCGGCTGGGACGAGCGTGGGTGTAGATTGAGGCTGTGGAGGGATGGGAGGGGAGGAGGGCATGGCCTGGAGGGCCATGCCACATGAGGGGGTCGGTGGCCGGCGAGAGCCAGGGCCAGGTCGCCGCGGTTGTTGAGCGCGGGCCGCGCGTCGGTCGGGAGGGTGTGGGGGTCCATCCTGGTCCAGAAGCGGAGTTCGGGCGGCCTGTATGGGGGAAGTGCGCGAGGGCGGCTCCCGGGGCGGGAGCGAGCGCGGCGGCGGCGAGGAGGAGGGGCAGCGAGCGGGAGCCGGCGGGACGGATCGGGGTCAGGGTGACGCTGCTGTGGCGTGGGCACGGGGCTCAGGGCCGACAGAGGCGGCGCCCGCGGCATGGGGAGCGGGGCGATGCGGCGCCCGTTCGAACGTCTGGCGCACGCGGGGGGCGGCCGTGAACTACGATTCACGCACCGCCGCCCGCGCCGGCGCCGGTGCGTTGTGAGGGATGCGATGCGAGCGATCGTCACCGGCCAGGTTGGTATGGACAAGAAGCCCTATCTCGAGGCGGTGAGGCGCTTCGCGGGGGAGCAGGGTGAGCCGCTGAGCGTGTTCCACGTGGGGGACATGATGTACGCCGAGGCGCCGGACGTGCGGCCCGGGCGGATCCTGGACCTGCCGCTGAGCCGGCTGAACTCGCTGCGGCGGGCGGCGCTGAAGGACGTGATCGCCGAGAGCCGGGACCAGAAGAACGTCATCGTCAACACGCACGCGACGTTCCGCTGGCGGCACGGGCTGTTCCCGGCGTTCGACTTCGATCAGATCCAGCGGCTGCAGCCGGACCTGTTCATCTGCCTGGTGGACAACATCGAGGTGGTGCACCACCGGCTGCACGCCGAGCACGAGATCGACGCGACGCTGAAGGACTGCATGGTGTGGCGGGAGGAGGAGATCCTGGCGACGGAACTGCTCAGCCAGGCGATGCCGGGGAGCAAGTTCTACATCGTCAGCCGCGGGCGGCACCAGGACACGCGGCGGACGATGTTCCGGCTGGTCTGCCGGCCGGACATGCGGAAGGTGTACCCGAGCTTCCCGATGAGCCACGTGATGGACCTGCCGGACGTGCTGGCGGAGATCGACGCGTTCCGGGCGGCGCTGGCGGAGCACTTCATCACCTTCGACCCCGGGGACGTGGACGAGAAGCTGCTGCTGGAGCGGGCGATCGCCGCGGCGAGGGAGGGGAAGGAGTTCCTGGAGGTGACCCCCCACTCCTTCGGGGGCTCGAAGGTCGCCGAGAAACCGATCCGGGTGCGGGTGCGCGAGGTGCTGGACATCGCCGGGGACATCGACGGGCAGATCTACATGCGGGACTTCAAGCTCGTCGATCAGTCGGACATGATCGTCAGTTACATCCCGGAACTGCCGGGGGGCCAGCCGGGGCTCTCCAGCGGGGTGGAGCGGGAACTGCACCACGCCTTCGAGCACACGAAGGAGGTGTACATCGTCTGGCGGCCCAAGAAGAACCCCTCGCCGTTCATCACCGAGACGGCGACGAAGATCTTCTCGACGACGGCGGAGGCGCTGGCGTACTTCGAGGAGCAGGGGATGTTCGGGGAGAGGAACCTCTTCGGGCACTAAGGGGGGCTGAGGGCTGGGCGGCACGGGGAGGACGGGGCGGGATGAGGGAGCGGCTGCATGGTCCCTGACGCGGGCACGATCGCACGTCGGCGGCACCTGATGCGGACGGTGCTGCGCGGGGTGGCGCTGCTGCTGCTGGTCATGTTCGTGGCCCCGGCGGTGGTGACGGCGGTTGCCTTCACCGTCAGTTTCGCGGGGGTGGACAACATCGGGCGGGCGGTGATGGGGCGGGCGATCGAGGGGGTGGCATTCCTGCTGGTGGGCGTGGGGCTGCTGGTCTTCGAGAGGCGGCTGGTCGTCTGGCTGGTGCCGATGCCGCGGAGCAGGTGCCCGCAGTGCGAGTACTTCCTGGTGAGCCTGGTGGAGCCGCGGTGCCCGGAGTGCGGGCTGCCGCTGACGGCGGAGTTTCTGGATGGAGCGGCCCGTACAGTTGCCGAGCAGGGGCGGGGGGTGGGGGTGGGGAGGCATGGCTGACCGCGTAGGGCAAGAGAAGGGGTCGAGGGAGAGGGTGGCAGCCATGGCGCCCGGCGCGAGGCCATGCCACCGGAGCGCCGGCCCACGATCCTGAAAGCGGGCGCGGGGGTTGCCCAAAGAGGCTCGCGGAGGGTTCGATGTACGCGAACGTGAGCCCGGAGTTCGACCAGTACGAGCAGGTGCGGGCGGGTGGGCGTCTGGTGGACCCCGCGGCCACGCCCGCCGAGCGGACGTACGCCACGTTCACGCACCTGAGCCTGCTGACCGTTCACGCGCTGATCCCGGTCCTCCCCGCGCTGGTGATGTGGCTGATCAAGCGGCACGAGTCGCCCTTCCTGGACGACCACGGGAAGGAGGCGGTGAACTTCCAGATCTCGCTGCTGATCTACTTCGGGATCGCCTTCGTCCTGACGTTCGTCTGCATCGGGTACCCCCTGCTGGTGACGGTGTACGGACTGGGGATCGTGGGGATGATCATGGCCGCGCTGGCCGCGAACCGGGGGGAGTACTTCCGGTACCCGGCGACGATCCGCCTCGTGACCTGAGCGGCGGGCGTCGCGCCCGGGGGTCTGGCCGGACGGGGCCGGGGGCAGGGCGGGGCAATGTGTCGCTCCGTGGGGCGGGGAGCCGATCCCTCTGAGGGCGCCGCGGCCGGACCCGATGGCGTTCAGGCGTGCTACCCTTGATCCCGGGGTCTGCCCACCCGGGCCAAACATCTCGTGCCACTGCTCCACGCGCACAACCTGAAGAAGAGCTTCGCCGGACGAACGGTCGTCAATGGCGTGTCGTTCCACGTCGAGCCGGGGGAGATCGTCGGGCTTCTGGGCCGCAACGGGGCCGGGAAGACGACGTCTTTTCGGATGACGATCGGGATGATCGAGGCCGACGACGGCCGCGTGTACTTCGACGGCGAGGAGGTCTCGCACCTGGCGATGTACCAGCGGGCGCGCAAGGGGATGGGGTACCTGTCGCAGGAGCCGAGCGTCTTTCAGCGGCTGACGTGCGAGCAGAACCTGCTGGCGATCCTCGAGACGCGTCCGCTGACGCGGCAGGAGCGGCGGCGCAAGGCCGCGGAGTTGCTGGAGCAGTTCGGCCTGACCAAGAAGGCCAAGCACCACGCCCGGACGTGCTCCGGCGGGGAGCGGCGGAAGTTGGAGATCGCACGGGCGCTGGTGACCGAGCCGAAGCTGATCCTGCTGGACGAGCCGTTCAGCGGGGTGGACCCGATCGCGGTCGAGGACCTCCAGATGGAGATCCGGCGGCTGTCGGAGCAGGGGATCGCCTGCCTGGTGACGGACCACAACGTGCAGCAGACGCTGCGGGTGTGCAACCGGGCGTACATCATCGACGAGGGTCGGAAGTTCGCGGAGGGGACGCCGCGGGCGCTGATTAACGATGAGATGGTCCGGAGGGTCTACCTCGGCTCGCTCTTCCGCGGCGACGAGTTCGACACCCCCCTGCCGCCGGTGTCGCGCGGCGCTTCATCAGCCCCCCCGTCCCCCCCACCGCCGACGGAACCCCAGCCGGCATCTCCGCAGCACCCGGGCAAAGGGATCAACGGCGTGCGGCGGGCGGCGCCGCCGATGCCGCGTCCCCCCGCGGCCAACGGGGATGCACACCACCCGACGCGCCGGTAGAGTGGTGGCGCCATGACGACGCCGCCAACCACGACGACCCCGGGAAGGACGTGCCGCGCCGGCGCGGCGGCGGCGGTGCTCGCCTGCGCGGCCGCGCTGGGGGGGTGCCTCGAACGGACGATCTCGATCACGAGTGAGCCGCCGGGGGCGCTGGTGTGGCTGAACGACCTGGAGGTCGGAAGGACGCCGCTGAAGGTCGATTTCACGTTCTACGGGACGTACGACGTCCGCCTGGAACTGGAGGGGTACGAGCCCATCGTCACCAGCCGCGAGGCGAAGGCGCCGCTGTACGAGTTGCCGGGGATCGACCTGATCGCGGAGGCGATCCCGACGACGATCGAGGACCGGGTGCACTGGCACTTTGAACTGCGGCCGACGCAGGAGCGGGTGCTCCCCGGGGATCGGGCGACGGACCGGTTGCTGGAGCGGGCGAACGCCTTCCGGGCCCAGGCGACGGGCGTCGTCCCTCAGTCCACGCCCTTCCAGGCGTCGATGCCCCCCAACTCCTCCCCCCCGACGGAGGATGCGGGCACGCCGACGACGACGGCGCCGGGCTTGACGGACCGGACGACGACGCCGCCGGCGCCGACGACGCCCCCCTGACCGATGGTCAGGTTCGGCAGCACGCGCGCCCCGAGGCCGATCAGGACGTTGGAGCCGATGGTGACGCTCCCGCCGATGACGGCGCCGGGGCCGATGTGGGCGTTCTCGCCGATGGTGCAGTCGTGCTCGACGATCGCGCCGGAGTTGATGATGGCGTGGGGGCCGATGACCGCGCGGCTGTGGACGACGGCGCCGGGGCCGATGTACGTGCCGGGGCCGATGGTCGCGGTCGGGGAGATGAAGGCTTCGGGGTGGACGACGCTGGCGGCGCCGGCGCTGCGCCGGGCCATGCCCAGCAGGATCCGGGCGCGGATGGTCAGGTCGCCGACGGCGACGATCCAGCGGGCGCCGGCGTCGAGGCGTTGCTGGATCGCGGCGGGGTCTTCGAGTTTGCCGAGCCAGGGGGCGGCCGGGCGGCGGTCGCCGTCGGGGGCGAGTTTGCCGTGGGGGTTGTCGTCGAGGAAGCCCTCGAGGGAGTAGCCGGCGAGTTGGGCGGCCTCGGCGACGACCAGTGCGTGGCCGCCGCCGCCGATGAGGATCAGGCGTGCGAGGGGCTCGACGTCGAGGGCGGGGTGGTTCATAGCCCTGTGAATATCGGCAGGTTCCGGGGACCGGACCTGAGTCTCAAGGGGGGGACGATGGGACCCGGTCCGTCCGAAAGGATGCTCGGAGCGCCCTCGCGGCGGCCGGTCAGTTGGGGCGGACCCAGAACTCCGGTGGAACGGGGACCAGGTCGCCGCGGCCCTCGCGAGAGAACTCGAACTCGCCGGAGGGGGTGCGGGTCGCGCGGACCATGAAGGGGCTGGGGGGCACGAACTCGAACCAGTACTCGTTGACGCCGGCGAAACTGGGCGTGGCGGGGCGCACCTGGACGCGGACGACGGTGTCCGCGGCGGAGCGGTACTGCCAGATGGTGTTGAGGGAGTCGCGGGTGCGGGTGCTGGGGGCGACGTTCATCTCTTCGGCACGGCGCATCCTCGCGCCGCCGGGGCGGGAGGGGTCGCGGTCGCCGACCCAGAAGACGGCCTTCATGACGGTGTCGGTCTCATTGCAGAAGCCGATGGTGGGGCCGACGGTGGAGGCCGTGCACCCCTGCAGGAGGGCGGCGGCGACGGCGAGAAGGACGACGATGATCGATGGGGCGAGGGATGGTCGTGACAGGGGGAAGTCTGGAGAGGCCATGGATGGAAACCCTTGTCGGTCGAGCGGTTCCACCATCGGCATACGTGGGCGATGCGGGCCACGAATCGGGTGCGGGGGCGTGGGGACGTTGCGGGAGCAGGGCGTGCCGGAGATGGCCGAGGAGAAGGGGGAGGCCCTGTTCGTGGGGTAAATAAGGCTCGATTTAAGCCGGTTTCACCTGGCTGCCAGCCGGGGGGCCAACCCTTTTGCATCGTCGGAGATTCGGGAGGCCGGGGGCGTGCGGGAGGGGGCACGTCGGGGGCAAGGGGCAGCGGGGCGGGCCGGGGGCCTGCTCGCACCCTACGCCTCACCCGCCCAGGCTGACCGCCGTCTTTGGCGAGCTTGGAGTGGTGCCCATGGCGAGGCGGCATGCACGAGGGACAAGCCCGGAGGCTGAGGTCGCTCAGCCGGGTGGGGACCTGTCGCATGCGTCGCGATGGGGCGGCGCGGCGGCCTCGGGGGCAGCCGGGCCGCGGAGATCGGACCCCGCCGCAGGGATCGCGGCGGGAGCGCAGCTTCGGCGGCGGGCGCCGCTGGAGAGACCCTGACGGGCCCGGGCGTTCCGGGGCCGTCGGCCGCCGGCGCCCGCGGCGCTGGGGGCACTCAGAGAGTGGGCGCAGCCCCGACAAGGAGTGTCATGATGGCAGAGGACCAGAGCAGGCGAGGCAGCGGGCGGGCGAGCAACCTGACCGCCGCGGATCGTTCCCGGGGCGGGCAGAGGTCCGCGTCGATCCAGGTGCGGGACGAGTTGGGACAGTTCGCCGGCCGGCGCGCCGGGGGCGAGGGGACGTCTCGGAGTGGGCGGCGGGGTCAGCGCACGGGGACGCGTCGCGGCAACCGCTGAGAACCAGGACACGGGAGCGGGGTCGGGCTCCACCGGCCCGCTCTCTTGACCCCGCGATCGGGGGCGCAACGGCAGCGCCCGCCCGGGGCGGGTTGGACGCCTTATGAAGCCGGGTCGGCCCGGTGAAGGAGTCTCGTCATGGCAGAACAGGACAAACCCAACCAGGGCATGCCCGCCGGCTCCCGAGGCATGAACCAGCCTGGGCAGCGCCCTGGCGAGCAGGACCGCGAGGAGCAGGGCCAGGCGGCGGGGCGGGCGAGCGGGGGCGGCGGTCAGGCCTCCGGGACACCGGGCCCGCCGAAGCGCACGCCCCGGGGCGCCGCGGGGCGCACCGAGGCCGCGTCACGCGGCGGCCGCCGCTCGGCGGAGGTCCAGCAGCGCGACCAGTACGGCCAGTTCGCCGGGCGCATCGGCGGTCCGAAGAAGCGGGGCGGCGGTGGCGGCGGCGAGGAGGGGGGCGGCGGTGGCGCGCAGCAGGGCGGCCAGGGCGGCCAGGGCCAAGGCCAGCAGCAGCAACAGCAGCAGGGCGGGCAGGGCCAATCCAACCAGTCGTAGTCCAGGCGCGCCGCGGCGACGTTCCCCGATTCGGCCGCGAGTCTCCTGAGACTGAGACCTCAACCACGGCGGCGTCGGCCCGCTTTGGGCGCGACGCCGCTGGTGTTTTTGGCCCCGGCCGGGCGGTGGATGCGCGGGGCCGGGCTCCTCACTGGCCCGGTGGAGGCTGGGGAGGGGGGGAGGCCGGAGAGCCGGGGGGGAGAGGGGGGTGGACCTCGATCTCCTCGATGGTCGTGCGGCGGAGGGTGACCCTGCCGTTGGGCGTGTCGCGCATCTCCTCCTGGACGTCCTGGCGGACGACCCTGCGCTCGGGCGCGGCGTCGGCATCGGCGGCCTTGACGGTGCGCGCGATGTTCCCGAAGAAAGCGCCGAGGTTGAACATCAGCGATCGGCGGGACCCGGCGGGCATCGGGGGATGGTAGGAGCAGGAGCGCGGAGACAGGGACTGCGGAGCGCAGCGCCTTAGAGACATCCGCCCGCGGCGACGCTCTGGAGCCACTGGCCCAGGAAGTCGGAGATGTCGGCCGAGTTCACCACGCCGTCGCCGTTGAAGTCGCCGTGGTGCACGCCGGGCGGACCGAGCGCGCCGGGGGGGAGGCCGACGGTCTGGATCCAGCCGGAGAGGAAGCGCGAGATGTCGTTGGAGTTGATGCGGCCGTCGGCGTTCGCATCGGCGCGGCAGACGTAGAAGCCGTGGACGATGCTTCGTCGCGTGAGATTGACCAGGACCACCGCCCGTGCCGGGTGGCCGGGGGGCTGCCCGATGGCGCTGACGACGGCGCCGAACCCATCGTTTTGAGCGGGCTCGGGCGCGAGGAGCCGGCGGAGCAGCCCGCCCGTCGCGCCCGAGTAGACGTACGCGGCCCCGCAGCCGGAGGGCAGGCCGTCGGCCGGCGGATGCCCGGTCAGGGGAGCCCCGACGACAAAGTCCTGCCGGCCGTCGCCGTCGAGGTCGGGGGTGACGGCGATCGCGTGACCGAACCGCCCGCCCCAGAACACCCCCGGGGCGTTGATGGTGTAGATCGCCTCCCCCGTGGCGCCGGAGAAGGCGTGGACCTGCCCCCACTCGATCCATCCGCCGTCGAGGTTGTCCACCGGGGAGGCGGCGAGGAAGTCGCCCCGCCCGTCCCCGTCCAGGTCCTCGATCCCGGCGATGGACCAGCCGAAGTCCATCCGGGCGAGCGGGTTGGGGGAGCGGACCCAGTACAGTTCATCCCCCGTGGCCCCGGAGTAGACGAAGACCTTGCCGAGGCGGTTGTTCGGCGCCGGGAGCTCGGGGGCGACCGCGCGGCGGGCCGCGACGATCAGGTCGGCGTGGCCGTCCCCGTCGAGGTCGGGCACCCGGGCGAGGGCCTCGCCGAAGCCCCGCTCGGTGGAGAGCTGGCCCAGGATGAACGTCGGCAACTCATCATTGCCGGAGAAGATGTAGACCCGGCGTGAGAGTTCACCGTCGCTGCCGACGGCGAACTCGTCGAGGCCGTCGCCGTCGTGATCGCCGAGGTTGGCCAAGGCCTTGCCGAAGCCGTAGCCGCCGAGCTCCCCCTCCGGCGCGGCCAGAGAGCGGATGTGCGCCCCGCCGGCCCCGGAGAAGACGTGGACGCGCCCGGAGCGGAACGTCTCGCCGTCGCCCTCGAGGTAGTCGCCGAAGAGGAGGTCGGCGGCGCCGTCGCCGTCGAGGTCGGCTACAGACGCCAGGGCGAAGCCGAAGGTGGTATAGCCCGTAACGGGCGCGGGGTCGGGGGTGCTGAAGACACGCACGGGCGCAAAGCCCGGCAGGGCGAGGTGATGGACCTGGCCGTGATACCACTGCCCCGGCACCGCTTCATGCGAAGCGCGAATGAGCAGATCCGGCATGCCGTCCGCGGTCAGATCGGCGATGGGCGCAATCACACCCCCGAAGCCCCCGAAGGGATCCTGCTGCGGGGACGTGATGGTGATGACCTGGGCCGAAGCCGAAGCGGCCGCAGCCGCAGCCAGAGCCAAGCCGAGGCCGAGAAGAACCAGGTGCCGACGCCGCGCACAGCTCCGGTTGCGGAATGCGTTGCGCCGACGCCGGCCCCTGGTGTCGTACATCATGAACTCTCAGAGAGTGGTGGTCGATCGAAAGGGAGTGCTGGAGGAGAGTTTGCCACCGGATCGGGGCCGGTGCCAGTTCAAGGAGGGCAGTTGCCCGCGCACTGCTCGTACTGGACCGTCCCAAGGCGCAGCGGGTCGGTCACCAGAACCCCCGGGGCCCGGCCGACCACGATGATGAACGGTAACTCTGGGTCGTTGGGGTTGGGGGCGGTCGCCATGCCCATCGGGGCGTAGCTCTGGCCGTCGGGGACCTGAGGGAAGCCGATGCTCGTCGAGAGCCAGGGGGTGTCCCCATTCCCTCGGACGTACTTGATCGTCCGCATGTCGGTGCCGAAGCCGTTGTCTGAAGAGCCGGTGACCACAAGGCCGCCAGTACCCGCAAGCGTCATGTCCATGGGCTGATCGTCGCCACCTGCAGTGCCGTTAAAGCGAACTGCGTTATCAGCATCAGCAATCGGAGGCGACCATGCCGGAATTCCACCCGGACCAGCCAATCCCGAGGTGTAGGCGATGGTGGAGATGTCGTAATTCCCGTCTGCGTTGAGCGACTTGCCGGTCACGTACACATGCTTGTCGCCGAAACCGATCTCCGCCCCAGCGACGATCTTGACCGCCATGTCGGGTCCATTGGCGGAGGAATTGTTGTACCGCACGCCCCCGGTCGGACCGTTGGGCCACGCATCAGCCCCGGTGTACATGTCGTAGCAGAGGGTCGCGTAATCGGCCCCGGTGCCAACCCCGTCCGAGAACCCGGTGACCCACACGCGATCGTTGTAGCCATCGGTTGTGGTCGCCGCGACGGAGGTGGCGACGTCGCGCCCGCCCGGGACCGACGGCGGGGAAAGCGGATCGGCCGGGTTCTGCGGGTGGTAGTAGTAGCGGTGCCACAGGTGCTGCTCAGCCAGATTGAAGGGATTCGAGATGTTCTTGTTGAACGCAAGCGTGATGTAGTCCTCGCCGCGGCTCGCATCGTTGAGCACGGAGCCGACCACAAAGACCTCCGCGCCCGAGGGGGTGGGGAGCGGCGGCTGCTCGCCGGACCACGTCGGCTCGCCGCTGGATCGCAGGGCGATGTCGCGGGGAGCGTCGTCGCCCTGGCCCGCGCCGGACATGAACCGGCCGAAGCTAGCGAGCACGCCGGTGTCGCCGTCGAACTTCACCGTGGCGATGTCCGTGCCGCAGCAGTTCGTCTCCACCGTGCCGGTGACGTAGAGGTGGCCCTCGACGTTCACCGCAGCGGCGACCGGGATGTCGTCGAGCCCCTCATAGTAGCGATACACCGCCCGATCCTGGGGATCGGCAAGGAGGGGAGGCTGCCAGAGCACGTTTCCCGCCGCGTCGAGCTTCATGGCGATGAAGTTCAGCCCCGTCGGGCCGTCCGTCCGGCCGTAGCCCACGACGTAGATCTCCGGGGGGATCGACACGACGGTGCCCTGACCGCTGATCCCCCAGACCCTCACGGCGACCGCGACGCCGCCGAAGTCGGTCCCGCGGGGCTCGCCCAGCGGGGGCCAGACGACGGGGAAGCCGGGCTGGGGCGTCCCGGCGCTGTCGTACTTCCACACGGCCATGTGCCAGTTGTTGCCGTTGGCGAGGCGGCCGGTGACGTAGACGTTGCCGTCGAGGTCCGCGGCGACGGCGCGGGGGTTCTCGCCGGCGAGGCTGGTGGGCGACGCGTGCTGCGTAATATCGGACCAGTCTTGCTTCACGTCTTGCTGGGCGATGGCCGCCGGCACGCCGGCCAGGACTGCCGCGGCCGAGCCCGCGAGGGCCGCCAAGCAGGCCCGCCGGCGCAGGGAGATGTCGAGGACGCCACGCATCATGAGGGACCTCCAGAAAAATGGAGCAAGTACTCTTCGCCCGGAACGCAGAGGGGTTCCGGGCGAGCGAGCGGCACGGCGCCGCCACTCAAGCCAGCCTAACCGCAGGGGGGGGGGGCTTGTCAAGCCGGGGCGGCGCGGACTCGCAATCCACTCACGGATGTGTCAAGTTTGCTGAGTGAAGCATTGTTGAGTGGTTGCTGTTCTCGCGGAAACCGCGATGGAGGCGCTACTCCGCCGCGGTCGTGTGCCGCGCCGGGACCACGCTCGAAGCCGGCTCGACGGGGACGCGCGGGTTGAGGACGATGGCGGGCTTGCGGAGCGGCATGCTCAGGTCGGCGATGGTCTGGTGGACCTGGGCGTGCTGGTGCGGGGCGGTGGGGAGGGTGGCGGCGGCCGAGGTGGCGGACGCGCCGGGGTAGGAGGGGAGGGGGGAGACGAGCTCGAGGGGCTCGTCGAGGGCGCGGGGCATGAGGATGAGGGTGAGGTCGGTGCCCAGGGGGGTGCGTTTGACGCCGAGGCCGCCGCGGGTGATCTCGACCCAGGAGCGCGGGGCGTCGGGCTCATCGGCGTAGGCGACGCAGACGAAGGCGCGGCCGTGGCCGGTGCGCAGCGCGGGTGGGAGGGCGCGGGAGGCGGACTCGGCGGTGGAGACGGTCTGCTCGTGGGCCTGCTGGCCGTGGAGCCAGAGGGAGCCGGGGGGGAGGGTCCAGGGGCCGTCGACGAACCAGCGGGGGGTCGCGCTGTCGAGGGGGGATCCCTCGGTGGCGAGCCAGACGTCGATGGCGACGTCGGAGGCGTTGGCGACGCCGAGGACGTCGCGGGAGACGGCGTCGGCCGCGGCGTCAGCAAGCGCAGGGGAGGCAGGGCGGACGGGGGTGAGGGCGGGGGTCGAGGCGATCTGGGTGGTGGATGTGCAGCCGCAGAGGGATGCGAGGGCGGCGGCGGTGAAGAGGGTCAGACGGGTGGATGTACGGCGCATGCGGGCCTCCTTGCAAAGTCCCCCAGGAGGAGGGCGCGCGGCGCGGGGTGGTGCGGCGAGATGAGCAGGTGGTGTCGGAGTCCCCTCGCCCCATCATCGATGCCCCCCGCCCGCTTCCGGTCGAGTCGATGCTACGACGCGGGGGGGATGAAGGGGGCTCATGAGGGGGAGTGGAGGGGGTGTGAGGATGTGGAGGTGAAGAGGTGTGGAGGTGAAGAGGAATCCTCCTCCCTTCTGGGAGGGGGACGTTGAGAGATGGAGAAGGTGAGAGAGAGGGAGATTGGTGAACTTGAGATCGGAGATTGGAGAGGAGAGGGATGGGGAGAAGGAGAGCACGGCCGAGCGGGGGGCTCGGCCGTGACGCCCGGAGGGAGTGAGGGGGGCGGAGGAGGCGGGGAAGAAAAGGGAGAGAAGGAGAACACGGGCTGGAAGCCCGTGTCACGGGGAGGGGGGGAGGGTGTGAGTGGGGTTAGTGGTGGGAGTGGTCGTTCCTGGCGGCGTCGTCGAGGATCTTGGCGACCTGGTCGGGCTTGACGAACTCGTGGAGCTTGTCGTCCACGAGCATGGCGGGGGCGGAGCCGCAGGAGCCGAGGCACTCCATCTCGATGAGGGTGAACTGGCCGTCGTCGGTGGTCTCGCCGACCTCGATGCCGAGTTTCTGCTTGCAGGCCTCGGTGACCTCCTTCTGGCCGCAGAACTCACAGGCGATGGAGCGGCAGACGCCGACGAGGTGCTTGCCCTTGGGCTTCAGCCAGTACTCCTCGTAGAAACTGGCGGTGTCGATGACCTGGGAGGGCTTGAGGTCGAGGAACTCGGCGATCTCGAGCATGGCCTGGGGGGGAACCCAGCCGTACTCGTGCTGGATGGCGTGGAGGCAGGGGAGGGTGGCCGCCTGCTTGCGCTCGTAGCGCGGGAGGACGTTGCGGGCGAGCTCGTCGCGGAGCTTGGGGGTCAGGTAGGGCTCGCTGCGCCGCTCGACCTTGGCCCCCGCCGAATCCTTGGTAATCCACGCCATCTGGTGCTCACTCTTTCTCTGGGCTTGCCGGCGGCTCCGGGGCCGCGGCGGGCTTGGCGGGTGGGGAGGCACCCCCACCGGTGCCGGCTTCCCCCTGCTGGTCCCCCTCCTTCTGGGCATCCCCGGCCGCAACGGTAGCCGTCGCCGGGGTGATCCAGGGGCAGGGTCCCCAGCGACCGGGGCTGAATGGTACGTCGTCAATGTCGGCGTGAACGACCCAGGAGCCGTCGGTGGGGTCAAGGGTCACGCTGCCGCGGCTGCAGAAGGGGACCTGCTCGACCAGGCCTCCCTCGGGGAGGTCTTCCCCGAACTTTCCCCACCAGACGCAGTGGACGGGAGCGCCGGAGGGGTCGGAGAGGAGGGCCCAGTCGCCGCCGTTGGCCCAACTGGTGAGGGAGGAGGCGCCCTTCATGGTGAAGACGCGGGCGCCGGCGAAGCGCTCGTTGCCGGCCTCGGGGGCGCGGCGGGAGTCGCCGACGGGGCCCTCCCAGCGGGCGCCGTGGCCGTTGAAGACGACGACGACCGCGCCCGGGGGGAGTTCCAAGGGGGGAAAGACGAAACGGAGCTGGCCCTTATCGGGCTCGTTGCGGTCGGTGATCCGGTAGCCGCGGAGGTTGATCGGGCGGTCGTGGGGGTTGACGAGTTCGATGAACTCGTCGCCCGCGGCGTCGCGCTTGCCATCGCCGTTGGCGTCGCCGGCGGCGCCGGTCGGGACGGCGTAGAGGATCTCGGTGATGAGGGGGTGGGGGAAGGGAACGGGCGGCGCTGGGGGCGGGGCGCTCGCGGGCGAGGGGGCGGGGAGAAGGGGGAGGATGGCCGCGAGGGGGAGGGTCGCCAGCATCGCCGCACTCCGCGTGTGTGGCGCGAGCCTCCTTGCCGCGCGGGGAACGGGCCGAACGGAAGCCAGTCTACCGGGTGACCTCGCGAACGACCAGGGGGCCGGCGGCGCCGTCGCCCTCCTGGGTGACGTTGAAGACGCTGGTGCCCGCGGCGAGGTCGATGATGACGATGCCGCCCGGATTGCCGGGGGTGTCGAGGGCGAGGCCGACGCGCCCGACGCGGCCGCGGACGGGCCCAACGGCGGCGCGGTCGCCGGGGCCGAGGCGGCGGCCGGCGAGGACGGTCTGGGCGCCGGAGTTGTCGCGCTCAAAGACTTGTGCGAACAAGGGTTGTGGGGTCTGGTTGCGCACGTCCACGGCGTAGTTGGCGCGGCAGGCGGAGAGGGCGGCGGCCGCGGCGGCGAGCAGAGCAAACAGCACCCTTGTGCGAGTCATTTCACGGTTTCCCCAGATACAAGTCGTGTATTGACCGGTCGTTGCGCCGATCTGGAAACTGCGCAACGACGGATGTTAGGCACGACCGGGCCGCCGCTTCGCAGCAGCGGACGGCTCCGATCGTGGATGGCGGAGCCCTTTCAACCAACCGATCGGCCACAGTTTCGTCCGGCGGGGCGCCCTCACCGGTTCTGAGCCTCGACGTCGGTCTTGCCCTCATTGGGTCGGGCACTGCCCGGCGTACGGCACCCTTCGCTGTCCTCTCTGCACACTGATCCGCGCCGCTGCGACCGCGCTTCCCCGCCGGCGAGGTTGAAGCGGGGCGAGCATGGTTCGATGCGTTCTTTGCCGATATGCCGGATATCGGGGCGGCGGATGGCCGCGCTCTGTTGTGGCGAGTCGAGCGCGCTCTCGGTGGACGCCCGCTCGGCACGATCTCGGATGAGGCAACGGTTCGACAACTGGAGGCGCTCTGGTCCGACCCGACGTGGGCGGACGACCCCGGTCTGATGGTCTGCGCATCGAACCTCGCAACCATCAGGGCCAACCGCCGAGAGTGGCAGCTCCAGGAACGACTGATCGTTGAAGCGAGGGCCCTGTTCAACTCGCGTGCGGAGGCATGGGGAGATCTCGCGGACCGCCACCGCACCGAGACGGCCGACGAGATGTTCCAAGGGCTGACCATGGACCTCATTGAGATCCTGAGGCGCCGCGGCGACTGGGACCAGCTTCGGATCGTTGCCGCGGACTTGCTCCGTCGCTTTCCGGGCACGCCGTTCCGCCAGGCTCTCTTCGAGGCGATGGATGAGGCCATGCGGCTTGGCCGCTGAATCCGGGGACGCTCCGGCTCACGCCGGTCCGAGCGTACGAACTGCTCGCGATTCCGCTCCTGCCGCGACAGCGTCGATCGGACCGGCGAGCGTGACGACGTGTTGGTCGTTCGTGGAGACTGCGGGGCGCATCCTTCATGTGGCGGAGCCGCGGCGGGGGAGGGGGGGCGGCGCGCCTCAGCCCTTGATGAACGCCAGGACGTCCGCGTTGATCACGTCGGCGTGCGTGGTGCACATGCCGTGCGGGAACTTCTCGTAGACCTTCAGGGCGCCGCGTTTGAGGAGTTTGGCCGCGAGCAGGGCGGAGGCGGCGATGGGGACGATCTGGTCGTCGTCGCCGTGCATGACCAGCGTCGGGACGTCGATGGCCTTCAGGTCCTCGGTGAAGTCGGTCTCGGAGAAGGCCCTGATGCCGTCGTAGTGCGCTTTCGCCCCGCCCATCATGCCCTGGCGCCACCAGTTCTGGATGACGCCCTGGGAGGGCTCCGCGCCGGGCCGGTTGTAGCCGTAGAAGGGGCCGCCGGCGAGGTCGAGGTAGAACTGGGAGCGGCTGGCGGCCAGCCGCCGGCGGAGGTCGTCGAAGACCTCGATGGGCAGGCCGCCGGGGTTGGCCTCGGTCCTGAGCATCAGCGGCGGGACGGCGCCGATCAGCACGAGTTTGGCGACGCGCCCCTTGCCGTGGCGGGCGACGTAGCGGGCGGCCTCTCCGCCGCCGGTGGAATGGCCGACGTGGACGGCGCTGCGGAGGTCGAGGGCTTCGACGACGGCCGCGGCGTCGGCGGCGTAGTGGTCCATGTCGTGGCCGCCGTCAACCTGAGTGGAACGGCCGTGCCCGCGGCGGTCGTGCGCGATGACGCGGAAGCCGCGATGGAGGAAGTAGAGCATCTGGGCGTCCCAGTCGTCGGCGCTGAGGGGCCAGCCGTGGTGGAAGACGATCGGCTGGGCATCCCTGGGGCCCCAGTCTTTGAAGTAGATCTGTGTTCCGTCCTGTGTGGTGATGGTCGGCATCGTCGCGTCTCCAGGGGTGGGTGACTCGCCGCTGACGGATCGGCCGCGATGGCGCGGGCCTTCGTTCTCAGCGTAAGGCGGGAGAGAACGCGCGGGATCGGCTGCGCGCTGCGGCGACGCTCCGGGAACGCCTGGGGGACTTGCACGGTTCGGCGGCGCGATGCTCGGGGAACTCGGTGGCTCCGTGCGCCGATCGCCCGGCCGAGGATGGGTTACGGATGGTGACGGTCAACTGCTGACCTGGCGGGGATGGCCGGGGAGCCCGCGGCGGCGCGAGCATGGCGGGGCCGAGAGGGGAGAGGCTGGCGGCTCGAGGACGGGTCGATCGACCACGCCGTCCCGGCGCCGCTCTGAAGTTCTCGATGTGGTAGGATGCCCGCCATGGCGACGAAGGATCCGCGGGTTGACGCGTACATCGAGCAGTCGAACGACTTCGCCAGGCCGATTCTGAAGAAACTGCGAGGGCTGGTGCACAAGGGGTGCCCGGAGGTCGTCGAGACCATCAAATGGGGGATGCCGGCGTTCGAGTACAAGGGGCCGTTCTGCGGCATGGCGGCGTTCAAGAAGCACTGCACCTTCGGCTTCTGGAAGGCCGAGTTGCTGTTCAAGGACAAGGATCCGGAGGTCGCGAAGGCCCGCGCGAAACTGAGCTGGGGCGTGAAGGGGAGCGACCCGACGGCGGCGCACATCACGAGCGTCAAGGACCTGCCGTCGGATGCGGTGATCCTGGCGCTCATCAAGGAGGCCAAGGCGCTCAACGACGAGGGCGTCAAGGTGCCGCGGGCGACGACCAGGCGCACGCCGCTGCCGATGCCGGCGGACTTCGCGGCGGCGCTGAAGAGGGTGAAGGGGGCAAGCGCGAGATTCGAGGCGTTCTCGCCGTCGCAGAAGCGCGAGTACATCGAGTGGATCACGGAGGCGAAGCGGGAGGAGACTCGAAAGAAGCGGATCGCGACGGCGGTGGAGTGGATCGGGGAGGGGAAGACTCGGAACTGGAAGTATCAGAAGAAGTAGGGGGCGGGCGGGGGCCGGCGGCCGGAGGGGCGTTGCCCCGCTGGGGCTCTGGGAGACAAGTCACGCTTGACCCAGGGCTGACGCCCTGGGCTGTCACCTGCCGCCGCTTCGCGGCTTCGGAAGGGGAGGGCGGGACCCGGGTGGAGCGCAGTGGGCCTCGGGGAGACACGCGGCCTTGGGTTCCGGCACTACCGGTCCAGTTCCGCCGCGACGACGTTGATGGAGCCGACGATGGCGACGATGTCGCTGAGCATGTGGCCCTCGGTGAGCTTGGAGACGACCTGGTAGTTGATGAAGCAGGCGGGGCGGGTGCGGACGCGCCAGGGGCGGGGGCCGCCGTCGGCGACGATGTAGAAGCCCTGCTCGCCGTTGGGGCCCTCGTTCCAGCCGTAGGCCTCGCCGATGGGGGCCTTCCAGCCGCGGTTGGTCATGATGAGTTCGAAGTGCTGGATGAGCCCCTCGATGGAGCCGTAGACGTCGGGCTTGGGGGGCCGGACGACCTTCGAGTCGGTGAAGGCGTTCACCGGGCCGCCGGGGATGTTGTCGATGAGCTGGTCGATGATGGCGATCGACTGCTTCATCTCCTCGATGCGGACGAGGAAGCGGGTGTAGGCGTCGCCGCCGCCCTTGCCGTTGGCGGGGTCGTTGCCGACGGGGACCTTGAACTTGACGGCCGGGGCGCCCTGGCCGTCCCAGTTGTCGGCGTAGCAGAGGTAGGGCATGTCCTTGCGGAGGTCGCGGGCGACGCCGGAGGCGCGGGCCATGGGGCCGGACATGCTCCAGGCGATGGCGTCGGCGGCGGTCAGGACGCCGATGCCGACGGTGCGGTCGATGAAGATGCGGTTGCGGTTGAGGAGCTTCTCCATGTCCTCGATGGCGCGGGGGAGGTCGTCATGGATGAAGTCCTTGACCATCTTCTTGAAGACGGCCTCGTCGGGGAGGTCCTGCATGAGGCCGCCGACGCGGGTCCAGTCGGGGTGGAAGCGCTGGCCGGAGGCGAACTCGACGATGTCGTAGATCTTCTCGCGCGGGTTGAAGCCGTAGAGGAAGGCGGTGAAGGCGCCCAGGTCCAGGCCGGCGGCGGCGACGCACAGGAGGTGGTTCTGGATGCGGGCGAGTTCGTTCATGATCGTCCGCAGCGCCTTGCAGCGGGGGGTGATCTCGATGCCGAAGAGCTTCTCGACCGCGGAGTGCCAGGTGATGTCGTTGTGGATGGGGGAGAGGTAGTCCATCCGGCTGGTGATGGTGACGTACTGGTTGTAATCCAGGTGCTCGCCGAGCTTCTCGAAGCCGGAGTGGAGGTAGCCGATGTGGGGGGTGCAGCGGGCGATCCGCTCGCCGTCGAGTTCGAGGACCAGGCGGAGGGTGGTGTGGGTGGCGGGGTGCTGGGGGCCGAAGTTGAGGACCCAGCGGTCGCCGGTGTCGTAGCGGTTCTCGAGGTACTTGGTGGACTCGACGCCGACGTCGAAGGTGGTGTCCTGCGGTTTGAGCGTGTACGGCACTGCGGCGACCCTTTCTGCGGCCCCGGAAAAGGCGTACCCGGGGGCATCGACTCTAGGTCGTGGAGCCCGGCCGCGGCACGCCGAGGGCCGCCCGGCGGGCTCGCACGGGGGCAGCGGCGTACGCAGGCCCCCGGTTTGTCGCCCGGTCCGCTGCGTCCGGCGTGCCGGGGCGGGGACGGGGGAGGCGGCGTGGGGCGGGGGGACGCGGGGGTCAGGACGGCGGCTGGGTCTGGAGCGTCCAGGAGACGGCGTCGGGGGCGGGGGCGCCGGCCTCGACGGCGCGGGCGACCAGGGGCGGGTGGACGACGGTGGCCGCGCCGTCCGGGCCCTCGATGACGACCTCACGGACGAGGTGGACGCGCTCCTGGTCGTCGATGATGAAGGGGATCGCCGCGTCCCAGGCGAAGCGCTCCCCGTCGCCCTCGGCGGTGTAGGTAAAGCCCTCGGCGTCGGCGTCCTTGATGGGGAAGGGGAACCAGGGGTTGAAGATGGTGGTGCGGAGGTCGGCGCGGCGGTAGGTCTCCCTGATCAACGGGGTCGCGCCGTGACGAACCCAGAGCCAGCCGACGATGACGGGGCGGAGGCGGGCGGCGGCGCCGGTCTGGGGGGCCGCGACGTGGAGGGGGACGAAGACGGCGCCGGGTGGCGGGTCGGGGACGAGGTCGCGGAGGCGGGCGGCCTGGGCGAGGTCGGCCTTGGCCTGGTCCTGGAAGGCGCGGTGGTGGCCGACCAGGCAGACGGCGCCGACCCATGCCGCGAGGGCGACGGCGACGGCGAGGAGGGGCTTGAAGAGGGCTTCGAGGCGGGCGCGGACCGCGCCGGCCGCGGCGACGTCGATCAGCGCGCCCAGAGCGACCGCGGCGCCCACGGCGGGGAAGTACCCCATCCGGGACTCGGCGATCTGCCCGATGATGACCACCAGCGGGAGCCAGGCGGCGACGAAGAAGGCCAGGCCGAAGGCGAAGACGACCAGAGGGGAGGGGGGAAAGTTCGGGGCATCATCGTCCGCAAGGTCGGCGTCCGCATCGTCGTCGCCCGATGATGGGGGGCGCAGGGGCGTGCGGCACCAGCGGGAGAGCCATGGGAGGAAGGTGACGGCGAGGATGGCGGTCCAGAAGATCCAGGAGAGGACGGGGAGGGCCTCAAGGCCGGCGGGCCAGCCGTGGCGGAACGAGCCCATCAGGCGCCACTGGTAGTGGACGACGCCGAGTTCGTGGGCGACCCACCTGAGCCTGGGCACGACGTCGCCCAGGGCGAGGTAACTCCCGGCCGCGCCGCGCCAGCCGGGGGGCGCGGTGGCGCGGAGGAGGATGATGTAGAGGAGGACCATGAGGCTGGCGGCCGCGACGGGCCAGGCGGCGAGGAGGAGGCGGCGGGGCAGGGGCGTCGCGCGACCGGGGAGGAAGAGGCCCAGGACGGGAAGGGCGAGGATGCCGGCGGAGGCCTGCTCGTTGAGGCAGGGGATGGCGAAGGCGAGGGGGACCATGGCGAGGGGCGCCCAGAGGCCCGCGCGGCCGCGGAGGTAGGAGATGTAGAGGTGGGCGAGCAGGAACCAGACGCTGGTCGCCATCGAGTTGGTGGTGGAGGCGATCCAGATGGTCACCTCGTAGTTCATGGGGTAGACGGCGAAGAGGAGGGCGGGGCCCGCGGCGGCCTGGGGGGAGCGGAGGAGGCGGCGGAGGAGGGTGTAGAGGAGGATGGAGGCGACGCCGTGGGAGACGGCGGTGAGGACGTGGGGGATCCAGAGGCGGTCGTGGAACCAGGTGAGGCTGTGGAAGACGTAGAGCCAGTGGAGGGGCCGCCAGAAGAAGGGGAACTGCTCGAAGGGGGCGCGGAGGTTGACCTCGCCGGTGACGGGGTCCCGCATGGTGGTGGCGTAGTCGTCGAAGTAGCGGCCGAGGTCGCCGCCGAAGGCGAGGGTGGCGAGGGCCCAGAGGGCGATGGGGAAGAGCCAGGGCAGGAGCGCGCGGGGCCCGGCGTTCGATGGCGCAGCGGTGGTGTGCATCGGAATCGAGTCGCCTGAGTGGGGCCCGTGGAGGGGGGGCGGGCGCCGTCACGCCGCCCGCGGCGAGGCCCGATGCTAGGGCTTTTTCGGGGGCGCGAGCAACCGGCGCGGGGAGCCGGTGGGGCGGCGAGGGCCGACCCGGGTGGAACCGGGGCCTAAGATGGATTCATCTTCTGGCCGGGCTGCGCCCACTCGGCGCCGGTTCCAACGAGGTCGATGATGCGCGTGTGCCTGGTTTCGCAAGAGGTAGCGCCTTTCCTGCACGGGGGGGGGATCGCCACCTACGTCTCGCAGATGGCGCGAGCGCTCGTGAAGGCCGGACACGAGGCGCACATCCTGACCAGCGCGAGGCCGGGGCTGCAGGAGAGCATCCCGCCGAGCCTGCGCGAGGTCCGCTTCCATGAGGTGGACCTGTCGCAGAGCCCGCTGAGCCTCGAGGGGTACCACATGCCGCTGATGCGGCACTCGATGGGGGTGTACCACGCGCTGAAGCACCTGCACGCGAAGTACCGCTTCGATTACATCGAGTTCCCGGACTACAACGCGGAGGGGTACTTCTCGCTGCGGGCGAAGCGGTCGCTGGGGATGTTCGACGACGCCATCCTGGGCGTGCGGCTGCACATGCCGGACTACATCTGCCGCGACTACGACATGCAGGCGGGGATCACGGCGGAGATCGGCCTGCTGGGGCACATGGAGCGGGCGGCGACGGTGGAGGCGGACGTGATCACGTCGCCGAGCCGTGCGATGCTGGACGTGACGATGGGGTACCTGGCGGGGGCGATGCCGGACCCGTCGCGTCAGCCGCGGTTCGTGATCCCCAACCCGTTCGACATCGGGCGGGTGCAGGAGGAGCTGGGCGGGGGGACGGCGGAGGCGGCGGCGGGCGAGGGGGCGGCGACGATCCTCTTCTTCGGGCGGACGCAGCACATCAAGGGGTGCCACCTGCTGGTGCGCGCGGCCAAGCGGCTGATGGCCCAGGGGATGAACATCAAGGTCCGGTTCATCGGGGGGGACACGCTGACGGGCCCGTTCGGAGACCCGCTGAAGCCGCACCTGAAGAAGATGGCGGCGGGGATCTTCGAGGACCGGTTCAGTTTCGAGGACAACCGGCCGCGGCACGAACTGGCCCGGGCGATCCGTGGGGCGACGGTCTGCTGCTTCCCCTCGCTGATGGAGAGTTTCTCCATGGCGTGCGTGGAGGCGATGTCGCTGGGGGCGGTGGTGGTGGGATCGAACTCGGGCGGGATCGGCGAGATCATCCAGGACGGGGTCAATGGCCTGCTGTTCGAGTCGGGCGACGACCGGGACCTGGAGCGGGTGCTGCATCTGGCGCTGAGCGACGCCGATCTGCGCCGGGCGCTGTCGGCGGAGGCGCCGCGCCGGATCGCGGCGTACTGCGACCCGGCGGCGGTGGCGGAGACGCTGGTGCGGTCGCTGGCGGCGGCGCGTGAGGGGGTGGCGGCGCGCTGCCGCGAGGCGGTGCGGATCGCGGCCCCGCTGCCGGAGACGGCGGAGGCAGCCGCCGCCCCGCCGGCGACCAACGGCTCGCTCAAGGCGGCGGCGGGCGCGAGCGTCAACGGCAACGGCGTGCACCGGCCGGGGACGGGGGTGGGAGGGACGGCGATCGCGACGCTGCCGCCGACGATCGTCCGCACGGCCCGTTCGTCCCCGCGGGTGTGCGTGGTGATCCCGTTCTACAACAGCGGGAAGTACCTGCCACAGACGCTCGATTCGCTGCGCCGGCAGACGTACCAGAACTTCGACGTGATCATCGTGGACGACGGCTCGACCGACGCCCACAGCCTGCAACTGATCGACTCGCTCAAGGCGCAGGGCCTGAACATCATCCGCAAGCCCAACGGGGGCCCGGCCTCGGCGCGGAACGTGGGGCTGCGCGCGGCGACGAGCGAGTGGGTGCTCGCGCTCGACAGCGACGACCTGATCCACCCGACGTACCTGGAGAAGGCGCTGGGGGCGGTGGAGCGCGACCCGGACCTGGCGGTGGTCTGCTCGCCGATCATCATGCACAGCGAGGACCTCTCCACTCCCCTCGGGGTGTGGATCCCGCTGGGGCTGGATCGCGACCTGCTGCCGTTCATCAACGTCGGGTCCACGGCGCAGTGCCTGCTGAACCGCGAGAAGGTGCTGGAGGTCGGCGGGTACAACGAGGATCCGTCGGTGAAGGGGGTGGAGGACTGGGACCTGTGGTGCCGGTTGGCCGGGGCCGGGTACCGGGCGAGCGTGATGCCCGAGTTCCTGCTGACCTACCGCGTCCGGCAGGACGGGGTCTTCCAGACGGCGGTGGTGCCCAACGAAGGGGCGCTCAAGGCGCGGATCATGAAGGCGCACGCGCGGATCGCCCTGAACCCCGATGTGGCGATGCGGCTGCAACTTGGCGAGGCGACCAACCTCCGCCACCACGTGGCGTACCTCGACGGGCAGCTCCGGGGGGCGCAGGAGCAGATCCGAGCCCTCGGGGATCCGACGGTGCATGTGACGGCCGCGGTCCGGCAGGTGCTCAATGAGAACGTTCGTTACCGGCTCGCGGACCGGGTGAACAACGCGCTGAAGGGGATGGGGCTCCAGAAGCCGATCAAGGCCCTGACGGTGCGGGTGGCCGGGCGGGCGGGGATCCGGAGCTGACGGCCGGGAGGGTCGGACCGCTGACGGACGGATCCGACCATCCCCGGATGTGGATACTGTCTGGTTACGGCGTTCGCCTGTTTGCAGAGGTGCCCACCAGTGCGTGTCTGCCTCGTCTCGCGCCCCACGCCTTTGCCGCACGGCGACGGCCACGGCCGGTATGTCTGGGAGGCCTCGGCCGCGCTGGCCGCGGCGGGGCACGAGGTGCACCTGCTCACGGCCCCGACCGGTGAGGGCGGGGCGGCGCCGACGGCCCCGGCGGGCGTCCGCGTGCACACGGTGGACATCGACTCCGGCCCGGCCGCGATCCCCCAGGCGTACCCGACGCCGAAACTGCGGCACGCGATGGCCGTGTACACGGCGCTGCTGCACCTGCACGAGGAGCACCGGTTCGACCTGATCGAACTGCCGCTGGCCGACGGAGAGGGGTACTTCGCGTTCCGCGGCAAGCGCATGCTCGGGCAGTTCGCCGGCGCGGTGATGGCGGTCCGCCTGTGCACGCCCGCGGCGGATCGCCGGCGCGAGAACGGCGAGACGCTGTTCGACGGCGAGGCCGCGTTCACCGACCACATGGAGACCGCCTCGATGCGCGAGGCGGACCTGATCACCTCCCCCACCCAGGCTCTGCTGGACCTGGTCGCCCAGCGTGTCGAGACCGACCCGGCTTGGCCGACGCCGGCCCGGGCCGTGGTTCCACCGCCGCTGAGCCCGGCCCCGCTGCCGCGGCGGCCCGCGCCCGCCACTCCTCCGACGGTCCTGTTCCCGTTCGCACTCGAAGAGCGCCGCGGGCCTCGCCTGTTCGTGGAGGCGGCGAGGCGGCTGCTTACGGTTGAGCCGGAGGCGAGGTTCCGCCTCACGGGCGAGGACACGAACACGGCGCCGGTGGGCCGCTCCATGCTGGAGGCGATCCGGTCGCGCCACGGCGCGCTCCCGGAGGAGCGCGTTTGCTTCGAACGCGGCAAGCGTCCGTTGGGCGCCGACGACCTGGATGCGGCGGCGGTGGTCTGCCTCCCGGGCGTGGACCACGAGCCGACCTACCTCATCCTTGATGCGGCGGCCCGCGGCGTGCCCGTCGTCCTCGCGGAGTCGCCGCTGCGGGAACTGCTCCCTGAGGCGCCCGGGGTCCGGTACGTCCCCCCGGGGGACGACGAGGCCCTGGCCCGGGCCATCGGCGCGGCGCTCGCCGACGGCCGCGGCGAGCGCGACCTCTCCGCCTTCGCCCCCGCCGCGTTCGCCGGCCGGCTGCTAGCGGCCGTCGCGGACGCCGCCGGGAGGACGGCGGCCGCGGCGCCGGCGGTCGCGTCCGACGGAGCGCCGGAACTGTCAGTCATCGTCCCGGTCTACAACCTGGGCCGGTACCTGCCGGAGACGCTGGCGTCGATCGACGCTCAGACGTATCGCGGGTTTGAACTTATCATCGTGGACGACGGCTCGACGGACCCGGAGACGATCGCGCTGCTCGACCGCCTGCGGGCCGAGGGGCGGCGCGTGATCCGCAAGCCCAACGGCGGGCTCGGGTCGGCGCGGAACGCCGGGATCGCCGCGGCCACGGGGCGCTGGGTCGCCTCCATCGACGCGGACGACCTCATCGCGCCCGAGTACTTCGAGCGGGCCCTGGCCGTGCTGCGGGCCAACCCGTCGCTGGGCTACGCGTGCGCCCTGGTCCGCTGCTTCGAGACCGACCCAGCGGTCATCACGGCGGGGTGGATCCCGCTGGGGATGGCGGGGTTCGACCGCGACCTGCTGCTGTGCTTCAACATCGGGGGCATCGCCGGCTCGATCTTCGACCGCCGCGCCGTGCTCGAGGTCGGCGGGTACGACGAGACGCTCCCCGGGTACCAGGACTGGGACCTGTGGTGCCGCCTCGCGCACCGCGGGGTCCGGGGAGGGATCATCCCCGAGTTCCTGTTCTACTACCGCGTCCGCCCGGATTCGATGTATCACGGCGGCAGCCTCGCCCGGCACGACCACCAGAAGAGTTACCTGATCGACCGCCACGCCGGCGGCCCGCTCCTGTCGAACCGGACGCTGCGCCTGCAGTTCGCGGAGGCGGCCGCAGCCAAGGCCGCGCTGAGGATCGCGCAGGAAGAAGCCGCGAGCGCGAGCGCGGCGGCGCGGGAGGCTCTCGCGGCCAGGGAGGAGTCGGCCCGCCGCACCGCGGAGGCGGAGGCGGGGGCTGCCCAGGCGTGGCGGCACGCGGGCGATCTGGAGGCGATGCTCAAGACGGCCGCCGCGGACCTGAAGGCGGCGCAGGAGCGGGCGCAGGCGCTGGCCGCGCAACTCGACTCCGAGCAGGCCGCGGCCCGGGCGCGGGCCGCGGAACTCGAGACGAGGGCGGAGGAACTGGCCGCGGCGCTCGCCCGCGAATCCGCGGAGCGAGCCCGTCTGGAGGCAAGGCTCGAGGCGGCGACCAACCAGACGCTGCTGACCGGCGACCGGCTGAGCCGCGCGCTGGCGGACCTGGCCGCGGCGGAGCAGGCCCTCGCCGCGCTGCGCGACCAGGTCGCCGCGCACGACTGCGCGGTGCACACGCGGCGGGTGCTGGAGGAGAACATCCGCTACCGGATGGCCGACCGGCTGAACAGCGCCATCCGCGGCACGGGGGTGCACTCGATCGCCAAGGCGCTGGCGCGGCGGGCGATCGACGGTCGCGCACCGGGGAGGGACGCCGCACAGGGCTGAGGCTGCTCAGGTCGGCCGCTTGCCGCGGAGGCTGGAGGCGTACATGCGGTAGACGCCGGTGCTCTTGACGGCGCGGATGACGCGGTAGCTCCGGGTTGTCTTGATGCGCTCGAGGCCGAGGCACGGGTCGGGCGGCAGGGCCAGGCCCTGCTCCCACCCCGGTCCCCAGCGGAGCCGCGCCAGGGCGCGGTAGAGCGGGTTGGCCTTGGCGAGGGCGACCGCGCGCCAGGCCTTGGAGCCGAGGATCGACTCGAGTTCCTCCCGCGCCTTGACGACGATTTCGGGCGAGACCTCCGCGCCGCCGCGGAGGCGCGACAGTTCCTGGCGCGTCTCCCAGGCCTCCATGTGGGCGCGGAAGAACATGGTGTCCTTCTCGCACAGCGCGGGCTCGAGGTTCAGGGCGTAGAGCCAGCGGTGGTGCTCGATCATGCGGCGGATGAGTTCGGGGCGGCGGCGCTGGGTCTGGGTGAGCATGGAGCCGCCGGCGTGCTGGCGGTACCGGAAGAGCGGCTCCGGGACGCAGCGGCCGCGGTAGCCGACGGCGAGGAGGGCCACCCAGAAATCCCAGTCCTCGAAGCCGCCGCGCATGTCCTCGGCGTAGCCGCCGGCGAGGTCGAAGGCGCGGCGGCGGACGACGGCGGTGGCGACGCTCTGGTTCGCCACGAGCAGGTTGTGGCCGTTGTACTCCGGGCAGGCCCACACGCCGCCGGAAGCGCCGAAGTACGCGGTGTGGGAGTAGACGTACCCGAGGGTCGGGTCTTCCAGCAGCGGGGCGATGAGCCGCTCGATGAAGGTCGGTTCGATGAGGTCGTCGGCGTCGAGGGGAACGAAGAACTCGGCGTCGGTGGCGCGGACGCCGGTGTTCCTCGCCGCGGCGAGGCCGCCGTTGTCGCGCCGGATGACGCGGACGCCGCCCCTGGCGAGTTCCGCGAGCGCGTCGGCCGTGGCCGGGTCGGTCGAACCGTCATCGACGACGACGACCTCGACGCCGGGCCACGTCTGGGCCCGCGCGCTGGCGACGGCCTCGCCGACGAACGCGCCGTGGTTGAAGCACGGGATGACCACGGCGACGCGGGGCGTGTCGCTGCGCCGGCCGACGACCGTGGGCGACGGGGGGGCGGCCCGCGGGGGCGCCGGATCGGACCGCCCGGCGCAGACGCGCTCCCACTGGGCGGCGATGCGGTCCGGGTCGTAGGCGTCGGCGATGCGGCGGCGGGCGGCCTCGCCCATGGCCCGGCGGGCGGGCTCGCTCATGCTCCAGGCCGCGGCGGTCTTCTCGGCCAGGTCGGCCGCGTCGCCGGCGCGGGCGATCACGCCGCTGACGCCGTCCTCGATCATCTCCGCCATGCCGCTGTTGTCCGACCCGACGACGACGCAGCCGAGGGCCATCGCCTCCAGGCAGACGTTGGGGAAGTTCTCGAACAGCGAAGGGAAGACGCAGACGCGGGCGGCGCGGTAGCGGCCGAGGAGCGCCTCGCGCGGCAGGGCGTCCTCGAAGATGATGCGGCCCGCGATGTGCGGGTCCATCGCGGCGACCATCCGCTCCAGCCGCGCCCGCACCGACGGCTGGCCCGCGCCGTACTCGGTGTCGGCGCCCACGAGCCGCAGCCTCGCCCCCGGGCAGGCGGCGAGCAGGCGGGGGGCGGCGGCGATGAGCGTCTCGACGCCCTTGCGCTCTTCCAGACGGCCGACGTAGAGGATGTCGTCGGATCGGGCCGGCGCGCCGGCGTCCTCCCCCGCGCGGGCGAGGTCGAGCACCGCCGGGTCCGCCGGGTAGGGGAGCAGGTCGATGGGGCCGACGTCCGGGGCCGCGGCGTGGATCTCCCTGGCCAGCGCCGCGGAGGGGGAGACGCGGGCGTCGGCCAGGCGGAGGGCCTCGGCCTCGAGCTGCTCGAGCACGGCGAAGCGCGCCCTGGCGCGGTTGTAGCGGTTGAGCACCAGCAGCGGCGTGTGCAGGCGGACGACGCAGCGGGGGCGCTGCGCCGGGTCCATGGAACGAAGCCCGGCGAGGAAGGCGAGCCCCTCGGCGCGGTAGTCGGGGAACTCGATCACGTCGATCCGCTCGGCGCGGCAGAGCTTCCCGAGGTACGCCGCGACGTTCTCCGTGCGGGCCTGCCAGTGCTCCAGCGCGGGCATCGGCTCGGCGCGGGGAGGGAGGCCGCGGTGCGTCGGGAGGCGGACGATCTCCTCGCCGGCGTCGCCGACCTCGAGCCTCGGGAGCGATTCGTCGGTGACGGTGATGATCGTCACCCGGCTGCCGCGGCGGGCGAGGATCCGCGACATGACGGCGACGTAGGTGCCGATGCCGCCGCCGAAGCAGGGCGGGTACTCGAAAGAGACGAAGACGACGCGCAGAGGATCAGTCATGGCGGACGGCCTCCGCTCCGATGCGCCGCAGGAGCCCGGCCTTGACGAGGATCTTGAAGACCGGCCGCTCCTGGGTGGCGGCGACGGCGCGCTCCAGGCGGCAGAGGCGGTCGCGGAGCATCGCCCGCTCGCTCTGGGCGGCGACGAGGTCGGCCTCGGCGCGCCGGGCCTCGCCGGAGAGTTCGCGCACGCGGGCGGTGGCGATCTCCCACTCGGCGGCGAGGCGCTGCGCCTCGGCGCAGAACTGCCGGGCCTCGTTCCAGAGGCGGTCGCGGACCTCTTCGAGTTCGACGACGCGGGCGCGGAGCTGCTCCCATGCCGCGGCGAGGCGGGTCGCCTCGCGCATCGCCTCGTCGCGCTCTTTCGCGACGGCGTCCAGGGCGGCGAGGCGGGCGGCGTGCTCGCTCTCCATCGCCCGCAGGTCGCCGAGGACGGCGCCGAGGGCGCCCGGCTCGCGGCGCGGGATCCTTTGGACCCGGCGGCGCTGGATGATGCGGCGGTAGACCGATTCGGCCTCGGCCGCGGCGGCGTCGGCGCTGTACCGCTCGCGGACGCGCCGCCGAGCCCGCTCGCCCATCGCCGCCAGATCGTCGTCGCCCCGTCCGAGCAGGGCGATCATGGCCGCGGCGAGCGCGTCGGCGTCGCCCGGCGGAACGAGCACGCCGCCGGCGCCGTCCTCGATCATCTCGGCCATCCCGCTGCAGGCCGTGCCGATGACGGGCCTGGCGAGCGCCATCGCCTCCAGGCATGTGTAAGGCCCTGCCTCGAAGAGGGACGGGAAGACGCAGATGCGTGCGGCGCGGACGACCTCCCGGACTCGGCGCGGCTCGAGCGCGCCATGGAACACGATCCGCGCCCGCTCCGACTCGCCCAGGGGCGCGAGGAGCGCCTCGATCCTCGCGCGCGACGACGGCTCGCCGGGGCCCCACTCGGTGTCCCCGCCGACCATGTGGAGCGTCGTCCTGGGGCATGCGCGGAGCACCGCGCCCGCGGCCCGGGCCAGCACCTCGACCCCTTTCCGCTCCTCGAGCCGGCCGACGTAGACCACGTCGCTCGCGCCGACCGGGGGAGCGGGATCGGCGTTAAGGGAGCCGCCCCCGTCGTCCGCTTCATTCTCCAGCCCGTACCGGGAGAACTCGACCTCGCCGAGTTCCGGGACCAGGCTGCGCACCTCGCGCGTCAGGGCATGGGAGGAGGAGACGACGCCATCGGCCAGGAGCAGCGCCTCGATCTCCATGGCCTCCAGGGCGCGGTCGCGCCGGCGCGAGGCGTTGTACCGGTTCAGCACGGCCAGGGGCGTGTGCAGCCGGATGATGCAGGCGCCCGCACGCTCTCCCTCCCCCGCTCCTCCCTCGCCGACGCCGCGCGCCTCGCGCTGCACCAGGTAGGCGAGCGCCTCGGCGCGGTAGTCGGGGAACTCGATGATGTCGGCGCCGGGGGCCTCGCGCACGAGCCAATCGGCCGCGAGCGCCGACCAGGCCCACCAACTCCGCAGCGTCCCCGGGGCGGCGGGCGCCTCCCCGAGACGAACGACGCGGAGGCTCCCCCCGCCGGGGAAGGGCTCGGTTGCGTCGGCCTCGGCGCCGACGGTGAGGACGGTGACGCTGTGGTCGCGGCGGGCCAGGGCGCGGGCGAGGATGCGCGTGCACGTCCCGATCCCGCCGCCGAACTGAGGCGGGAACTCGTAGGACACCAGCACCACGTGCAGCGGCTCGCCGTCGTGCATCTCGACCTCCCACGCCCCCCCGCTCCCTCCCGGCTACGAGAGGCCCGCTGTGCCTGACGGGCGGCGGAGATCACTCCCGGGCCACGAACTCCGCCAGCAGCCGGACACCCCAGCCGGTCGGGCCTTTGACGAAGCAGCCGCTGTCGCTGTCGGTCGCGTGCACGCCGGCGATGTCTACGTGGGCCCAGGGGATCTTCTCGTCCACGAAGTAGCTCAGGAAGGCCGCGCCCTGGATCGGGTGGGCCTTGCGGTTGGGGTTGGAGTTGACGATGTCCGCGACGGGGGACTTCATCATGTCGCGGTATTCCTTGTCCATCGGCAGGCGCCACCACCGCTCGCCGCTGGCGTGCATCGCCGCCTCCAGCCGGGCGCGGAGGGCGTCGTCCTCGCACCAGAGGCCGGCGAAGGTGCTCCCCAGGGCGGTGACCACGCCGCCGGTGAGCGTCGCCAGGTCGATGATGCAGGCGGGGTTCTCCTTCTCGCAGGCCCAGCAGAGGGCGTCGGCGAGGACCAGCCTCCCCTCGGCGTCGGTGTTGGTCACCTCGACGGTGACGCCGTTGCGGAAGCGGAGGATGTCGTCGGGGCGGTAGGCCTCGTCGCTGATGGAGTTCTCCGCCGCGGCCAGCAGGGCGACCACCGGGACGTTCGGCCGGATGATGGTGGCGATGGCGTGCATCGCGCCGAGGACCGCGCATCCGCCGTCCTTGTCGCGCTTCATGCCGACCATGCCGTTGTTGATCTTCAGGCTCAGGCCGCCGGTGTCGTAGGTCATGGTCTTGCCGACGAGCACGATGGGCCGGGCGGCCTTGCCCTGGGAGCCGCGCCCCTTCGCGGCCCGCCCCGCCTTCGGGCGGTACTCCAGGCGGATCAGGCAGGGGCCGTTCTCCGAGGCCTTGCCGACGTTCATCAGCCCGGTCATCCGCTCGGCGTCGAGGGCGGGGCCCTTGAGCACCTTGCAGGTCATCCCCGTCTCGCGCGCGAGCCGCTGGGCCTGCTGGGCCATCCACTCGGGTGTGGCGATGTTGGGGGGCGTCTCGCTGAGCGTGCGCGCGAAGTTCTGCGAGGCGGCGAGGGCCACGCCGCGGGAGAGCCCCTGCTCGAACTCGCGGCTCTCGCTGACGACCGTCAGCCGCGTCCGCGTGGGCCGGTCGGTCCCCTTGCCCTTGAACTGGTCGCAGACCCACCCGATCAGGCCGAGGCCCTCGCCGAAGCAGCGGCCGGAGTCCTCGACGTCCTTCCCCGCCGCGGCGACGGCCCCCGCGAGCTCGACGCGGACCGCCTCCGTCTTCAGGGCCGCGAGCCGACGGCCGACCGTCCCGGCCAGACCCCGCAGGTCACCCGGGGTGAACTTGTCCTTATCCCCCAGGCCGACGAGGAGGACGCGGCCGAAGCCGTTCTTTCCCCCGCCGGAGGGGAAGGCCTCGGCGATCTTGCCCGCCTCCCCACTTCCCTCCGGCCGCTTCGCCGCGGCGGCGATCGACCCGTCGGCGTCCAACGCCAGGGCGGCCTTGTCCAAGTCCTGTTTCGCGAAACGGCCGACGACCAGGACCTCAGGCTTTGCGCGACCACCGACCTTCAGCGACTCAAACATCGACGACTCCTTACCCCGCCCGCCCTGCTCCGGCTGTGAATGCCAAGTCTACCGCTCCCGGCGGGCCAAGCGCAAGACCGGGGGAACGGGAACGGCGTGCTCCCCCGCGCAAGCCGTGTTCCCATACCATCCCCCACCATGCCCCTGCGCCTGCACAACACGCTGACCCGACGCATCGAGCCGCTTGTCCCGATCAACCCCGGGAACGTCACGTTCTACTCCTGCGGGCCGACGGTGTACGACGATGCGCACATCGGGAACTTCCGGTCGTTCCTGGCCGCGGACGTGCTGCGGCGGTGGATCGAGAGCCCGCTGTGCGAACTGACGGGGTCGGACGGCTCGCCCCTGCCCGGGCCGCGGCGGGTGACGCACGTGATGAACATCACGGACGTCGGGCACATGACCGACGACGAGGACCCGTCCGGCGCCGGGGAGGACAAGATGCAGCAGGCCGCGAGGCGGCTGCTGGAGGCGAAGAAGTCGGGCAAACTGCCGCCGGAGGCGAAGATCGACCCGTCGGACCCGTACGCGATCGCCGAGTTCTACGCGCGGCGGTTCCTGGAGGACGCGCGGGCGCTGGGGCTGAAGGTGGCCGTGGAGGCGGAGAAGGACCCGACCCTGATGCCGCGGCCGACGCAGCGGATCGGGGCGATGATCGCCATGATCGAGCAGCTCATCGCCCGCGGGTGCGCCTACGCCGTGGGGCAGCCGGGGCGGCAGACGGTCTACTTCGACGTCCAGGCGTTCCCGCGGTACGGCCGGCTCAGCGGCAACACGCCGGACACCGTCCGCGCCGGCGCCGGCGGGCGGGTCAGCGACGCGGCCCAGTCGGAGAAGAAGCACCCGGCGGACTTCATGCTCTGGAAGGCCGACCCGGCGCACGTGATGAAGTGGCCCAGCCCGTGGGGGGAGGGGTACCCGGGGTGGCACATCGAGTGCTCCGTCATGGCCCGGGAGCGGCTGGGGGACGAGATCGACCTGCACTCGGGTGGGGAGGACAACATCTTCCCGCACCACGAGTGCGAGATCGCCCAGTCGTGCTGCGCGACGGGGCGCGAGTTCTTCGCGCGCTGCTGGTTCCACGCGAGGCACCTGTTCGTCGAGGGGGCGAAGATGTCCAAGAGCAAGGGCAACTTCTACACCGCCCGCGACCTGTTCGCCAGAGGCGTGGAGCCGGCCGCGCTGCGGCTGGAGTTGATCCGCACGCACTACCGCTCCAACGCCAACTTCACGATGCAGGGGCTGACCGACTCGGCGCGGATGGTCGAGCGGTGGCGCCGCTTCACCGAGAACGCGACGGGCGACCCGGCGGAGTCGCAGGCGGCCCGGGACGACGCCCGCGCGGCCTTCACGGAGGCGATGAACGACGACCTCAACGTCGCCGCGGCGATCGCGGAGGTCAACAAGTTCATCGGCGCGGTCCCGAACCCCAGCCCGGCGGACGCGGATCTGATGCGGCAGTTCGACCAGGTCCTGGCGGTGCTCGACCGGCCGCGGCTGCGGACGGCCACGACGGAGATCGGCGTCTTCGTCGGCGGGCTGACCCCGGACCCGGTCGTGGTCGCCAAACTGGAGGAGCGCGCCGCGGCCCGCAAGGCGAAGGACTTCGCCCGCTCGGACGCGATCCGCGACGAGCTGCTGAAGATGGGCTACGCGATCAAGGACATCGCGGGGGGGAAGGTCGAGGTCTCGCGGGCGTGAGCCGATCGAGGCGCGCGACGGAGCCTCTTTTTACCACGTTTCATCGTTTCACCACGGGGAGCACGGGGGGGCACGGAGCGGTTGGGAAGATCCTGACGCGCTCGTTGCATGCTTTGACGGGGCTGCAATGGGTTTGAAGAGGGAGCGGGAGAGCGCGTAGGGGGTTGGATCGTCGCGGATGGGCGCACAGCGTTCTTGTTCTGAAACCCTTTCTTGCTCTTCTCCGTGCTCGCTCCGTGATCTCCGTGACCTCCGTGGTAAGAACTCTTACTCCACCGGCTTCCGATACCGATCGCCGAGCATGAGTTCGCCGATGAGGTCGCTGACGTGGACGCCGTGGCGGTCCGCGCCGTGGCCGGGGATGCCCAGGGGCGCGATGACGCCGTAGCCCAGGCCCATGTGGATCAGGGCCCAGGCGGTGACCTCGGGGCTGAAGCGCTTGCTGACGCGCCCCGTCTCCTGGGCCTTGGTCACTTCCTCGACGAGGAAGGCGTGCAGTTTGGTGATGTGGCGGTGCAGGGCCTCGAGGATCTTGGGCTCGTGCACCTCGGTCATGGCCTGGATGATGACGCGGTAGACGCCCTTGCCCTTGCCGCCGACCATGGGGTTGGCGCGGATGAGCCGCTTGAGGCGTTCGGCGGGGTCGGGGGCGCTGCGGAGTTCCTCCTCCCAGAGGCTGATCGTCTCCTCGCTGGTGCGGTCGATCAGCGCGATGAACAGGTCCTGCTTGGTCTCAAAGTGACGGTAGATGATCGGCTCGGTGACGCCGGCGGCGCGGGCGATCTCCGAGGTCGTCGCCTTGGCGTAGCCGTGCTGGGCGAAGAGCTGGGCCGCGGTTTCCAGGAGTTGTTCGCGCCGTTTGGCCGCGGGAAGCCGGCTCATCGTCTCATCTCCCGCCCAAGTTCCGTCCACGGCTCCCGGTCGTCGCGCACCGCCCCCGTTCCGCCGTGTGACGAACTTAGTTTATACTCACTTTCGCCGCACACCAAGTCGTTTCGTGAATCCGGGCTCACTCCGCGCCGCCGCCGCCATCGGCGCGACCGGACTGCGGCGGCAGCGGGACGGGGTCGTACCCACCGCCCCCGAAGGGATGGCAGCGCAGCAGCCGACGGAGGGTCAGCCACGTCCCCCGCAACGGTCCGTAAACGCGGTACGCCTCCAGCGCGTAGTGGCTGCACGTCGGCGTGAAGCGGCAATGGCCGCCCATGATCGGCCCAAGGGTGACCTGGTACATGCGGATCGCCAGCACCATCGGGAGCGTGCTGACTCGCCGCGGCCAACGTTCCCCCTCACTCGCCATCGCCCCGCTCCTGCGCCCGCCGCCGGCGCCGCGCCCACTCGCGATCGACCTCGCGCGCCAACTCCACCAGCGTCTTGCGGTACGTCGCCAGCCGCTGCGGCGGGTGCGGGCGGACGGTGACGACCAGGTCGTACCCCGCGGGGAGGCCGCCCCCGCCGGCATCCTGCCCCTCGCCCCCCTGCTCCCCCGCCGCTGCTGCCTGCTCAAGCCGGAAGGCCTCGCGCAGAAGCCGTTTGATCCGGTTGCGGACGACCGCGCCGCCGACGGCCCTCCCGACGGAGAGGCCGAGACGCGAGTGCCCGAGGCCGTTGGGGAGGCCGAAGACCGCGATCGGGCCGCGGGCCTTGCGGACCTTCGCGCTGTAGACGGCCTGGAACTCCCGGTTGTGCGAGAGGCGGTGGCGGCGGCGGAACAGGGCCCGCGGCGCGGGGCGCCCCTGAGCGACGTTCTGCTGCGGGTCGGTGGTCACGCTCCAGAAGCGTAACCGGGGCGAGAAGCAGAGGGCAGGGGGGCGGCCGGATCACCGGCGCGAGGGAGGGAGCACGCCGATGAGGATGCACATCGCGCCCCCCACCATCAGCGCAAGGCGCGAGGTCTCCCCGGTGGCCCACCGGGCCAGGCGCGAATCCACCTTCACCCGCTGCGGGATGTGCAGCGGCGGGGGCTCGAGGGCGGGGAAGACCGATGCGCTCCGGTGCGCCGGCTGGTCCACCGGGACCAGCGGGCGCCAGCCGGCGGGGATGCGGTTGAGTTGGTCCGCCGCGAGGGCGATGACCACCGCCGGGTCGGCCCGCTGGACGGCCTCGAGGTACGCGGCGTGCCGCTCGATGCGTTCGATCCGGTGGCGCTCGATCGCCAGGGCCCGGTCGCGCTGCCAGCGGGCCTCTTCCAGGTCGTCGATGGCGGGGATCAGCACCGTCGCCGCGAGCACCGTGACCCCGGCGAGGACGAAGAGCCACCCGGGGTCGAGGGTGATGAGCGGCATGCGGCGGGAGGAGGCCATGCACCACTTATCGGCCGGCGACGTGCGCCGGGTGGAACGACGCCGCGGCATGGGTTGAGCGCGCCTGCTATGCCGGTGCAGATTTTCGGAGAAACAGCGCCGTCTGGGCGGGCTGACGCCCCTGCGAGGCGGGTCGAGCGCCTGCATTCGACGCGCGGCGAGGGCCGCGATGGCCGATTCGACCGTCGATGGATACGCCACGCACCAGCCCAGGCCGAGGGGGCGGAACGGGCCCGGATCAGCGGCGAGCCCCCCGCCGGGCCGTCCGGGGGATCCGATGCCGGGTGGGGGCGGTCGGCGGGTGGCTCTGGGTGGGAGCCGAGATCATCGACTTCTCGATCAAGGGGGTCCGCCTGCGGACGCCGCTGGCGTGGGAGGCCGGGCAGACCCGGCGGATCCGCTTCGTCGCCGGCCCCGTGCGGCTGGAGGTGGAGGCGACCTGCGTCTGGGTCCGGACGGAGGGGGGATGGGGCGCCCGGAGGCGAGTGGTCGGGGCGGCGTTCCAGGGGGTCACGGCGGCGGAGGAGCGGCTGCTGGCCGAGTTGCTCGCGCAGCACGGCGTGGAGCCGACGGCCCAGGCCGCGTAGGTCGCCGGGGGTCGCCTCGCCGAGTTCTTCCAGGGGCCGTACACTCCGCGTTATGGCGCGACGCGTCGTAGTCACCGGAGTCGGTGCCGTCACCGGGTTGGGTGTTGGTATCGCTGCGCTCTGGCAGGGCCTGCTGGAGGGGCGGTCGTGCCTTGCGCCGATCACGCGCTTCGACGCCTCGGGGTTCGGGTGCTCGCTCGGGGGGGAGATCCGTGATTTCTCGGCGAAGGACTACGTGCCCAAGGGGTACCGCAAGGCCGTGAAGGTCATGGCGCGGGACACCGAGATCGCCGTCGCCGCGGCGAAGCTCGCGGTCGAGGACGCCGGGCTGGTCACCCGCGGCGTGCTGGCCGACGGGGACGCCACGCCGATGACCTATCCGCCGGACCGGATGGGGTGCCAGATCGGGGCGGGGCTGATCGCGGCGGAGGTGGACGAACTGACCGCGGCGCTGGTCACGGCGAAGCGTGAGGACGGCGGGGTGGACCTGAGAGCCTGGGGCGGGCCGCACGGCGGGGGAGGCGGCGGCATGGAGAACCTCACGCCGCTGTGGCTGCTGAAGTACCTCCCCAACATGCTCGCCTGCCACGTGACGATCATCCACGGGGCCGAAGGGCCGAGCAACACGATCACCTGCGCCGAGGCGAGCGGGCTGCTCTCCATCGGCGAGTCGATGCGGGTGATCGAGCGCGGGGCGGCCGACGCCTGCTTCAGCGGGGGGGCGGAGTCGAAGATCAACCCGATGGGCCTGCTCCGCATCGACCTGGCGGGGCGGCTGGCGAGGTCGGGGAGCGAGACCGACGGGTCGAGGATCGTCCGCCCCTACGCGGCGGAGCCGACCGGCACGATCCTGGGCGAGGGCGGGGGCATCCTGATCCTGGAGGAGCACGAGTCGGCCAGGGCCCGCGGCGCGACGCCGTACGCGGAACTGGCCGGATTCGGCGCGGCCCACTCCGACCTCGGGTACGTCGAGGGGGAGGCGGACGAGGGGTGCCTGTACGCGATCGAGGCCGCGCTCGAGGACGCGGGGGTCGCGCCCGAGCAGGTGGACGCGATCGTCCCGCTCGCGGCGGGGATCGGCGAGGCGGATCGGGCGGAGGCGGGGGCGCTGCGGCGCGTCTTCGGCGACCGGCTGGCGCGGATCCCGATCGTCACGCTGACGGGGAACATCGGCAACACCATGGCGGGGGCGGGGGGCATCCAGGCCGCGGTCGCCGCGATGTGCCTGCGGGAGCAGCGGCTCCCGGCCCGGATCTACGGCGACGGCGGGCCGCCGGCGGGGATGCTGATCGGCGCCGCCCCCTCGACGCCGGCAAAACTTGAGCACATCCTTGTCTGCACACCCGCGCTGGGCGGCCAGAACGCGGCGGTCATCCTCAAGAGCGTCCACTGAGCCGGCGCGTCACCGCGGCCGGGAGAGCTTCATCATCTAAGGGATCGATCAAGTCCGGAGAACGAACGTGAACGAGCGCAGGTACAACGGCGGTGGCGGCGGGTACGGAGGCGGCGGCTACGGCGGCGGACGCGGCGGCAACCGCGGCTACGGCGGCGGGCGCGGCCGCGACCGCGAGGGCAGGCGCGGCGAGGGCGTGCCGCTGGAGGAGCTGGACCCGGCGCTGACGGAGGTCAGCCGCAAGGTCATCGGCTGCGCCATCGAGGTGCACCGCACGCTGGGGCCGGGCTTTGACAAGTCCGTCTACACCAACGCGCTGAAGGTCGAACTCGACGCCGCGGGCGTCCGGTACAAGGCCGACCACGCCGTCCCCGTGCTGTACAAGGGCAAGGAGGCGGGCCGGCGGACGGCCGACCTGCTGATCGACGACCGCTTCATCGTCGAACTGATGGCCGAGCGCATCGAGATCGGCGGGACCGAGCGGGCGGCCCTGCGGGCGCTGCTCCGCGCGGCCGACCTGGAACTGGGCCTGATCATCAACTTCGCCGAGCGCCGCCTCAAGGACGGCCTCGTCCGCGTCCTCAACCCCGACAAGCTCAACGCCCTGCGCGCCGAGCAGGAGGGCGAAGAGGAAGAGGAGTACGAGGACGACGAGGAGGGCGAGTACGACGACGATGATGAGGGCGGCGAGGGGGAGACGTACGACCCCGACGCCGTCGGCAACCGGTAGTCCGTTCCTTCACCACGGAGTCACGGAGGGCGCAAAGCGATCACGGAGCGGAAGCAGGACAGGGATTCGAGACAGGCAAGCCGTTCGTCCATCCCCGACGGCCGAACGCCCCCAGGTCCCCTGCCGCCGCCCTCTTCAACCCACCCCTGCCTCTTCTCCGTGCCTCCTCCGTGACTCCGTGGTGAGACTCCTCTTTCAGCACAAGGGCCAATGAGCAGCACGCGAGTCGTCATCACGGGCATGGGCTGGGTCACCCCCCTCGGCGGGGATGTGGAGGCGGTGTGGAAGCGCCTCCTCGCCGGGGATTCGGCCATCGGCCCGGTGACGCACTTCGACGCCTCGACCTTCCTGACCAACTTCGCCGCGGAGGTGCGCGGCTTCCGCCTGGAGGACTACGCCGGCGACGAGGACCTCCGCGGCGGGCTGGCGGCGCACGCGACGGCGGGGCTGAGCACGCGGTTCGCCCTCGCCGCGGCGGCCCAGGCGTGGCGGGCGTCGGGGCTCGCGGGCTACAGCGGCCTGTCGCGCCGGCGGCTGGGGGTGTACCTCGGCTCGGGGGAGGGGACGCTCGACTTCGACAACTACACCGCGACGAACATCGCCGGCTGGGATGCGGAGAAGCGGGCCGTGGACGGCCGCCGGTGGGCCGAGGCGGCGTACGCGAAGATGAACGCCGTCCGCGAGGTGGAGCAGGAGCCCAACATGACCCTGGCCCACGTGGCGACGGCCTTCGGCTGCCACGGGCCGGCGAGCAACTGCATGACCGCGTGCGCCGCGAGCACGCAGGCGGTGGGCGAGGCGTTCGAGATCATCCGCCACGGGGACGCGGACGTCATGCTCGCGGGCGGGTCGCACTCGATGATCCACCCGCTGGGGATGACCGGCTTCATCCGCCTGACGGCGATGAGCCGGCGCACCGACGAGCCGCGGACCGCGGCGCGGCCCTTCGACCAGACCCGCGACGGGTTCGTCATGGGCGAGGGGGCGGGGATGCTGGTGCTGGAGAAGCTCGAGCACGCGCTGGCGCGCGGCGCGACGCCGCTGGCGGAGGTCGTCGGCTTCGGCTCCACCGCGGACGCCTTCCGCATCACCGACATCCAGCCCGAGGGGAAGGGCGCCGCGGCGGCGATGCTCCAGGCCTGCCGGCAGGCGGGGATCAACCCGCGCGAGCCGGGGCCGGACGGGCGGCCCGCGGTCCACTACATCTCCGCGCACGGCACCGGCACGGAGGAGAACGACAAGATCGAGACGGCGGCGGTGAAGTCCGTCTTCGGGCCGCTGGCGGGGCAGGTCCCCTTCAGCTCGGTCAAGAGCATGATGGGGCACCTGATCCAGGCCGCGGGGGCGGTGGAACTGATGACCTGCGTCATGGCGATCCGCACGGGATGGGTGCCGCCGACGATGAACCTGCACCACCCCGACCCCAACTGCGACCTGGACTACGTCCCCAACGCCGCGCGGGACCTGAACCCCGTCGGCGGGGTGGACGTGTGCCTGAGCAACAGCTTCGGCTTCGGGGGGCAGAACGACACGATCGCGGTGCGGAAGTACCGGGGCGAGTGACCGTCATCGCCCGTCCTGCGCCGCCTCCAGGAACATCCCCAGCAGGCTCCGCCACTCCGCGTAGAGGTACTCGATCGCGTGCTCGTCGTGGATCGCGCGGAGGCGCGACATCGCCCGCTCGTAAAGGTCGTTCTGCCACGACTGCGCGGAGCGGTCGCAGAAGTACACGCGGCAGCCCAGCGGCCTGATCCCGTGAGCGGAGCAGAGGTTCCCCGCCTGCAGCGGGCACCCGCCCCGGTCGAGCGCCTCGTCGAGGGATGCGCGCGTCAGCGGTCGCGGCGTCGGCGGGGAAGAGAGCACGGGCAGCGACGTTCCGCCGGGCGGCGGCGCGAGCGTGCCGAGCCGGGCGATGGTGCAGGCCGTCTCCAGCCCCGTGGCGTAGAGCCGGTGGCCGGCCCGTTCGAAGTTGCAGCACCGCCCCGAGGCCCAGCAGACCGGGCCGCGCGCGGCGATCTCGCGGGCGACGTCGGCGTAGAGGTCGTCCAGGGCCGCGGCCACCTCCGGCCTTGCCGCCGCGGCCAGCCAGTGGGGGACGCGCTCGCTCATCGCCCGGGCATCACCTCGTGATCAGATGTTGAAGGAGTCGCGGATGATCCGCACCTGCTGGACGGTGTAGAACTGCCCCTTGTCGATCCCCGGGCAGATGCGCTTGGCCCACTGCCACGTCTGGCGGGACCGGACGACGCTGGGCCAGAAGGGCCAGGTGCGGCACTGCGCCGGCCGGTCCTCGTAGACGCCGCAGACGGCCTTGCCGGGAACGGTCTCGCGGTCGAGGAAGATGCAGTCGTGCACCTTGCCGCGGCCGGGGAGTTCGACGATCTTCTCGGTGAGCGACCGCCCCTCGCTGGTCATGTGCGTGTAGCGGGCCAGGAAGTCGTCCACCGGCATGCCGAAACGCCTCGCGAGGGCCGCGGCCTCATCGTCCGAGACCAGCACGTACCCCTCCGGCCCGGAGCAGCAGTTGCCGCAGAGCGTGCAGGAGAACCGCAGCCCTGTTCCGTCGCCGTGCTCCGTCGGTTGGGTGAACCACTCGTTGGACGTTGAAGGCATGCCCGGAGTGTAGAGGTTCAAACTCGCCGCGGATCGGGCGCCGTGAGCGACGTGGGCGACGGCCCCTTGCGGCCCGCGCCGTGCGGTCACGCCGCGTCCACGACCTGGAAGGCCACCAACGTCTGGTCGTCGGTCCGCGTCAGGCTCCCGGTGTGCTCGTGCAGCGCGGTGTGCACGGTGTTGATGACGCAGTCCGGGTCGCCGGTGCAGACCTCCAGGGCGTCGTCGAGCCCGTTGACGCCGAACATGGTGCGCCCGTCCGGCCCGCCGAAGGCTTCGGTGATGCCGTCGGTGTAGAGGACGACGGTGTCGCCGAGCCCGAGCGTGACGGAGGCCTCCTCGTCGAGCGCGAACGGGGCCAGCCCCAGCGGCAGGGCCGCGGCGCCGTCGAGCGGGGAGACGTGCCCGGTTCGGCCGCTCTTGAGCCTCGCCAGCGGGTGTCCGGCGCGGGCGTAGGTGAGCAGGCGGGTGCGGGGGTCGTAGATCGCGAACAGCGCCGTCACGAACGCCCCCTCCATCCCCGCGTCGAGCAGCCGGCCGTTGGCGTACTCCAGCACGCGGCCCGGCCCCTGATCCAGGCCCGGGTAGGAATGCAGGATGGCGTGCAGCATCGCCATCACCGTCGCCGCGCCGACGCCGTGGCCGCTGGCGTCGGCGATGAGGATCCCCAGGCGCCCATCCGGGATCGGGAAGAAGTCGTAGTAATCCCCGCCGGCGATGTCGGATGGGAGGTAACTGGTGGCGATCTTCAGGCCCGGCACCGCGGGGTGACGCTTGGGGAGCAGCGACTGCTGCACCCGCGCGACCTCCTCGAACTGGGCCGTCAGCCGCGCGTTGAGTTTGCGGATCTCCTCCAGCGAGACGAGGTTCCGCGTGGTGGCGCCGAAGAGGTTGGAGATGAGCAGGGCCTGCTCGAGGTCGTTCTCGGTGTAGCCCGCGGGGTCGCGCCGGAAGGTGAACGACCAGTTGAGGGCTTCGCCGGCGTCGAAGAGCGGGACGGCGATGCAGGAGCCCATCCCGGCGAGGTCGTCGCCCATGACCGGGTCGCCGCGGAGGTCGAGGTCGTGCAGGAGCTGGGGCGTGCCGCGGGCGATCACCTCGCCGATGAACCCGCCGCTCCGCTCGGGGTTGATCGCCCAGTCGCGCCAGGGGTTCTGGTCGATCTGGCGCGTCCGCAGGCTCGCCAGCGGCACGGAGCGCGTCACCTTGTACCGGCCGGGCGCGAGGCCCCGGACGGAGGCTGACAGGTAGTGATCCAGCGGGAACAGGCGCCAGTAGCCCGCGCCGAAGGCGGCGGAGGCCGCGTTGGGGTCGGTCTGTCGCGAGACCTCCCGCAGCATGTCCAGGGTGAGCGCAATCCGCGGGTTGTGCTCGGTTTCCAGCAGACGCACGGCGGAGTGTAGGGCCGCGGCGGGGAGGGGCGACCCGCTACCCCTGGGCGCAGGCCTGCTCGATCCGCTGCCGCCGCTGACCGGCCTCCTCGAGCATCCCCTGCACCTCCGCGGCGATGCGGTCCCGCTCGCGCCCGTCGGGGAGGTTGGCGAGATTGACCAGCACGTTCCACCACGCCGCCCTGGCCGCGGCCTCGGCGAGGATGGCCGCGATCGCCAGGTCCGACCGCAGGTGGCGGTTGGTGATCCCGGTCAGGTCCTCCAGGAGGCGCAGGACGTCGCACGCCGTGGCCGCGGCGGCCTGGGGCGCCTGGAGGCAGAGGGCGGCGACCCCCGGCAGGTCCGCGATGCGCCTGGGATCGTCCTCGGGGAGTTTGGCGAGCCGGGAGTACTGGTCGTACGCCGCGGCGTCCTCCTCGGCGAGTTCGATCAGCACGCGGCGGGCGCGCTCCAGCGTCGCCGCGGCCGCTTCGAGGGCGGCCTGGTGGCGCTCGAGCGACTTCCGGCCCACGGAGTACCCCACGACCATGCTCCCCAGCGCCGCCCCGAGCGCACCGGCCGCCCCGGCCACCGCCCCGCCGCCGGGGGCGGGCGTCTTGGCCGCGACCTGGGAGAGAAGTTCGCCGAACGTCATGGATTCGAGGTTCTGCATAGCGGCGGAGGGGATGCTGGGGGATGCGGTCCTGTGAATGGGAAAAGGCGGGCCGGGGTTGGATCCGGTGTGCGCGAGTATACGGGCGTAGGGTTCGGGCATGCCGACCGCCGCGGTGAGCGAGCCTTCGGACTCCGTCCCCTTCGACGGGCATGGCGGGCCGATGGTGCTCATCTACGACGGCCGGTGCGGGTTCTGCGTCGCCCAGTCGCGCCGGCTGGTCAGGCTGGCCCGGCCGGGGGCCGTTGTCCTGCTCGACGCCCACGCCCCCGGCGCGCTCGACCGCTTCGGCGGCGCGGTGAACATGGCGCAGGCGATGGCGGCGGTGCAACTGATCGCCCCGGCGACGCAGCCGGGGGGACGGGTGCGGGTGTACCAGGGGTTCGAGGCGGTCGTGCGGGCCCTGGCGACGCGGCGGTTGCTCGGCCTGCTCGCGCACGTGTACTACCTCCCGGTCGTGAGGCCGCTGTGCGACGCGGCCTACCGATGGGTCGCGCGGAACCGGTACCGGATCAGCCGGTGGTGGCCGGGGGCCGCGGCGGGGAAAGAGGGAGCGGCGTGCGAGGGAGGGGCGTGCGAGGGAGGGGCGTGCCGCATCGAGCGCTGAGGCCGCGGCCCGGCGGCGGTGATACGTGATGATCGTCTACGGAGATGCGCGGGAGTCCTGCACGCAGCGCGAGATGCTGCTGGACCTGATCGCCCGCATCAATGCGGCCCGCGCCGCACTCGTCGCCGCGCCGGCGGCGTACCGCTCGGCCCTCTCCGAACGACTCGGCGGGCGTCCCGCGCTCAGCCGATCAGCACCTCGCCGGTGTTGTTGATCCCCAGCACCCATGGCCCGAACTCGTCCACGCGGATCACGCTCACGGAGACCAGGCTGATCTCGATCCGCCGGACGAGGTCCAGCGGCACGCCCAGGTAGTACCCCGCCGCGGCCTTGATCACGTCGCCGTGGCTGAAGAGCGCGACGCACCCTTGCTCGCCGTGGAGCGCCGACAGCCGCTGCATCTCGCCGACGATCCGCGCCTGCACTTCGAGCATCGACTCCCCACCCGGCGCCCGCGTCCCGCTGCGGAACTCGTTCCAACGCCTCCACTCCGGCAACGGCCGAAGGTCGTCCAGTTTCCGGCCCGTCCACTCGCCGACGTCGATCTCGCTGAGCGCCCCCGACACCGCGACCGGCACGCCGAGACGGTCCGCCAGCGGCGCGGCCGTCTCGCGGCAGCGGTCGATGGGGCTGCTGTACACCGCGCGGATCGGCAGGTTCCCCACACGATCGGCGAGCCGCTGCGCCTGCTCCCGCCCGAGGGGGCCGAGGTGCACCCCCGGCATGCGGCCCGCGATCGTGTCGCCCCCGAGCAGGTGCGCGCCGTGGCGGATGAGCAGGAACGTGGTCATGCCTCCCCTTTCGCACCAGTCGCCTTCGAAGGCGGACTCGCCTGACGGGACGAGGATCAATCCCGCCGCCCGCGGGCGAGACCCCGGAGGCCGCCGGCGCGGCGCCGGCCGCGCGAGCGGCATCCACGGGCTCCCCGCGCGTGCGCCCCCTACACTCCCACGCCGGTGGGGTGGCCGAGCGGTTGAAGGCGCCGGTCTTGAAAACCGGTGTACCCGCAAGGGTACCAGGGGTTCGAATCCCCTCCCCACCGCTTCTCATGAAGGCCGGGCGCCGTCGCACACGCCGGCCGCAGAGGAGAACAGTGCATGGAGTACAGGCGGCTCGGTTCGTCCGGTCTGATGGTCCCCGCCCTCTGCTTCGGCACCGGCACCTTCGGCGGGCGCGGGGACTTCTTCCAGGCCTGGGGCTCGACGGACGTCGCCGAGGCGACGAGGCTGGTGGACATCTGCCTCGACGCCGGCGTGACGATGTTCGACTCCGCGAACACCTACTCCCAGGGCGCCGCCGAGGAGATCCTCGGACAGGCCATCAAGGGCCGGCGCGACCGCGTGCTCATCTCCACCAAGGGGACCTTCCGTGTCGGCCCGGGGCCGAACGACGTCGGCTCCTCGCGCCAGTTCCTCATCCGCGCGGTGGAGGGGAGCCTCCGGCGCCTCGGAACCGATTACATCGACGTCTACCAGCTCCACGGCTTCGACGCGATGACGCCGGTCGAAGAGGCCCTCTCGACGCTCGACGACCTCGTCCGCGCCGGCAAGATCCGCTACATCGGCTGCTCGAACTTCTCCGGGTGGCACCTGATGAAGTCGCTCGCGGTCTCCGACCGGCACGGGTGGGCCCGCTACGTCGTCCACCAGGCGTACTACTCCCTCATCGGGCGCGACTACGAATGGGAGCTGATGCCGCTGGGGATCGACCAGGGCGTCGCGTGCGCCGCCTGGAGCCCGCTGGGGTGGGGACGGCTGACGGGGAAGATCCGGCGCGGTCAGCCGCTGCCGCAGACCAGCCGGCTGCACTCCAAGACCGTCACCGACGCCGGCCCGCCGATCGACGACGAGTACCTCTTCCGCGTCGTCGATGCCCTCGACGAGGTCGCCCGCGAGACGGGGAAGACCATCCCGCAGATCGCCATCAACTGGCTCCTCCAGCGCCCCACCGTCGCGACGGTCATCATCGGCGCCCGCAACGAGGAGCAGCTTCGTCAGAACCTCGGCGCGGTCGGGTGGAACCTCACCCCGGAGCAGGTCGCCCGCCTCGACGCGGCGAGCGCGACGACGCCCGCGTACCCGTACTGGCATCAGCGCGGCTTCGCCGAGCGCAACCCGCCGCCGGTGTGAGACGGACCGGCGCGCCGCTAGCCGACGCGCTCGAACACCGCCATCGTGTCCACCAGGCACACGAGCCTGAACCGCGGGTCCGGGATGACGCGCGCGGCGACGACGTTGAGCACGCCCAGGTCCCGTGCCGACACATCGTGGAACAGCAGGATGCCCCCCGGCGCCGTCAACTCCGCGTAGTTCTCGAAGTCGCGCGCCACGCCCGCCTCCGAGTGGTCGCCGTCGATGAGGACGACGCCGCAGCGGCCGCGGAGGTGCGCCAGCGTGCCGTTCGCCTCGTCGCTGGTGGCCACGACCTGGTGGAGCCGATCGGCGTACCCCTCCTGCTCGGCGACGAAGCGGTTGATCGGGGCCATCGCGGGATCGGGGTCGATGGTGTAGATCTGCGCCAGCCGGCCGTCGGCGCGGGCGGCGGCCGTCGCGCACCCCATGAGCGCCGTGGTCCCGCCCGTGGCGCACCCGATCTCGACGATCGCGCCGTCCCCCGCCCCCGCTCCGTGCGCGGCCGCCACTCCGATGAGCACCTGCTGCGCCCAGCTCTGCAGCGACGTCCCCACCGTCCGGCTGGAGGCGTACCGCGACAGCCGCCGCTCGAAGGCCGTCCGCCCCAGGGTCCGCCAGTTCGATGACGGGAAGATGCGATCCACCGCCCGCGGCCAGAACTGGGAGCAGAACTCCCGCCCGGCCAGGCACCCCAGCGGCGCGGTCGCCGCGGCGGAGATCGAGTCCGCGCCGAAAAGGCCGATGTACGCCCGCTCGGACCGAACGAACGTCGCCGGCGAGAGGCGATCCGCCGGGCTGGGACGGCCGAGGTCCGCCCCGTCGGTCGGCTCGCGGAGGGCGATGCGTTCCATGCCGTGCAGGTGGCGCACCTCGCGCCCGCCCAGAAGCCGCAGGTCGTCGCGGACGACCGCCGCCTCGATGGCCAGCCCGTGGGTCCGCGCCCGCAGGCGGCCATCGGCGACCTCCAGCGCCCTGGCCGCGGCGGGGTTGAGGAGGCACGACCCGCGCTGCACGAAGTACGGCCGGCCCGAATGTGGGTCGCGCAGCACGGCCGCGCCTCGCTGCTCGAGCGTCTCAAGGATGGAGAAAAGGCCGTCGAACCGCTCCAGCGGCGTGTAGATCACCCCCGCGGCGGAGTCCGGCGGGCTCGACTGGTCGGCGGTGGCGAAGCCGGCCTCCTGGGCGAGGCGGCGCCGCTGCGGGCTGGCATCGACGACGATCGCGCGGTGCGCGGCCGCGGGGGCGACGGCGCGGAGCCTGCGGCAGAGCCGCGCCCCCTGGTCGCCGTAACCGAGGACGACGATCGGCCCATCGCCGGTTCGCGACAGCAGCCCGCGGATGGCGTCGTCGAAGCGGGCCTCGGGCGCGGGGCGCGAGGGCGGGCGGGTGAGAACGACGAAGTGCTCATGCTCGCGCCCGCCGCGGGCGGCGAGCGATGCGAGCAGCGGGTGCCGGTCGTCTGAGAAAACGAAGCAGACCCCGTCGGCGGGCGCCGGCTCGCCGTGCGGCCACCGCGGCAGGACGGCGCCAAGGGTGGAGGCGAAGTCGTCGGACTCGCTCAGGCGCGGATCGGGCAGGGCGAACTTCAGCGGCGTGGCCCAGGTGTCCTGGCCGGCCGCCTCGCCGATGGCCGCGGCGGAGCCGGAGAAGACGGCCGCGACAAACTCGCCGCGGCCGAGCGGGTGGTCCCTCCAGACGGAGGCGTCAACGGCCCAGGGGGCGGGTGCGGCGTGCGTCGGTGCGGGGGCAGCAGCGGGGCCTGAACCCGCTGGGGACGTGGCGATGGCGGTCATCGTGGCGGTCTCGCGGAGAACAAGTGCGGGGCGACCCCATGGGATCGACCGCCTCACGCCCGCGGCACGACTTTTCGAGGCCCGGGCTAGTACCCCGCGCCTGCGTCCTCATCAACCGCCGGCGCCCAGTCCACCCGCGCCGCCCCCAGCAGCGTTCCGGTCGCGAAGGCCAGGTCCACCAGGGCGATCTGGTAGTCGGCGAGCCCGCGGATCTCCGCGGACTGCGCCTCGGCGAGCCTGGCGGCCGCGTCGAGGACGTCGGTGCTCGTGCGCAGACCGACATCGTTCTGCCGCTGCTCCGCCTGGAGCGTCCGCGTCGCGGCGATGACGGCCTGGCGGGCCGCGAGGATCCGCTGCCACGCCGCCTCCACCTGGTCGATCGCGTCGAGGACCTCCTGGCGGATCGCCTGGGCCCGCGCGTCGCGGGTGCTCAGGCGCTGCAGGCGCTGGAGGATCGCGCGCTGCACGCGGGCCTTGGCCGCCTCGTTGCCGATGGGGATCTCCGCCACCAGCCCCAGCGTCCAGCTCTCGAAGTCGTTCTGCGTCAGCACGTCCACCGAGTCGCGCAGCGTCGCGCCCAGGCCGCTGATGCGGTAGGTGTAGTCCAGGTTCAGCAGTGGCAGGGCCTGGTTGCGGTTGAAGTCGATGTTGATCGCGTCCTGCGCCAGGCGCAGTTCCAGTTCGAGCATCTCCATCCGCCCGCCGGGGGCCAGGGCCGCGGCGGTCAGCGCGTCCGGGTCGAACTCGAAGCGCACCGGGTCCGGCGGCGTGGACGTCTCGATCATGGCCGTGGAGCCGACGTCGAGCTCGGGGATGTTGATGATCCGCTTGAGTTCGCGCTGCTGCCGAAGAACCGCGTTCTCGGCGATGATGATCGCCTCCAGCCGCTCGGCCAGGCCGGACTGCGCCCGCAGCACCTCGACCTCGGGGACGTCGCCGGCGGCGAAGCGGCGCTGCGCCCGCGCGAGCTGCTCCGCCGCCAGCTCGTACTGCTGCTGCCGCACCTCCAGCTCCGCGCGGGCGGCGAAGAGCCGCCAGTAGGACCGGTCCACCGCCGCGAGCTGGCGGATGATCTCGAGCTTGGTCTGCGCCTCGGCGATGTCCTCTTCGATCGCGGCGATGCGGATGAACGCCGTGTTGGCGCGCCGCCCCGCGCCGCGGAGCAGCGGGTGGCTGATGGAGAAGACCAGGTCGTTGTCGTACGCCGTGGGGAGGGTGACGAACGGGTTGTCCGTCTCGCTGCGGCTCTGCTGGAAGTCCACCTCCACCCGGCCGCCGGTGCGGAGTGGGATGCTCACCGCCGCGCCCCCGGCGATGAACTCCTGCTGGTTGCTCTCGGTGGTGTTGAGGGTGGGGTTGTCGGTCTTGACGGCGCTCAGCCGCGGCCGGAAGACGGCCTCGAAGCGGGCCTCCTCCTCGCGCAGGTCCTGGGCGGCGATCAGCGGGTTGACCAGCGCGACCCGGAGGTCGAGGTTGTGCCGCAGCGCGGCCGCGCGGGCCTCCTCGATCGACAGCGCGACGCGCTGCGCCGTGGCGAAGCGGCTGGGCGGCGCCGGCGGGGGCGGCGGCGGGTCCAGCGGGGCCTGCGGCCCCGCGGGCGTCGGCTCCACCGGCGTCGCGTACCGCTCGGCGTTGAACCGCTCGATGACGCGCAGCGTCGCCTCCGGGGTAAGGCGCGGATGGTCGCTGGGGTCCGGCGCGAGGGGATTGGCGCAGCCGGCGGCGAGCAGCGCGGCGGCCGCGACGGCCGCGGCGGGGAGGGTTCGTGATCGGCGGGCGTGTGGCATCGTGAAGGTCATCTCAGGTCCGCTTCGCGTCGGGCGGGGGCCGGTGCGGCGCCGGCCGCGTGTTGACGTCGGTCGCCCACGGGATTACTCGTGGCGCAGCGCGACGATCGGGTCGAGCCTCGCGGCCTTGATGGCCGGGAACATGCCGAAGACGATCCCCGTCGCCGCGCTGAACCCCACCGACAGCAGCACCGCCCACGCCGGCACCGCCGTCTCCTTCAGCACCTCCATCTGCGACAGCCCCAGGGCGATCCCCTGGCCCAGGGCGATCCCCACGCCCCCGCCCACCAGGCACAGCACCACCGCCTCCACCAGGAACTGCAGCAGCACCACCTCCGGCCTGGCCCCCATCGCCTTGCGCAGCCCGATCTCCCGCGTCCGCTCGCTCACGCTCACCAGCATGATGTTCATGATCCCGATCCCGCCCACCAGCAGCGAGATCGACACGATCCCGGCCATGAAGAGGGTGATCCCCGCCGCCAGGGAGTTGAACTGGTCGATGATCCGCTGGAGCACCTCGACCTCGAAGGTGTCCTCGTCGCCCGGCCCGAGCCCGCGCATCTTGCGCAGCACGAAGGCGACCTCCGCGACCGCGTCCCGCGCCAGTTTCGGGTCGGTGAGCTGCCCGATGGCGAAGGCGATCTGCCCGTCGGGGCGCATGCTCACCGCCTTCGAGAAGGGGATGAAGATCTCGCTCCGCGCCTCGCCGCCGCCGAACAGGGCCCCCAGGTCCTTGGTCTCCACCACCCCCACGATCAGGAAGCGCCGCCCGCCGATGAGGATGAAGTCCCCCACCGGCTCGCGGTCCAGGCCCAGTTCCTCGATCGCCTTGTCGTTGATGAGGCAGACGTTCAGCCGCTCCTGCTCGTCGATGGAGTTGAACAGCCGACCCTGGGTGACGTAGCGGTCCTCGATCTCGTGCCACTCGGGCCAGATGCCGACGGTGCGGACGCCGGGGACCCGGATGTCGCCGTTCTCCACGTCGTACGCGCCCCAGAACATCGGCGTGATCTTGTCGATCGACGGGCAGTGCTCCTGGATCGCCCGGATCTCCTCGATCTTCAGCTGCACGCTCGCCCAGGAGAGGCTCCCCCGCAGCCGCTGCGGCACGTGGCCGTCCATGAAGACCTTCTTGGCGCCGAAGGTCTCGAACTGCGTCAGGACATAGCGCTTCAGCCCGGTCGTCGCGGCGACCGCCCCGATCACCGCCGCGACGCCGATGATGATCCCCAGCGTCGTCAGCAGCGACCGCACCTTGTTCGCCCAGATCTGCGAGAGGGCGAGGAAGACCGTCTGGATCATCAGCCGGACGAGCATCACCGCGCCGCCCCCCGCGCCCGCGCGCCGCCGGGGTCGCCCGCCGTCGCCGGGGCGCCGCCGTCGCCCGTGCCCGGCCTGGCGCCGCCGCCCCCCGGCGCGGCGATCGCCGCCGCGGCCTCGGCCGCCCGCTCCAGGTACTGCAGGTGGATCGGGTCCTCGTGCGTCGGGTGGTCCGAGACGATCCGGCCGTCCCGCAGCCGCACGATCCGCTGCGCGTGCCCGGCGATGTCCTCCTCGTGCGTGACGATCACGATCGTCTGCCCCTCGGCGTGCAGCGCCTTGAACAGGTCGATGATCTCCTCGCTCGTGCGCGAGTCGAGGTTCCCCGTCGGCTCATCCGCCAGCAGGATGGACGGCTCGTTCACCAGCGCCCGCGCGATCGCCACCCGCTGCCGCTGCCCGCCGGAGAGCTGGTTCGGCCGGTGCTTCATCCGGTCCGCCAGCCCCACCCGCTCCAGCGCGCGCTTGGCCCGCGCCTTGGCCCCCCACCAGTGGCGCGACGAGTAGATCAGCGGCAGCATCACGTTCTTCAGCGCGCTCGCGCGGTTGAGCAGCTCGAAGCTCTGGAAGACGAACCCGATCTCCTCGTTGCGCACCTTCGCCAGCGCCGCCGTCCCCATCCGGTGCGTCGGCCGCCCGTTGAGCTCGTAGATCCCCCGCGTCGGCCGGTCGAGGCACCCGAGGATGTTCATCAGCGTGGACTTGCCCGACCCCGACGCCCCCATGATCGCCACGAACTCCCCCCGGTCGATGCGCAGGTCCACCCCCCGCAGCGCGTGCACGCGCTCCACCCCCACCTTGTAGACCTTCTCGAGCTTTTCGATGCGGATCGTCATACGGCCCCGGCCCCTACCCCGTCATCGGCCGCCCGCTCCCAAGCGGCAAGCCCCGGCTCACCCGCTCACCTCGATGCCTGCTCACCCCTCCTGCTTCTCCTTCGTGCCCTTCTCGTCCTCCTTCGCCTGCGTCCCCTCCTCCACCACCGTCTGATCGTGCTTGAGCTCCATCACCGTCTTGTACGGCCCGGTGACGATCAGCTCCCCCTCGCTCAGCCCCCCCAGGATCACCGTCCGCGTCAGGTCGCTCGACCCGACGCTCACCGGCGTCACCACCGTCTTATACCGCACCGGCTGCTTGCGGCCCGCCCCGGACGCGGGGGGCGAGATCGTCGCGGCCGGCGCCGGCGCGCCCGCCGCGGCCGCGTCGCCCTCGGGCGCCAGCCGGTACACCACGCGCGTGAACGCCTTGTTCCGGTCGATGTGCGGGCTCGAATCGACGATCTCCTTCGGCAGCTCGTCCACACGCCGGTCCATCACCGCCTGGCTCGGCACCACGATGACGTCGCGGATCGTCTCGACCTCGATGTCGCAGTTGGCCGTCAGCCCGGAGCGCAGCAGCTCCCCCTCGGGCAGGTCCAGCGCGATCTCAACCTCGAAGTACCCCGTCTGGTCCTTGTCGAGCTTCCGCTTGAGTTCCACCAGCTCCACCACCCCCTCGAACGTCCGGTCGCGGTAGGCGTTGACGTACACCTTCGCCCGCTGCCCCTTCTTGACCGGGGCGATGTTGCTCTCGTCCACGCGGGCCTTGAGCACCATCTGCCGCAGGTCCGCGATCTCCATGATCACCGACCCCGGGTTGTTCAGCGTCCCGACCACCACCGTCTCCCCCACCTCCGCGTCCAGCGTGGTGATGAGCCCGTCGATCGGCGAGGTGATCACCGCGTTGTCCAGGTCCTTCTCCGCGCGGATGATGTTCGCCCGCGCGATCTCGATCGCCTGCTCGCTCGCCCGCAGCGCCGACTGCGCCTGGAGGAACTCCGCCTCCGCGGCGTCGAGCGCGGACCTGGAGACGTCCTTGGAGCCGAACAGGTCTCTCGCACGCTTCAGGTCCGCCTCCGCCTGCACGAGCCGCGCCCTGGCCCCCTCCAGCCTCGCCTGCTCCGCCTTCAGGTTCGCCTGCGCCGATTCCAGCAGCGCGGCGAGGTCGCGCGAGTCCAGCCGCACCACCACGTCCCCCGCCTTCACCTCCTCCCCCTCGCGGAACGGCAGGGCCGTGATCCGCGCCGAGACCTGGGCGCTGATCTTCACGTTCGTCCGCGGCTCGATCTGCCCCGGCGCGCTCACCGTCCGCACCAGTTCACCCAGCCCCACCCGCTCCATCCGCACTTCCGTCAGCTTCTCCTTCGGCCTCAGCCGCGCCACCACCGCCCGCCCCTGTTCGGAGGTCGCCAGAAAGACTCCCCCGCCGCCGCAGACGACCACGCAGAAGGCGAAGATGCCGATGAGCCATTTGAGCACGATCCGGGCTCCGTTTCCCCCTGCGCCCCACAGGCCCCCCGCCTCCACCTCCCCCCGGAGTTCTACCGAGCCGCTGCGTTCGATATGCACCTTGCGATCACGCCGGGCGTCGGACCGCGCCGCACCGGACGCCTCCGACCATGCCGGCAATGCTTTGGAAGCGCCGCAGCGCGGTTTCGCGACATGGCGAGCGGGAAAGGTTAGCGCCGCCGAGACGCCCCCGTGCCCCAACCCGACGCCGAGGCCCCGCGCCGGGGCGCGGCTCTACTCGTAGACGCGGGTCGCCTCCGACCGCGCCACCCCCGCGGGCACGCTCCCGCTGGTCACCTCCACCAGGATTCGTGCATCCCCCGCCGCCGCGGCCGTCGTCCGCAGGTGCCACACCGCCCGCTGCCCCGGCGCCAGCGTCTCCAGGGGCATGAACCGCACCACGCCACGGAGCGCGCCATCGCCCGCCTCGAGATCCGTCAGGCCTGTCGCCTCGATCAGCGTCAGGCCCTCGGGGAGCGTCGCCGTCACCTGCACCCCCTTCTCGGGGGCCGTGCCCCGGTTCGTCGCGCTGATCTCGTAGACCACCTCCTGCCCGATCTGGACCGGATCCGACGAGTCCGCCACGTCCACCTGCAGGGCCGCGATCCCCTCGATGCGCGTCGTCGCCGTCGCGGCGATCCGCTCCCCTACCGCCGCGACCGCGCAGGGCGCGAGCGTCTCGGCCGCGATGCTCACTTCGCCCGGCGTCCAGCGCACGAGCGTCAGTTCCACCTGCCGGACCTCCCCGGGCGGGATCGTCCCCACAGGAACCACCACCACGCCGTCGCCGATGCTCGCCCCCGGCGGCCCGAGGACCTCCACCCCCCCTCTCACCCCTCCCCCCGCTTCCCCCCCACCGCTCCCATCCTCTTCCCCGCCGCGGATCTCCGCGTGGACGCGCGCGTCGGCCGCCTCGCCGGTCCCCGTGTTGAGCACCGTCACGATGTAGCGCAGCGCGCTGCCCGTGTACTCGACCTCCGGCCCGCTGATGTCCATCGCCAGCACCGGCCGCTGCACGCGGGTGGTCGTCTTGGGCGACCGCGCCTCCAGCCCGTCCTCCGTCCGCACCGCGGCCCGGCTCGTCAGGTCCCCCACGCCGCCGGCGCGGACCTGCACCGTCTCCTCGAAACTCCCCCCGGGCTCGAGCGGCGGGGCGTCGATCGTCACCACGTTGTCCCCCATCGGCCCGATCGTCCCCTCCGGGAAGACGTCCGTGATCACCGCCGCGGCCGTCGGCGCCTCGCCGAGGTTCGTCAGCGTGTACGTCACCGGCACCAGCTCGCAGACGCTCCAGTGCTCCGGCGCCGTCTTCGTCAGCCGCAGCACGGGCTCTTCCACCGGCACGGCCGTCTCCAGCGTCGGCGTGAACGTGACGCGGATCGACGAGGCGAACACCCCCGCTCCGGGATCGTCGATCACCCCCACCGCCGTGATCGTCGCCACCTCTCCCGGCGCCAGCCGCTCGATCGACCAGACCTGCTCGCCGCCGCGCCGGCCGAGGCTCGGCGGGTCCGACTCGATCACCTCGAAGGCGTCCGGGAGCAGTTGCCGCACGACCACGCCCTTGACCTCGCGCTCCGGCGAGCGGTTCGTCACTCGGATGAGATATTCGTACGGCTCCCCGGCGCGCGCCCGCTCGGCCGCGGCCACGAACTCGACCATGACCGGGCTCGTTCGCGGATCGCCCGTGGGCACGAGCACCGCGCCCGGGGGAGCGGGGGCCATCGCCGGCTCCTCCGGCGGCGCCGGGGCAGGGGACTGCTCCTCGCCGGCGGGCGGGGCCGCGGCCGGCGGCCGATCCTGCGGCGGCGCATCCCCGCCTCCATCGCACGATGCCAGCGCGAGCGGGAACGCCAGCATCGCCGCCCAAGCCACCGACGACGGCCCCCAGCGACTCGGCCGAATCCGCGCCACGCGGCACCTCCGCCCACACAAGAGGCACGCACCCGCATCATGCTAGAACCGCCGGCCGCGCGCACGGATGAACCCGTGCGCCCGGACGCCCCGGCAAGGCTTGTCACGTGGTCGCGTCAAAGCCCCAGTTTCGCCGCGAGGTAGTCCCCGGCCTTGTCGATCGCGATCCGCTCCTGGGCCCCGGTGTCGCGGTCGCGGACGGTGACCGTGTTGTCCTTGAGCGTGTCGCCGTCCACCGTGAAGCAGAAGGGGCACCCCGCCTCGTCCATCCGCGCGTAGCGCTTGCCGATGGACTGCTTGGCGTCGGTCTCGATGAACCCGTGCCGGCCGAAGCGTTTGAGCAGATCCTCGTGCAGCCGCTCGGCGACCTCGGGCATGCCGTCCTTGTTGACCAGCGGGAAGACCGCGGCCTTGATCGGCGCGACGCGGGGATGGAGCCTCAGGAACTCCGGGCTCGGGCGCGACTCGTCGCGCGTGTACGCCTCGCAGAGGATCGCGAGCACGCCGCGGTCCAGCCCCGCGGAGGGCTCGATGACGTGCGGGAGGTAGCGCTCCCCCTTGCGCGAGCCGTTGGGGAGCACCTCGCCGCGGGTGGTGTCGAAGTACTCCAGTTTGGCCCCGGAGTGCTTCTGGTGCTGGGTGAGGTCGAAGTTGCCGCGGTAGGCGATCCCCTCGAGTTCGCCGAAGCCGGGGGCGGTGAAGGGGAAGCGGTACTCGATGTCGCTGGTGGCCTTCGAGTAGTGCGCCAGTTCGTCCGGCTCGTGCTCGCGGAGGACCAGGTTGTCGCCGGCGAGCCCGATGGACTTCCACCACTCCATCCGCCAGTCGCGCCAGAAGGCGTACCACGCCATCGCCTCGGACTCGTGGCAGAAGAACTCGATCTCCATCTGCTCGAACTCGCGCGATCGGAAGGTGAAGTTCCGCGGCGTGACCTCGTTGCGGAAGGCCTTGCCCGTCTGCGCGATGCCGAAGGGGACCTTCACGCGCGTCGTATCGACGACGTTCTTGAACTGGACGAAGATTCCCTGCGCGGTCTCCGGTCGGAGGTAGGCGACGTCGTCCTCGGTCGCGGTGGCGCCGATGTAGGTCTTGAACATGAGGTTGAACTGACGCGGGGGCGTCAACACCCCCTTCTTGCCTGTGAACGGCGAAGGGATGTGTGCATGATTCTCGGACAGGTCTTTCAAGGAGACTTGGCCAAATGCGAGCAACCATGCAGTGCCATCGCGTTTGTCCTTCGCATCAAACATGACCCCAGGAGCATTGCCCACAAGGATATTCAGATTAGTCGCCGCCTCACGATTCAAGTGGGGAATGTCTAGGTGTTTGAACTCCCTTGGCTTCTTCTCCAGGTACGTCTCAACCGCCTCCCCAATCGACGAGGCCACAACCGTGACTAGTGGGTTGACAGTGATATCTGCGCCCCAGTGCGCAAACTCCCCCCTTGTGGCTGCCACAAGCATCTCTCGCTTGATCAGGTACACACCGAATAGGTGGTCAGCACGAAAGCGTTGCTTGGTCTCTTTGTCATCCACCATCGGGTCATTAAACCCTTCGACGTGCCCGCTCGCCTGCCACACCTTCGGGTGCTGGATGATCGTCGTATCCAGCGGCACCATCTCCACCCGCTCCCCGTTAGGGCCCTTCCGCCCCCACGCCGGGCACATCACCACGTCCTGCCACCACGCGTCCCGCAGGTTCTTCTTCAGCTGCGCCCCCAGCGGGCCGTAGTCCCAGAAGCCGTTGATCCCCCCGTAGATCTCCGACGCCTGGTAGATGAACCCGCGACGCTTGCACAGCGCCATGATGTCGTCCATCGATTTGGGCCTGCTGCTGCTCGTGGTCGTCGTCTGCTGCGGCGTGTCCGACATGGGGCGACTCCTTGGGCGGCAACTATAGGAAGCCCCGCTCCTTCCCCCCTCCCCCGTGGCACGGGCTTCCAGCCCGTGTCTCCCCCTCTACACCACCTCCTCCCACTCCACGCGCCCCCCCACTCCGCCTCCCCACACCCCTCACCTCCACCCCTGCTCACCTCCTCACCTCCACATCCCTCCATCGCCCCACCCCCGATCCGATTAGCATCCCCCGTATGCCCCACCCCACGCCCCCCATCCCCCCCGCCACGTCCGTCCGCATCGTGCGCGCCACCCCCGCCGACGCCCCGCGCCTGGTCCCGATCTTCGAGGCCTACCGCGCCTTCTACGGCAAGCCCCCCGCCGAGGAGGCCTCCCTCGCCTTCCTCTCCGAGCGTCTGGACCGCGGCGAGTCCGCCGTCTTCCTCGCCCTCGCCGCGCCGAGCAACCCCTGCGACGAGCCCGCCATCGTCGGCTTCGTCCAGATCTACCCCACGTTCAGTTCCGTCAATCTGCGGCGCATCTGGACGCTCAACGACCTCTTCGTCGTGGAGGCCTACCGCCGGCGCGGCGTCGCCCGGCAACTCATCGCCGCGGCCGTCGCCCTCGCCAGGGAGACCAGCGCCCGCTCCCTCGCCCTGCTCACCGAGGAGACCAACACCCCCGCGCAGGCCCTCTACGAGTCCCTCGGGTGGACGCGCGACACCGTCTACCGGCGCTACACGCTCACCATCGACGCCTGACCCCCCGCCCCCTCCCTCTCCCCCACCGCCGCCGCCGGACGACGGGATTGCTACAGCGCCCAGTCGCGCAGGATCCGCTCCGTCTCCTCGCGGTGGGTGGACTCGTCGAGGACCATGTTCTCCAGTTGCACCTGGAGCCCCTTGTCCCCGAGTTCCTCCGCCTGCTTGGCGCGGGCGGTGTACCGCTGCACCGCCTCCGTCTCCGCGGCGAGGACCGCCTCGAGCATCTGCCGGTTCGTCCGCGCCGGCGGCACGGGTCTGGCGAGCGTCGTCGGCTCGCCCCCGAGGGCGACGATCTTGTTCGCCAGCCACTGCGCGTGCGCCGTCTCTTCCGGCACCTCCGCGAGGAAGAAGCTGCTCAACTGCGGCCGGTACGGGCCGCTGACCTTCGCGGCGTAGGTGAGGTACTGCAGCATCGCCGAGTACTCGTACGCCAGGTCCTCGTTGAGCGCATCGATCATCTGCTGCTTCGTCATCGCCATGGGCGCACCTCCTCGGCGCTCATGCTACGCACCGCCCCGCTCACCCGCACTGCGCGACCGACGCCAGCCACTCGTTGAGGAACGCCGAGATGTCGTTGCTGTTGGTCTGGCCGCTGCCGTCGAAGTCCGCGCCCGTCCCGCCGGTCTGGACGTCGTGCAGCCATCCGGTGAGGAAGAACGAGATGTCGCCGGAGTTGACCACGCCGTCGCGGTCCCAGTCGCCCAGGCACGCCGGCCCGGGGCACCCCATCGCCGTCACCAGGAACTCGTCCACCGCCGCCTCGACGAGCGAGCCCTCCCCCTCGTCGGCCGCGACGAAGCGGACGCGCATGTTCGCCGTCGGCGTCATCCCCGCCGGAAGCGGGAGCGACACGCCGATCCAGCCCCCCGCGTTGCCCGGGCCGCCGGGCCCGACGGTCTCCAGCGTCGTCCACGTCTGCCCGTCGTCGTTGCTGATGGAGATCGTGAAGACGTCCGACGCGGGCGCTGCGCCGGCGACGTTGCTGTACCAGCGGTAATAGCTCACCGTCGCCCCCTCCGCCCCGGCGAGGCTGAACCGCGGGCTCAGCAGCGTGGTGAAGCCGTCGTCCACGTCCGCCGCCCCCGGCTGCCCCCCCACCGGCCCCTGGCCGGTGAAGTAGCAGTTCGTGCCGGCGTAGGCGTCCTCCGGCTGCGCCGTGGTGCCGATCGGGTCGCCGCGGACCCACTGGCCGCTGGTGGCCGTGTCGCCCGGCAGGCCGGCGATCCACCCGCCGGGAGACTCGAACCCGTCGGCAAAGACGATCGTGGACTCAAGCACCGGCACCTCGATCGGCGCGGCCGCGCCCTCGGCCGGGAAGGTGAACGTCGCCCCGCCCGTCGTCCGCGTCTCGATGTAGAACTGCACGACCGAGCCGCAGGGGCCGGTGGTCATGTTGGCCCAGGCGACCTTGTTCCCCAGGTGCGTGAGCATGGCCGGGGTGAAGGGGCCGCTGCGCCCGCGCCGCCAGTAGAACCGCGTGGCCGCCCCATCCACCTGGAGCCGGCCGCGCCGGGCCTCGAACAGCAGCATCACGTTCGCGTTCGCCGGCAGCGACACGGGCGCCCCCTCGGGGAAGCCGAAGTACACCGCGTTGTCCCGCAGGTACTCGGCGATCGCCTGCACGCCCGCGAGGCACTCGCGCGACGCGGGGATGATCTGCGCCGCCGGGAGGATGAACCCCCCCTGCTGGCTCGTCGCCGGACGCAGCTCGAAGCCCCACCCGAGCGTCTGTCGCGAGCCGTACGACCAGTCCTGCCCGACGCCGCTGGCCGGGTAGATCGTCGCGTACGTCGGCCCCGCCGTGTAGTCACGCGAGTCCACCGCCTCCATCGCCTGCTCCACCGCGGCGTTGATGGCGTTGAAGAGGGAGGCGTCCGCCGGCTGCTGGTCCGTGAACCCCCACGGCGAGAGGATCAGTTGCGAGAAACTGTGGATGTCCAGGGTCGCCACGATCCGCGGGTTGGCGAGGATGAAGTCGCGGAGCACCTGCGTCTCCGGCTCGGAGAACGGGCCCGTGCCGCGGTAGGTCTCGTTGGCCGGCTGCGTGCTCGCCCCCGGCCCGCCCCAGCCGAAGCCCCAGTTGCGGTTGTTGTCCACCCCGAAGGAGCCGTTGGCGTTGGGCCGACGGTTCTTGCGCCAGAGGCGATCGTTGGTCCACGTGTAGACGTACCCGTCGGGGTTGGTGATCGGGACGATGATCACCTCGAACGTGTCGAGCATGCTCGTCATCGCCGGATCGACGCCGTAGTCGCGCACCAGCCGGTCGGCGATGTACATGACCGCGCTGCCGGTGATCCACTCCCGCGCGTGGATCAACCCGTGCAGGAACAGCGCCGGCTTCTCCGACCCGCCGACCGGGCTGGTGATCCGGATCCCGAAGATGTCGCGCCCCTCCAGCGACTGGCCGGCGACGAACCGCGTCGCCAGGTCCGGCCGCAGGGCCACCAGCGTGTCCACGTAGGCGCTGATCTCCGCGTACGAGCGGTACGTCGAGAAGTAGTCCAACCCGCGGAGCTGGGCCGCCGCGGCGATCCCCGCCGCCTCGGCGTCGATCAGCGCCTGCACGTCCGGCACGACGACCTCGTACTCGATCCCCGCCTCGTCCATCGCCCCGAGCATCTCGGGGGCGACGCGGAACTCCACCGGCCCCCGCCGGATCGCCCCGCAGACCCACGTGTCCTGGCTGAACTGCTGCATCGCCAGCAGGTCGCGCTGCGAGTCGATCTGCACCCGCACGATCTTGTGCCCGTCGTAGCGCACACGCCCGTCGCCCGCCGGCTGCCCCATCGCCAATGACGACACGCACACGAACACGCCCAGCGCGGCGGACGCCGCGACGATGCCAAGACCACGCCGCATGCTCGGACTCCTCCTCACGACCGAACGACCGAGAACGCCGGACCGCCCGCGGCCGCGGCGGACTCCCCACCGCGCCCCGGCCAGACGAACAACCAGTTCCCGGCTCCCGACACGAACGCCGACCGATGGGCGGAGGCGACGGAACTGAAGAATGCCCCAGGATACATGAAAAGGCCAAACCGGGCGCGGCCGCCTCCCCGAGCGGGCCCTGATCCGGACCTTCCCGAGAGCGTTCTGCTTGCAATAACAGACGCCTAGCGGCCCAGTTCCGCCTTCAGCACGCGGGCCAGGTAGGCGTACTGCTCCATGCTGTTGTACACCTGCGCCGACACCCGCACCCATCGCGCCGGCGGCGCCGGGAACGGGATGATCGGGACCTGCACGCCGTGGCGGTCGATCAGCCGGTCCTGGAGCGGGTCGTGGTACCGCGTCGGCGCCGACGCCTCCGCCTCCGACTGGTCCGGCAGCCGCACCGCGGCCATGGAGCCGGTCATCGAATCTGGGGCCGGGGGGGTCTCCCCCAGTTCGCGGCAGAGCAGGTCGCGGGCCGCCAGGGCCATCGCCCGGTTCCGCCGCCGTATCCCCTCCCACCCCTCCGGATCCAGCGACGCCATGAACCGGATCGCCTCCGGGACCGCCAGCCACGCCGACGGGTCCGTCGTGCCGATGTAGTCCATCTCCAGCCGGAAGCGCGAACGGTCCTGCCGCGGCGAGTTCGCCCCGTGCGAGATCACCAGCGGTCGGATCAGGTGCCGGCGGTCCTCCCGGACGTGCAGGAACGCCGCGCCCTTCGGGGCGCAGACCCACTTGTGGAAGTTCCCCGTGTAGTACGCCGCGCCGATGCGGGCGACGTCCAGCGGCACCATCCCCGGGGCGTGCGCGCCGTCCACCAGCGCGTCCACGCCGCGGGCCTCCAGTTCGCGCACGATCCGCTCCACCGGGAGCACGAGCGCCGTCGGGCTGGTGATATGGCTCAGCAGCACCAGGCGCGTGCGGTCCGTGACGCGGGAGAGGATCGCCTCCACCACCTCGTCCTCGGAGCGAACCGGGTACGGCACCTCCGCGCGGACGACCCTCGCGCCGCTCCGCTGCGCGACGTACTCCAGCGCGTTGTTGCACGCGTTGTACTCGTGCGTGCTGGTGAGGAGTTCGTCGCCGGGGCTCCACTGGAGCGACCGCACGACCGTGTTCACCCCCATCGTCGCGTTGAAGACGAAGGCGAACCCCTCCGGGTCGCACCCGACGAAGGCCGCGGCCCGCGCCCGCGCCTCGTCGAGCAGCCCCTCGAGCTCCTCGACGACGTACCGCACCGGCTCGCGCTCGAACCGCGCCCGGTGCTCGCGCTGCGCCTCCTGCACCGGCAGCGGCGTGGCCCCGAACGATCCGTGATTGAGGAAGACCACCCCCTGATCCAGCCCCCAGTGCCGCGCCAGCGGCGACCAGGCCGGCCGCGGCGTCTGTGACGGCTCAGCCGCTGACATCGATCACCCTGCCCAGCCCGACCCCCGTGGCCGCGATGTTCCGGTCCGCGGGGTGGCGGTAGAGCTCGAAGGTGCGGTCCGGCCCGGACGGGGCGTCGAAGTTCACCCGCCCGGGGACCACCCCGGCCACGAGCCGCTCCGCAACCATGGGCGACAGCGCGGGCGTCGCCTTCGTGGTCGGCGCGACCGGGGCCGCGGCCGCAGGGGGACGAACCCCGTAGGCGCGTGCGAGGTGGAACGGGATGGTCGGGGCGACGGAGCCTGAGATCCGCATGACGGGGCCATCTTACCCCGCCGCGCCCGGGGCACGCGCGTTTTCACACACTCTCCCCAGGAAGATCGCCGTCCGGCTCTTTCCTCTGGAACGTTGAATTTGCGCTAAGACCCAGCCGATAGCCGAATAGAGCACTACGCTTCGCCGCTTTTCCAAGGCGCAGCACACGGCCCACCACCCAGCGACCCGCCATGCCCTTCCATCAGCCCAAGCGTCATCCCAACGACCAGCCGCTCTCCGGCACCCCGTTGCCGCGCCGGGTCCCCACCCAGTTCGACCGCGAGATCGGGGCCATCAAGGACCGGCTCGTCCGCGAGGCGAGCACCGCCGTGGGCATGGTCGAGGCGGCCCTCGAAGCCCTGTGGAAGCTCGACCGGGACGCGGCCAAAGAGATCCGGCGGCGCGACGCCGGCATCGACCAGGAGGAGGTCGAGATCGAGACCGCCTGCCTCCGCGTCCTGGCCCTCCAGGGGCCGGTGGCCAAGGACCTCCGGCAGATCACCTTCGTGCTCAAGGTCAACGCCGACATCGAGCGCGTCGCCGACCACGCCTGCGCCATCGCCAAGGTCGCCCGCAAGTTCCCCGAGGGCGTGACGCCCCGCTGGCCCACGGCGCTCACCGAGCTCGGCCAGCGCGTCCCCATGGTCTGCCACGCCCTGCTGCGGACGCTCCGCGACGAGGACCCCGAGGCCGCGAAGCAGATCGTCGTCGGCGACGACGTCATCGACGCCCTGCACAAGCGGCTCTTCGACGAAACCCTGGAGATGATGGACGGCGCCGCCCGGCCGACCCAGGCCGCCGGCCTGCTCGTCTACCGCGTCGGTCGCGAACTCGAACGCATCGCGGACCTGATGACCAACATCGCCGAGGACATCGTCTACCTCAAGACCGGCCAGATCATCCGCCACACGAAGAAGGCCCTCCGCGAGGAGTTCGCCGACGCGGGGGCCGAGGGCGGCGGGGGCGCGGCGGCCCGCTAGCCGCCCGTCGGGTGTTTTCCACATGAACGTGTTCTGGTAGGCTGCGCCGCAGGGCGCGGGCCGGTGCCCGGCTGATCCCCCGGTAAACGCCGCCGATGCCCGCTGGCGTTCGACATCTACTTGCGGCTCGGGTACGGGGAGTCGACACGGGAGTGGTGGGCCGGTTCGGTCACCATGAGCACACGGCAGGGGGAGACGAGCGTGCCGCTGGAGGCGCGCCGACCGCTGGCGAGTAGACTGAACCGCGACTCATGCTCGCCGCCGCCGCGATTATCTCGGCCGCCCTCATCGCCGCGGGCCTGATGCTCGCGGCCGTCGGCGTGCGTGGCAGGCGCATCGATGACCACCCCGTGTGCCGGCGGTGCCGGTTTGACCTGCACGGGCTGTACCCCGGCGCGGCAGCGTGCCCGGAGTGCGGGGGCGAGTTGGGCGAACGGCAAGTCCGCATCGGGCGGCGCCGGGTCCGGCGCGGCGTACTGGCCGCGGGGATGGCCCTGTGCCTGATCGGGACGCCGGGAGCGGGGTTCGCGGCCTGGGTCGGCGTGACCGGGACGAACTGGTACGCGCTGGCGCCGGTGAGCGTCCTGGCGTGGGAGCTGCGCCGCGGGGGCGACGCCTCGAAGGCGGTCCAGGAGGTCATGACGCGTCTGAGGGTCGGCAGCGTCTCGGCGGCCGATGCCGCGACCATCGCCGACGGCGTGCTCGCCCGTCAGGACGAGGATGACGCCGCGTGGGACCCCGAGCTGGGCGATCTGGTCGAGGCGATGCGGACGCTCCGGCTGCTCGACGACGCGCGCTGGGAGCGGTACCTGCTCCAGTCCACGCGATTCGACGTCAAGGTGCGGCCGGTGATCCGCACCGGCGGCCCGACGATCCTGCACGGGAGCATCTCGCACGAGCGACTGGGCTCCCGCAAGTTCGGGGTCGGCCACCTCGGACGCTACCGCGTCCGCCTGGTCAGCGTGCAGATCGACGGGCACGAGATCAAGCCGCACGAACTGACGTGGTGGCAGCCGTGCACGTCGTTCATCGAGCCGCGGAGCACGTCCCATTTCGTGACGGCCATCCCCACACCGACGAAGGCGGGGCGGGCGGAGATCCGGACGACCTGGGCCGCGGTGCTCCTCGGGCCCGACGAGGCCCCCGACGAGTTCTACAAGTCCAATCCCGAGCGCGCCCTCGAGCTCGGCGCGACGGAACGGGAATCGCTGATCGAGAGGGTTCTGGAGGCCGAGTTCGTCGAGGCGGCGGCGCCGCTGGTGGAGCTCGCCCAAGACGAAGCGATGGCCGCGTGGATCCGCGGCAACGCCTCCGTGGAGCGGTGCTACTGGCAGGACATGGGCTGGCGGGAGCGGGGGATCTGGGTGTTCCTGCGCCTGCCGCGGCCACCGATCGACCTCGCGGCGGAGCTGCGCGTGCGCCCGCCCGGCGGCGGCCCGGAGGAGGAGGTTGTGCTCATGCGCCTCGTGGCGTCGGCGTCGAGCACGAGCGACGGCTTCGGATGGCAGGCAGCCGCGCCCATCCCGGCGGGGAGCAGGCTGGAAGGCGCCGAGCGCGTGGAGATGGTGATCCGGGCGTCGCCGCAGGTCGCCGAGGAGACCGTGGAGATGAATCGGGTGTGGGGCGGGGAGGTTGTGCTTCCGGATGTGCCTGTGGCCCCGAGTCCCCCGGGGGGAAGCACCACGATCCAGCCGCCAGCCGGCCGCAACGCCCCGGATCGGTAACCCCTGGGCACCCGTCGGGCAGCGTTGGCAAAAATGACAACGCCCACCGCTTGCACGGTGGGCGTCATCGTGTGGTTCAGAAAACAGTTGGGTGTCCTTCGCCCGGCGTTACCGACGGGCTATCCATGTGCCAGCTTGTGGCCGGCCCACGGACGAGAATGAGCTGACAGGTCCGGCTCTCGGATCGCTCCGAGGAACCGGTCTAAGGAAATCCCTTAGAAAGGAGGTGATCCAGCCGCAGGTTCTCCTACGGCTACCTTGTTACGACTTAGTCCCAGTCACCGATCTTGCCGTGGGCACCCCTGAATTGGGGCGACTTCGGGCACTACCGGCTCCCATGACTTGACGGGCGGTGTGTACAAGGCTCAGGAACGTATTCACCGCGGCGTGGCTGATCCGCGATTACTAGCGATTCCAACTTCATGCAGGCGAGTTGCAGCCTGCAATCCGAACTGGGGCGCGCTTTCTGCGATTTGCTCCGCCTCGCGGCCTCGCGTCGCTTTGTACGCGCCATTGTAGCACGTTTGCAGCCCTGGGCATAAATGGGCCATGAGGACTTGACGTCATCCCCACCTTCCTCCGGTTTGACACCGGCAGTCTCACTAGAGTACCCGGCATAACCCGCTGGCAACTAGCGACAAGGGTTGCGCTCGTTAAGGGACTTAACCCGACACTTCACAGCACGAGCTGACGACAGCCATGCAGCACTTGTGCACGTTCCACCCTTGCGGGCGTGGCCCCTGTTTCCAGGGGTTAATCCGTGCATGTCAAGCCCAGGTAAGGTTCTTCGCGTTGCTTCGAATTAAGCAACATGCTCCACCGCTTGTGTGAGCCCCCGTCAATTCCTTTGAGTTTTAGCCTTGCGACCGTACTCCCCAGGCGGCACACTTATCAATTTCTCTACGACCAATACGACGTCAGAGCCGCACCGGTCTAGTGTGCATCGTTTAGGGCGTGGACTACCCGGGTATCTAATCCGGTTTGCTCCCCACGCTTTCGTGCCTGAGCGTCAGGAAAGGCCCAGCCGTCTGTCTTCACCTTCGGCGTTCCGATAGATCTCTACGCATTCCACCGCTCCACCTATCGTTCCAACGGCCTCTACCTTCCTCAAGTCCGGAAGTTTGCCCCGCAGTTCCACGGTTGAGCCGTGGGATTTCACGGGACACTTTCCGGACCGCCTGCGCACCCTTTAAGCCCAGTGATTCCGATTAACGCTCGAGGCCCCTGTATTACCGCGGCTGCTGGCACAGGGTTAGCCGCCTCTTCCTCTGGGGCCGATCAGTGTTTCTGACCCCTGACAGCAGTTTACACGGCGAAGCCGCTTCATCCTGCACTCGGCATTGCTCCGTCAGGCTTTCGCCCATTGCGGAATATTCGTTACTGCAGCCTCCCGTAGGAGTCCGGGCAGTGTCTCAGTCCCGATGCGGCGGGTCGTGCTCTCACACCCGCTACCCGTCTTCGCCTTGGTGAGCCATTACCTCACCAACTAGCTGATAGGACGATCGCCGCTCCCAAGGCGGTAAACCTTTGCTCCGGAGAGATCATGGGGTATTACGCCGAGTTTCCCCGACCTATCCCCCACCTCGGGGTACGTACGATCGCATTACTCGCCCTTCCGCCACTGTCCCCTCTTGCGAGGTTCTCGTTCGACTTGCATGTTTTAGCCATGCCGACAGCGTTCAATCTGAGCCAGGATCAAACTCTTCAATTGAATCCGTTGAGCCCCAGTCTCGCCGGCAAGCCGGCTCGACCGGGTCGTCTTCATTGGAGGTTTGCCTGTTTGAACCCCAGTCCGAAGACCGGGGCGGTCAGCCCGGGCGCCGGCTTGTGGCCGAACACCCGAACCCCCGCGGGCCGGCTAAGCCCGCGGGCTATATCTGGAGGATCTCAACAAGTTTCGTTGAGAAACATGTGGCACGAGATTCCAGACGCCCGGGCGCTGTGACACCCGAGCGAGCTGTTGTGGATCGACCATGGCTGCCCCCGCTCAGGGGCCCGGCGTGCACCGGTCCATGGCCGCACATTCTCGTGGACCACCCAACTGTTTACTTTTCAAGGAGGTTCGTCTCCCCACCGGCATCTCGCTGGCGGGAAACCGCTCCGCGGTCTTCCGCAGAGGCAGGGGAGAGTATAGAACGCTCCCCCTGAGGGTCAAGCACTCTTCAGGACTTCCTCCCGAAGATTTTTTGCTCCACAGGATATCCACGCTTGGTCCAGTTTTCTCCAGATATTGTGCCGCTCTCGCTCCTGCGAACCTCCTTCCTTACACATCACAGCCATGCCGCGGCACCGGTAACGGACCGCCCGGCTCCGTCTGCTTCTACCCGGCCGCCGCGCTTCGGCGCCCCGGCAGGTGGGGTCCAGCAAAGAAGCGCTGCCCATATATGGGGTCGCTTGGCGACCGGCACCCCGCGCAGCCCCTGCCGGAGCGCGTTGCATGTCGCCCGGAGCGTCGCGCCCGTCGTGGTGACATCGTCCACGACCAGGATCGTTCCGCCCGCTCCCGCCTCGACGACCCTCGCCAACTGCCGCGGCCTCGATAGCCGCATCGTCCCAGAAACATTCGACGCCCGGTCGCTCGGGAGCACATCCAACTGCGACGGTCGGTGCCGCCGCCGGAGCGGCTGGCGCAAGGGGGCGTGCAGCGTCCGGGCGACCGCCGCGGCCAGAACGTGCGTGTGGTCGATCCCCCGAGCCATCCGCCGGAAGAAGGTCGTCGGCACAGGGACCACCAGCACCCCGTCCGGATCCCTCCCGGCGGCCTCCAAGGCCGGCCCGACCGCCCCGGCCAGCAACTGGCCCAACTCCCGCCCCAGCCGCCGCCAGCCGGTGAACTTCACCTCCTGAACGAACAGGCTCAGCGGGGGGCGGTACTCCCCGAGCCGGACCAGACGTGACCACGGGAAACGACGCCCCTCACACGCGGTGCACCCGACCGCGGTCGCCTCGTGCGGCCCGACCGTCGCCCCGCAGCGGTGGCAGTACGCCTCCGGCGGGTCTGGTGACCAGCCGAACTCGGCCATCCGCCGCGGCAGGGGCGGTGCGACGAGGTCGAGCCAGACATCTTCAATGATGTCCCAGGCCGACGTGGGCGCCCCCGACGGCCGGACCTCCTCAAAGTCAACCGAGCCCCCTACCCCCACCTGCACATCGACGCCCGCAGCGGTGGGGTGCAGCGCCGCGGCGTCCGGCGGATCGCCGGGGGGCTGGTAGCGGACGGGCGGCCAGCGGAACCCGGCGCCCCGGGCCGCGAGTTCCTCCTTTGTCGGGATGGCGTCGTCGTCGAAGGGTGCCCGGGCGGCGACCAGATCCTCGCCGGGATGGCCGCCGTCGCGAGTCATAGGTGCAGGGCCCCTCGCAGGCGGTCGGCCAGGCCCCCGGCGACGAGGGCCTCGACCTTCGCTTCCTCATAGAAGACCTCGAGCATGCGCGTCGCCCGGCAGTTGGTCTCGGCGAGGGCCGCGCTGAAGGCGGCCCAGTCGATCGACCCGTCGCCGGGCATGCGGTGGTCGTCCGCCCTGGCGTCGTTGTCGTGGATGTGGAAGTAGGCGATCGCCGGCGCCGCGGCGAGAAGGGCCTCGGTCGGGTTGCCCGTGATGTTCGCGTGACCCGTGTCCAGGCACATGCGGATGCGTGCGGAGCCGACGTCGAGCACGCGCTGCGCCAGCAGGCCGGGGTCGGAGCCCATGTAGGTGTTGAAGGGCTGGTTCTCGATGAGGTAGGTGACGCCGAGCCGCTCGCCGACCTCGGCCAAGGCGGCGAGGAACTCCCGCAGGAACGGCGCGCGGTAGGCGTCGCTGGCCGCGGCTTCCGCCGGCGTCATCAGCGCCCGCCCCGGCGTCCACGCCGCGGGATGCACCACGACCATCGGCCCCCCCTCCGAGCCCCCCACCCCACCCCCCCCACTCTCACCGACGAGTTCGCGGGCCAACCGCCCTTCCTCTTCATAGAGGTTGATGCACCACCGTCGGTGCTCGGCGCACGGCGACGACGGGTCGATCGTGTAGCCGAACCGCCCGTGGATCGAGTCGAACGGAACCCCTGCCGCGGCGGAGGCCGCCAGGGCCTCGGAAAGGCTCGGGGGATTGTCATCATTTCGATAAAACTGGCAGGTCCGGCAGCCCAGAGCCCGGTACGCGGTGAGGAGCCGCACAGGATCGAAGCTGAAGCCGAAGGGGGCGATGGTCGCCAGCGCGGCCATGGGCGGGCTCCGGGTGAGGGCGCGTCAGGATACCACGACGGGCGCGGCCGCGCACGCCGGCCCCAGGGTTTCCGTCGGTACGCCGCCCCGGTCTTTGCTACTGTTCCCGCCAATGGCCACCGCCATCGCCATCAACGCGATCACGAAGCGGTTCCCCGCCCCCGGCGGCGGCACGACCACCGCCGTGGACAACGTCTCGCTGGAGATCGCCCCTGGGGAACTCTTCTTCCTCCTCGGACCATCGGGCTGCGGCAAGACGACGCTGCTGCGGATGATCGCCGGGTTCATCGAGCCCACCAGCGGCGAGATCCGCTTCGACGGGCGCGACGTCTCGCGCCTGCCGCCGAACAAGCGCAACACCGGGATGGTCTTCCAGTCCTACGCGCTCTGGCCGCACATGACCGTCGAGGCCAACGTCGCCTTCGGCCTGAACATCCGCGGCGTCGGCGCCGAGGAGAAGAAGCGCCGCATCCGCGAGGCGCTCGAGTCCGTTCACATGGCCGCGTACGCGCAGCGCAAGCCGAACCAGCTCTCCGGCGGGCAGCAGCAGCGCGTCGCCCTGGCTCGGGCCCTGGTCATCCGCCCCGACGTGCTCCTGCTCGACGAGCCGCTGTCGAACCTCGACGCCAAACTCCGCATCGAGCTGCGCTCCGAGATCCGGCGCATCTGCAAGGACGCCCTCGGCGGCCACGGCATCACGACCATCTACGTCACGCACGACCAGAAGGAGGCCCTGAGCATGGCCGACCGCGTGGCGATCATGGACATGGGGAGGGTGGCCCAGGTCGGCACGCCGCGCGACCTCTACCGCCGCCCCGCCTCCCGCTTCGTCGCCGAGTTCCTCGGAGAGACGAACTTCATTGAGGGAACGATCGCCGCCGACGCGGGCGCGACCGCCCGCCCCCCCACTTCTTCCACCTCGACCGCCACCGTCGCCGTACAGACTCCGGCCGGACGGCTCTTGGCTGAGGCCGACGGTGTTCCCATTCACTCAGGCGCCCGGGTCACCTGCTCGATTCGGCCCGAGGCGCTGCGGCTGCTCGACGGTGCGCCCGGCGCGAACGAGCCCAACACGCTCCCCGGCCGCATCGTGGAGACGACGTACCTCGGCGAACTCGCGCAGCATGTCGTCGAGCTGCCCGGACGCACGCTGGTGAAGGTCGCCGAACTCAACCCGATGCACCTGGCGCACGGGTCGGGCGGGCGGACTGAGGTGACCGTGAGCGTCAACCCGGCGGATGTGGTGCTGCTCCCATCCGAGTAAAGAACGAACATTCTTGACGAATGGTGATGATGGCGGCCCGCGACGGCCGCCTCCGCGATCAACCTTGATTCAGGCCGACTTGCGCGCGCGTGCTTCCGCGGCGGCCGCCTCCGGCAGCACGACGGTGACCGTCGTCCCCTGCCCCACGGCGGACTCGACGATGATGTACCCCCCCACTTCGTCCGCCAGGCGCTTGCACATCGTCATCCCCAGGCCTGTTCCGCGGCGTCGCGGCGTCGCGTCATCGCCGCCGGCACTGGTGGTGTAGAACGGCTCGAAAACCCTGGCCAAGGTCTCTGGACGCATGCCGCGGCCGGTGTCGCGAACACGGATGACCACCCAGGATGTGATGCCTCGACCCGCGTCGGCACCGAGACCCGTCGCGGGTCCAGCGTGGCGACCGGCGATGTTCCACGTGGAACCGGGCAGGCTGCACGCCGCGTCCCCCGTTGGGCTCGGCGGTTGGGCGCACCGCCGGGCCTCGATCGTCAGATCCCCCCCCAGCGGGAGCATCGCCGCGCGGGCGTTGAGGATCAGGTTGAGCAGGATGTGCTGCAGGGCCAGCGGCTTGAGGGCGGCGCAGAGCCCGGCGTCCCCCGTGATCGTCAGGTTGATCAGGTCGCGCGAGAGGTCGCGCCCCATGCAGGCGACCGCGTCGTGCGCGGCGCTCAGGACGTCCGCTGAAGGCGGCAGTGGGGGGGCCTCGTCCGGCGCCGCCTCCCGCGTCGCCCGCGCCTTGGACCAGACGTCGGCGTTGTCGTCACGGACAAAGCCGAGGATCGCGCTGGCGATCTGCGACGCCCGCTCCGCCCCCTCCGAGGCCTTCTGCAGCGCCTTCGTCGTCAGGCCGCGGTCCTCCGGCGCGGCCAGCGCCATCTGGGCGTAACTCATCACCGGGGTGAGGATGTTGTTGAACTCGTGGGCGATCAGCCCGGCGATGGTCCCGAGGGTGGCCAGCCGCTCGTGGTGCTCCAGGGCATGGCGGACCCGTGCGAGTTCCTCCTCAAGCTCGTCGAGCCGAGCGAGCAGCCGGTGCGCGTTGTCGAGCCGCTGATCGTGCACGGATCGCCCTGTGGCCGAGCCTCTGAAGGATGTTCCGGACGCCGGGTCCGCGCCGCGACGGGAGCAGCACGGCGAGGTTCCACGTGGAACATCGGCATTCCAAGGGCGTCACTTGCGAGAATCCCCGCTGGCCGCCACGCCCCGAGCATCGGGGTCGCGACCGGGACGTCTACAGAACCTCCGAGACCCACTCCGCCGTCGCCGCCGACGGCCCCGAGCGGCCCAGCGTCGCCAGCCACGCCCGCACCGCGGCCGGGCGCACGTCCGTGTCGGGCATCGCCGCGAGATCAACCCAGTCGAAGGCGATCTCCGGCTCAAGGCTCTGCACCGGTGGTGGGGGGGAAGGGGAGGACGAGGACGCCGCGCCGCCATCGCCCCCCCACTGGCCCTCCTCCCGCGATGGTTCCACGTGGAACACCAGGTTGATCTCGTGGTGCCGCTTTCCGCGAGCCTCGAAGACCGCCTCCGTCACCAACCCGAGTTCCCCCACCTCCACCCGCAGCCCCGCCTCCTCGATCAACTCCCGCCGCACCGCCGCCGCCGCGGACTCGCCAAAGTCAACGTGCCCGCCGGGGAGATAGAGGTATCCATGCTCCACGCTGCGGCAGAGCAGCACCTTGCCGCCGCACACCAGCACGCCCCGGGCGATCACCTCAATCGGCCGATCCTTCTTGTCCTTACTCATAGCCGCCAGCGTAGCCGATCCCGCGGCTGTCGGCCCCGCCGCCCCCTCGCCTCGTCCTCCGGCGTGAGCGCACTTGCATGCGCCGCTCTCCGCGGTACTGTACCGGCTCCACAGAATGCCCCACTCCGACGCCTCAGCGCCCGCCCCCACGACTCAGGGCCACGACGATGGGCAGGAAGGACCGAGCATGAGCAGCGCACGTCAGTCCGGTAACGCTCGCGGCCAGTCCGCCAAGGCCGATAATCAGAGCAGTTCGACTTCTACTCGGTCTACAGCGAAGACTTTCCCCGCCGCGCAGGGGACCGCCGCCCGCCGCCGGCTCGGCCGCGGCCTGAGCAGCCTTCTGAATGAGGCTATCGCTGTCGCCCCTCCCGTCCCCGCGCCTCCCCCCCCGTCCCAAATCCCCGACCCGAGCCCTGCTCCTGCACCGGCAGCGCCGCCAGCAATCCGTTCGCAGGATCTTCGGGTGTTGGCTGCCGAAGCCGAGCCGGAGACAGCGGACACCCGCGACAAGGTCGTCACATTGAACGTGGACGACATCGTCCCCAGCCCGTTCCAGCCGCGCCGGGTCTTCAACCAGGAAGCCCTCGAGCGCCTCGCGGCATCGATCAGGTCCGCCGGCGTGATGCAGCCGATCCTGGTCCGCCGCCGGACCGGCGCCGGCGTCGCCACGGGAGCAGTGGGGGGGGAGGGGGCATATGAACTCGTCGCGGGCGAGCGGCGCTGGCGTGCGGCGAAACTTGCCGGGCTCGAGGCGGTGCCGGCGCTCATCGCCGAACTGGGCGATGAGCAGGCCGCGGAGTGGGCCCTGATCGAGAACGTGCAGCGTGAAGAACTCAGCGCCATGGAGCGTGCCTGGGCGCTCCGCTCGCTGATCGAGCGTTTCGGCCTGACGCACGCCGCGGCCGCGGAGAAGGTCGGCCTCGATCGCTCCAGCGTGACGAACCTGGTCCGGCTGACCGAACTCGAAGAGCCGATCCGTGCGCTGCTCGACGAGGGGAGGCTCAGCGTCGGGCACGGCAAGGCGCTGCTCGCAGCCCCCGCCGGCCCCGGCCGGATCGCCCTCGCCAGGCGGGCCGCGGAAGGGGGCTGGTCGGTCCGCAAGCTCGAACTCGCCGCCCCGGCGCTGCAGCACGCCGCGGATCAGAACGACGCTCCGTCGAAGCCCGAGGATGAAGAACGTCGCCTCGAGGCGAAGGCCAGGGAACTCGGACGCATCGAACTGGAGCGGCAGCTCGGCGAGCACCTGGGAACGAAGGTGCACGTACGTACCGGACGCGGCGGATCCCGGGGCAAACTCGTGATCGAGTTCTATGACCTTGATCATTTCGACGGGCTGATGGCGCGCATCGGTTTTCAGATCAAGTGATCCGTAGATATGAGCATCATTTCATAAGAACGCCGCGCGCACGCAACGCCGTCGTGAACCACCGCTGAAGCATCTGCGGCATCTCATGTTCGCTCTTCTTGCGCCGTGTTGAGGTCCTGTGAGGAAGCGGCCGCAGATGAACGCAATGTCCAATATGCAATGAACATGCTTGCTCATGCCGCATCTGGGTCGTAGCATCGAAGAGCCGCCGCCTGCAACGGGAGTGTGAGCCCGATTGCAAACGACGTTCAGAGTCGCCCTGTTCGTTCCCCCCGAGACGTGAGGACGAGCCTCCGGCGGCCGGGGCGGGTCTCTTTGCAGAAAGGACCTATCAAATGGCCAAGAAGACGACTGCACGCGGACGGCGTACCCGGAGCCGCGGCGGGAGCGGTGCGCTCGCGTCCGTGCCCGTGGTCCAGCTCCAGGCCGAGCTGGTGCGGCGGCAGCGCCGCATCAAGTCGCTCGTGAAGCGTTACGAGCGGCTCGCGAGCACCGCCATCGAGCTTCGCAAGGAGATCGAGGCTCTCGGCGGCACCGTCAACGGCGCGGCGCATGTCTTCAACGGCACCGGGGTGCGGCGGCGTCCGCGCAACGAGATGAACCTTGTCGAGGCGCTCAAGAAGCTCCTGACCGGCAAGACCATGTCCGTGACCGAGGCCGCGGAGAAGGTGCAGGAGGCCGGCTACAAGACCAGCTCCACCACCTTCCGCACGATCGTCAACCAGACGCTCATCAACAGCGGCCAGTTCAAGCGCGTCGGACGCGGGCTCTACACCGCCAAGTGACGTCGATGCACCGAGTGTGATCAACCGCCGCGGGCGCCCAGACGCCGGCGTCATCGCGGCGCCATTCTTCATATCTTGAGCGGCCCGCCGCCGGCTGCAGGGGTGTTGTTGCGCGCGGCCGGCGTTCCACGACCGCTCGCAGCGTGACCGTGCGCTCCTCGGACTCGGCCCTGGCCGGCGTGATCGCCTGAGGTCGGATCACCAGCAAGCCAACGCGGCGAGCGCACGCAAAACGCACGCCGCGGTCAGCACGGCGTGCGCTCGTGACCAACAACCCGGAGGCGCTGGATCAGTGGGGGACCGGCTCGGGCGTCAGGCGGCTCGGGCGGTCCGTCATGAAGGCGCGGCCGAGATCCTCGTTGAACATGCGGCCGTTCTCGTCGAACGTGAGCGCGATGACGTTCTGCTGGTCCACCTTCCGCTGATGCAGCGTCCGCAGTTCCGGCGTCAGGTTCGCGCGGATCAGGCGGTGGCGACGGGTCGCGCTCGTCTCGCACCCCGCCATCAGCAACGGGCTCAGCGCCGTGACGGCGACGGCCAAGGCGGGCAGGGCGAGCCAGCGGCGGCTCGTGACGGTGGCGGATCGGCGGGCCATGCAAGAACTCCTTGAGGGACCGGGCTTTGTACCGGATCGGGTTCGGGGCGTCAAGCCGATACGCCCCTTGGGGAGCCCCGGTTGATCCTTGTAGAGATCCGCATGCCGGATTCGGTGCGTGTCCGGACTGCCCGCCAGAAGGACGAATGTCGCGACAATGACCCGACGCGGCCGGCGCGGCGAAACGAGGCTCAACCGGCCCGAGCCGGCGGGGGCGAGAGCAGGGGTGCTGGGGGTAATGAATGAAGGTACCGGGGTGGGGGGGTAGGGGGGTAGGGGGGGGTCGCGAGGATCGACGGCCAGGACACCGGCGGCACCGGGCAGAGGCCGCTTATGGCTGCTGCGGTCAAGCCCTGACCAGGTTCACGGTTCCACCCGTGCACCGGGCCCGGCCGTCGATC
>Ga0207864_1000283_pt1 | contig 76888 bp, 61 predicted proteins | sample HigsolmetaAR202D_FD_184834 | JGI IMG/M metagenome (GOLD analysis project Ga0207864, IMG submission 184834) | Ionic liquid and high solid enriched microbial communities from the Joint BioEnergy Institute, USA - AR20-2-D (SPAdes) (version 2) ...
GCGGGTCCGCCCCGCCGGCCCGGGCCGCCTGGCCGGCTCAGCCCGCCGTACCCGGCCGGTCCGCCGGGTCCGGGGCGGCGGGCGGCCGGACCCGGAACAGGATCACGGCGAGCACGGCGAGCAGCGCCCAGCCGACCAGGCCGAACAGCCCGGCGAGGAACAGGTTGGGCGGCGCGGCCGCGTCGCCGACGAGCATGGGGAACCCGGCCCAGGCGTTGACCGCGGCGTGCGCGATCACGGGCGGCCACACGCTGCCGGAGTACAGCCGCAGCCAGGCGAAGATCGCGCCCGCGATCACGCAGAACCCGACGAAGGCGGGGGCCGCCCACGCGCCGAGCCGCGCATAGTTGTAGCCGAGCAGGGTGAGCGGCGCGTGCCACAGGCCCCAGATCACGCCGGAGAGCACGATCGCCCGCCACGTGCCGTACCGGGTGAGGTACGGCAGCAGCCAGCCGCGCCAGCCCCACTCCTCGCCCAGCGCGGGGATCGCGTTGATCAGCGGCGTCGCCAGCAGGGCCGACCCCAGCTGGGCGAGGGCGAGCAGCGCGGGGTCGGCCGGTGGCGGACCGGAACTCGCCTGCTCGAGCGCCTTCCGGAAGAGGCTGAAGCCGGCCAGGTCGAGCTCGAGCACGCCGACCGCGGCGCTGACCGCGACGGCGAGCACGGAGAGCACCGGCACGCCGAACCAGGCCGCGGCCACGAGCGCGAACGTGCGCCGCCGCGACGCGCCCATGCCGAGGCCGGTCCGGGCGGCCCACTCCCCGCGCGGCAGGTCGCGGTGGCCGATCGCCCACACGGCGAGCACGCCGAGGGTGGGGGTGGCCATCATCGCCACGCCGACGAGCTGGGCGAGCGGCGCGTCCAGCGGCACCGCGTCCAGCCAGATCGGCAGCGCGAACAGCCAGGACAGGCCGAACGCGACGACGAGGAAGACGGGCAGGTCGCCGCGGGACGCCGGGGGCGGGCCGGGGAGATCGGGGCCGGGCCGGCCGGGGAGCCGGTCCGGGTCGCTGTGCGCGGGGAGTCGGTCGGGGGTCCTGGGGGACATGCGTGTCAGCTCCGATCGTTGTCGCGTTCGGCCACGAGGCTGTTGAGCAGCGCCGCGCCGCGCTCGGCGTCGTCGACGCTGATCGCGAGCTCGCGGCCGGAGCCGTACCGGACGACGAGGCACTCGCCGCCGCGGATCATCACCGTGCTGCTCCCGGGCCGCACCCGGTAGCCCCAGCCGCCGACGTCGGCGGGCCACCGCCTGTCCACGAAGGCGCGGTCGATGCGGTCGAGCGGGATCCGGCGCACCGGCCAGCGCAGCGGCCCGAACGCGACCGCGAGCCCGCGCGCGTTCACCTGCACCCGCACCCCGGAGAGGGCGAGCGCCGCGACCGCGGAGACGCCGGTGGAGACGGCGAGCACGATCCGGTGTTCCGTCCCGAGCGGGGGAAGCACGCCGAGCAGTACGGCGAGCAGGAGCAGGCCGGACCCGGCGGTGACCGCCCAGCCGGCCGTCGCCGACGACACCCAGACCGCGCGCTCGCCGGAGCGGAGGGTGCGCAGCGGCCGCGGCGGGCGCCGCCCGGAGGCGGGCGGCTCCTCGTCCGGGCCGGGGCGGGCGAGCGCCCAGCCGATCGCGCCGGCGAGCGCCGAGACGCCGAACACCGCGAGGAGCGTGCCCGGACCGACCGGGGCGGCGTCCCGCCAGTCGGTCCGGTCGAGGTTCGCCAGGATCGTCATCGTCTGGAGGGCGAGCACGAAGACCCCGCCCCCGGCGAGCACGGCGCACATCCAGCGGCGGTCGTGCCGGCGGCGCAGCGCGTCGCCCCGGATCAGCCGGTACAGCGGGAGCCCGGCGATCACCAGCCACAGCAGCACCATGACCAGCGCGTCCAGCCAGTACGGGCTCGCGCCGTCCGCTCTGCCGGACAGGCCCCAATGGGTGGCAAGCGGATCGGGCAGCCGGTCGAGCAGCGGGACGGGGGCGACCACGACCAGGACCGCCACCAGGACGGTCCAGCCGACCGCGATCGGGATGTACCACCGACGGACGTTCATCGTCGTCCCTCCTTCGCCTCGGCCAGCTCGCGCACGATCTCGATCACCTCGTCGACGCGGTAGCCGTACCGCTCGGCCTCCTCCAGCAGCGCGGTGACCCGGTCCCGCAGCACCTCCCGCGGCTCGGGGGCGCGCAGCACCGACACCCCGCGGCCCCGCCGGAACTCGAGCACGCCCTCGTCCCGCAGCTCGCGCAGGGCGCGCAGCGCGGTGTTGGTGTTCACCCCGAGCGCGGCGGCGAGGTCCCGGGCCGGTGGCAGCCGGTCCCCCGGCCGCACGTCCCCGAGCGCGATCGCGCGGCGTACCGCCTCGGCGATCTGCTCGTGCAGCGGCCGGGGGTCGTTGAGGTCCAGCGTGAGCAACATGGTGCTATTTACATTAGCACCATAACCCCACCCCGGGCCGCCGGCCAAGGGCGCGGTTCGGTGATCAGGCGGACGCGCCCACGAGCGGCCGCCCGGCGTGTTCCCGGAGCGCCGCGGCGGTGTGCGAGTGCGGGAACTCGAGCAGCTCGGCCGGGGTGCCGGTGAAGACGACCTCGCCGCCGTGCGCGCCCGCCCGCGGGCCGACGTCGATCACGTGGTCGGCGATCTCGATCACGTCCGGGTCGTGCTCGACCACGAGCACGGTGTTGCCCTTGTCGCGCAGCTTGACCAGCAGCCTCTTGAGCCGGTCCACGTCGCGCGGGTGGAGGCCGACGCTCGGCTCGTCGAAGATGTAGGTCATGTCCACGAGGCTGCTCGCCAGGTGCCGGACCATCTTCACCCGCTGGGACTCGCCGCCGGAGAGCGTCGCGGTGGGCCGGTCGAGGGTGAGGTAGCCGAGCCCGATCGTGACGAGGTCGCCGAGCCGGTCGATGAGGCTCTCCAGCACCGGCCCGGCCTGCGGCGCGTCGATGCGGCGCAGCACCTCGACGAGCTCGGTCACCTCGAGCGCGGACATCTCGGCGATGTTGTGGCCGTTGATCCGGCAGCTCAGCGCCTTGGCGTTGAGCCGCGCCCCGGCGCACTCCGGGCAGGTCTCGGACCGGGTGAACCGCTCGAAGATCTCCCGGTTGCGGTCGGACATCGCCGCGGCGTCCTTGTTGATGTAGACCCGGGTGAACCGGACGACGATGCCCTCGTAGGTGCTGTTGATCGTGCCGCCCTGCCACTCCACCGGCACCTTGCCCGTGCCGTGCAGCAGCAGCTCCCACTCGGTGTCGGTGTACTCGGCGAGCGGCTTGTCGTTGTCGAAGTACCCGGAGCCCGCGTACATCTTCCAGTACCAGGAGCCGACCTTGAAGTCCGGGTGCCGCAGCGCCCCCTCGTTCAGCGACTTCGACCGGTCGAGGAAGGCGTCGAGGTCGAGCGCGGTGATCCGCCCGATGCCGTCGCAGCGCGGGCACATGCCCTGCGGGTCGTTGAACGAGAACGCGTTCGCGTACCCCACGTACGGCTCGCCCGCCCGGGAGAACAGCAGCCGCAGCAGCGGCGCGATGTCGGTGATCGTGCCCACGGTGGAGCGCGAGTTGCCCGCGATGCGCTTCTGGTCGACCACGATCGCGGCCGAGATGTTCTCGATCGTGTCCACGTCCGGGTGCCCGTAGCTGGGCAGGAAGGTGCGGGCGAACGCGGTGAACGTCTCGTTGAGCTGCCGCTGCGCCTCGGCGGCGATGGTGTCGAAGACGATCGACGACTTGCCGGAGCCCGACACCCCGGTGAACACGGTGATCTTGCGTTTGGGGATGGTGAGCGAGACGTTCTTGAGGTTGTTCTCCCGCGCACCGACGATCCTGATGAACTCGGCCATTGGCTCCCCACACTTCTCCGTACAGCGTAGGGAGAAGAGTAACGGGACAGGCTGACAGAATTCGCCCCCCATTTGTGGCCGGGCGGCCCAGACTAGGGGGTCGCGGCGGGTGCCCGGAGCGCGTGCGCGGGCGCGCCGCGGCGGCGCGTGACCGGGTGGCGGCGCGCGAAAGCCGTTCCCGTGGGGCGATCCGGGCGGAGGCTCCGCCCGGCGAGGTGCGCCGAGGCCGGCGGCGTGGTTTCGCCGACGGCGCAAAACGTTCACGTGGCCCCGCCCGGTACGGCCGGGCGGGAAGCGTGGCCGATCAGCCCGGCTGCAGGGTGCCGTCGAGCAGGCCGTCGAAGCCGAGCCGTACCAGCTCGTCGCCGACCGCGCGGAGCTTGCGGACCGCGTCCTCGAACTCGAGGAGGTGGCGGAACGCCTTGCCGTACGCGCGCTGCTCCTCGATCGGCAGGCGGGGAAGCTGGGCCCGGCGGGGATCCATGCGGGCGGAGGAGCCGAGGCGCAGGCTCGACTCGCCGGTCACCCGCAGGCAGCCGGCGAGGAAGTAGGGGTCGAGCCGCTCGGGGTCGGTGCGGAACAGCAGCAGCTGCGGGCCGAGCACCGCGCCGCCTTCCTGCATCACCCGGGCGACCGTGTCCCCGCGGGCGATCACCGGGGCGACGACGTCGCCCGGCTCGATGACGACGAGCCCGTCGTTCGGCCGGGTACGGCCGGTCGGCGCGCGGTCGAGGAGCAGGTCCTTGGCGGTGAGCACGGGTTGGCAGCCGCCGTCCACCTTGAGGCGGATCGGTCCCTGCAGGATGGTGACGACGCCGGCGCGGGACAGCTCGCCGATGTTCGTCATCGGCATGTCGCGGCGGCGCGGCGACGGCACGAGCTCGGGCACGCCGAGCCGGGAGATCGCGGCGGCGGCGCGTTCCCGGGCGCCGACGAACGCCGAGGGCTCGGTCTGGCTCTGCACCGGGACCCGGTGCGCGGGGGTGAGCGCGACCTCCTCGTCGAGGAGGTCGATGATGCGCATCGTGGTGGAGCCCTCGGGGAGGTCGCCGCCCTCGAGGTAGGCCCGCCAGGCGGTCCGGGCGAGCTCGAGGTCCTCCCCGGCGTTCACCATGAGCAGGTCGGAGGGGTGGTCGCCGGGCCGCGGGCGGCGCAGCACCCACAGGTCGGGGGCGCCGCTGGAGGCGGGGGCCGCGCCGACCGAGAGCGTCATGATCGCGCGCAGCGCGCCGGCGCGCAGCAGGTTGCCGCGGATGCGGCGGCCGGGGCGGCGGCTCGACGCCACGCCCGGCATCATGATCACGACGAGGCCGCCCGGCTTGACGTGGGCGAGGCAGTGCTGCACCCAGGCGAGCTCGGACTCGCCGCGGGGCGGCAGGCCGTACTCCCAGCGGGGGTCGTTGGCGAGCTCCTCGTAGCCCCAGCCGCGGTCGTTGAACGGCGGGTTGCACACGATCGCGTCGACCTGCTCGCCGGGGAAGGCGTCGGCGCGCAGCGAGTCGCCGGCGCGGATCACCGCCTTCCTGCCGCGCAGCAGCAGGCGTACCGCGGTGAGCCGGGCCGCGCTCTCGCTCACGTCCTGGCCCATCGCCACCTTGGCGTCGGAGGCGAGCAGCAGCGTGCCGATGCCGCAGGCCGGGTCGAGCACGGTGCCGCCCGCGGCCGCGGCGATCTCGGTCATCAGCGCCGCCACGTTCTCCGGGGTGACGAGCAGGCGGCGGGAGTGCGCCTCGACGTAGCGCTCGCAGATGCCGTCGAAGACGTCCTGCGGCCCGGTGTCCGCGGCGAGGCCGGCGAGCGCGCGGATCAGCGAGGCGTCGGCGGGTACCGCGTCGGCCGGGTCGCCGGGCAGCTCCGGCGCGGCCTCGGCGATGGCGCCGGGCAGCCGGGCGAGCAGCTCCTCGTCCGGGAGCCGGGACAGCTCGCGCCAGCCGGAGGGGTCGCGCTGCAGATAGATGAGGAAGGCGCCGGCGCCGCCGACGATGTCCCCGAGCCGCAGGTCGTCACCGGCGCTGCGGAGCCGCTGCCAGACCCGCTCCAGCGGCGAGACCTCGACGTACCGGTCGTGCCGGCGCAGCCACTGCTCGACCTCGGCGAGGGAGAATGCCGGGCTGGTGGCGGTGCCGCCGACGGGCTTGGGAAAGTCGTCGAACCGCTTGCGCCAGTTGCTGACGGCCGCCCGGCCAACATCCGCGATCCGGGCTATGTCCGCGGCGTTGACCAGAACATCGTCTCGCATCAACGTCCTTCCTCCGAGCCACGAGGCGTCAGGTGCACGGTTACGCCGTGCCGGGCACACGTGAACCAGGTACGCCTAGTAAACGCTCGCGACGCCCCCCGTCATCACGTTCTGTTGTCCTGCCGATCACATGGCCGCCGGGGCGGGCGACCGTCACCGGCCCACGCCCGTGCTCCGGCGGCACGCGGTCAGGGTTCCCTCGCCATGGATAACGCGGCACCGCCGCGCGGCCATCATCCTGATCATCATAAGTGGTTTTCATGGCCACGCCGCACGTTATGAGACCGTCGCGGAACGGCGCGGGTCACCCAGGCCGCGTCCATCGTTCCCACTTATTTGTGTACCGTATTCACTGATAGAGAAGGGCGAAGTCAGGCCGACGCCGCGGCCGGACTCACCCGCTGGTGTATGTGCGTCACAGCAAAATACCAGCTTGTCCCCCGCCGTCACCCGATGTGATCAAGATGTGGCGGAATGCCCGGTTCCCGATCACCGGCGGGAGGCTTGGCGGCACGGCACGGCACGGGAGGCCGCCTTGATCGTACGGCGGGCCGGAACGCGCGTCTCCCCCGGGGTAACCGGTGGGCGGGCGGGACGAGAAAAGCCCCGTGAGGCATCCCTCACGGGGCGAAAGGCGGCGGCCGGAGGACCGGCCTGCGGCGTCGCCGGGTCAGTGCCGACGGCCCCAGCGGTCCCAGTCCTCGCAGTAGTCCAGCCGCCACTTGCCGTGCCGGTAGCAGAATCTGCACGAGTCGCCACGCCACCTGCGCCACTCACACCGAGCCCTGGGCTCGTTCACGGTCTCGGCGCACCCACGGTCGACGGTCACCTGGGGCGAGGACGGAGCGGCCACGGCGGGAGACGCGCCGAGGGTGCCGCCCACCACGAAGACGGGCGCGGCCACGACGGCGGAGGCAAGGATTCGCTTCATCATGATCGGCTCCACGATTACGCAGGGTGAGACCGGGTCAACGGCCGGGCTCCCGGTCAATCGGTCGGAAAATGGCGCGGTACGCCATTTCCTCCCTCCCTAACCGCGGCTCCCCGGGCCATCCCCTCGCCCGGGCAAAGCCTCGTGCGCCGTCGTGGATCAGTGCGACGTCCCGCGAAGATTTCGCGTAATACGCGAAAAGATATTTCGCCGATTCAAGGAAATGGGGTGGCCGGGTGCGCCGGCCGTAACCCCGGCGGTCCCCCGCGGCCCGGTCAGGCGGAGACCCCTCCCCCGGCCGCCGTTCCGGCCCGGTCGGGCACGGTGCGGGGCAGCGCGCGCAGCCAGCCCCTGAGGTCGGACGGCCACCAGCGTCCCGAGGCGAGGCGGCCGAGGGTCTCGGCGACCGCCCGCGCCGAGGCGGGCGCGGGCACCACCCGGGCGGGCGCGGCCCCGGCGAGCACGCCGAGCCACCAGTGCCGCCGGGTCGGCGGCAGCTCGTCGGGGTCGAGGACGATGTAGTAGTCGGGCAGCACGAGCCGCCCGGCCTCAAGGTCGGCGAGGGTGGTCTCGATCGCCGCCTCCAGGCCGCCCACCGGCTCCACGCCGTCGAAGAACCCGGTCCACGCGTCGCCGACGGCCGCGAGCGGGTCGGCGTCGTGCACCACGTACGTCGCGGCGGAGGACCTGGCCAGCGCCTCGGTGACCTCGGCCGGGCCGCGCTCGCCCCGGAGTACGGTGCGCACGTTGTGCAGGCCCTCGAGCCCGGCGATGACGCGCGGGGCGCGCTCCCCCGCCACCACGACCAGCGTGCTGCTCAGCCGGCTGCTCACTCGCCGCATGTCGGTAAGTCTAAGTAGGGTGCCCCTCGGGGTGGATCGCATGAACGAGCCGGGGCAGGTCATCGAGGGCGTCGTCGACCACCTGCGGTACGTCGCCCCCGACGGCTACACGGTCGCGTGCGTCGACCTCGGCGGCGAGCGCGCGGTGGTCGCGGCCGGCGCCGCGCTCGTCGGCGTGCAGCCCGGCGAGACCGTACGGCTCACCGGCTCCTTCTCCCGCCACGACGAGCACGGCGAGCGGTTCCAGGTGACCGAGTGCGTCTCGGTGTTGCCCGCGAGCGTGTACGCGATCCGGCGCTACCTCGGCTCCGGGCTGGTCCGGGGCATCGGCGGCAGGCTCGCCGACGCGATCACCGCGCACTTCGGCGCGGACACGCTCAAGGTGATCGACACCGAGCCCGAGCGGCTGCTCGAGGTGCACAACATCGGGCCGGCCCGGGCGCGGATGATCCGCGAGGCCTGGGCGGAGCAGAAGGCGATCCGGGAGATCATGACCTTCCTCCAGGGGGTACGGCTCTCGCCCGCCCTCGCGGTCCGCATCCACCAGGCGCTCGGCGAGGACGCGGCACGCGTGGTGCGCGCCGAGCCGTACCGGCTCGCCGAGGAGGTGCGCGGGATCGGCTTCCACACCGCGGACCGGATCGCGATGGCGGTGGGCCTGCCCGAGCAGAGCCCGGAGCGCATGCGGGCCGGGCTGCTGCACGTGCTCGACCGGGCGAACGCGCGGGCGGGCCACTGCCACCTGCCGGAGAAGGCGCTGATCGCCCAGGCGATGGAGCTGCTCGACGCCGACCCCGGGCCGCTGCGCGCCGCCCTCGACGCGCTGCGCGCCGACGGCAAGGTCGTGGTCGAGCTGCTGCCCGGCCTGCGCGCCGACGGCGAGGTGGAGCCGGTGGTGTCCGCCCGGTGGCTGCACGTCGCCGAGTCGTCGGTGGCGGGCGAGCTGATCCGGCTGCACCGGGCCGCCTCCCGGATGCCGGAGCGGGTACGGCGCATCGCCGAGGACCGGCTGGGCGGGGACGCCCCGCCGTACGCTGGCCTCCATCCGGACCAGCGGCGGGCGATCGAGATGGCGCTGCGGGAGACCGTGTCGGTGCTCACCGGCGGGCCCGGCTGCGGCAAGAGCCACACGGTCCGGGTGCTCACCGAGCTGGTGCGCGCGGGCGGCGGCCGGGTCGCGCTCGCCGCCCCCACCGGCCGCGCCGCGCGGCGGCTCGGCGAGCTCACCGGGCTGCCCGCGATGACCGTGCACCGCATGGTGCGGCCGCGCGCCGACCCCGCCGAGGACGGGGCGCTGTTCGACCACGAGGACCCGTTCCTCGCCGACCTGATCGTGGTCGACGAGACCTCGATGCTCGACCTGCCGATCGCCCGCGCCCTGCTGCGCCGGGTCACCTCCGGCTGCCACGTGCTGTTCGTCGGCGACCCCGACCAGCTCCCCAGCGTCGGCCCGGGCGACGTGCTGCGGGACCTGCTGGAGGTGCCCGCGATCCCCCGGGTACGGCTCGGCCACGTGTTCCGGCAGGCGCTCGGCAGCCCGATCGTCGCCAACGCGCACCGGGTACGCGACGGGCTGCTCCCGGTGGCGGGCAAGGAGTTCTACCTGTTCCAGGAGGAGGACCCGGAGGCGATCCCGGAGCTGGTGGCGGACCTCGCCACCCGGCGCATCCCGCAGCGGCGCGGCGTCGACCCGGACGACATCCAGGTGCTGTGCCCGGGGCGGCAGAAGTCGGCCGGGGCCGAGGAGCTCAACCGGCTGCTGCAGGAGCGGCGCAACCCGCACCGGCCGGGCGTGCCGGAGCACTGGGCGGACGGCCGGGTGTTCCGGCCGGGCGACAGGGTCATGCCGATCCGCAACAACTACGACAAGGGCCGGGACGGGGTGTTCAACGGCTCGACCGGGGTGATCACGCGGATCGTGCCCGAGGAGCGGCTGCTCGAGATCCGCATGGACGACGGGCAGACCGTCGGCTACGGCTACGACGAGCTCGACGAGATCCTGCACGCCTACGCGATCACCGTGCACCGCGCCCAGGGCAGCGAGTACCCGTACGTGATCATCCCGCTGACCACGGCGGCGGGCTCGCTCGTGCTGCGCCGCAACCTGCTCTACACCGCGATCACCCGGGCGCGGCACACGGTCGTGCTCGTCGGCCAGGCCCGGGCGCTGGAGATCGCCGTGGCGAACCGCGGCATCCGGCGCAACACCTCCCTCGCCGTACGGCTCAACGCGGCCCTCCCCGAGGGGTGAGCACGCGCGGTCGCGGGCAGGAGCCCTGGTGAGACGCGACGGACGTCCCGGGAGGTGACATGCCCGTTCGGCTCAACCACACGATCGTGCACGCGACCGACAAGCATCGCTCGGCCGGCTTCGTCGCCGAGCTGCTCGGCCTGCCCGCGCCGAAGCCGTACGGCCCGTTCCTCGTCGTCGAGCTCGCCAACGGCGCCTCGCTCGACTTCATGGACTCCGATGGCCCGATCAGCCCGCAGCACTACGCGTTCCTCGTCACCGAGGCCGAGTTCGACGAGATCTTCGGCCGCATCCGCGAGCGGAACCTGCCCTACTGGGCCGACCCGGGCAGGCGGCGGCCCGGCGAGATCAACACCAGGGACGGCGGGCGCGGCGTGTACTGGGAGGATCCCGACGGCCACTTCCTGGAGATCCTCACCGTCCCGTACGGCGGCGGCGCGTAGCCCGCGGGCCGGTCAGCGCCCCGGCCCGTCCGGTACGGCGGGCACCCGGTGCCGGGCGAGGTGGTCGAGCACCGCGTGGTTCGCCTCCCAGCCGTCCGGGAACTTGACCGGCACGCCGAGGTGCACGCCGCCGGTGGACGGGTGGGCGTCGAGCAGCTCGGGGATGCCCGCGCGGGCCACCACGACGCAGGCGTGCCGGTGCCGCGAGGTGAGCACGCACAGCCGCCCCGCCTCGAGGTGGAACGCGGTGGCGTCGCGGCGGCCGGAGAGCGGGTGAAGCACGATCGTGACGTCGTACTCGCGGCCCTGCAGCCGGTTGGCGGTGTCCACGGTGACGCCGTCGGGCACACCCTCGGCCGCGCAGGCGGCGCGGATCGCCGCCACCTGGTCCTTGTGCGCGCAGCCGATCGCGACCCGATCCGGGCCGATCGGGTGGGAGCCGTGCTCGTCATAGGCGACGGGGCGGCGCGCCAGCAGCCGGGCGGCGAGCCGGGCGCAGGCCCGCACCGCCTCGGCGTCGGTGCGCACGGTGTGCCGGGCGGGCAGCTCGTGCAGCGCCCAGCCGGTGGCGGCCGCCTCGTCGAGGGTGCGGTCGGCCGCGTCCGGGCGCCCGGCGGCGAGCTCCAGGCGGCGGTCGCCCGCCGCGGTGCCGGAGCGGAACGGGGTGTCGGGGTAGAAGGCCTGCGAGACGAGCGGCGCGGCGCTCGCGGGCAGCCGCCAGGAGACCGGCAGCCGGTGCACCGGCAGGTCGGGGTTGTGCCGGGCGAGCACCGCCACCGCGCTCTGCATCGGGTCCCAGGACAGGCCCGCCCAGCGGTCCACGCCGACCGTGGAGAACGGGTCGAGCTGGCCGGGGTCGCCGACGAACAGCGCCCGGTCGAAGAGGGTGGCGATCGGCAGCAGCTTGTCCGAGCGCATCTGGTACGCCTCGTCGACGATCGCCCACGGGAAGCGCGCCGCCTTCGTGTAGGCCCACTTGTCCGCGGTGCCGACGACGATCGCGCACCCGGCGAGGTCGTCGACGGCGTGGGAGATCGTCACGCCGTCGAGGGCGGCCACCCGGGGCGAGGGCGTGTGGCCGCGGGCGCTGAGCCGGCCGACGGCGATCCGGGGGTCGGCCGCGGCGATCCGGACGATGAGGTCGTCGACCTGCTCGTTCGTCTGCGCGACGATCATCAGCGGCTCGCCGGCGTCGGCGATCGCGCGGGCGGCGGTCACCACGAGCGTGGACTTGCCCGCGCCCGGCGGCGAGTCCACGATCACGCCCCGGTGCCGCCCGCCGGTGAAGTCGGCGAGCACGGCGGCGGTCGCCTCGGCCGCGGCCCGCGCCGGGTCCGGGACGGCGCGGGCGGGCAGGGCGAGGGGCGGCGGGGCGGCGAGCGCGGCGGTGAGCGTCACGACCAGTCCTCCATCGCGTCCTCATCGGTGGGGACGTACTCGGCGGGCGGGCCGCCGTGCGTCCACGGGGTCTCCTCCCGGCTGGGGAACGGGAACCCGGGGCCGTCGCCGGGGTCGAGGTCGGCGTAGCACACGATCTCGCCGACCTCGGGCACGCTCCCGGGCGCCGGGCGGGCACCGCGGCCCATGCCGTCGTTCACCTGGAGCACGACCGTGCCGCGCCGTACCTCGACCACCTCGCAGTGCTGGCGCGGGCGGGCCGGGGAGATGAGCACGTCGCCGGGGGCGAGCCGGACCGGGTCGGCGGTGACCACGGTGACCAGCGGCCGGTTCACCGCCCGGGTACGGCCCGGCGGCACGATCCTGCGCTCGAGCTCGACGGCGACGACCTCGCCCGCGAACGCCCGGCCCTCCAGGCGGTGCTCGACCATCACCATCGGGTCGTCAAGGGCCCGCTGCGCCTCGAACGCCTGCTGGGCCCGCTCCATCGCGGACAGCCGTACCGCGGCGCCGACCGCGCTGTCGTGCCTGCCCCGGGGCGGCCCGCCCTCGGCGATGCGGATCGCCTCCCGGGTGAACTCGGCGCGGTCCCGCTCCCACCGGCCGGGCACGCCGCGCGCCTCGGGCAGGCCGCGCAGCAGCTCGACGGCCCGCCACATCACCCGCCAGGTCGGCTCGAGCTGGGAGCGGACGGCGTCCCGCACCTGGGCGACCGAGCCGGTCGCCTCGTAGGTACGGATCGCGGGGGCGAGCACCTCGGCGTCGAACTCGGGCGCGGTGTCCGGGCCGGCGGGCGGGGACCACACCATGTCCTCGGCGGCGGCCGCCGCCTCCGGGCCGGTCATGCCGTCCGGCGGGGCGATCCACCCGACGAGCGCGGCGAGGTTGCCGTCCTCGACCCGGCTCTGCCCGGTGGCCCAGTGCGCGGCGAGCGCCTCGGTCATCGCGACGAGCAGCGACGAGCCGGGGAACTCGGCCCGGTCGGCGAGGAAGGTGAGCCACTGGCCGAGCACCGGCACCGACGGGTGCACCGGGTACGGGCCATCGGCGCGGCGGAACCGACAGGACCGGCCGAGCAGCCGGGTGAACGCGATCCCCCGCGGGTTGGGCACGAGGATCTGCGGGGCGTCGAGGCTGCGCTCGTACGGGGTCTTCGCCTCGACCGTCTCGACGTCCTTGGCGTACCTCTCGAGGTACGGCAGCATGATCGCGGCGAGCTCGGCGACGAACGCGAACCGCTGGTCGCGGTCGCGCGGCTGCGGCACGACGAGCAGGTGGGGCTCGGCCGGGTCGGTGCCGAGCATCGCGCCGAGCGGGGCCGCGGCCTCACCGGCGAGGCGCAGCGGGATGAACACCATGGGCCGCGGCGACAGGTGCAGGTGCCGCACGGTGGCGATCGGCTGCGCCCTGCCCTCGCGCACCGCGCGCGCCCGGGCGAAGGCGGCGAGCACGCTCATGCCACCGCCACCTCCCGCGCCGCGGCGTCGAGGGCCTCGGCGTAGAACCGGTGCACGAGCCGGAGCCGGTCGGCGATCTCCGCCTCGTCCTCGGCCGGTTCGCGGGCGCCCTCGGCGAGGCCGAGCACCTCGGGGATGGTCGCCAGCCCGCCGAGCGCGTCGCGCACCGCCCGGCCGAGCAGGTCGGTGGCGGCCTGTTCCCGCGCCTCGGCCCGGCAGAAGTACGCCATGTCGCAGGTGGACAGGCATTCGGGGGCGAACCGGGCGGGCACCTGCCGTACCGCGCGGGCGAGGTCGTCGGCGGGGCGGGTCGGGGTGCCGTCGGGGCCGGGCCGCAGGTCGAAGGTGAGGTCCGGGGGCAGCCGGTCGAGGATGCGGTCGATGCGGGTGAGCCGGGCGAGCTGCCGGGCGAGCACGGCGAGCTGCTGCCGGACGTCGACGAACGTGGCGGTCGGGGTGTTGGCGAAGTCCTTCGGGCAGACCAGCACGACGTTGTGCGCGACCAGGGCGGGGTCGGCGCCCTCGGCGGCGAGCAGGGCGCGCAGCGCGTGCACGTACACCGCGGCCTGCCGGGCGGCCGCGGCGACCTGCGCGGGCTCGGCCTGCCCGTCGATGATGGCGAACGACTTGATCGCGATGACGTGGAACCGGCCGCCCGCCTGCAGCGCGATCACGTCCGGCTCGAGGTGGACCTCGGTGCCGCCGACGTCGAGCCGGAGCAGCGGGTGGTCGACGAGCACGCCCGCGGCCCGCCCGTCCGCGGCGGCGTGGGCGGCGTCCCGCAGCAGGTCGCGGGTTCTGGCGTGCCGGGCCGCGTGCCCGGGCTCGCCGGTCTCGGCGACGTCGACGTAGGTCACCTCGCCGACGTCGAGGCCGAACAGCTCGCGCAGCAGCCGCAGCAGCTCGGCGCACCCGTCGGCCTTCACCAGCTTCTCGAACGCCCGCGCCCGGGTGATCGCGAACACCGACTGGCCGAACGGCGCGGGATGGCCGAGGTGGCGGGCGATCGCCCGCTTGTCCACCCCGGCGGCGTCGAACACCGCGCGGCGGTCGCAGCCGGGGTTGGCGGCGAGCGCGGCGATGGTTCGCGCGTTGTGGTCGACCGCCGGGTGCGGGCCGCGCAGCACGTCAAGCCGGTTCACGCGACCCTCCTCCTGCGGCGGGCCGGGCGACGCGACGGCCACGCGGTGGGCCACGGGACGGGGCGGGCCGGTCCGGGTACGGCGGGCGCGGCGGCCGGGCCGTACCCGTCGACGACGGCCGGAACGGTCCGGGCCACACGACCGATGGCCGGCCGGCGTATGGCCGGGGTCGCGTCCGGGTTCCTCCGGCCCGGCCGCGCGTGCGCCGGCGGAACGGGACACACCGCGGGCCCATGACCCGGCTTGAGCGCGTCGTCGCAGGCCGGCCCGGCGGCAGGCGGCCCGGCGGACACCCGGCGAGTCCGGGCGCGCTCCCCGGCCGACGCCGCCCGGCGTACCTGTTGCCGCAGGTGAACGATGCGCTCCTCCAGCACGTCGCGTTTCACGCGCGGCACAGTAGCAAAGGCCACTCACAAAACCGGTTGCACAGCGTTCTCACCGGCCCCTCGCATGCGCATCGGATCCGCCCGGGCGACGGCCGTTCCCCTCCTCGGGCACGCGACGGAAGGCCGCGTTCGCGCGTGGCCTGCCGGAGCCCGCCACTCGCTCCCCCGCCGCAGGCTGCTCCCCCCGCCCGCGACGCACCGATGCCCGAAAGCCGTCGCGCACGCTTTCGGCGCGCCGCAAACCGCGCCTTTCGGGCCCGTCTATTGCGGCCGCGTGAATGTTCCGGGTCAACCCGTGGAAAAGGCGGGGTTAAGGGGGCATCCACCGGTATGGGGGCTTGAACCGGTATGGGGGCATCGACCGGAACGCCGAGCCGTACCCGGGTGACGGGGCGGCTTTTCCACGACGTCCTGCTGGAGCAATACCGCTACCCGCCCGGTCCCGGCGTCACGCTGCCGCGGCACGCGCACGACGAGTACCACCTGTGCCTCAACGTCGGCACCCCGGGCCAGTACCACTACCGGGGCGCCTGGCACCTGGTGCCGCCGGGCAGCCTGACGGTGATCATGCCGGACGAGGTGCATCTGGCCAAGGATCCGGCCGACCGGGCAAACGCGTCGGCGTACGCGGTGCTCTACGCGAGCTCCGTGCGGATGCGCCAGGTCGCGGCCGAGCTGGGCGGCCCGCGGGCGGGCCTGCCGTTCTTCGGCGATCCGATCATCGCCGACGACGACCTCGCGGCCCGGTTCGCCCGGGTGCACCGGCTGCTGCACGAGGACACCGCGCTCGCCCGGGACGTGCGCCTGCTGTCGCTGCTCACCCTGCTGCTGGAACGGCACGGCCGGATCCGTACGGCACCGCCGCCGGAGGGCCGCGGCCCGGTGCCGGCGGTGGAGGCGGCCCGCGCCTACCTGCACGACAACTACGCCGCGGACGTGACCCTCGACGAGCTGGCGAGGATCGCCGGGCTGAGCCCGTTCCACTTCGCCCGGCTGTTCCGGCGGCACGTGGGCATGCCGCCGCACGCCTACCAGCTCCAGGTGCGGATCTCCCACGCGAAGCGGCTGCTGCTGCGCGGCCTGCCCTTGAGCCGGGTCGCGCAGGAGACCGGCTTCTTCGACCTCAGCCACCTCACCCGGCACTTCAAGCGCCACGTGGGCGTCGCGCCCGGAAGTTATCCACAGCGCTGACCTATCCACAGGTCCGCAAGAACGTACATTACGCGGGCCGGTCGCCGACCTAGCCTCCTGGAACGAGCGAAGGAGGATCATGACCATCGAGGACCGCTACCAGGTGGAGACGGCGATCAGCCGTCTGGGCCGTCTCGTCGACGACCGCGACTGGGACGGGCTGCACGGCCTGCTCACCGACGTCGTCGAGGTCGACTACACGTCCCTGTGGGGCGGCGAGCCGGAGAAGCTCGCCCGCGAGGTCCTGATCGGGCGCTGGCGGGACCTGCTCGGCAGACTCGAGGCCACCCAGCACGTCATCACCGACATCCTGCCGGAGATCTCCGGCGACACCGCCACGGCCGCCGCGAACGTGGTCGCCGTGCACCGCCGTACCGTCCCCACCGGCGGCCCGCTGTGGACGGTCGGCGGCACCTACCGCGTCCGGCTCGTCCGCTCCGGAGGCACCTGGCGCATCGAGTCGATCACCCTCAACGCCGCCTGGACGGACGGCAACACCGCGATCATGACCGACCCGGGAACGGAGGCGAGCTCATGACCGGCACCGTCACCATCCGCTCCACCACCGACATCCTCGCCGCCGGCTCCGACCCCCGGTACTTCGAGCCCGAGGACCCGGCCCTGCTGCTGCACGCCGACCCCTCCCGGCGCGAGCCGGTCACCTTCACCTCCCAGGGCGTACGGCTCGCCGGGCACCTCTACCGCCCGCGGTCCGGCGGGGTCACCCCGGGCCTCGTCATGACCGGCCCGATCAGCAGCGTCAAGGAGCAGACCGTCCCGCACTACGCCGAGCGCCTCGCGGACGCGGGCTACACCGTGCTCACCTTCGACCCGCGCACCTTCGGCGAGAGCGAGGGCACCCCGCGTGCCCACCACGACCCCAACTGGATCATCGAGGACATCAGCGCCGCGGTCGGCTACCTGCGCACCCGCGACGACGTCGACCCCGGCCGCATCGGCGGCGTGGGCGTGTGCATGGGCGGCGGCTACATGGTCTCCGCCGCGGCGCGCGACCGCCGGATCGCGGCCGTGGTGAGCGTCGCCGGTGGCTACGACGTCGGCGGCACGTTCACGAAGATCATGGGCGAGGAGGGGTTCGCCGCCTTCCAGCGCACCGTGATCGAGACCGTCGAGCGGGCGGAGCGCGCGGGCGAGGTGGCGTACATGCCGACGACCGCCAAGGAGCTCACCCCCGAGGTGCCCCTCGCCGCGATGCCGAACCCGGAGGCGTACAGCTACTACGACCGCACCTCCAAGACCGACGCGCCCACCTGGTCGCGGGAGATGACGGTCGCCTCGTTCATCCCGTACCTGGTGTACAACGCGCTCGGCGACGCGCGGCTGCTCGCGCCGACCCCGCTGCTGATCGTGCACGGCACGACCGACACCGCGCTGCTGCCCGAGTACGCCCAGGCCGCCTACGACGCCGCCACCGGCCCGAAGCGGCTGGTCTGGGTGGAGACCCACAACCACATCGAGCTCTACGACCAGGACCCCTACGTCAGCCGGGCCACCGAGGCGATCATCGAGTGGCTGGGCGAGTACCTCCCGGTCAAGAAGAGCGAGTGACGCGTCCCCGGCCTCGGCCGTAACGGCCGGCAAGCCGCCCGGTGCGCCGCCCCCGCCGCACCGGGCCCCTGGCCGGGACACGCCGGACGCCCGCCCGGTTCCCGCGCAGCGGACGCGGCACTGGCCGGGAACGCCACCGGCCGCGCGCGGCCACCCCGCCGGTGGCGCACCGGCCGGGTACGGCCGCCGGTCGGGCCGTACCCGGAAGACGTCCGCGTCAGCGGGTCTTGACGCAGCTGACGGACGGGCCGCCGGCGCCCTTGCCGCGCCCGGTCCCGCGAATGACCGCGGCGCCCCCCGGCGGCTCGGTGGCCTTATCGGTCACGCGGACCTCGCCGCCCTCCACCGACACGGTCAGCGGACCCGACCCGTCGCCGGGGACGCGGCCGATCTCCTTGCCGTTGCGGTAGATCTTGCCGTCCTTCACCTCCACGGTCGCCACGGCGCGTCCGCCCGCGCCGGGCGCCGGGCACTCCTCGCCGGTGCCGCGACGGGGCGTCTTGCCGTCCCGGTCCGTGACGGCCACCCGCCGCGCGTCCGCGGGCACGGTGCCGGCCCGCTCGCCGTTCCGGTAGACCGTGCCGTCCCGCACCTCGGTCTGCCCCGCCGCCTGCTCGGTCGTCTTCGGGGCCGGGGACCGCCCGGCGGCGTGGGCGGCGGCGCCGCCGAGCACGGTGAGCACCGCCAGCGCCAGGCCGGCGATGACCATGGGACGTCGCTTCATGTCTCCTCCTGTTGCGGCTGGTGTTGCGCGTGCAGCCTCCCGCCCGGCGGCTGAAGCGAACCTGAACCCGGCCGAAACGATCTTCAGGTTGGCTTTAGCCGCGGTGCGGCAGGGTGGGTGCCATGCGCCTGCTGCTGGTGGAGGACGAGGTGCGGCTGGCCGAGCTGCTGCGCAACGGGCTGGCCGAGGAGGGCTTCGCGGTCGACGTCGCGCACAACGGCCGGGACGGGCTGTGGCTCGCGGGCGAGCACCGGTACGACGCGATCGTGCTCGACGTGCTGCTGCCGCTGATGAACGGCTACGAGGTGTGCCGGCGGCTGCGCGACGGCGGCGACTGGACCCCGATCCTGATGCTCACCGCCAAGGACGGCGAGTACGACGAGGTGGAGGCGCTCGACAACGGCGCCGACGACTACCTGTGCAAGCCGTTCTCGTACGCGGTGCTGCTGGCCCGGCTCCGCGCCCTGGTGCGGCGCGGCGGCCGGGAGCGCCCGGTGGCGATCACCGTCGGCGACCTGGTGGTGGACCCGGCCGGGCTGCGCTGCCGCCGCGGCGAGGCCGAGATCGCGCTGACGCCGAAGGAGTTCGCCGTGCTGTACGCGCTCGCGCGGCGGGCCGGCCAGGTGGTGTCCAAGGCCGAGCTGCTGGAGGAGGCCTGGGACTTCGCCTACGACGGCGACCCGAGCATCGTCGAGGTGTACATCAGCGCGCTGCGGCGCAAGATCGACGCACCGTTCGGCCGCGCGTCCCTGGTGACCGTGCGCGGCGCGGGCTACCGGCTGGACGCGCAGGACGCCCCCGCCGCCGGCCCCGGGCGCGCGAGCCCGCGGCCGAGGCGGACGCGGAGGAGGCGGCCGTGAGGCGGCTGTCGGTACGGCTGCGCGCGACGCTCGTGGCGACGGTGACGGTCGCGCTCGCGCTCGGGGTGAGCGCGGCCGTGCTCGCCTGGACGCTGCGCAGCAGCCTGGAGGAGAGCGTCGGCGAGGAGGCGGCGCGGCGGCTCGCGGCGGCCACGCACTCGATCGCGGTCGCCACGGACGACGGCCGGCTGACCGTCATGCACGACATCGGGCGGGTGCCGAACCCGGACCCGGACGTCCGGATCTCGCCCTCCCCCGACCCGAGCTGGGGCGAGGGGTACGCGACGGCGACCGGCAAGGTGCCGGTCGGCGCCGGGACCCTCACCGTGCAGGCCCGCGCCTCGCTCCGGCCGGTGCAGGACGCGCTGGCGGCGCTGCGGTCGCTGCTGCTCGTCGGCGTGCCGGTGTTGCTGCTGCTGGTGGCGGTCCTGACCTGGACCCTGGTCGGGCGCACGCTCGCCCCGGTCTCGGCGATCCGGGCGAAGTTCGCCAGCATCACCGCGAACGACCTGCACGAGCGGGTGCCGGTGCCGGAGACGAGGGACGAGGTGGCCCACCTGGCCCGCACCATGAACGCCACGCTCGACCGGCTGGAGCGGGCCGTGGAACGGCACAAGCGGTTCGTCGCCGACGCCGCGCACGAGCTGCGCAGCCCGCTCGCCACCCTGCGCACCCGCCTGGAGCTGGGCCTGCGCGCGTCCCCGCGGCTCGCCACCGAGGCGCTCGCCGACGTGGAGCGCATCCAGCGGCTCGCCGAGGACCTGCTCCTGCTCGCCCGCCTCGACGCCGGGGAGCCGCCGGCGAACGACGAGGTGGACCTCGGCCAGGTGGCCACCGAGGAGGCGCTGCGCCGCACCGGCGGCCGGGCCCGCATCGAGCTCGACGTCGCCGGGGACGTGGTGGTGCGCGGCTCCCGCACCCACCTCGCCCGCATGATCGGCAACCTGCTCGACAACGCGGTACGGCACGCCGAGTCCACGGTCACCGTGCGGGTGGCCCCGCCCGCCCGGGTGGAGGTGATCGACGACGGGCCGGGCATCCCGCCGGAGCACCGCGAGTCGGTGTTCGACCGGTTCACCCGCCTCGACGAGGCGCGGGCCAGGGACGCGGGCGGCTCCGGCCTCGGCCTCGCCATCGCCCGGGACATCGCCCGCCACCACGGCGGCACCCTCGTCGTCGCCGGGGAGCGCGGCTCCTGCCTGCGCGCCGACCTGCGGCCGTACCGGGACGGGGACGAGGAAGAGGAGAAAGAAGAAAAGAACGAGGCGCGGGCGGACCGCTGATCACCCCGCCTCGCCCGCGGTGCGCCCGCCGCGGCAGCGCCGTCCGCGCCTCGCCGCCACGCCACCGGCCCGGCGTGGGCTTCGCGCGCATGGCGGGCCGGCCGCCGGGGCGCGAGCCGTACCCGAGTCCCGCCACCGCCGCATCGCCCGCGCTCCCCGAGGCCGCGGCGTGGGGACCCCGCCGAGACGCCGGAGCGCCCGCCACCGCGAGGGGTGACGGGCGCTCCGGCGCTTCCGGCGATCACGACGTCCTTGTCGGGCGCCCGGGAGGCGTCCGGTCGACCGGCGGCCGCGAACGTGATCGTCCTCGTCGGGGCGCGCTCGCCGGGCGGGCCCGGCGGCGCACCGGGGGGCTCAGGCCGCCGCGGCCCGCTCCCGTTTCGCCGCCACCTTGGTGATGAGCGGCTCGATCACGCGCGCGGCGAGCGGGCCGAACGCCGCGAGGATCAGCACGTAGGTCGCGGCGAGCGGGCCGAGGTCGGGGTGCGCGCCCGCGGCCACGGCGAGCCCGGCGATGACGATGTTGAACTCACCGCGGGGCACGAGCGCGATGCCGGCGCGGACGCGACCGGCCCTCGCGATACCGGCCCGGCGGGCCGCGATCACGCCGGTCAGCAGCTTGGTGACGAAGCTGACCAGCGCGAGCACCGCGGCGAGCCCGGCCACCGGCGGGATCTTCGACGGGTCGGTCTGCAGGCCGAAGAACACGAAGAACACCGCCGCGAACAGGTCCCGCAGCGGGGCCAGCAGCGCCTCCGCCTCCTTGGCGATCTCACCCGAGAGGGCGATGCCGACGAGGAACGCGCCGACCGCCGACGACACCTGGAGCTCCTGGGCGATGCCGGCCACCAGCAGGGCGAGGCCGACCACCTTGAGCAGCAGCACCTCGGAGTTGGGGCTGGATACGAACGCCTCGATCCACCGCCCGAACTTCAGCGCCACGATCAGCACGATGCTCACCGTGGCGAGCGCGATGGCGACCGTGGCCGCGCCCATGGCGAAGCTCACCCCGGCGAGCATCGCCGTGAGGATCGGCAGGTAGATCGCCATCGTGAGGTCCTCGAAGACCAGCAGGGAGAGCACGACCGGCGTCTCGCGGTTACCGATCCACCCCAGGTCGGACAGCACCTTCGCGGTGATGCCGGACGAGGTGGCGTAGGTGACGCCCGCCATCGCCACCGCCGCGACCGGTCCCCAGCCGAGCAGCAACGCGCAGATCGCCCCGGGCGCGGCGTTGAGGACCAGGTCCACCAGGCCTGACGGGGCGTTGCTCTTCAGGCTGGTCACCAGCTCGTCGGCGTTGTACTCGAGGCCGAGCGTGAGCAACAGCAGGATGACGCCCAGCTCGGCTCCGGTGGAGATGAACTCCTCGCTGGTCGCCAGGGGAAGGATGCCGCCGGTCCCGAACGCGAGACCGGCGATCAGGTAGAGCGGGATGGGAGAGATTCCGGCCTTCAGGGCGAGTGCCCCGAGGACACCCAACCCGAGCAGGACCGCGCCGAACTCCAGGAACAGGATCGCCGTATGGTGCACGCGCCGCCTTTCTGTTTACCCGTTGGTGAAGATGTCGGCGACCGCAGCGGTGCTTTCCGGACTGCCCACCACAACGACGATGTCCTGGCCGGTCAGCCTGAAGTCAGGAGCAGGGCTGGCGAACACCTGCGAACCCCGCACCACCGCGACGATGGAGGCACCGGTACGGGTGCGCACCCTCGCATCGCCCATCGGACGCCCGTCGTACGGGGAACCGGGCGGGACGGGGACCTTCTCGCTGACCAGGCCTTCGACGTCGCGGTGCAACGCGTTGAGCCGCTGCACGATCCGCGGGGCGCCGAGCAGCTCGACCAGCGCGTTGGCCTCCTCCTCGTTGAGCTGGATCGTCTCAGACGCCCTGTCCGGGTCCTCGGCATCGTAGATGACCAGGTCTCGGCGCCCCGAACGGTGCGAGACGACTCCGATCCGACGCCCGGAATGCGTGGTGAACTCGTGCCGTAGCCCGATACCGGGCAGCACGGTCTGCTCGACTTCCACCCCGCTGATCCTCCGATTGTCCATTTGTCCAACTGTTACCGGGAAACCTACCAAGCATCGCATACCACCCCAGACCTGCGCCGACCCACTCCGCCCCCGGGGGTCGCGGGTCCCGCCGTGCCCGCCGGGCGGGCGCGCGCGGCGGGGCCGCCGCGGCGGTGCGGGGTCCGTCGGGGCCGGTAGGACCTAGGGCCGACGGCGCGGTGACCAAGGGCCCTGCCCGGTACTACGCCGAGAGCGAAAGGCTACCGGTGAGACCGCTGAGAAGGAGGGGGCCGCGATGACGAAGACGGCGCATGCCGCGCTGACCGCCGAGGACGTGCAGGTCGCGACGCGCGGCAGAGTGTCGCGAGCGGTGGCGGAGCGGGCGCGGGAGCGCATCGCCGCGCTCGCCGGGCACTGCGGGGAGCCGGTCCTGTCCGCGCGGGTGCGGCTCACCCGGCCCGCGGAGCCCGGCCCGGACCGCATGCCCGCCGCCGAGGCGAGCCTCGACGTCAACGGTCGTGTGGTCCGCGCGCAGGCGGAGGCGCCCACCCTGCAGGAGGCCGTCACCGAGCTGCTGGAACGCCTCCGGGTGCGGCTCGACCGCACCACGCGCGACTGGCGGTCGCTGCGCGGCCGTCGCCACCGGCACACGATCCGGACCGCGACGCCCGCCGGGGTGGGAGCCCAGGCGGTGATCCGGCGCAAGTACCTCGAGCCGGAGCCGGTCACACCGGAGCAGGCGATCTTCGCGATGGAGCTGCTCGACCACGACTTCTACCTGTTCACGGACGCGGCCACCGGGGCCGACGCCGCGGTGTGGCGCACCGAGGACGGGTACGGCATGGCCCGCCTGCGGCCCGGCCGCCCGCCGGAGACCTACCTGCCGGTGGCCCTCGACGAGGAGCCGGTGCCCGAGCTCACCCTCGACGAGGCGGTCGCGCGCCTCGCCGCGGCGCCGCGGCCCTTCCTCTTCTACGCCGACAGGCTCAGCGGCCGGGGGGCGATCCTCTACCGGCGGCGCGACGGCGGCTTCGGCCACATCGCGGCGGTCACGCCGTGACGAGCGGCCGGCGCGGCCGCCGGTAGCGGAGGACCCGGGGGCCATCGCGTCCGGCCCGTGGCCATCGGCAGGGCCGGGGCGGTGGCCCCGCCGTGTTCCCGCCCGCCGGCGCCGCCTGCCCGCCGTACGGTCAGCGCACCGGGGCGGTGACCGGCCGCCGGGCGGAGCGCAGCAGCCCGAGCAGCGCCAGGGCCGTCGCCATCCCGCCGGCCATGGTCCAGGTCATGGCGGCCGCGGTGGCGCCGCCGGTCGCGACGAGCGGGGGCACGGTGGCGCCCGCGAGGAACTGCAGCATGCCGAGCAGCGCGGACGCGGTCCCGGCCCGCTCGGCGTGCGGCTCCATCGCCAGCGCCGTGGCGTTCGGCATGATCATGCCCATCCCGAAGACGGTGACGAAGATCCCCGGCAGCAGGCCGGGCAGCCCCCACCCGGCCCACACCGCGGCCACCGCGACGCACGCCCCGGTCAGGCCGACGAGCACGCCGACGGCGAGCATGCGGCGCGGCGTGAACCGGCGCAGCGCCATCCCGTTGACGTTGCCGGAGATCATGAGGCCGATCGCGTTGACCGCGAAGACCACCGAGAACGCCTGCCCGCTCATCCCGTAGGCGTTCTGCAGCACGAACGAGCTGAACGAGATGTAGGCGAACAGGGCGCAGCCGGACGCGGACAGCACCAGGGCGTGCACGAGGAACCAGCGGTCCTTGGCCAGCGCGCCGAACTGCCGGAGGGCGTGGCCCAGGCCGCCGTCGTGGCGCCGGGACGCGGGCAGCGTCTCCGGCAGCGTGAAGGCCGCGACGGCGAGCAGCGCGCCGATGACCGCGAGCACGACGAACTGGCCCCGCCAGTCGGCGAACCGGGCGATCTGGGCACCGGCGAGCGGCGCGAGGATCGGGGCGAGCCCGGTGACGAGCACCATGAGCGAGAAGACGCGGGCCGCCTCCGCGCCGTCGAACAGGTCGCGGACGATCGCCCGGGCGATCACCAGCCCGGCGGCCCCGGCGAGGCCCTGCAGCAGCCGCAGCACGATGAGCGCCCAGATGGAGGGGGCGAGGGCGCACAGCGCCGAGGTGACGGCGTAGAGCACCACGCCGACGAGCAGCGGCACCCGGCGGCCGGTACGGTCGCTCACCGGCCCGAGGAGGAGCTGCCCGGCGGCCAGGCCGATCATGCACAGGGAGATCGTGAGCTGGCCGAGCGCCTCGGTGGCGCCGAGGTCCTCGGCGAGGTCCGGCAGCGACGGCAGGTAGAGGTCGAGCGAGAGCGGCCCGAAGGCGGAGAGGGCGCCCAGCGTGACGAGGATCGCGAGGCGCCGGGCGCGGGTCAGCGTCACCGTGGTCATAGGGAGGTGCGTGGGAGGGTCGGAGTCACGTGGTTACGTTATCGAATCAGCTACAAATAATCTCATCCGGGGCGGATTATTAATTCAGCACTCCATCGTCACAAATCTCTGCCGCCCTTGGCCGTTGACGACGCACGACGCCGCACCGTACCGGCGCCGGCACCGCACCCCTGTGCCGCCTAGGGAAACGTCCTGCGCCCGCACCGCGCATTCCCGCCTGTTCGCAACGTCACACTCCCGTCGCCGGCATGGGGCCCACGGCGCGGGCCGCCTCCCCCGCGGCGTACCCGGCACACCGGGCCGGCGGCCGTACGGAACCGCGGACCAGAAAGGCCCGGACGGCGGAGGAGGTCGCGGGTGGTCCCCGTGACGGCCTTCCCTCAGCCAGGACAGGTGGCGACCGCCCCGGCCATCGCCGCTCCTCCTCGACGTGGGCGGGCGTACCCCGCGTGGTGGCATGAGTCCCGAGGACGGCGGCGTCAGACGTTCAGGTTGGGCAGGACCAGGTGCCACGGGAAGGCCGCGACCGCCTGTGGTCCGGCGTTCGGCGGGTGCGGCTCGAACTCTCCAGGGCCCAGCAGTACGCGGACCCCCTCGGCGCGCAGCGTCTCCACGGCCTGCCGGAACGGCACGCGGGCCGCGAGGCCGCTGTTGACGAAGGGCAGCACCACGACCGGTATGCCCAGCCCGGGCGCCTCCGCGAGCAGGCCCAAGGCGTAGGTGTCGGCGCTCCCCCGGGCGAACTTGTTGATCGTGTTGTACGTGGCGGGCGCGACGACGATCGCGTCCGCGCGCGGCGGCTTGGGATCGGCCGGCTTGCGGTACCGGCTGCGCACCGGGCGGCCGGTCTGCCGCTCCAGGGCCGGGACGTCGATGAAGTCGAGGGCCGAGGGGGTGGCCACGATCTGCACCTCCCACCCCTCCCGGTGGGCCAGCTCGACGAGCCGCCCCACGTCCCCCGCGGGCGCCGCGGCGCACACGATGACATAGAGGACCTTGCCCGCTCCCCGCACGCCCTCTCCCGACGATCCACGCCTGCCCGGTCAGCCTGCGCCCATGGTCCCCCGCCCGCTTCCACCGGGCAAGAACCCGTCCGTACGGCACGGCCCGCGGCCCCGTCGTACACGCCCGGCGACCCCGCCGCCCGGCCCCAACGCCGTACGACCGGCGTCAGCGCGCACACGCACGTGTCACCCGGCGTGCCGTCCGAGGTCGCCCGCGCCCCTTCCGCCCCGCTCACCTGCGACATCTCAGGATGCGAGAGGGGATTGAAAGCATGTATAACTTGTAGGAAATTAGGGGTATGCCAGGATCAGTCGTCCTGACCGTCCGCCGGGCGGTCGACTACATGCGAGTGGCCAGCGACCGCTGTACGTGACCGCCATCGCCATGCTTCGGCGCGCGTGACCAGCACGGCGATCCCTTCGACGACACCCCCTCCTCCACCCGCGGCACCCGTCCGCCGGTCCGCGCCACCAGCGGCCCGGCACGTCCGCGGGCCCTCCGTACGCCACCCCCATGCCGGGCCCGTCCGGCCGGCATCCCCAGGCACGCGGCACCACGTCCGGCGGGTTCGTCACGCCCGCCGCCGGTGCCCGCCCGACGACACGAAAGATCGGTCTCCTCATGTCTCGTACCGCCGCCCCATCCCTCCGGCACGCGACCGCGGACTTCGACGACCTCCGCAAACGGTTCAGCCCCATCTTCGAGCGCATCGCCGAGGGCAACCTGGAGCGCGAGAAGTCCCGCATCTTCCCCTACGAACAGGTCCGCTGGCTGATCGACGCCGGCTTCGGCGCCCTGCGCATCCCCGTCGACCTCGGCGGGTTCGGCGCCTCCCTGCAGCAGACCTTCCGCCTGCTGCGCGAGCTCGGCGCGGCCGACCCGAACGTCGCCCACGTCTGGCGCAACCACCTCGCCTTCGTCGAGGACCGGCTCAACGCCCCGCGCTCGGAGCGCACCGACCGCTGGATCCAGCGCTTCCTCGACGGCGAGTTCGTCGGCGGCGGCTGGACCGAGGCGAACAACGGCACGTACGCCAACATCCGGACCAGGCTCGTGCCCAACGGCGACCACTGGCTGATCACCGGTGCGAAGTACTACGCCACCGGCAGCCTCTACGCCGACTGGCTCGACGTGCTCGCGGTCACCCCGGACGGCACCCCCACCACCGCGATCGTGCGCCGGGACCAGCCCGGTGTGCAGGTGCTCGACGACTGGAAGGGCTTCGGCCAGAAGACCACGGCGAGCGGCAGCGCCACCTACACCGACGCCCGGGTGGAGAGCGAGAACCTGTTCCCCGTCTCCGAGCGCTTCGCCTACCAGGGCCTCTTCTACCAGACCGCGCTGCTCGCCATCCTCGCCGGCATCACCGAGGCGACGCTGCGCGACGGCATCGCCGCGCTCAGGCGCCGCAAGCGCAACTACGCCCACGGCCTGTCCGCGACCGCGAGCGAGGACCCCCAGCTGCTGCAGGTGATCGGCAAGGTGTCCGCCGCGTCGTTCGCGGCCGAGGCCGCCCTGGAGTCCGCGTCGGCGAGCCTCGACGACATCGCCCACGCGCACATCGCGGGCGACGAAGAGGAGAAGAAGCGGCTCGTCGTCACCGGGCACATCGCCGTCAACCGCGCGCAGCTCGTGATCATCGAGGCGGCGCTGAACGCCACCACGATCGTGTTCGACGCGCTCGGCGCCTCCGGCACCTCCGAGGAGCTGCTCCTCGACCGCCACTGGCGCAACGCCCGCACCCTCGCCTCGCACAACCCGCGCGTCTACAAGGAACGCATCCTCGGCGACTGGCACGTCAACGGCGCGGACCCCACCCGGATCTACGGGTTCGCCGCGGGCCAGAGCGAGTAACCCGCACCCGGTATCGGAGGTCCTCTCATGTCCACATCCCGTACGGGCAGGGTCATCCTCGGGGTCAACGTCCTCGTGCTCGGCTACCTGCCGGCCGCCTGGCAGTCCCGGCGGCTGCACCCGGAGTCGTTCATCGACCCCGCCTACTGGCACCGGATCGGCCGGCTCGCCGAGCGGGCCACGCTGGACGCGGTCTTCCTCGCCGACGCGCCCGCCCTCGGCGACCCGACGTACGACGCGAACGCCGGCCGCTTCGACCCGACCGTGGTCTGGAGCCACGTCGCCGCGGCGACCGAGCGCGTCGGCCTCATCGCCACCGCGTCGACCACCCTCAACGACCCGTTCGAGCTCGCCCAGCGGTTCCTGTCCCTCGACCACCTGTCCGGCGGCCGGGCCGGCTGGAACATCGTGACCACCCGGCACGGCACGGCCGCGGCCAACTTCGGCCTGCCGGAGATCCCGGAGCGCGAGAACCGGTACGCGCGGGCGGCCGAGTTCGTCGACCTCGTGCTCGCGCTGTGGGACTCCGCGCGCACCGGCGAGGAGGTCCACCACCGCGGCGAGTTCTTCGAGTTCGACGGCAGGCTGCGCGTCCCGCCGTCCCGGCAGGGCCGTCCCGCGCTCCTCCAGGCCGGCGGCTCCGCGCAGGGCCGCGCCCTCGCCGGCCGCCGCGCCGACGCGGTGTTCGCCGCCGAGCTCACCAAGGAGGGCGCGATCCGGCACTACAACGAGGTGAAGCGGCACGCGGTCGAGGCGGGCCGGAACCCGGACTCGGTCAAGATCCTCCCCGGCCTGCTGGTGAGCCTCGGCAGCACCGAGGAGGAGGCCCGGCGGCGCAGCGACGAGCTGCACGACCTCGGCCCGGCCTCGTACTCGGTCCAGTGGCTCTCCCAGGCGATCGGGTACGACGTGTCGAAGCTCGACCTCGACGACAGGTTCCCCGACGAGGTCCTCGCCGCCATGCTCGACCCCCGGCACCCGGGCGGCAGCATCGGCTTCCGGCAGTCGATCCACGAGCGGATCCGCAAGACCAACCCGACGATCCGCGAGTACCTGCGCGAGACCCGGTACACCGGCTCCGGGCACGGCGGGTTCGTCGGCACCCCCGAGCAGCTCGTCGACCACATCGAGGACTGGTGGCGGTCCGGCGCGGTCGACGGGTTCAACCTCCAGCCGGACCTCCTCGACGACGGGCTCGAGGTGATCGCCGACGAGGTCGTCCCGCTGCTGCGCAAGCGCGGCCTCTTCCGGCACGAGTACGAGACCGACACCCTCCGCGGGCACCTGCGGGCCGCCTCGGCCTGAGCCGCGGACCGGAACGAGCTGGAGAGACCACCATGGGTGACACCACCACCGCGGCGTACCTCGCCATCGGCCTCACCGGCGACCACCTCGCCGCCCTCGCCGGCGACCCGCTGCCGGCCGCCCGCCTCGGTACGGCGGGCGCGGCGTTCGCGGTCGCCGGGATCGACCGGATCGACGGGAGCGCCCCCGGCGAGGCGACCCTCGAGTCCACGGTCGCCGCCACCTTCCTCGCCGCGCACGCGCCGGGCACCGCGTTCCTCTCCGCGGCCGCCCCGCACCGCGACCACCCGTACAACCTCGCCCGCCGGGTCGCCTCGCTCGACCACCTCACCCGCGGCCGGTCCGGGCTCATCCTCGGCGTCCGCGACGGCTACGCGCCCGCGGACGGCGAGGGTCGGCGGGCCTGGGGCGGCGCCGGGCTCCCCGGCGGGATCGTCCCCGGGGTCGAGACCACCCGGGACGCGGCGATCGCGATCCAGAAGCTGTGGCAGAGCTGGCCCCGGGACGCGATCATCGCCGACCGGGAGAGCCGGATCTTCGCCCGCGGCGACCGGATCGTCCACATCGACCACGAGGGGATCTTCACCATCGCCGGGCCGCTCACCGTCCCGGCGACCGTGCAGGGCGCCCCGGTGCTCGCCTGGTACGCGGACTCCGCGGACGCGGTGCGGGCCGCGGGCGAGACCGCCGACCTCGTCGTGCTCGCCCCGCACGAGGACATCGGCGCCGCCGTCGCCGCGCTCGACGCGGCCGCGGCCCGCCGGTTCTCCGGGGACGGCCGCCGCGCCCTGCTGTTCGCCGAGGTCGCCCCGCCCGACGGGTCCCGAGGCGCCGACGACCTGGCCGAGCGGGCCGCGTCCGCCGCCGCCCACCCCGGGGTGGACGGCGTGCTGCTGCGCCCCGCCCCCGGCGGCGCGCCGGCCGTCGCGGCGTTCGTCGACGAGGTCGTCCCCCGCCTCGCCGCCCGAGGGGCCGTCCGGCGGCACGACGGCGGCACGCTGCGCGCCCGGCTCAACCTGCCCGGGCCCGCCCCGCTGCTCGAGGGCGCGCGCCCGGCCTTCCCGGCCCCCGAGCCGCAGCCGCCGCTCGCCTTCGCCCCCTCCATCTGACCCACCGCACCCCGGGCCGCCCGGGCGTCCCCCGCGACCGCTCCCGCCCGGGCGGCCCGACCCACGCTCCTCGGCTTTCGTGAAAGGGACACCATCGTGAGATCCGGAAACCGCCACCGGACGGCGGTCGCGGGAGTCATCCTGCTCCTCGGCGCGCTGCTGCTCACCGCCTGCGGCGGCGGGACCTCCGCCGCGGGGGCCGGTGACCGGGCCGGCGGCAGTGCCGGTTCGGGCGGCGCGCCGCGCACCGGCGGCGGCCTCGTCGTCGGCCTCTACCTCGAGCCCCTCGCCCTCGACCCGCACCGCCAGGGCTACTGGGAGACCTACCGCGTCTCCAGCAACATCTTCGAGGGCCTGGTCAAGGAGGACCTCTCCGACACCGCGGGGCCGACCAAGCTCCTGCCCGCCCTCGCCACCGACTGGTCGGTCTCCAAGGACGGCCGCACCTGGACGTTCACCCTGCGCCAGGGGGTCCGCTTCCACGACGGCTCGCCGTTCGACGCCGAGGCCGTGCACAAGAACGTCCGCCGGGTCACCGACCCCGGCTACGAGTTCTACGACGAGACGAGCGCGGCACGGCTGAAGAACTGGCTCGGCGACCTCGAGGAGGGCCGGGTGGTCGACGAGCACACCTACGAGTTCCGCTTCGCCAGGCCTTTCCTCGGCTTCCCGCGCATCCTCGCCCAGTCGATGAGCACGCTCACCGTCGGCAACCCGGCCACCTGGGAGAGGTACGGCAACGACGGCTTCGCCGAGCACCCGAGCGGCACCGGGCCGTACACGTTCGTCTCCCGCACCGTCGGCGACCGCATCGTGCTGCGCCGCAACCCGGACTACTGGGGCGACCCGCCGTACCTCGACGAGCTGGTCTTCCGCATCATCCCGAACCACCAGACGCGGCTGGCCGCCCTGCTCAACGGCGAGGTCGACCTGATCAGCTACGTCCAGCCCGACGACGTGGCCACCCTCGAGTCCCGCGGCTTCCAGGTGCCCGAGGGCCACGGCGCGGCGCTGCTCTACTTCACGTTCAACGCGCGGAACAAGGCGTTCCAGGACCGGCGGGTGCGCCAGGCGATCATCCAGGGCATCGACCGGGAGAGGCTCGCCCGCGAGGTGTACAACGGCCACGCGGTCGCGCTCGGCTCGCTGCTCCCGCCGGGCAACGAGGCGTACGACCCGCAGGCGCGGGACTTCCCCTACGACCCCGAGGCGGCGAAGTCCCTGCTGCGGCAGGCCGGGTACGGCCCGGGCGCGCTGGGCTTCACCATCGTCGCCGACGTCGCCAACCAGAACCTCGCCGAGTGGCTGCAGAGCCACCTCAAGGGCATCGGCGTGAACGTCGAGGTGGTCACCCTCGACCGCCCGAGCTACGTCGCCCGCGCGTTCGGCAGGCCCGAGCCGGAGGACGGCCTCAGCATCGACGAGTACGGCGGCAGCTACGCCGAGTGGCTCCAGCAGGTGATCAACACCAACGTGGTGCCGAAGGGCTTCGACCTCGACGCCCACCCCGACCTGCGGAAGGCCGTGGAGAAGGCCCGGTACACCGCGGACGCCGACCGGCGGATCGAGCTGTGGCGGAAGGCCGACGAGCAGGCCCGCAAGGAGGCGATCGCGATCCCGGCGGTCTCGCTCACCCGGTACTACGCGCTCGGGCCGAACGTGCGGGGCTTCGTCTTCCCGGCCACCAACTGGTACGACCTGACGAAGGTCTGGCTGGCCGACTGAGCGGATGCGGGACCTACCGGCGATGGGAACGCTCAGGCACATCCTCCGGCGGCTGCTCACCATGGTCCCGGTGCTGCTGGTGGTGTCGGTCCTCACCTTCCTCATCGGCAGGCTGGCCCCCGGGGACCCGATCGAGGCGCAGTTCGCCCGGGACCACACCCCCGAGCAGATCGCGGCGATCCGCGCGTCGTACGGCCTCGACCTGCCGTGGTGGCAGCAGTACCTGAAGTGGGTGCGCGAGCTGTTCACCGCCGGCGGCGGGATGTCGATCGCGCAGCACCGCCCGGTCTTCGAGATCCTCGGGCCGAACTTCGTCAACACGCTGATCCTCACCGCCGCGGGCGTGCTGGTCTGCGCCGTGTTCGGCGTGCTCATCGGCGTGCTCGCCGGGATCGGCCACCGGCGGCCGCTCGACCGGCTGACGATGCTGCTGGTCCAGGTCGGCGGCAACCTGTCGGTGTACTGGTTCGGCCTCGTCCTCATCTGGATCTTCTCGCTGCGGCTCGGCTGGCTGCCGACGAGCGGGATGTACTCGAGGAACGGCGGCGGCCTCGGCGACCTGCTCGCCCACCTGGTGCTGCCGGGCGTGTCGGCGGGCCTCATCTCGATGCTCGTCCTCGCCCGGTTCGCCCGGCTCGGGATCATCCAGGAGTCCTCCAGCGACCACGTCCGCACGTTCACCTCGCAGGGCGTGCCCCGCCGGATCCTGCTCGGCAAGCACATCGCGCGGAACGTCCTGCCGACGGTGGTGAACATCATCGGCCTGGAGATCGCCACGCTCATCACCGGCGTGTTCTTCGTGGAGCACGTGTTCAACTGGCCGGGCATCGGCACCCAGCTGGTGAACGCGGTGCTGGGCAAGGACTACGCCCTCATCCAGGGCGGCGTCGTGCTCGTGGCGCTCTGCTACCTCGTGGTCAACCTGCTCACCGACATCGCGGTGGACGCGCTCAACCCCCGGCTGAGGAGGTGATCCGGAGTGTTCCTCACGGCGACCCCGAACGGCCGGGCGGTGCGGGCCCACCTCCCGCCGCGGCGGCGCAGGTCGCGGCGGCGGGCGAACGCCCAGGTCGTGCTCGCCGCGGCGATCATCGCGGCGGTGGCGCTGGTGAGCCTGCTCGCCCCGGTCGTCGCGCCCTACGACCCCGACCTCGCGGACGGCTCGATCAAGTACCTCGGCCCCGGCGAGCAGGGCCACCTGCTCGGCACCGACGAACAGGGCCGCGACATCCTCAGCCGGCTGATCTGGGGCGGGCGCACCTCGCTGATCGTCGCGTTCCTCGCCTCCGCGGCGGCGACGGTGATCGGCAGCCTGCTCGCGCTCGTCGCGGGCCTGTCGGACGACCGGGTCGCGGGCCTGATCATGCGGACGGTCGACATCATGTTCGCCTTCCCGGTGATCATGGTCGCGCTCGTGTTCGCGGTGCTCCTCGGCCCCGGCACGCCGGTCGTCGTCCTGTCGATCGTGTTCTCCGCGGTGCCGTACGTGGCCCGGGTGATCTTCGCGGAGGTGAAGCCGCAGCGCGGCCGCGAGTACGTCGAGGCCGCCGAGTCGCTCGGCTCGGGCTTCCTCGCCATCGTGTTCCGCGAGGTGCTGCCGAACGTCGCCGGCCAGATCGTGGTGTACGGCACCGGCCTCGTCGGCGGAATGATCGTGTTCTCCTCGAGCCTCAGCGCGCTCGGCATCGGCGTGCAGCCGCCGACCGCCGACTGGGGCCGGATGATCTCCGAGGGCGCGAAGGTGATCATCACCGGGAACGTCTACCCGGCGCTGCTCCCGGGCCTCGTCGTCCTCGTCGTGTCACTCGCGTTCAACTGGCTCGGAGACGGCCTGCGCGACGTCTTCGACCCGCACACCCGGAGGGCGGACCGATGACCGCACCCACCGTCCCGTCCGCCGCGGAGCCGCGGGGCGGGGCCGGCGAGCCGCTGCTCACCGTCACCGACCTGACCATCCGGTTCGGCCGGGGCCGGGACGCCGAGACCGTGGTCGACCGCGTCGGCTTCACCGTGCCGGCCGGGGAGGTGGTCGCCCTCGTCGGCGAGTCCGGCGCGGGCAAGAGCCTCACCGCCTCGGCGATCCTCGGCCTGCTGCCGCCGGACGCCGAGGTGGTCTCCGGGACGGTCGCGCTGCGCGGCGAGGAGGTGCTCTCCGCGACCCGCTCCTCGGTCACCCGGTTCCGCGGCAGGCGGATCGGCATGATCTTCCAGAACCCGCTCACCTCGCTCGACCCGTCGTTCACGATCGGCAACCAGCTCCGGGAGATCATCGCGCTGCACCACCCGCGGGCCCCGCGGCACGAGCGGCGGGCGATCGCCGAGACCTGGCTGCGGAACGTCGGGATCGAGGACACCGCCCGGGTGCTCGCCGCCTACCCGCACGAGCTCAGCGGCGGCATGCGGCAGCGGGTGATGATCGCGCTGGCGAGCCTCGCCGGGCCGGCGCTGCTCATCGCGGACGAGCCGACCACCGCGCTCGACGCGGTCGTGCAGAAGCAGATCCTCGACCTGCTCCGCGGCACGGTCGACCGGACCGGCGGCTCGCTGCTCCTCATCACCCACGACTTCGGCGTGGTGTCGTACGTCGCCGACCGGGTCGCGGTGATGAAGGACGGCCGGATCGTCGAGCAGGGGCCGCGCGAGCGGGTGCTCACCGCGCCCGCCGAGGAGTACACCCGGTCGCTGATCCGCGCCGTGCCCGAGCTCGGCGCCCGGTTCCGCCTCGCCGGGCTCGGCCTGCCCCGCCGCCTCGGCCTCGCCGGCCCCGGCGATCCGCCGCCCGCCCCGGCCGGGGCCGCCCCGGCCGGCCGTACCGGCGCGCCCGGCCCGGCGGACGGCCGGCCTCCGCTCGTTTCGCTGCGCGGCGTGACCAAGGAGTTCACGGTGGGCGGCCTCGGCACCGGGCTGCCGAAGCGGCGGTTCACCGCGCTCACCGGCGTCTCGCTCGACATCCGGCGGGGTGAGGCGTTCGGGCTCATCGGGGCGTCCGGGTCCGGCAAGTCGACGCTCGCCCGCCTCGCCGGCGGCCTGCAGCGGCCCACCTCCGGTGAGGTCGTCTTCGACGGCGAGGTGATCTCGGCGCTGTCGCGGGCGCGGCTGCGGCGGCTGCGGCCCCGGTTCCAGTTCGTGTTCCAGGACGCGACGAGCTCGCTCAACCCGCGAGTGCCGGTGGGCGAGCAGATCGCCCGCCCGCTGCTGCGGCTCGGCAAGGCGTCCTCCCGCCGGGAGAGCCGGGCCCGCGCCGCCGCGGCGCTCGACCTCGTCGCGCTCCCCGCCGCCTACCTCGAGCGGTACCCGCACGAGCTGTCCGGCGGCCAGCGGCAGCGGATCGGCATCGCCCGGGCGCTCGCGCTCGAGCCGGACCTGCTCATCCTCGACGAGCCGACGTCCGCGCTCGACGTGTCCACCCAGGCGGACATCCTCAACCTGCTCCTCGAGCTCAAGGAGAACCTCGACCTCACCTACCTGCTGATCGGCCACAACCTCGCGGTGGTCGAGTTCGTGTGCGACCGCGTCGGCGTGCTGCGCGACGGCGTGCTCGTGGAGACCTTCGACGCCGCCGAGCTCACCGACGAGCGGCGCCACCCGGCCACCAAGGAGCTGCTCGACGCGGTGCTCCCGCTCGGCAGCGCCGAACCGCGGAGAGTCCCGGCCTGACCGGCCCCGGGCCCTCCCCTCCCCTGTCCCCGCACCGCCCCACCTCGGTCCCGTACGCACGGCCGGCCGCCCGCACGGCACCGCCGTACCGGCGGCCGGGCCCGACAACCCGATTGGAACACCAGATGACCCACCACCGCACCCGTCCCGTCCCCGGCGGCCGCGCGGCCGCCCGGCGGCCCGCCCAGGGGGTGGCGGCATGACCCTGCACATCCACTGGTACCTGCCGACCAACGGCGACAGCCGCGACATCGTCGGCTCCGGCGACGGGTCGCAGAAGACCCTCGCCGCGGTCGCCGACACCTTCCGCCCGCCGACCATCGAGTACCTCGCCCAGATCGCCCGGTCGGCCGAGCAGCTCGGGTACGAGGCCGTGCTCACCCCGACCGGCCTGTGGTGCGAGGACCCGTGGATCACCACCGCGGCGCTGTCCCAGGTGACCCGGCGGCTGAGGTTCCTCGTCGCCTTCCGGCCGGGCCTGGTGTCGCCCACGCTCGCCGCGCATCAGGCCGCCACGTTCCAGCGGATCACCGGCGGGCGGCTGCTGCTCAACGTGGTCACCGGCGGCGACTCGGCCGAGCAGCGCCGGTTCGGCGACCACCTCGGCCACGACGAGCGGTACGACCGCACCGACGAGTTCCTCGCGGTCCTGCGCGGGGTCACCGACCCGCCGCCCGGCGAGACGTTCGGCTTCACCGGCCGGCACTACCGGATCGAGGAGGCCCGGGTCGACACCGGCGGGTACGGCCTGCCGCCGCTGTTCTTCGGCGGGGCGAGCCCGGCCGCCGAGCGCGTCGCGGCCCGGCGGGCCGACGTCTACCTCGCCTGGGGCGAGCCGCCCAAGCTGATCGCCGAGCGGCTGGAGCGGATGCGCGAGCTCGCCGCCGCGGAGGGACGCGAGCTGCGCTTCGGCATCCGGCTGCACGTGATCAGCCGGGACACCTCGGCACAGGCGTGGGCCGAGGCCGAGCGGCTGCTGTCCCGGATCACCCCGGAGCGGATCGCGGCGGTCCGCGCCGACCTCGCCGCCTCCGAGTCGGTCGGCCAGCGCCGCATGTACGCGCTGCACGGCGGCGACCGCGACCGGCTGGAGATCTACCCGAACCTGTGGGCGGGCTACGGCCTGGTCCGCGGCGGCGCGGGCACCGCGCTCGTCGGCAGCCACGAGGAGGTCGCCGACCGGATCGAGGAGTACCACGCGCTCGGCCTCGACCACTTCATCCTCTCCGGCCAGCCCCACCTGGAGGAGGCGTACTGGTTCGCCGAGGGCGCCGCCGCCGTACTCCGCTCCCGCGGCCTGCTGCCCGCCCCGGCCGCCGGCACCGCACCCGCCCTCGTCCCCTGACCCGACGGACCCCGAAAGAGCCCCACCGTGACCCAGAACCCCCACCGGAACCCCCGGCGCCGCGGCCGGCCGGCGGCCCTGCTCACCGCGGCCGCCGCCCTGCTCGCCGCCTGCGCCGGCCCGGTCACCCCCGCGGCCGGTCCGGGCGCGGGCGGCGGCGAGGCCCCCGCGCCCGGCGGCACCCTGCGCATCGCGTCCCTGCAGTCCGACATCGACGCGCTCGACCCGCTCACCGGGTACAGCACCGACTCCTGGCTGATCCTGCGCGCCCTCACCCGGCAGCTCGTCACCTACCGGGGCAGCGCCACCGAGATCAGGGACGACACCGAGCTCGTGCCCGACCTCGCCGAGTCCTGGGAGGTGAGCGACGACGGCGGGACCTACACCTTCCGCCTGCGCGACGGCATCCGGTACTCGGGCGCGACCGACCGCGAGATCGTCGCGGGCGATTTCGTCTACGCGATCAAGCGGTTCTGCGACCCGAACAAGCAGGTCGCCGCGATCAACTACTTCAAGCTCGCCTTCTCCGGGTTCACCGAGTACTGCGAGGAGTTCGCCAAGGTGCCGCCGGGCGACCCGGCGCGGTCGAAGCGGTTCATCGACACCCACGACATCCCCGGCGTCTCCGCGCCCGACGACAAGACGCTCGTGCTCCGCTCGGACACGAAGCACTACGACTTCCTGCACATCCTGTCGATGAACTTCGTCTCCCCGCTGCCGGAGGAGTTCGTCTCCCGCTACATCGGCGACTCGCTGGAGTTCCGCAAGAACTACCCCTCCAGCGGGCCGTACCGGATCGACTCCTACGAGCCGGGGCGCAGCCTCGTGCTGAAGAAGGTCGAGGGGTACGACCACAGCAAGGACCCGGCGCGCAAGGCGTACGTCGACGAGATCGTGGTCGACTTCACCACGAACAGCGAGGACGCCGTGGTGCAGCGGATCCGGTCCGGCGACGCCGACCTGTCGCTCTACCTCGACGTGCCGCCGCTCGCCACGATCCGGCAGTACCAGGCGAGCAGGAGCCCGTACCTGCACGCCTCCGACAGCGGGGCGGCGAACTTCATCACGTTCAACGCGCGGCCCGAGGCCACCTCGCCGGGCGCCCAGGCCCTGCGCAAGCCGAAGGTACGGCAGGCCCTGGCGTACGCGGTGAACAAGGCGAACCTGGTGCAGGCGCAGGGCGGCCCGATCGCGGCGAAGCCGCTCGGCCAGATCATCACCTCGACGATCCTCGGCCACGAGCCGTTCGACCCGTACGCCACCCCGGGGCACACCGGCGACCCGGAGAAGGCCCGGCGGCTGCTCGCCGAGGCCGGTTACCCGGACGGGCTGAAACTCGACGCGGTCTACCGGGTCAACGCCCAGTTCGAGACGATCGCGGTCACGCTCAAGAACGACCTGGCGCGGGCCGGGATCGAGCTCAACCTCATCCCGGTGCCCTACGCCCAGTACCACCCGTACGTGCAGGACCCCAAGAGCCGCTGGGACGTGTCGCTGAGCGGGTCGTTCGCGCCCGACTGGCAGGGGCCGAGCACCCGGATGCCGCTCGGCGGCTGGCTCAACTCGGACGCCGCGCCCTGCGGCACCGGCAACGTGCACGCGATCTGCTACCACAACCCCGAGCTCAACCGGCTGGCGAGGAAGGCGTTCGCCTCCGACGACCCCGGGCCGATCTGGGCCGAGGCCGACCGGCTGGTCTCCACCGACCTGCCGTGGATCCCGCTGTTCGAGAAGCGCAAGGTCGTGATCACCTCGGAGCGGGTGCGCAACTGGACCTGGTCGTCGCTCGCCACCCACGCCGACATCACCAACATCGCCGTCAGCCCGGCGAACTGAGCGGGGGCGACGTGCCATGGCACTGTTCTCCGTGGAGGACCTGAGCGTCACGTTCCGGCGCCGCGGACGGGTCACGGCAGCCGTCCGCGGCGTGTCGTTCGCCGTGGAGCCGGGCCGTACGCTGGCGATCGTCGGCGAGTCCGGCTCGGGCAAGAGCGTCTCGCTGCTCGCCGCCACCGGGCTGCTGCCGGAGACCGCCGAGGTGCGCGGGAGCGCCCGGTTCCGGGAGGCCGACCTGCTGCGCCTCCCCCGGGCCCGGCTGCGCGCCGTCCGAGGCCGGCACATCGGGTTCGTGTTCCAGGACCCGCTGAGCAACCTGCACCCGCTCAAGACCATCGGCGCGCAGATCGGCGAGGCGATCACGGCGCACGAGCGCGTCGGGCGGGCCGCGCTGCGCCGCCGGGTGATCGACCTGCTCGCCGAGGTGGGCATCGACGACCCCGAGCGGCGGATCGACGACCATCCGCACCGGTTCTCCGGCGGCATGCGCCAGCGGGCGATGATCGCGATGGCGATCGCGCTCCGGCCCGAGCTGATCATCGCGGACGAGCCGACCACCGCGCTCGACGTGACCGTGCAGGCCGCGATCCTGCGGCTGCTGCGACGGCTGCAGGAGCGGTACGGCACCGCGCTGATCCTGGTCAGCCACGACCTCGCCGTGGTCTCCGAGATCGCCGACGACGTGGCCGTGATGCGCGGCGGCGAGATCGTCGAGACCGCGCCCATCGCGGAGATCACCACCGCCCCGGGCCACCCCTACACCCGGGAGCTGCTCGGGGCGGCCCGGCGCGGGGCCGCGCTCGCGGACGTGGCGGAGCCGCCCGCGGCCGCGCCCCGGGAGGCCCGCCCGCTGCTCGCGGCCACCGGCCTGCACATGGCCTACCGCAGGCGGGGCCGCAAGGACCCGGTCACCGCGCTCACCGGCGTCTCGCTCGAGGTGCGCGAGGGCGAGATCGTCGGGCTGGTCGGCGAGTCGGGGTCGGGCAAGTCCACGCTCGGCCGGATCGTGGCGGGCCTGCTCCGGCCCACCGCGGGCACGGTGGCGCTGCGCGACGAGGTGTACAACGCGCCCGGCCGGGGGCCGCTGCGGCTCCGCCGCGACCTGCGCACCGCGATCCAGGTGGTGTTCCAGGACCCGTACGGCAGCCTCAACCCTCGGCGAACCGTGGCCGCCACGCTCGCCGAGCCGTACGTGGTGAACACCGGCCTGACCGCGGCGGAGATCCGCGAGCGGGTCGAGGCGCTGGTGCGCCGGGTCGAGCTCCCGCCCGCGGTGCTGCACCGGTTCCCCGCGCAGCTCTCCGGCGGGCAGCGGCAGCGCGTCGCGATCGCCCGCGCGGTCGCGCTGCGGCCCGCGCTGGTCGTGGCGGACGAGCCGCTGTCCGCGCTCGACATCACCACCCAGGCCCAGATCGTCGCCCTGATCCGGCGGCTGCGCGCCGAGCTCGGCACGTCCTTCCTGTTCATCTCGCACGATCTCGGGGTCGTGGCCGAGCTGTGCGAGCGGGTGGTCGTGCTGCGGCGGGGCCGGGTGGTGGAGGCGGGGCCGGTCCGCCGGGTGTTCCACGACCCGCAGCACCCCTACACCCGCGAGCTGCTCGACTCGATCCCGGGGCGGGTGGCCCGTGTCTAGCCCGCCGGTCCTCGAGCCCGCCGGGCCGGCCGGGCCGTGCGACGCCGAGGACGGCCGCCGGTTCCCGGCGCTGCGCGCGATCCTCGCCGAGCGGTCCACCCGGTTCGGCCTCGTCCTCGTCGGGCTCGTCGTGCTCTCCGCGTTGCTCGCCCCGGTCGCGGCGGCGCTCACCGGGCACGGCCCGGACCAGCAGTTCCGCGCCGAGGCGCTCACCACGGAGGGGCTGCCGGTCGGGCCGAACGCGGAGTTCCTGCTGGGCGCGGACGGCAACGGCCGCGACGTGCTGGTCCGCACGCTCTACGGTGCGCGGATCTCCCTGCTCGTCGGCATCCCGGCGACCACCCTCGCGCTCGTCGCCGGGACCGCGGTGGGCCTGGTCGCCGGGTTCTTCCCGGGAGCCGCCGACCGGGTGCTCTCCTTCGGCACGGACATCGCGCTGTCCTTCCCGTTCGTGGTGACCGCGCTCAGCCTGGTCGCGCTCAACCGCGGGGCCGACGGGCGGCCGGTGATCGACCCGGTCCTGCTCGTCATCCTGGTGATCTCGCTGTTCGCCTGGACCTACTTCGCCCGGCTCACCCGCGGGCTCGTCGTCGTGCTCCGCAACCGGCCGTTCGTCGAGGCGGCGCTGACGATCGGGGTGAGCCGCCGCAGGCTGCTCGTCCGGGAGATCCTGCCGAACGTGCTCCCGGTGGTGGCGGTCTACTGGGCGGTCCAGCTGCCGGCGAACATCCTCGCCGAGGCGACCCTGTCGTTCCTCGGGGTGGGCGTGCAGGCGCCCACGGCGAGCTGGGGCAACATGATCGCCGAGGCGCAGCGCACCTCGCTCTACCAGGTGCAGCCGTGGTTCCTGCTCGCCCCGGCGATCGCGATGTTCGTCACCGTGCTGGGGTTCAACGCGATCGGCTCCGGCATCCGCAACGTCCTCGACCCCCAGAGGTAGCCGCCATGGCACGACACCTGTTCGCCCACGCGGCCCGGGCGCTGCTCACCCTGCTCGCCGTACTGGTGCTCACGTTCGCGCTGACCCGGATCGCCTACCGCAACCCGGCCGCGGTGCTCGCGCCGCGGAACGCCACCCAGGAGACCCTCGACGGCATCACCCGGGCGCTCCGCCTCGACGAGCCGTGGTACCTGCAGCTCTGGCACTACCTGTACCGGGGGCCGGACGTCCAGGGCGCGCCGATGGGGCTGTTCCACTGGCCGCCCGCGCTCGGGTACTCGTTCCGGCGGCAGCAGCCGGTCACCGAGCTGATCCTGTCCAAGATCCCGGTGACGCTGTCGCTGGCGCTCGGCGCGCTGGTGATCTGGATGACGCTGTCGATCCTGCTCGGCGTGGCCGCGGCGCGGCGGCCGGGCTCCTGGACGGACCGGGTCATCTCCACGTTCTGCTCCGCCGGGCTCGCCGCACCGACCTTCGTCACCGGGATCCTGCTGTCGTACTTCCTCTACTTCACGCTCTCCACGTACGGCGTCCGCTGGTTCCCGAGCGGGGGCTATGTGGGGCTCACCGAGGATCCGGTTGAATGGGCACGGCATCTCGCACTGCCCTGGCTGACGATCACGATCGCCGAGATCGGGGTGTTCCAACGCGTGGTGCGGGCGAACATGCTCGACGTGCTCGGCTCGGACTACATCCGTACCGCGCGGGCCAAGGGGGTGAGCGAGCGCCGCATCCACTTCGATCACGCCCTGCGCGCGGCGCTCAACCCGATCATCACGCTGGGCGGGCTCGAGCTCGCCGCGCTGATGGGAGGGGCGATCGTGACGGAGCAGATCTTCGGCCTCGACGGGGTCGGGCGGCTCGCCGTCGAGTCGGCGCTGAGCGGCGACTTCCCCGTCGTGATCGGCACCACGATCCTCGCCGCGACGTTCTTCGTGATCTCCGGGTTCGTCGTGGACGTGATCACGTATCTGCGCGACCCGGCCGCCTCCCGCTGAACCGTCCCGTGCGTTCGAGAAAGGACCACCGTTGAGTTTCGAGGTACGCGTGCTGAGCAGGGACGACGAGCTGCTCGCCGCGTTCGTGACGTTCCGCACCGCAATGGTCGGCCTGCCGCCGCTGCCGCCCGGCACGGACCCCATCCCGTTCTTCGAGCCCGGCCGTACCCTCGGCGTCTTCGACGGCGGCGAGCTGGTCGGCACCGCCGACTCGTACGCGAGCACGCTCGTGGTGCCGGGCGGGGAGCGGCTGCCGCACGCCGCGGTCACGCACGTCGGCGTGCTGCCCACGCACACCCGCCGGGGCGTGGCGACCGCGCTCATGCGCCGCCAGCTCGCCGAGATCGCGGCGAAGGGCGAGGCCGTCGCCACCCTGCGGGCCTCGGAAGGGGGCATCTACGAGCGGTTCGGGTACGGCGTCGCGGGCTCGTCCGCCCGCCGGGAGGTGTACCGGCGGCGGGCCCGGCTGCGCCCGACCGCGCCGCGCGGCGGCCGGGTACGGCTCGCCGACCCCGCCTCGTGGAAGCTGTTCGCCCAGATCTACGAGTCGGCGGCGACGTGGACCGGGGCGATCGGGCGGCCCGCGGTCTGGTGGCGGCAGCTGGAGGTGCGCCAGGCCGCGGACCCCGGCCCCTGGTACGCGGTCGTGCACGGGGACGACGGGGCCGAGGACGGGTACCTGCGCTACCACCCGATCGGCACGGCGGAGTGGTTCACCACTCCGGAGCGCACGATCGTGGTCGACGACCTCGTCGCCGGATCGCCGGAGGCGTACGCCGGGCTGGTGCGGTACCTGCTCGACCTGGACCTCGTCGACCGGATCGTGCTGCCGGCCACCGCGCCGGACGATCCGCTGCCGCTGCTGCTCACCGACGAGCGGGCGGTCCGGACGGTCGCCGTCCGGGACGAGACGTGGCTGCGGCTCGTCGACGTGCCCACCGCGCTGGCCCGGCGTCGCTACCGGGGCGCGGGCTCGGTCGTCGTGGAGGTCGCCGACGAGCTGCTGCCGCAGAACACCGGCGCCTATCTGATCAGCGCCGAGGGCGCGGCCCGCACCACGGCGCCGCCCGACCTGTCGGTGGACGTGGCCACCCTCGCCGCCCTGTACCTGGGCGGGTCGCGCTGGTGGCGGCACGTGCGGGCGGGACGGGTGACCGTGCACCGCGCCGAGGCCGTGGCGGTGGCCGACGAGCTGTTCGCCACGGACGCCCTGCCGTTCGCCGGCACGATCTTCTAGGCGGCACGGCCTTCGATTCCGCCGGGCACCCACCGGACGCCCGCCCGGCCGCCCCGGTGGGTGCCGGCGCCGCCGGCCGGGCGGGTGCGCCGGCAGACGCGCGAACTCCGGCTCGTCCAGGAAGGCCGCCCGCGGATGCAGGTACTCGGCGGGGACGATCGGGCCGGTGATCGTGAAGGCCGACAGCGGAGGGCGGGACAGGCCGGCCGTCAGGGCGCGCCCGCTGCTCGCCTCGTCCGATGAAAATCGCAGTTCTTTGCGGGTCCGGGCGGCAGGTCATCGGTGAATCAAGCCGGGCCAGAACCTCGTCCAAGGCCGGCGGATCGTTGCCCGACCGCCGCTCGGTGCTCCCCGCCGGGTTGAACGAGGTGACGATGCGGCCGTTCTCGGCGGAAATCGCCAGCCGCCCAATCAATATTCCAGAAGGCGGTGACGGCGCCCCCTTCTCGGGAAAGCCTCCGGAATCGCCGGTCGAATCCTCTGGCCCAGCCGGGGCTCCACCGCCGCAGTCCACGCACCCGGCGACGCGAGGTGCGGGAATCCGGCCGCTACCAGGGCTGGGACGCCCGAGAGCCGGGGCCGCCCATCTCCTCGTCGCCGGATCCGCTGGGGCCTGCGGGCCATCTGCGCCACGTCACGGATTCGGCACCAGGTGGGACACACCCGCTCCGCAATCCCTGTTTCCACCGGTTCGGAATACCCGCCTCAGGCGCAATCCGTCCTCACCACCGCAGGTATGCGGTTGTGGAATTTTCATGTCCGGCAATCGCGTTACCGGCCGAGCTCCTTATCCTGCTACCGCGATAGGCTGAGGGCGGCATTCGGTCGCCATGGAGTGATTTGGGGGGCTGGGTGACGTGGTCCCGGATTACCGGCGGGAATATGCCGGAACAGATCGGGGAGTTCAGGGTCGTAGGACGGCTCGGCTCGGGCGGGCAGGGGGCGGTCTACCTCGCCGAGTCCCCCGCCTACGGCCGCGTGGCGATCAAGGTACTGCATCCTTCGGCCGTCGCCGACCCCGACGCCCGGCGCCGGTTCCTGCGCGAGGCGCAGGTCGCGGCCAGCGTCGCGCCGTTCTGCACCGCCCGCGTGATCGGCACCGGCATGCTCGGCGACCAGCCGTACATCGTGAGCGAGTACGTGCCCGGGCCGTCGCTGCTCACCATGGTGCGGGAGGACGGGCCGCGCACCGGGGGCGGGCTGCAGCGGCTGGCGATCAGCACGCTCACCGCGCTCGCCTCGATCCACCGCGCCGGGATCGTGCACCGCGACGTCAAGCCGGCGAACGTGATCCTCGGCCCCGAGGGGCCCGTGCTGATCGACTTCGGCATCGCCCGGGCCATCGACGCGATGACCACCTCCACCCAGGTGACCGGCACGCCCGCGTTCATGTCCCCCGAGCTGCTCGCCGGGGAGCCGGTCACGCCCGCCTCGGACATCTTCTCGTGGGGCGTCACGATGGTGTTCGCGGCGACCGGGCGGCTGCCGTTCAACGGCGACACGATCCCGTCGATCCTCAACGCGATCCTCAACAAGGACCCCGACCTGGCCGGGGTGCCCGAGCCGCTCCGCTCGCTGGTGGCCGCCTGCCTCGCCAAGCACCCCGGTGACCGGCCGACCGCCGAGGACCTGCTGCGCAGGCTGACCTCCGCCCAGGGGCCGTGGCCCGACCACCGGGTGCCGCCCGCCCCGGCGATGGGCCCCGCCGTGACCCGGTCCCTCCGCGACCAGGAGACGCGCCCCTCACGCCGTCCGCTCGTCCTCGCCGGAACCGTGGCGACCGGGGTCGCCCTCGTCGCGGGCGCGATCCTCCTGCCCTTCCTGCTCCCCGGCGGCACCGGCGCCGACGGCCGCGCCGGCGACGGGCCGCAGGTCGCCGCCTCGGCCGGGCCGCGCCCGGCGCTCGACCTCAACGCGTACCCGAAGCGGGACACGATCGACACGTTCGACGACCCCTCGCGGGGCGGGTACGAGACCATCCGGCCCAGGAACCCGCAGATCGCGTCCTTCGAGGTGCCGCCGACGCCCGGCTTCGGGGGCGGCCGCATAATCGCCGACGGCCAGGGGTTCTACGGCTGGTTCGCGCTGAGCGGTACCCCGTCCTCCGGCAGCACGGTCACCGTCATCACCCTGGGCCCGTTCGCCAACACCGGGGCGGCCGAGGACAGCGTGTTCGCCGGCCGGATCAAGGACGCGACCAACTACGTCGGTGCCTGGTACAACAACACCCGCAAGGAGGTCGGCATCGACGTGATCATCGGGGGCGTGCCCCGGCACAAGCCCAACAAGGCCCCGCAGCGGCTCAACCCCGGCGACAAGCTCGCCCTCGCGGTGTCGGGCGACATGGCGATCGCGTACGCGCAGGTCGGCGAGGAGTGGCGCAAGCTCACCGAGGTCCGGATCGAGCCGCCGACCGCCCTCCAGAACCACACCGAGTGGCGCCACGGGTTCGCCCTGCGCGGCACGCGCGGCCCGATCGCCCTCGAGGAGGTCGAGGGCCGCAGCGCCGACGGCTGACGGTCTGTGTTTCGGCGCTGGCCCCGAGGACCGTACGAGGGCTTCCAACGGCCTCGGGGTGATCGGCGGCAGGGCTACTCGGGGCCTGTCGGATCGCTGTGGCCGTGCTACGGCCGGCCGGAGGCATACCGATCATCGGCGGCCGGGGTCGTGGTCCTCGGCGGCGCGGAGCCCTCGACCTGCGACGGCCGGTCGACTACCTCCGCTCCTTTTTGGGCCCGGTCGGCGTGATCTCCACACACGCAGAGGCCCGGCCTCCGTTTCCGGAGGCCGGGCCTCTTCTTCGTAGCGGGGGTAGGATTTGAACCTACGACCTCTGGGTTATGAGCCCAGCGAGCTACCGAACTGCTCCACCCCGCGTCGGTGTGCCTTTAGGTTATCGGCCCCGCGGTGCCGGATGCAAATCGAGACGGGAGCGCCGTGAGTGCCCCGGAACGACGCGGCCCCACACCTGCGGGTTCGAGGCGTGGGGCCGGTCGCCGGCCTGGGGCTAGGCGCCCGGTGGCGGGGGTGCCTCCGGGCTCGCCGTCGGTGAAGGTGACGGCGACGGGGACCCGCTCGGCTCGGGCGAGGTCGTCGGCGAGGGCGACGGGGACGGCGCGCTCTCGGCCCGGCGCACCGCCTCGTCCATCTCCTTGATCGCCTCGCTGAGCGCCTTCTGCGCCTCGCCGTACTTGGCCCAGTCACCGGCCTTGAAGGCCTCCTGAGCGTCCTCGTAGGCCTTCTTCACCTTGTCGGCGGCGTCCGCCACCGCGGTCCGCTCGGTGGTGGTCTCCTCGCGGGTCTCGGACTCCGAGCGCTCGCCCTGCGCGTCGCTCCTGCCGAACACCTGCTGGAGCGCCTCCTCCAGGGTGCGGCCATGGCCCACCTGGCCGCTGCCGAACATCACCATGACGCGGGTGAGCACCGGGTACTGCTTGACCGCGTCCTTCACCTGCACGTAGATCGGCTGCACGTAGAGCAGGCCGCCCCGGTACGGCAGGGTCAGCAGGTTGCCGAAGATCGGCTCGGTGGAACCGCTCCGCTGGAAGGTGGGATCGTTCGCGATCGCCGCCTTGAAGTTCGTCTGCACCTGGACCGGGCCCTGGATCGGGCTACCGGCCGGCAGCTGCAGGATGCGGATGCGGGCGTTGGCGTCCTCGGTGGTCGCCTCCACGGCCATGAACGCCGCGAGCTGCGCCTCACCCTTGGTGAACGTGCTGGTGAGGGAGAACGTGGGCTTGTCCGAGCCGGGCATGCGCAGCGTCACGTAGTAGGGAGGCTGGCGGATGCCCTTGGCGTTCGGGTCGTCCGGGACGTTCCACACGTTCGTGTTGCTGAAGAACGCCTGCGCCTCGGTGACGTGGTACTTCGAGAGGATCTCCCGCTGCACCTTGAACAGGTCCGTCGGGTAGCGCAGGTGCGCCTTCAGCTCGGGGCTGATCTCCGAGCGGGGCTTGATGATGTCCCCGCCGAAGGCCTTCTGCCAGGTGCGCAGCAGCGGATCGCTGTCGTCCCAGGCGTACAGGGTGACGGTGCCGTCGTAGGCGTCCACCGTCGCCTTCACCGAGTTGCGGATGTAGTTGATCCGGTCGGCGGGCTGGCCGACGACGCGGTGCGCCTCGGTGGAGGTGTCCCGGGTCATGTCCCGCAGGCTGTTGCTCTGCGAGTACGGGTACGCGTTGGAGATCGTGTAGCCGTCGATGATCCACAGGATGCGCCCGCCGACGATCGCCGGGTACGGGTCGCCGTCGAGGGTGAGGAAGGGCGCCACCTGCTGCACCCGCTCCCGCGGGTTGCGGATGTAGAGGATCTTCGACTTCTCGTTGATCGCGCCGGAGAGGATGAAGTTCGGCTCGTTGTACTTCGCCGCGTACAGCAGGCGGTTGAAGAACGAGCCGATCGGCACGCCGCCCTTGCCCGTGTACTGCGTGCTGACCTGGCGGTTGGTGTCGTCGACGTAGTCGAGCTCGATCTTGCCGCCGCCGACCACGGAGTATTCGGGCGAGTTCTCGCCGAAGTAGATGCGCGGCTCGTAGCTGCCGAGCGCGTTCGACGGCGGGATGTTCGCCTCGACGAAGTCGGGGTTGCCCTCGTCGCTGACCTTGTTGCCGGGGGCCGCGACCATGCCGTAGCCGTGGGTGTAGACGAGGTGCCGGTTGATCCAGTTGTTGGTCTCCGGGGCCTTCACCTCGCGGACCGCGACCACGGTGTCGGTCTCCACGCCGTTGATCGTGTAGCGGTCGATGTCGAGCTTGACCGGGAACTGGTAGTAGTCGCGGAAGCCCTGCCAGCGCTGGTAGCTGGAGGAGATGAGCGACGGGTCGAGCAGCCGCACGCCGGGGACGGTGTCGTCCTCCTGCGCCTTGGCCTCCGACGCGTTGGTGACCGCGTTGTACTCCTCGACCTGCGCGTCCTCTACGCCGTACGCCTTCCGTGTCGCCTCGATGTTGCGTTGGATGTACGGCGCCTCCATCGCCTGCTGGTTCGGCTTGACCTGGAACTGCTCGACCAGCGCCGGGTAGACGCCGCCGATCAGCACGGCCGAGAGCACGAGCAGGCCGAACGCGACGCCGGGCAGCATGCCGCCGGGCCGTACCACACCGGCGAAGAACAGCGCCGCGCACAGCAGCGCGATGATCGCCAGGATCGTCTTCGCGGGCAGCACGGCGTTGACGTCGGTGTAGGACGGGCCGTGCACGAAGCCGCGCTCGGAGAACGCCAGGTCGTACCGGTCCACCCAGTAGGCCACGGCCTTGAGCAGGACGAACACGCCGAGCAGCGCGGACAGGTGGGCGCGGGCGCCGCGCGTGGCGTGCACCCCGCCGGGCTGCCCCAGCCGGAAGCCGCCGTACAGGTAGTGCACGATCGCCGCCGCGATGATCGACAGGATCACCGCGGTGAACAGGAAGTTCAGCAGCATCCGTATGAACGGAAGCGTGAACATGAAGAACGAGACGTCCAGGTCGAACTGGGGATCGCGCACGCCGAACGGCGTCCGGTTGAAGAAGGGCAGCCACGTGCGCCACTGCCCCGCGGTCGAGGACCCGGCGAACAGGGCGAGCAGCCCCATGCCGATGAGGAAGATGACCTTACGATGCGGGTCCACCGCCATGCGGTACCGGTCGGCACCGGATGCGCTGCCGAACATTCCGATGCCGAACAGCGGCCGGATCCGGTACGCCAGGAGCATGTTGCCCCCGACGATGCCGACCATGAGCAGGGCGCCCACCGCGAACAGCAGCACCTGGGTCCACACCACGGTGGAGAAGACCGTGGTGTAGTTCACCGACTCGTACCACAGGTAGTCGGTGTAGATCCCGGTGAAGATGTAGAACAGCAGCACGATCGCCCCGAGGGCGATCAGCACGGGAAGCAACAGTCTTGGCCGGCGGGGCAAGCGCATCGCCCGGCCGGCTCCGGGGGTCCGGAAGCTCAACGCCCACCCCTCGTCTCAGAGCATCGGTCCGTCAGTGGCAACGTACACACTGGGAGCGTCGTTCACGCCCCCTAACGACCCATCGGCCGCCGTGGTTCCCGAACGAGCTCCGTTTCGGTCTCGGTAGGTGTGTCGGTCAGTGATGTCGGTCAATGGTACGTCCCGGCCGGTGGTGGTCCCACGTCCCGCACGAGGGCCTCACGCCTCCGCCACCGCGCCCGAGGCCGAGTACGGCACCGCGGCTCAGTCGGCGGAGACCGAGGTGCAGGTCGGCACCCGGTCCGCGGCGGCCTTGTCGCCGCTGTTGAGCGCCTCGATCGCGTCGAGCGCCCCGCGCAGCGTCTCCACCTTCACCAGGCGCAGCCCGTCCGGCACCGCCCTGACCGCCTCGGCGCAGTTCGCCGCCGGGGTGAGGAAGATCGTGGCGCCGCTGCGGCGCGCGCCCACCATCTTCTGCTGGATGCCGCCGATCGGGCCCACCCGGCCGTGCTCGTCGATCGTCCCGGTGCCGGCGATCGTCTTGCCGCCGGTGAGCGATCCCGGGGTGAGCTTGTCGTAGATGCCGAGGGCGAACATCAGGCCCGCGCTCGGGCCGCCCACGTCGCCCACGGTGATGTCCACGGTGAAGGGGAACTTGAACTGCGGGGCCATCAGCACCCCGACCTGGACGCGGCCGTTCCCCGCGGCGACCGCGTTGAGGTCCACGGTGACCCGCTTGCCCTTCCGCTCCACCACGAAGCGCACCCGCTCGCCCGGCTGGTGCCGCTGCACCGCGTCCGCGATCTCGTCGGTGGTGGACACCTCCCGGCCGTCCACGGAGACGATCTCGTCGCCCACCTGCAGCCTGCCGTGCGCGGGCGAGCCCTTCTGGGTGCCCTGCACCGCGATCACGGTGCGGATCGGGATCTTCAGCTCGTTGAGCGCGGCGGCCGTGGCGAGCTGCTGCGAGTTGCTCATCTCCCGGGAGTTGCGCTCCTCGACCTCCTGCACGCTGTCGGTCGCCGGGAAGATCGTCTCCTGCGGCACCACGGCCGTGGTGGGGTCCACCCAGCCGCGCAGCGCGGTGAGCAGGTTGATGCCGCTGCCGGGGCCGCCCTGGTAGGCCACGGTGACGAGGTTGAGCCCGCCGGTGGTCGGATAGGTCTCGCGCCCCTCGATCCGGATCACCGGCCTGCCCTGGACCTCGCCGAGGGTGTTCTCGGTGGGCCCGGGGCTCAGCACCACGTACGGCACGGGCAACCAGGCGCCGACCGCACCGAGCAGGAGCGTCAGCAGGCCCGCCAGCAACAGGGTCAGTGCGCGTCGGGACATGAGGGAACTCTACGCGCGGGTCGCGATCAGGGCGCCTCGCAGGCCCCGACCCACTCGCTCGTGCCGTCCGCGAAGAACTGGTGCTTCCAGATCGGCACCTGGGCCTTGAGGTCGTCGATGAGCCGCCGGGACGCCGCGAACGCCTCGCCGCGGTGCGGCGCGGCGACCGCGACGATCACCGCGATGTCGCCGAGGGCGAGCTCGCCGACCCGGTGGACCGCGGCGATCGCGGTGACCGGGAAGTCGGCGGCGATCTTCTCCGCGACCCGGCGCAGCTCCGCCTCCGCGGTGGGGTGCGCCTCGTAGGCCAGCCGGGTGACCGGCTTGCCGTGGTCCTCCTCCCGGACCGTTCCGATGAACAGCGTCGTGCCGCCGGCGGCGTGGTCGGCCACCGAGGCGACCACCTCGTCCACGGACAGGGGGGTGTCGCGAATGCCGAGCAGTCGGATGACGTCCACGATGTGCAGCCTACTCGTCACCGGAATCGGCGGGGCCGGGTGCTCAGGCGCGGCGCCTGCGCACCCGGCGCACGATCGCGGCGGTGCCGATGAGCGCCGCGGTGGCGCCGGCCGCGGTGGCCGCGGTGAGCGTCGCGTCCTTGCCGGAGACCCGGCGGCCCACCACCGCGCGCCTGCCCTCGCGCAGCTCGATGAGCTGCCGCAGCGCCGCCTCGTTGGTCCAGCTCGGCTTCCATCCGGCGGCGCGCAGCGTGGCGCAGTCCACCACCCACGGATAGACGACGTAGTGCAGGTCGGTGGCCGGGGCCGGGGTGAACCCGAGCCGGTGCAGCCGCTGTGCCGTACCGAAGGTGAGGCCCGCGGGCAGCTCCAGGCGGCGCAGCCCGGAGATCTCCTCGACCTGCTCCATCTCCAGCCAGCCGTCGCAGCCCACCGCCGCCACGCCGGAGACCGCGCCGAGCGCGGCGAGCTCGAGCGCCGACACCAGGTCGTCGACGTGGCAGAACTGCCAGCGCGGCGAGCAGCCCTTCACGGTGAGCAGCCGCGGCGCCTCGAAGTGGCGGGTGAGCACGGTGTCCACGCCGGGGCCGACGAGCGTGGCCGGGCGCAGCACGGTCACCTCCAGCCCCGGGTGGCTGCGCAGCGAGCGCCGCGCCAGCGCCTCGATCTCCAGGTAGTCGCCGACGATGCCGGCGGTCGGCTCGGCCGCCACCGGCGCGTCCTCCGGCAGCGGGACCGGGTTGTCCGGGGCCGCGCCGTACACCATCGCGCTGGTCACGAGTACGGCCCGGCGCACCCGGGCGGCGGCGCAGGCGGTGAGCACGGTCTCGGCGGCGCGCAGGTTGTAGGCGCGGCGGGCCGCGGGGTCGGAGTCGAGCGCGAAGTCGCCGCCGAGATGGACCAGGACGTCGACGTCGGAGATCCGGCTCGCCAAGAGCGGATCCCGTACGTCGAGCACCCGCCAGGTCACCTCCGAGACGTCCCCCCGGTGGTCGTCGATCGCCACCACGCGGCGGAACTCCGCAGACGAGGCGACCCGGGCGAGGAACGCCCGGCCGATTCCACTGGCCGCGCCCGTCACGGCGACGACCGGGCGGCGATGACGTTTCGAGGTTGGCACGAGGTCCTCGCTTTACACTGATCCTGCATATGGCGGCTAACGTGGCGGTGTGGACTCCTCCATCCTGCACGAGGTAGAGCGGTGACAGACCTGCCAGGTCGCGAAAACGACCCCAACGAAAACCCGTTCTCCATGTTCGTCGACCGGGAGCAGATGGCGGCCGCCATGCGGCAGTTCGCCGACATGCTGTCCGCCCCCTCCTCCGGGCCGGTCAACTGGGACATGGCCAAGAACATCGCCCGCCACGCGGTCGCGGCCGAAGGTGACCCCAGCGTAATGGAGGGTGAGCGGCGCGAGATCGTCGACGCGCTCCAGCTGGCGGATCTTTGGTTGAACGAGGTGACCACGCTGCCCAGCGGGATCAACTCGCCGGAGGCGTGGAGCCGGTCGGAGTGGATCGAGAAGACCGTGCCGGTGTGGAAGCAGCTGTGCGACCCGCTGGCGGAGCGCATGGTCGAGACGATGGGCGGCACGATCTCCTCGGCCGGCCTGCCCGAGGAGGCCAAGGCGATGGCCGGGCCGCTGATCGGCATGCTCAAGCAGATGAGCGGCATGATGGTCGGCACCCAGATCGGGCAGGCGCTCGGCACGCTCGCCGGCGAGGTGGTCGGCTCCTCCGACATCGGGCTGCCGCTGTCGGAGAACGCCGCGCTGCTGCCCGGCGGCGTCGCCAAGTTCGGCCACGGCCTCGACATCCCGCCGGGGGAGGTGCGGATCTACCTCGCCCTGCGCGAGGCGGCGCACCTGCGGCTGTTCAACCACGTGCCGTGGCTGCGGGCGCGGCTGATCGGCGCGGTCGAGGAGTACGCCAAGGGCATCACGATCGACGTGTCCGCGCTCGAGGAGCAGCTCGGCCGGCTCGACCTCACCAACCCCGAGGCGATCCAGGAGGCCCTCACCGGCGGCGCGATGATCAAGCCGCAGGAGACCGAGCGGCAGAAGGCGGCGCTCGCCCGGCTGGAGACGCTGCTCGCGCTCGTCGAGGGCTGGGTGAGCACGGTCGTCGACGACGCGGCCACCGGCAAGCTGCCCGCCGCGTCCGCGCTCGCCGAGACGGTACGGCGCCGCCGCGCCACCGGCGGCCCGGCCGAGCGGACCTTCGCCACGCTCGTCGGCCTGGAGCTGCGGCCGCGGCGGCTGCGCGAGGCCGCGGCGCTGTGGCGGGCGCTCAAGGACGCCCGGGGCATCGAGGGCCGGGACGCGGTGTGGAGCCACCCCGACCTCATGCCGACCGCCGAGGACCTCGACGACCCGACGTCGTTCGTGCGCGGCGGCGGGGACTTCGACATCTCCTCGTTCGACCAGGGCGACAAGGGCGACGGGCCCGCACCGGGCGGCGGGGACGCCGCGCCGTCCGCGTGAGCGCGACCGACACGGCGCCCGGGCCGGGCGGCGGGGAGCTGCGCGCGGACGCGATCGCGGTGCTGGAGGCGTGGCGCGCGCCGTCCGCCGCCGAGGAGGGGCTGCGCGTGCGCTTCCTGCGGCACCTGCGGGCGCACGAGGACGGCATGTGGCGGGAGTGCGTGCCCGGGCACGTCACCGCGACCACCGCGGTGCTCTCCCACGACGGCGAGCGGGTGCTGCTCACGCTGCACGGCAAGGCGGGGATGTGGCTGCCCATGGGCGGGCACTGCGAGCGCGGGGACACCACGGTGGCGCAGGTCGCGCTGCGGGAGGCCGTTGAGGAGTCCGGCATCCCGGACCTGCGGCTGCTGCCGGGTCCGCTCGCGCTCGACCGGCACCGGGTGTGGTGCCACCCGCCGCACAGCTACCACCTGGATCTGGAGTACGGCGCGGTCGCGCCCCCGGGCGCGGAGGCCGTGATCAGCGACGAGTCGCTGGACCTGCGCTGGTTCCCGGTGGACGCGCTGCCGGAGCCGACCGACGACGCGACCCGGCGGCTGGTCGCCCGGGCGCGCTCTTTGCACGCACGTTATGTCACGCCCAGGTAAAGTCGGTCGCCAAGGTGGCCGGGCGTGAGCCCGGGGTGGGTCCGGGAACGGATCCGGGAACGGGAGCCCGGGAGTGGAGCAGGGCAGCGTGGACGTCACGGAATCGCGGTCCGCGGTCGGCGGGGTGATCGTCACCCCGCGGCGCGGGCGGCCGAAGGTGTCCGCCTGGTTCGCCTGGATCGCGGTCACGCCGTTCGCGTGGTGGGCCGTGGTCCGGCTCGGCGGGCTGGAGAGCGGCTCGTTCACCGCCCAGCTCATGACGGCCACGCCGTACGCGGTCCTCGCCTCCCTCGTGGCGCTGCTGCTCGCGGTGCTGTCGCGGCGGCGGCTCGCGATCGCGGTGGCGGTGGCGGCCACCGCGGCGCTCGCGGCGACCGTGATCCCGCGCATGACGGCCTCGGCGCAGCCCGCGGCGGCCGGGCCGACGCTGCGGGTGCTCAGCGCCAACCTGCTGTTCGGCCGCGCCGACGCCCATGCGGTGGTGGACCTGGTGCGCCGCGTCAGGCCCGACGTGCTGAGCGCCCAGGAGCTCTCCCCCGCGGCGGTGGAGGAGCTCGACGAGGCCGGGCTGAAGGAGCTGCTCCCCCATCGCGTGCTGTACGACGAGTTCGGCGCCGGGGGCAGCGGCCTGTACGCGCGGTACCCGCTCACCGAGGTGACCGACCTGTTCCAGGCGATCGGGCACAACATGCCGGCCGCGCGGCTCACGCTGCCCGGGGGCGGCCAGGTGGAGCTCGTGGCCGTGCACACCTACCCGCCGCTCGGCCCGCGGATGACCGCGCTGTGGCGGGAGGGCCTGCGGGCGCTGCCATCGGCGCCGTCCGAGGGGCCGTACCGCGTCCTCGCCGGGGACTTCAACGCGAGCCTCGATCACGCCGAGTTCCGCGGGCTCGTGGCGCGGGGGTACGTGGACGCCGCCGAGGCGACCGGCAAGGGGCTGATCCCCACCTGGCCGGCGAACCGGCGGGTGATGCCGCCGATCATCACGATCGACCACGTGCTCGCCGACCGGCGGCTCGCGGTGACCGGCTACGAGGTGCGCACGCTGCCGCGCACCGACCACCGGGCGGTGTTCACCGAGCTCCGGTTGCCGCGCTGAGCAGGGCGCGGGTGCCCTCCCAGCCCTCCAGTCCGGGGTCGAGGCGGTGGACGTCCGCGGGGCGGCGCAGCCGGTGCCAGCCGGGGCCGGTGGCGACCATGCGGCGGCCGGGGGCGGCGGCGCGCAGACGGCGGACGATGCCGGGTTCGTCGAGTTCGACCGCGGCCCATCCGGGCAGCGGCAGCCGGGCGGCGACCGCGACCGCGGTGCCGTCCTCGGCGGGGCAGACCGTGACCGGGGCGCGGCCGAGCTCCCGCAGCAGCTTGCCGACGAGCAGCGGCGGCAGGTCGGGGGCGTCGCCCGCGACCACCACGGCCTCGTCGCCGTACGGCCGCAGCGCGGCGAAGGCCCGGGCGAGCACGGGGCCGCCGGGGGGCAGGCCGATCACCGGCGTGCCGGGCCAGGCGATCTCGTTCGCGAGCGCGCCGAGGCCGGTGTGCAGGATGACCGGCCGGACGAGCTCGAGGCCCGCGATCACCTCGTAGGTGTCCTCGGCGACCGCGGCGAGGAACGCGTCCGGGTCGATGCCCGGGGGCGCGGCGGCGGCCGTCTCGGGCCGGATGAGCACGCCCGCGACGCGGCGTACGGTCGCGCTCCGCGGCGCCGGGCCGCCGGGCGCGTCGGCCTCGGGTCCGGCTGCGGGAGCGATCAATATTCCTCCGCTGCGGCGTTGGCGGCCATGGAAAATCCCTCCAGAAAACCGCGGGCCCGCTCGGCTCGCGGGTAACGTTCCACGAGCTTCCAGAAGCGCGGGCCGTGGCCGGGCACGAGCAGGTGCACCAGTTCGTGCATGATCACATAATCGACGACCCAGGCGGGCATGCCGCGAATCCGGGTGGAAATCCGGATCGTTCCCTGGTCGGGAGTGCAGGATCCCCAGCGGTGCCGCTGATTTTCCACCCAGCGCACGCTGCGCGGCACGGCCTTCCCGTCGAGATAGCGGGCGGAAAGCTCCTTCGCCCGCTCCATGAGATCCTCGTCGGTGGGGCGTCTGCGCTGCTCCTTGGCCGCGAGCCGGTCGAGCATGCGGCGGACCCACCGCTCCTCGTCGGTCCTGCTCAGTCCGGCGGGAAGCAGCACTATTGTCTTGTCGCCATCGCGATACGCGGATACGGTCCGTCGGCGCCGTGCGCTCCGCCGAACCTCGACAGTCTCGGGGGACACATATGCACGGTAGCCCAGTCTCGCGATTTTCCACAGAGGGGCGATCACGTTTTCGCTGGTCAATCCCTATTTGTGTGACGCGGTCGCGGGCGGCGCGCCGAGTGGTCCAGACCGCTGCCACCACGGCGAAACGCAGCGGATTCGCGGCGACCGCCCCCAGGGTGCGATGCGATCACCGCGCGACAAACTGTGATGCAAATCACAGTCGAGGAGTTATCCACAGGCGGGCGCCGACCCCGCCCCGGCCCGGTGCGCGGTGTGGCAGGGTCACCGTCCATGAGGCCACGAGTCAAACCGGCGCTGCGCCGCCTCGACCGCGGCGGGCGCAGCCTGCAGTTCGGCGTGCACCCGGCGCGGGCGGTGGTGCTCGCCGACGTGGATCCCGCCGTCCGCGAGGTGATCGACGCGCTCGACGGCACCGCGACCGTGCCCGAGGTGGTCGCGATGGCGCGGCGGCACGGGCTCGGCGAGGCGGCCGTGCACGAGCTGCTCGGGCTGCTCGCCGGGTGCGGCGTGCTCGACGACGCCGCGATCCGCCCGGACGCGCTCGGCGGCCTGTCGCTCGCCGAGCGGGACCGGCTCGCGCCCGACCTCGACGAGCTCTCCGTGGTGACCGGGGCCACCGACGGCGGGCTCGGCGCGATGCGGCGGCGCCGCGCGGCGCACGTCCGCGTGTACGGCGCCGGCCGGGTGGGCGCGCAGGTCGTCGCGCTGCTCGCCGCGGCGGGCGTCGGCCATCTGTGCGTGGTCGATCCGGACCCGGCCCGGCGGCGCGACCTGGTGCCCGGCGGGCTCGGCTGGGAGCACGTGGGGCGGCCACGCGACGAGGGCGCGGTGGAGCTCGCCCGGCGCGTGGCACCCGCCGTCAACGCCTGGCCGGGGAGCGCGGCGGCGCGGCCCGGCGACGGCGCACCGCGGCCCGACCTCGCCGTGCTCGCGCCGGTGGGCCCCCTCGACCCGGTGCTCGTGGCCGAGCTCGCCGAGGCCGGGGTGCCGCACCTGCCCGCGGCGGCGCTGGAGGGGTTCGGCTCGGTGGGGCCGCTCGTGCTGCCCGGGCGCACCGCCTGCCTGCGGTGCGTGGAGTTTCACCGGCGCGACCGCGACCCGGGGCGGGCGATGGTGTGCGCGCGGCTCGGCGGCTACCCGGCGGGCGAGGCCGCGGGCGGAACGGTGCTGGCCACGCTGGTCGCCGCCTATACTGCGGGGCAAGTGTTGGCTTTCGTCGAGGGTCGTGCGAGTCATCTGATCGGCAGTTCGGTTGACATTCCCCCCGGCTCGCGCCGGCGAAAGAGGTCCTGGAAGCCACATCCCGAATGTGGCTGCTGTCCAATTGAGAGAGATTTACGGAGAATGGTCGCGTGAGTGACCTCCCCCGTCGTGCAGTCACCCGTTCGGCCAAGCTCGCGGCGCTCCCCCTCGGTTTCGCCGGACGCACCGCGATAGGCCTCGGCAAGCGCATCGGCGGCAGGTCCGCCGAGGTGGTGGCCGAGGAGATTCAGCAGCGCACCGCCGAGCAGATCTTCAAGGTGCTCGGCGAGCTCAAGGGCGGCGCGATGAAGCTCGGCCAGGCGCTGTCCATCTTCGAGGCCGCGCTGCCCGCCGAGATCGCCGGGCCGTACCGGGCGACGCTCACCAAGCTGCAGGAGGCCGCGCCGCCGCTGCCCACCGCCACCGTGCACCGGGTGCTGCAGGAGCAGCTCGGCGACGACTGGCGCGACCTGTTCCTCGAGTTCGACGACTCGCCGGCCGCGGCCGCGTCGATCGGCCAGGTGCACCGGGCGGTCTGGCGGGACGGCCGCCGGGTGGCGGTGAAGATCCAGTACCCGGGCGTCGGCGAGGCGCTCATGTCCGACTTCAAGCAGCTCGCCCGGGTCGGCAAGCTGTTCGGGGTGCTGCTGCCCGGGCTCGACCTCAAGGCCGTGCTCACCGAGGTGCGCGAGCGGGTCGCCGAGGAGCTCGACTACCTGCGGGAGGCCGAGGCGCAGCACGCCTTCGCGCTCGAGTACCGCGACGATCCGGACTTCCACATCCCGGACGTGGTCGCGGCGAACGAGGCGATCATCGTCACCGAGTGGATGGACGGCGTCCCGCTGTCCAAGATCATCGCCGACGGGACCAAGGAGGAGCGGGACCGGGCCGGGCTGCTGCTCGCGCGGTTCCTGTTCAGCTCGCCCGCCCGGGTGGGCATGCTCCACGCCGACCCGCACCCCGGCAACTTCCGCATCCTGCCCGACGGGCGCATGGGCGTGCTCGACTTCGGCGCGGTGAACCGCCTCCCCGGCGGCTACCCGAAGGTCTTCGGAACCCTCATCCGGATCTTCAACGAGGGCGACATGGAGACCGTCATCCGGGGCCTGCGCCGGGAGGGCTTCATCCTGCCGCACATCACCGTCGACCCGGACGAGCTGCGCGCCTTCCTCGCCCCGTACGTCGAGCCCACCCGGGTCGAGGAGTTCACCTTCAGCCGGGAGTGGCTGCAGCGCCAGTTCGCGAGCGTCGCGGACATCCGGTCGAACGGCGTGGTGCGGCGGCTCAACCTGCCCCCGGCGTACGTGCTCATCCACCGGGTGCACGCGGCCGGGGTGGGCGTGCTGTGCCAGCTCGGCACCACGGCCCGGTTCCGCGACGAGGTGATCCGCTGGGTGCCGGGCTTCGCCGACGACGATCCGGAGCAGGACGCCGCCCTCGCCTCCGTCGGCGGCTGATCGGGGGCGGCACGGCGGATCGCATGGCCGGCCACGTGGCCGATAAGACGGCCGGGAGAACGTGAGAGGGGCGGGCCCGGTGGGGCCCGCCCCTTATGTCATGGGATCACGGACTTCGTCGTGCACACCGCGCCGTGCGTCACTCGTCACGCGCACCGCGGGACCGCGTCCGCGTACGGCACGCCGGCGTTCCGCAGCGCGGCTCATCCCGGTGCCTCGGCCCGGCGCCCCGGCCCGGCGCCCCGGCCCGGTGGGGCCGGGGTCCAGGGCGGGCCGGCGGCTAGAGCCGGCTCTCGGCCTCGCGGAGGCGCTCGGCCGCGCGCTCCGCCCGGCGGCGCGCCCGGTGCAGCCGGCCGAGCCGCTGGGCGACGCGGAGCTCCTCCGCCTCCCGGTGGAGGCTATGTAGTCGCTCCCGCACCAGGTCTTCGTTGGCGAATAGCAAGGTCGTGCTCCTCAGGGGATTCAGTTCCATTTCCGGTTCGTCCTTTCCGTGCTGAGGGGTGGGATCGGTTGCCGTAGGAGGGTCAGGCCGCGACGGGGTTCTTCCGCGGGCGGCCACGCGGCCGCTTCCGGGGCACGATCGCGCCGCGGATGATCAGCTCGCCGCCCCAGACACCCCACGGCTCGGCGCGCTCCAGGGCCCGGTCGAGGCATGCCTTCCGGATCGGGCAGCCGCCGCACAGCGCCTTCGCGAACTCCACGTCCTCAGGGGACTCGGCGAACCAGAGGTCAGGGTCGCTCCGGCAGGGGATCTTGACCTCATCGATCAGGTCCATGATCGATGCCGCCATCTGCGTCACCTCACAGAGTCGGTCGTGAACTGGTTGGTTGATCTTGGTTGGGCCACCTTGTGGGTCATCGATCTGCCGCCGACAACAACAAGGCCGCGAATCCTGTGCGGATCCGCGGCCTAGAGGCTCTACACCGGTCAACAGAGTCTGACCGGGTCTCTCCAGGGATGCGGACCACGCACTCGTCCGGCGACGAGCCGCTGCTCGCCGTGCGCGGTCATCGGTCGGATGGCGTCCACGCCGTTCTCGCCACGGATGCCGGCAGGCAGGCGCAGGGCAGCCTGAACCGACGCGTTATCGGCGGCGAAGCCGGGCACTTTGCGCCAGGCGGCGACCGACGCTTCGGCGACGAGATCGGCAGCGTTCGCGTACGGGTACACAGAGGCGAGCCACGGCGTGGCGGAACGGAGAGTGATCGCAGCCACCGGAACTCACCTCATTTCTTCAGTGCAGAGCGGTACGGAATGTCCGACTGACTCGTCCTAGACCCTAAACTGCGCCGGGTCAACCGAGCAACATATTTTCTACCTGCGGTTTTGCAGCGTCGTACTCAGTCGTACTCAGTCATGCTCAGTCGGAGGTGCGCAGCAGGCACTCCTGCACCACCGAGACCGCGAGCTCCCCGGACCGGGTGAACATCTCCCCGCGGGCGAGGCCGCGGGCCGACCCCGACCACGGCGCCTCCTGGGCGTACAGCACCCAGTCGTCGACCCGCAGCGGCCGGTGGAACCACATGGCGTGGTCGAGCGAGGCCGCGGTGATGTCCGACGCACCCCACGCCAGGCCCCGGGCGAGCAGCACCGTGTCCACGAGCGTGAAGTCCGAGGCGTACGCCGCGAGCACCACGTGGAGCAGCGGGTCGTCGGGCAGGTCGGCGTCGTAGCGGAACCACACCCGGGTCGAGGAGCCGCGCAGCGCCGGATCCGCCTTCGCCTCCCAGACGAGCGGGGTGGCGTAGCGGAAGTCCACCGGCCGGGGCCGGGACAGCCACTCGCGGATGCCCGGGTCGAGCCCGTTCGCGTTCCGCACGTGCTCGGCGTAGGTGGGCAGGCTCTCCGGGTCCGGCACCTCGGGCATCACCGTGGCCTGGTGGCCCGGCCCGGCCTCGGCGATGTGGAACGACGCCGACATCGTGAAGATCGCCTTGCCGTGCTGGATCGCGGTGACCCGGCGGGTGGTGAACGACCGGCCGTCCCGGGTCCGGTCCACGTAGTAGACGATCGGCACGCTGGGGTCGCCCGGCCGGATGAAGTAGGCGTGCAGCGAGTGCACCTGCCGCCCCTCCGGCACGGTACGGCCGGCCGCGACGAGCGCCTGCGCGGCCACCTGGCCGCCGAAGACCCGCTGGATGCGCTCGGCGGGGCTGCGCCCGCGGAAGATGTCGAGCTCGATCTGCTCCAGGTCGAGCAGGTCGAGCACCTCCTTCAGCGCCTTGTTCACCGGACTCCCCCAGTCAGCCGGCCGCCGGTCACCCGGCGGCCCCATCGAGATCGGCGAGCTCGTCGGGCTCGGCGCCGCGGCAGATGGCGAGCACCGCCGCGCCGTACCGGTCGACCTTGACCCTACCCATACCGTTGATGGCGAGGAGCTCCTGCTCGGTGGTCGGCACCCGCTCCGCGATCGACTGCAGGGTGACGTCGGTGAACACGACGAACGCGGGCACCTTCGCGCGGGCCGCCTCCGCGGCGCGCCAGGCACGCAGCCGCTCGAGCAGCTCCTCGTCGTACGGCGCGGGACAGCCGGCGCACCGGCCGAGCTTCTGCTGCGGGCCGCCGACGAGCGTGGCCCCGCAGACCCGGCAGGTGACGGGGAGGGCGAGCGTACGGCGCCGCCGCGCGGGGCGCGGCCCGTCGTCGTCGTGGCGCCGCCACGCCGGGGCCGTGCCGCGGCCGGCGGTGGCCGGGACGAGGCCGTCGAGGAACCGGGACGGGCGCCGCACCCGGCGGCCGCCCGGGGAGCGGGCCAGCGCCCAGGACAGGCGCAGGTGCTCGCGGGCCCGGGTGATGCCCACGTACAGCAGGCGGCGCTCCTCCTCCACCTGCTCGGGCGTGGTGGCGTAGGTGATCGGCAGCGTGCCGTCGGTGAGGCCGACGAGGAACACCGCGTCCCACTCCAGGCCCTTGGCGGCGTGCAGCGAGGCGAGCGTCACGCCCTCCACCTGCGGCGCGTGCTGCTCGGCGGCCCGCCGCTCCAGCTCGGCGACGAACCCGGGCAGGTCGGCGGCGTCCCCGGCCTGCGCGGCGTACTGCTCGGCGAGGTCGGCGAGCGCCTTGAGCGACTCCCAGCGCTCCCGCGCCGACCCGCCCGCGGGCGGCTCGGGGGTGAGCCCGGCGCCGACGAGCACGTCGCGCACCGCGGGCACGAGCGGATCGGCGGCCCCGGCGGACCGGGCGGCGCCGCGCAGCAGCACCACGGCCCGCCGTACCTCGGGCCGCTCGAAGAACCGCTCGGCGCCGTGCAGCACGTACGGGACGCCCGCCTCGGCGAGCGCCTGCTCGTACGTCTCGGACTGGGCGTTCACCCGGAACAGCACGGCGATCTCGCGGGCGGGCACGCCCGCGGCGAGCAGCTCGCGGATGCCCCGGGCCACGCCCTCGGCCTCGGCGGGCTCGTCGTCGTACTCGGTGAACATCGGCTCGGGCCCGTCCGGGCGCTGCGCCACCAGCCGCAGCCGGCGTGCGGTCCGGGAGCCGGTCATCACCCGGTTGGCGAGCGTCACCACCTGCGGCGTGGACCGGTAGTCCCGCACCAGCCGCAGCACCCTCGCGTCCGGGAACTCCACGGTGAAGTTCGTCAGGTACTGCGGCGTGGCCCCGGTGAACGAGTAGATGGTCTGGTTCGGGTCGCCGACCACGCACAGGTCGTCGCGGCCGCCGAGCCAGGTGTCGAGCAGCAGCTTCTGCAGCGGGTTGACGTCCTGGTACTCGTCGACGACGAAGTACCGGTACTGGGCGCGGACCTGCGCGGCGACCTCGGGGTGCTCGGTCATCACCGCGGCCATGAGCTCGAGGATGGTCTCGAAGTCGACCAGGTGCCGCTCCCGGCGCAGCAGCTCGTACGCCTCGTACAGCCGGGCGATCTCCTCGGCCGGGACGGAGGTGACGCGGCCCGCCTTCGCCGCCGCGTCGGCGTACTCCTCGGGGCCGACCTGCAGCACCTTCGCCCACTCGATCTCGGCGGCGACGTCGCGCAGCTCGGCCCGGTCCACGGCGCGCCGCAGGGTGCGGTACGCCTCGGTGAGCAGCGGCAGCTTCGACTCGACCACCCGCGGGGGCTCGCCGCCGATCACCTTCGGCCAGAAGTAGTGGAGCTGGCGCAGCGCGGCGGCGTGGAAGGTGCGCGCCTGCACCCCGGGCGCGCCGAGCGCCTGCAGCCGCCGCCGCAGCTCCCCGGCGGCGCGCGTGGTGAAGGTCACCGCGAGCACGTTGCGCGCGTCGACCACACCGCTCAGCACCGCGTACGCGATGCGGTGCGTGATCGCGCGGGTCTTGCCCGTGCCGGCCCCGGCGAGCACGCACACCGGGCCGCGCACCGCGAGGGCGACCTCACGCTGCTCGGGGTCGAGACCGGTCAGTACGTCCTCGGGTTCCAATCAGGTCTCCAAACGTGCGCCGGGGGCGGGAGTGCTGGCATCATCCTCCCAGCAACGGGTCATGCGAACGTCATTCGCAAGTAAAGAAACGGCTCCGCTGCGGTTACCCGGAACGATCAAGGTTCCGCCACAATTGGGATGGAAGGTAGCTCGGGGAAGGGAAACGGACTCGTGCGCTCAGCGGTGACTGCAGGTTCCCTGGCGCTTGCCGCCGTCTTGCTCTCGGGCTCGCTCGTGCCCGCGCACGCGCAGCCGAGTCCGTCCGCCTCCCCCTCCCCCAGCGCGTCCGCCAAGACGGAGCGGACCCCGGAGCCGACCGCGACGATGACCGAGGTCCCGCCGGGCGTCGTGGTGCGCACCGTCCGGTACGGCCGGCACGTCCGGCAGCGCATGGACGTCTGGTACCGCGAGGACGGGCTGGCCCGCCCCGGCGTGTTCGTCATCCACGGCGGCTGGTGGAACAGCGGCGACAAGCGCGGCATGGCCTCGATCGTGCGCGCCTACGTCGAGCAGGGGTACACGGTCTTCAACCTCAATTACCGCCTGTCCCAGGACGCGCCCTGGCCCGCGCAGCGCTACGACACGCTGAGCGCGATCCAGACCGCGCGGCGGTACGCGAAGCTGTTCGGGTTCGACCGCAACCGGTACGCGATCATCGGGTTCTCCGCGGGCGGCCACCTCGCCGCCGCCGCGGGCACCTACCGCAACGGCCAGCCCGGGCTCAAGGCCGTGGTGGGCGTCTCGCCGGTGATCTCCCCGATGACCGCGTTCGTCGACGGCGACGAGGGCGGCACCGCCGCGCAGCAGCGGCTGCGCCGCGCCGCGGTGGCGCTCGCGGGCAACTGCCTGCCCACCCGCCTGCGGTGCGAGAAGGTGTGGCGCAGCATGGAGGTGCCCTGGCACGCCGGCCCGGGCGACGCGCCGATGCTCACCCTGCACTCGCAGGACGAGTTCGTGCCGCCGTACCACAGCAGGCTGCTCAAGGAGCAGCTCAACAAGGCCGGGGTGCCGATGACCGTCCGGGTGCTGCCGGGCTCCGCGCACAGCACCGCGCTGTACCGGCAGCCGGGCGTCGCCGAGGGCATCCAGGCCTGGCTCGCCGCCCGGCTCGGCCCGCTGCCGAGCGCGGGCCTGTGACGCCCGCCGTGTCCTGACGCCCCGCCGCGCCCTTTTGCCCGGACACTTTGACGGGACACTTTGACCGGACACTGCGACCTGACACTTTGACCTGACACTTTGACCTGACACTTTGACCTGACACTGTGTCCTGCGCGCCGGCCCGGAGCCGGGCGGCGGGCGGTCGCGGGAACATCCGGCACGTCCCGGGTGTTGCCACCGATCGCCAAAGCAGGTGAAAGGGACGTGAAAGGGATTCGGTCCTCATGACGCTCACGGTGTACACCACCAGCTGGTGCGGCCCCTGCAAGCGGCTGAAGAGCCAGCTCACCCGGGAGGGGATCAGCTTCCGCGAGATCGACGTGGAGCAGAACCCGGATGCCGCCGAGTTCGTGATGAGCGTGAACAACGGCAACCGCGTGGTGCCCACCGTGGTGTTCCCGGACGGCACGGCCGCGACGAACCCGTCGGTCATCGAGATCAAGGCCCGGCTGAACGGCCAGGCGGTCTCGGGCTGACCCACCGGCCGCCCGCGGCGACGAGCGGCGCGTCGACCTCACCGGCCGGCGCGCCACCGGCCGCCGTCACCACTCGCCCGGCAGGTGCCCGCCGTACCAGGTCTCGATCAGCCGCCGCGCGATCGAGACCTGACCGGGCAGCAGCAGCTCGCCGGACTCCACCGCCTCGCGCAGCTCGGACCGGGTGAGCCAGCGCGCCTCGGCGATCTCCGCCGGGTCGGGGTGAAGCTCCGCCGAGACCGCGCGGGCGAAGAAGCCGAGCATGAGGCTGCGCGGGAACGGCCACGGCTGGCTGCCCATGTAGCGCGGCGCGGTCACCGTCACCCCGACCTCCTCGGCGACCTCGCGCACCACCGCCTGCTCCAGCGACTCGCCGGGCTCGACGAACCCGGCGAGCACGGAGAACCGGTTCTCCGGCCACTGCGGGCCGCGGGCGAGCAGGCACCGGTCGCCCTGGTGCACCAGCATGATCACCGCGGGGTCGACGCGCGGGAAGTGCTGGCTGCCGTCCTCCGGGCAGACCCGCATGTACCCGCCGGCCGCGATCTCGGTGCGGGCGCCGCACCGCGGGCAGTGCCCGTGGGTGGCGTGCCACGCCTCCAGCGCGACCGCGGTCACCAGCAGCCCGGCGTCCCGGTCGCCGAGCAGCGCGCCCGCGCGGCGCAGGCCCTCCCAGCGCTCGCCCTCCGGCGCCTTGGCGGGCACCGCGAAGTAGGCCGTGCCGTCCTCGTCCACGCCGAGCAGGTAGCGATCCCCGTCCGGCGCCTGGGAGGGCGGCACCAGCACGAGCGAGGCGGCCTCGCCCTCGTGGCGCACCGGCGCGCGGCCGTCTGCGACGAGCAGCACCCGGGTGCGCTCGTCGGCCCAGGCACGTTCCAACCAAGCACTGTCCTGCCGCAGCGCGGCCGAGCGGTTGACGGTGCCGCGCGAGAGCAGCAGCGGCCCCAGCAGTCCCTCCCTAGCCTCCACCCGCCCATCTTCGCGCACCCCGCGGCGACTTGCGATGTCGGCCCACCGATTGATCTTGGATTCGGGTTAGGATGCAGCGGGTTAGGTTAGCCTTACCTGCATTGGGGGCCCAGCGTGCGGCTGTACCTCACCACGCTCAACCCGACCGACTCGGTCACCGCCGGCTTCCTGCCCGCCGCCGCGGCGCTGGGCTGGGACGTGACGATCCTCACCGACCGGCCCGGCGACTACGCCGGCGGCCCCGCCGAGGTGCTCGAGACCGACGTGCGGGACGCGGCCGCCGTGATCGAGACGATCGCGGCCCACCACGCCCCGGACGTGATCTTCTCGAACTCCGACCACCTGCAGGCGGCGACCGCGCTCGCCGCCGCCTACTTCGGCCTGCCCGCCAAGGACTGGCGGGCCTGCCTCACCGCGAAGAACAAGGCGCTCATGCGCCGCGCGCTCGCCGCCGCCGGGGTCGAGACGGTCCGCTCGGTACGGCTGCGCCCGCACGCGCCGCCGCCGGACGGCCTGCCGTACCCGGTGGTGGTGAAGCCCCGCGAGGGGGTGGCGAGCGAGGACGTGGTGCTCTGCCACGACAAGGCCGAGCTGATCCGGGTGGCCACGGACATCTGGACCCGGCGGCCGGGCGCCGTGCTCGTGGCCGAGGAGTACCTCGACGGCCCGCTGCGCACGCTGGAGACCCTCGGCGACGGCCGTACCCGGTACGTGCTCGGCGGCTTCGCCACGCGGCTCGGCGCGCCGCCGTACTTCGTCGAGGAGCGGCTCGACTGGGACCCGCGGGAGCCGGGCGACCCGGAGGTCGGGCACGTGCTGCGCGCCCTCGACGCCATCGGGGTGGGCCTGGGGGCCTGCCACACCGAGTACGTCGTGACCGGCGAGGGGCCACGACTGATCGAGGTGAACTACCGGGTCATCGGCGACAACTGCGACTTCCTGCTCGCCGACGTGCTCGGCGTGCCGCTGCACGAGTGGATCCTGCGGGTGCACGCGGGCGAGCCCGCGCCGGAGCCGCCCGCCCGGCCGGCCCGGCACGGCGTCGCGCTCAGCGTGGTCGCCGACCGGGAGGGCACGGTACGGCAGGCGCCGCCGGAGGGCGAGTGGCCGGGCGAGGTGCGGCTGTGGCACCGGCCGCTGCGCGCGGTGGGCGACGAGATCCGGCTCACCCACACCAACCGGGACTACCTCGCGGTGATCCGGGCCGTGGGGCCGGACCGGGCCGCGGTGGACGACCGGATCGAGCGCTTCCGCCGGGAGCATCCGTGGGTGGTGCGATGACCGCGGCCGACGAACGCTCCCCGCTGCCGGGCCGGGAGGCGTACCTCGCCCGCCGGGTGCTCGACGCCCTGCTGCGCGAGGACTACGGCGGCCTCGCCGGGCGCGTGTCCCGGGACCGCACCGGGGTCGCGCTCACCCTGCCCTCGGGGCGGCGGGTACGGCTCGTGCCGGGCGGCCTGTTCCAGGACTTCGCCGTCGACCCGGACGACGCGCCCGGGCTGGAGGAGGTGCTGGCGGCGCTGGATGCGGTCGCCGACCCGGCGGACGCGGCCGGGGTGGCGGCGTTCGCCGAGGAGTGCCGCCAGGCGCTGCGCGCGCTCGAGGCGCACGACCGGGACCGGGATCGGGTGCTCGCCCGCCTCGCGGGCCGCGGGCGGCTCACCCCCGCCGGGTACGACAGCCTCGCCGCGTTCCTCGACCACCCGGTCTACCCGACCGCGCGCTGCCGGTTCGGGCTCTCCGAGGCCGAGCTGCGCGGGTACGCGCCGGAGTTCGCCCCGGAGTTCCGGCTGCGCTGGGCGGCGGCGCCGGCCGAGCGGGTGGTGCGCGGCCCGGGCCGGGCCGAGACCGAGCCGTGGTGGCCGTCGTTCCGCGACGCGGGCCTGCCCGAGGAGCTCGCCGCCACGCACACGCTCTTCCCGGTCCACCCGCTCACCGCCGGCACGGTGCGCGAGATCCCCGGCGTGGTCGTCGGCGCCACGCCGTACCTGCCGGTGCGGCCCACGCTGTCGATGCGCACCGTCGAGGTGGTCGCGGCCGCGGGCCCGCCGGTCCATTTGAAGCTGCCGCTCGTCACCAGCACGCTCGGGCTGCGCAACCGCCGGTCGATCAAGCCGGGCACGCTGCACGACGGAGCCGCCGCCGAGCGCATGCTCCGCGCCATCGCGGCCCGCGAGCGGCTGCCGGTGGAGCTCGCCGACGAGCAGGCGTTCGCGCACGCCGGCCACGAGTACCTCGGCTGGCTGCTGCGCCGCCACCCGCCCGGGGAGATCGTCACGGTGGCCGCGCTGCCCGCCCCCGCGCCCGGCCCGGGGCGGGTGATCGACGAGCTGGCCCGCCGGTATTACGGCGGCGACACGATGGCGCTGCTGCGCGAGTACCTGTCGGTGCTGCTCACCTGGAACGTGCGGCTGTTCGTCCGGTACGGCGTGGCCCTCGAGGCGCACCAGCAGAACCTCGCCCTCGTGCTCGGCCACGGCCCGCTGCGCCTGCTGATCAAGGACAACGACGGCCTGCTCGCCTCCCCGGACGCGCTCGCCGCGGCGGGCGTGCCGGTGCCGGGGTTCCGGGACGAGCGCATGCTCACCGACGACCCGCACGCGCTCGCCGACGTGTTCGTCACCATCACCCTGCACCTCGCCGCGGCGGCGATCGCGTTCGACGTCGCCGGGGCGCGCGGGGTGCGGCTGGTGCGCGAGCTGCTCGCCGACGCGCTCGACGAGTACGGCGGGCACCCGATGGCCCGGCTGCTGCGGGCCCGCACGCTCGACGCGGCCCGCCTCGTCGGCAAGTCGATGGTGACCGCGGGCACGCTCGTCGACAAGGCCCGCACCGGGGCGCGGGACGTGAACAAGTACTACGGCACGAGCGGCCCCAACTACCTGCGCCACCCACCGGCCGAGCCCGCCCGCCACCGCTGAGCCGGGCCGTACCGCGGATCCCCCCGCACCGCGACCCCGCCACAGCCCCCTGCCCGCGACCCGGCAGGTGTCGCCGGATGGCCCTACCCCGAGATCGCGAACCGTTCTTTACTTGGAGGGGTGCCTTCACCTATGGACAGCCTCGTGCTCGATTCGCCCGTCTGCGCCGCCGAGAGAGCGTCGCTCGCCGCCCTGCTCCGCTGCTGCGTCCGGGAGGTGGCCGGGCCGCGTGGCCGGGTCTGGCCCGCCCGGCCGTACCTGCTGTGCGAGATCGGCGGCACGCTGATCCGCGCCCGCACCCACGGCGGGACCGCGGTGCGGGTCGCGGGCACGCCCGAGTGGCTGTGCGACGGCGCCTGGCGGCCGCTCGGCGCGGACCTGCTCACCCGGCTCGTCGTGGCCGAGCTCGGCGGGGGCAACGCCGAGTTCGCCGCCCAGGTCGCCGCGAGCCGGGAGACCACCGCCGTGCTGCTCAAGGAACGCGAGGGCGCCGATCCGCCGGACGACCCGTGGCTCGCCTCGGAGCAGGCGCTGCTGTTCGGCCACCCGTTCCACCCGTCGCCGAAGGCGCGCGGCGGCACGGACGCCGAGTGGCTGCGCTACGCGCCGGAGGTGCACGCCCGGTTCCCGCTGCGGCTGCTCGCCGTACGGAACGATCTCGCCGCCGGGGAGGGCGACGCCGCGGTGCTCGACCGGCTCGGCGCGGCGCCCGACGGGTACACGCTGCTGCCCGCGCACCCCTGGCAGCTCTCGCTGCTCGCCGACGAGCTGGCCGCGCCGCTGCGCGACGGCCGCCTGCTCGACCTGGGCGACGCGCCCGGCACGGTGACCCCCACCTCCTCGGTGCGGACCGTGTCCGACCCGGTCACCGGCCACTGCCTCAAGTTCTCCCTGAACGTGCGCATCACCAACTGCGTGCGCAAGAACGCCTGGTACGAGCTGACCGGCGCGGTCGAGCTCACCCGGCGGCTGCGGCCGGTCTTCGCCGGGCTCGCCGAGGCGTTCCCGGGCACCCGCTGGCTGCCCGAGCCCGGGTACCGGTCGGCGTCGATCTCGCCGCGGCTGCTCGAGGGCCTCGGCGTGATCGTGCGGACCGACCCGCGCACGGCCTGCGGCCCCGGGGTCACGCCGCTGCTCGCGGGCGCGCTCGCGCTCGGCGAGGAGGAGCGGCGGCTCGCCGGTACGGCGGTGCCGGAGGTCGTGGCCGAGGCGCGGCGGCGCGACCCGGAGGGCTGGTGGGCCGCGTACGTCGACCGGGTGGCCCCGCCGGTGCTCGAGGCGTACTTCCGGTACGGCGTGGTGCTCGAGCCGCACGTGCAGAACGTGCTCGTCGGCGTGGACGCCGCCGGCATGCCCGCCGAGGTGATCTTCCGCGACATGGAGGGCACCAAGCTCGTCGCGGGCCGCCACGACCTGTCCGGGCTGCCCGAGCGGGTCGCCGAGGCGCTCACCTACGACACCGTGCGCGGCTGGAACCGGGTCGTGTACTGCCTCGTGGTGAACCACCTCGCGGAGATCGCCGCCACCGTGGCCGGGCCGGACGCCGACCCCGCGCCGCTGTGGGCGATCGCGCGGGAGCGCCTCGCGCGGTACGCCGAGCGCGCCGGGTGGCCGCTGCCGCTGACCAACCTGCTCGCCGGGGCGCCGCTCCCGGCGAAGGCGAACCTCTCGGTGCGCTGGGCCGCCCAGGCCGACCGCGCCGCGGGCTACGTGCCGATCGCCAACCCGCTCGCCGGCGCGGCCTGATCCCCCTGGCCGCCCCTGCCCGCCGTACCCGACCGTCGAGGAGGCACCCGCGCATGACCACATCCGTGCCGACGGCCCACCCGGACGCGCTCGCCGAGCTCGCCGGGCGGCTCGCCGCCACCGGCGCCCTGCCCGCGTACGTCTACGACCTGCCCGCGCTCGACCGGCACGCGGCGGCGGTACGCGCCGCGCTGCCCGGCGTCGAGCTGTTCTACGCGGTGAAGGCGAACCCCGACCCGGAGCTGCTGCGCACGCTCGCGCCGCACGTGGACGGCTTCGAGGTGTCGAGCGGCGGCGAGGTGGTGCACGTGCGCTCGCTCTTTCCGCACGCCCGGCTGGCGTTCGGCGGGCCGGGCAAGACCGACGCCGAGCTCGCCCTCGGTGCCTGGCGGCTGCACGTGGAGAGCCCGCACGAGCTGCGCCGCCTCGCCCGGATCGCGGGGCCGGAGGGCGCGGACATCCTGCTGCGGGCCAACCTCAAGGCGCCGATCGAGGGCGCGGCGCTCGCCATGGGCGGCGGGGCGACCCCGTTCGGCATGGACGAGGACGGGGTGGCCGAGTGCCTGCGGCTGCTCGACGGCGCGCCGCACCTGCGGCTGCGCGGGCTGCACGCCCACCTGGCGAGCGGGCTCGACGCGGCGCGCATGCTCGAACTCGCCGACCGGGTACTCGGGTACGCCCGCGACCTCGGCCTCACCGAGATCAACCTCGGCGGCGGCATGGCCGTCGACTACCGGAACCCGGCCGCGCGGTTCGACTGGGCCGCCTACGGCCGCGGCCTCGCCGCCCTCCGGCGGCCCGGCGAGGTGCTGCGCATCGAGCCGGGCCGCGCGCTCACCGTGTACTGCGGCCACTACCTGGCCCAGGTGATCGACGTCAAGCGGGTGCACGGCGAGACCTTCGCGATCGTCACCGGCGGCACCCACCACCTGCGCACCCCGGTCACCAAGGGCCACGACCAGCCGTTCACCGTGATCCCCGGCCCGGGCTCCGACGGCCCCCGGGTACGCGACGAGCACGTCACCGTGGTCGGCCGGCTCTGCACGCCGAAGGACGTCTTCGCCCGCCGGGTGCCGGCCGCCGAGCTCGCCGTGGGCGACGTGGTCGCGTTCGCCATGGCGGGCGCGTACGCGTGGAACATCTCACACCACGACTTCCTCATGCACCCCAAACCGGGCTTCCACTACCTGCGATGAGGACGGCTAGGCGAGCGGCACGGTCTCGATGAGCGCGGCGAGGCCGGCGGCGTCGAGCAGGTCGACCGGGCGCACGGTGCGGTTGTACCGGACGTAGTGGAACGCGGCGCTCACCCGGTGCAGCGGGACCTTGGCGAGGTCGGCCCAGGCGAGGCGGTAGGCGGCGAGCTGCACGCTCGCGGCGCGGGCGGCCTCGCCGCGGGGCGGCTCGCCGGTCTTCCAGTCGACCACGACATACCCGTCGCCCTCGCGGAACACCGCGTCCATGCGGCCGCGCACGAGCTGGCCGCCGATCACGGTCTCGAACGGCACCTCCTGGGCGATCGGGCGGCGGTCGGCCCACTCGCTCTGCTCGAACCGGGCCTGCAGCTCGCTCAGCTCGGCCTCGACGTCGGTGAGCTCGTCGGCATCGTCCGCGGCGGGCAGCTCCAGGTCGTCGATGAGCCGCTGCTGCCCCCAGCGGGTCTCCAGCCAGCGGTGGAACGCGGTGCCGCGGCGGGCGAGCGGGGCCGGGCGGCGGGGCACCGGCCGCCGGATCCGGCGGGCGAGCTCGCGCGGGTCGGCGGCGAGCGTGACGAGCGAGGACACCGACAGGTGCGCGGGCAGCTCGACCAGGCCGCCGCCGCGCCGGGCGAGCTGCTCGCGCTCGCGCAGCAGCAGCTCGACGTCCCGGGCCCAGGCGAGCATGCGCTCGGCCTCCTCGCCCACCGGGGCGACCGCGACCGTGTCGTCGGCGAGCGCCTCCTCGACCATCCGGGCGCCCTCGAGCACCGCCTCGTACCGGGGACCGGCCGGCGGGGCGGGCCACGGTGCCTCGACCGGCTCGGCGAGCATCGGGTTGCGCTCGTCCTCGGCGGCCTCCCCGGTGGGCTCGGCCCAGCACGCCACCTCGGCCCCGGCCTCGACGATCTCGCGGAGGAACTCGGAGGGTTCGAGCGGCCGGGACGAGCTGCCCCAGCGGTATCCGGAGGCGATGAGCAGATAGTGGGCGCGGGTCACCGCGACGTAGGCGAGCCGCCGTTCCTCCAGCAGCTCCCGCTCGCGGCACTGCTCCTCGAACGCCGCGAGGTCGTCCCTGTCGAGGCTCACCAGGCCGGGTAGGTCGGCCGCGTCCCCACGCAGCGGGTACGGCAGGCGGCGCGGGTTCTCCGTCCACCGGGGGTTCGTCACCGGAGTGGCCGGGAAGACGCTGCCCTTGGCGAGCGTGCCCTTGCTCGTGGTCGCCCGGGAGAGCCCCGGCACGATCACGACCGGCCACTCCAGGCCCTTGGCCGCGTGCACGGTCATGAGCTTCACGCTGTCGCCCTCACCGACGCGGCCGCCCGTCTCGAGGCCGAACTCCTCGATCTCGGCGGCCTTGAGGTAGGCGAGGAACCCGCCGAGCGACGCGTCCTCGGAGTCCGAGGCGAAGCGGGCGGCGGCGTCGAGGAACGCGTCGAGGTCGGCGCGGGCGGTGAGGGTGCCGCCGCCGCGCACGGCCACCTCGATGTCGAGGCAGAGGCGGCGCTCGATCTCGGTGATGAGGTCGGGTAGCGGCTGCCCGGCGTGCGCGCGCAGCGCCCGCAGCTCCACTGCGAGCTTGGGCAGGCGGTCCCTGGCGATCGGGGAGAATCTGGCCAGCCAATCCGGGCGGTCGGGCAACTCGTCGAGGGCGTCGACGAGGCTGCCGCGCTCGGCGTTGAGCTCGGCGATCGCCTCCTGGAGGGGGTCTGGGCGCTCGGCCTCCACGGACCCGTTCGCGGACGCCCCGGTGGCCGTGCCCGCCGCGGATCCAGCGGCGGACGGGTCGCCACCCTCCTCCGTTTCGCCGTCCGGGCGGCCGCGCAGCTCCCGGTCGAGCTCGCGTGCGCACTCGCCGAGGATCCTCAGGTCCCGGGGGCCGATGCGCCAGCGGGGGCCGGTGAGCAGCCGCACCAGCGCGTCGCCCGCGCTCGGGTCGTAGAGCACCCGCAGCGTCGCCACGATATCGGCGACCTCGGGCACGGTGAGCAGGCCGCCGAGTCCGACCACCTCGACCGGGATGCCGCGGGCCTGAAGCGCGCGGCGCAGCATCGGGAACTGGGCGCGCTTGCGGGCGAGTACGGCGATGTCGCGGTACCGCAGCGGCTCGGTGCGCTCCTCCTCGGGCCTGGGCAGGCCGTCGGGGTCGGTCGTTCCGTGCAACGCGGCCACGCGCTCGGCGATCCACTCGGCCTCCTCCTCGGCCGTGGCGTGGAACGCGGCGATCACCTTGCCGCGTCCGGCGCGCGACGATCCCGGCCGCAGCACCGGGACCTCGCTTGTCTCCCGGCGCAGCGGCTCCTGCACGCGGGCGGCGGCCCGCAGCACGTACTCGCCGTTGCGGAAGCTCATGGAGAGCTTGCGGACGGACGCGGGACTGCCGTCGGCCTTGGGGAAGTCCGTGGGGAAACGGCGCAGGTTCCCGGCGGACGCGCCGCGCCAGCCGTAGATCGACTGGCAGGGGTCGCCGACCGCGGTGACCGGGTGGCCGCCGCCGAACAGCGCGCGCAGCAGCACGAGCTGGGCGTGGCTGGTGTCCTGGTACTCGTCGAGCAGCACCACCTTGAAGCGGCTCCGCTCGATCTCCCCCACCTCCGGGTGCCGTACGGCGATGCGGGCGGCGAGCGCCATCTGGTCGCCGTGGTCGATCACCTCGCGCTCGCGCTTGACCCGGATGTACTCGGCCACGAGCGGGAGGAGCCGTTCGCGCACCCGCTGGGTGCGCAGCACCTCGCGCTGCGCCTTGGTGGGGCGGCGCACCGCGGCGAGCATGCGGTCCAGCCACTCGCCGATCTCGCGCACCCGGTCCGCCTCGCACAGGTGCTCGGCGAGCTCGCCCGCGAGGTCGAGCACGGCCGCGGTCACCGAGGCGGGCCCGAGGTCGACCTCGTCCATCGGCCCGTCGTACCGGCCGACCACCCCGGCGGCGAGCTGCCAGGCGACCGCAGGGCTCACCAGCCGCATGGTGGGTTCCAGCGCCTCGCGCAGCGCGTGGTCGGTGACGAGCCGGGCGGCGTAGGCGTGGTAAGTGGAGACGGTCGGCTCGCCGTCGGTGGCCGCTTGCTTGGGGATGAGGTCTGCCTCCTGGAGCGCGGCGAGCCGGGCGCGGACGCGGGCGGCGAGCTCGGCCGCGGCCTTGCGGGTGAAGGTGAGGCCAAGCACCTGGTCGGGCCGTACCTTCCCGTTCGCGACGAGCCAGACCACGCGGCCCGCCATCGTCTCGCTCTTGCCTGAGCCCGCGCCCGCCATCACCACCATGGGCTCGAGCGGGGCCTCGAGCACCGCCACCTGCTCGTCGGTGGGCGAGGGGAGTTCGAGATGCTTCGCGATCTCCTGCGCCCGCTTCAGCACACGTGCCCCCCGCGGTCGTTCACCGGGCAGCTCGTCTTGACCGCGCAGGTGCGGCAGCCATCGTTCACCCGCGCGGTGAACGTGGGTTGCGTCATGCCCGTGGCGACGTCCCGCACGAGGTCGCGCGCCCAGTCCGGATCCGGGTCATCGGCGAGCGGGCGCTGGCGCTGCTCCTTCACACCGCCAGTGCCCGCGGCCTTGCCCACCTGCACGAGCGCGGCCCCGCCCGGCTCGGCCGGGAGCCCCAGCCGGGTGAACGCGCCGAGCAGCGCGGCGAGCTGGTAGACGCCGAGCTGGGGGTGGCGTTCGAGCTCGGCCTCGGACGGCTTCGACGCGCCGGTCTTGATGTCGATGATCAGCGGGCGGCCCGTCTCGTCCCGCTGGATGCGGTCGACCCGGCCCTGGATGCGTACGTCGTCGCCGAGCATCACGGCGAACGCCTGCTCGGCGGCGACCATGCCGGAACGGTTCTCCTCGTGCCACCGGGCGAACCGGGCGACCATCTGCTCGGCGAGCTCGCGCTGTTTGCGGTTGAACCACACTCCGCCGAAGTCGAGCCGGTCCCACACCTCGTCGAGCCGCTTGGCGAGGGTCTCGGCCGGGTCGTCAGCGGCGGCGAGCGCGGCGAGCGCGTGGATCACCGAGCCGAGACCTCGGGCGGTGTCGGTGCCCGAGGCACCCACCGCGTGCTCGAGCAGCCAGCGCAGGCCGCACTTGGTGAAGCTCTCCACCGACGAGGGCGAGATCACCACCACCCCGCCGGGCCACTCCAGCGGCCGGTCGTCGGAGATCGGGGTGAGCGCGTACCACTCGGACGGATCCGCGCCGGGCACGCCCGCCTTCGCCAGCCGGGCGAGGTGCCGCGCCGCGGCCCGCCGTACCGGCTCGGGGCGGGTCGGATCGCACACGGCGGCGCGCAGGTCGGCGACGAGCGCGGACATGGTGAGCCAGCGGGAGTGCTCGTCCACCTTGGCGGGCTCGGTCTTGTCCGGCAGCAGCTCGGTGAGGAACCGGGACGGGCGCTGCTCGCAGTCCTCCCCGCCCACGGCGGTGACCACGAGCCTGCGGCGGGCGCGGGTGACCGCCACGTAGAACAGCCGCCGCTCCTCGGTGAGCATCTTGGAGATGAGCGAGACCTCGACCGGCCGGCGGTCCGCGCCGCGGTCCGGCGGCGGGGCGTCGGCGGGTCGGCGCGGGGCCACCCCGATCGACGATCCGGCGGCGAGTTCGACGAGTTCCTCGACGCCGAGCAGCGAGCCGCGCAGCCGCAGGTCGGGCCAGGTGCCCTCCTGGACGCCCGCGACCACGACGACGTCCCACTCCAGGCCC
>Ga0207864_1000286_pt1 | contig 76467 bp, 84 predicted proteins | sample HigsolmetaAR202D_FD_184834 | JGI IMG/M metagenome (GOLD analysis project Ga0207864, IMG submission 184834) | Ionic liquid and high solid enriched microbial communities from the Joint BioEnergy Institute, USA - AR20-2-D (SPAdes) (version 2) ...
GATGCCATCCGCGAGCTGAAACGGGCTGGCATCCCGGTGGGCGTGGCGCTGCTGCCGATCATCCCCTATGTGAACGACACCGATCTGCTGCTCAACTCGACGTTGCGCGCTATCTCGGAGGCAGGGGCCGATTTTGTGATTTGGGACTACCTGCACATCCCTAGCGAGCGTCACAGAGCGCGAATCGGCAATATGCTGCAGCGTATTGGCAGTTACCCACCGAATTATTATCGCGATCTGTACCGCATCCCCGATGCGAACGCCTCAAAATTGAACAGTATGTCGCCGTTGCCGCACATCACCTATCGCTCCGAGCGCGACCACGAATTGGTCGAGCGCTGCGATGCCCTGAACCTGCCTGTGCGTGCGCCGCATCGGCTGTATGCGGGCAAACTCAATCCCGCCAACGAGGCCGCTCTGCTGCTCAAGCACGCCGCCGCGCGTGATGCCATGCAGGGCCGCACGAACATCGCTAGCATCGGCCAAACCCTGGCGAATCGCGTCTATGCAGGCGTCGCCACCGATGCCGAGTTGCGCCAGAGCCCGCTTTACCCGACGTTGCGCGAGGTGCTAGGTCGCGAGCAGAACAGCGCTGGCGGTAGCTAAACGGACGCCTCTATCATATCCGGCTCAACCGCACCATCGTTTTGGAACACCCGCACTGGCGGCGATACAGCGTTACTGCGCCTGTTCGCCGCCGATGCACCCATTGTTTGAGGCCAATATGCGAATGTTTCTGAGGATCGGGCGCTGGGTCTTGTTGAGCGTCTTGGTTCTGGTGATAGTGCTCGGCGGTGGCGGCTACTTCTGGCTACGCGGCTCGCTGCCCCAAACTGCGGGCACGCTGTACGTGACAGGCATCGACGATTCAGTCGAGATCCTGCGCGACCGCGATGGTATTCCGCATATCTACGCCCGAACGGAATCAGATGCGCTGTTCGGCCTCGGTTACGTACACGCCCAAGACCGCCTCTGGCAGATGGAGTTTCAGCGTCGGGTGGGGCATGGCCGCCTCTCCGAAGTGCTCGGCGACGCGACGCTGGAAGTGGACATGTTCCTGCGTACCATCGGGACCGGGCGGGCCGCAGCGAGCGCTTGGGCCAACGCCACTCCCACCGAGCAGAAGGTGCTCACCTACTACATCGCGGGCATCAACGCCTTCATCGCCAACCACCATGGCCGCCAACTGCCGATCGAGTTCACGCTGTTAGGCTTCGAGCCGGAGCCGTGGACGCCCGAGGATGTGCTGGTGTGGGGCAAAATGATGGCCTGGGATCTCGGCGGCAACTGGGAGGACGAGCTGATCTACGCCCAACTGATCGAGCGTCTCGGTCCCGAACGGGCGGCGCAACTGATGCCCGCCTACGCGCCCAACGACCCGATCATCCTGCCCGACGACGCGATGCGCGACCTGACTGCCACCAGCACGCCGAGCACGCACAGCCAGTCGCCCGTCGGCATGGGGCAGTACCAGGGCTTGCTGGCGATCAATCGCGTGCTCAAGGACGAATTGGGCTTGGGTGGACGCCTGATCGGCAGCAACAACTGGGTGATCGGCGGGGCACGCACCACTACCGGCAAGCCGATCCTGGCCAACGACCCGCACTTGGGCGCGCAGATCCCCTCGATCTGGTATCTGGCGCATCTCAGCGGCGGCAGGCTGGATGCGATCGGCGCGACCTTGCCGGGCGTGCCGGGCATCATCATCGGCCACAACCAATCGATCGCCTGGGGTGTGACGAACACAACACCCGATGTGCAAGATCTCTACATCGAACGCATTAACGACAAGAATGAGGTTGAGTATCAGGGCGTGTGGGAGCCGATGCGCATCATCACCGAGACGATCAAGGTCAAGGATCAGCCCGATCAGGTCATCCAGGTGCGCATCACCCGCCACGGCCCGCTGATCTCCGATGTGCTGGAGGAAGCCACTGAGCCGCTGGCCTTCCGCTGGACCGCGCTGGACGAGGAGGATCACATCCTCGAAGCGTTCAACGGGATCGCACGCGCCCGCAACTGGGAGCAGTTCACCAATGCGCTGGCCCGCTACACCTCGCCCATCCAGAACTTCGTGTACGCCGACACCGACAACAACATCGGCTACTATGCGCCTGGCTCGCTCCCCATCCGCGCCAAGGGCGATGGCACTCGGCCCGTACCGGGCTGGACGGGCGAGTACGATTGGCTGGGCTACGTGCCGTTCGAGCAAATGCCGCACAGCCGCAACCCCGAGCGGGGCTGGATCGTCTCGGCCAATAACCGCGTCGCGCCAGACAGTTACCCCTATTTGATCAGTACGAACTTCGCCGCACCCTACCGCGCTCTGCGCATCGTCGAGATGATCGAGGCGAAGGACAAACTCTCGCTCGACGACGTGGCCGCGATGCAGTACGATGTGCTCTCGCTGCAGGCCCGCGAGTTGTTGCCGCACCTGCTGCAGGTCGCGCCGACCGACGAGCGGAGCCGCGCCGCGCTCGAATTACTGCGCACCTGGGACGGCAGCATGCACGCCGATAGTGCTGCCGCCGCCGTGTATCACGCCTGGTACTACTTCGTGCCCGAGCAGATCTTCGCCGATGAGCTTGGCGAGGAGTTGTGGGACAATTTTGCCGATAACAAGGACAACTTGGCGATGGTGATCGCGCGGCTGATCGCAGGCGAGCATACCGAATGGTGCGACAACATCAACACGCCGCCCGTCGAGACGTGCGCCGATGCCTTCGCGGCTGCGCTCCCGCGTGGGCTTGCGCACATGGCCGAGCTTCAGGGCAACGATTCGCCGAGCGCTTGGCGTTGGGATCGCGTGCATCACGCCAAGTTCCCGCACAACCCCTTCGACGAAGTCGATGCGCTTCAACCGATCTTCAGCCGCAGCATCCCGAACGGAGGCGATGGCTTCACCGTCAATGTGGCTTCTCCGCGCCGCAGCGACCCTTTCAATCACTATAATGTCGTCTCGTATCGCCACATCATCGATCTGCGCGATCTCACCGCATCGCGCTACATTCACACCACCGGACAATCCGGCCAACTGCTCGATTCGCACTATAGCGATTTCATAAAATTATGGCAGCGGGGCGAATATTTGCCGATGCGCTACGATCAGGAGGCTATCAACGGTGCTGCTGCTGGACGCCTCGTTTTGGAGCCGTTGCGCTCTCCTTGATGCCGTAGAATATCTTAAAATATTCTTTAGAGCACTAGAATGCTTGAAATCGCTCCCCCATACACTTGATCGCTATGATATAATTTGCCCTAACAGGCCATCGGAAACCGCTTGGACTGTGGATGTGCCTGTGAAAGGAGTGCGATATGGGCGATAAAAGTCCTAAGAACACCCAGAAACAAATGAAGCAGAAGGCCGCTAAGAAGACAAAGGATAAGTAGTTTCTGGATCGGCTCCGTTCACTGGGGCGGTGATGGCAGGTGGCCATGCCGCCTCATTGTGTGCTAAACGAGCAATGGATGGCCCGTTAGCTACAGTCCGGATATACAGATGGTAAGATATGATGAAGTTTCCACGAAGTCAGATGTCTCGGCTCGGCCTTACTTTGCTCATAGTTCCTCTGCTGGCGATGTGCGCACCGCCGCAACCTGATACTCCGCGCCCAACTGCGGCCACGATATTAGAGATAACTCCAGCACCAACGATCAATCTCGATGCGACCGCGACCCACTACGCTCTGCAACTCGTGCCGACGCCCACACCTGCAGGCCTGTATGTCGTGCAGAACGGCGATACGCTCAGTAGCCTCGCGGCGGAGTTCGGCACCACGGTCGAGGAGTTGATGGCAGCCAACGGCTTGATCGATGCTGATGCGATACAAGTTGGCCAAACGTTGCTGATCCCATCGCTGATCAACAGTAATCTGCTGCCCGATAAGCCGCTCACGCCGACGACGACGGGCACCGAGACGCCAACGGAGACGCCAACTCCAACGTTGGTTTCGCCGTAGTTTGCAGTATGTTGACTCGATTCCAAGCGGTCCGCTTGCTGTACGACATTCCTTCGGCGTTCGATTGATATCGGCTTCACGCGAACAAGTGGTATCGAGGTGCTGCGCGTAGTAGCACCTCGATACCACTTATTCATACCTTTCCGCTTCATCTGTGATTTCAGTATTTGGAAAGGGAGTTCTATTTCCCTCTTGACAAGCACTGTTGCATCGGGTATAGTTACCCCTGTGAACATCCTGTAAGGCCGTTCAGGCGTAAAGGAGGTGATGCCCATGAGTAGTAAGTGTAAGGGCATTGCCGGGAGCATGACTATCTAGTCTGCTTAGGTAATGCCCGTTTCCTTGGTGACAGCCCTTGCTCTTTAGCAAGGGCTGTTTTTGTGCTTTGATGGTTAATCGGGCGCGGGCTGCTGAGGAGCGGTTAACTTGCCCTGTGGTGCGCGGCGACATCGGCTTGTACAGCATAGTTTGATGCGATCCGCTATAATAATGAGTGCGTATACCAATTCACGCCAACCAAAGGAGCTTGCCATGCCCGAAGCTGTGATTGTATCTGCCGCTCGAACTGCTGTTGGCAAAGCGCCACGCGGCTCGCTGAACGGCACGCGCCCCGACGATATGGCTGCCGCCGTGATCAAAGCGGTGGTTGAGCGGGCGCCTGGCTTGGACCCAAAATCGATCGATGATGTCATTATTGGGTGCGCCATGCCCGAGGCCGAGCAGGGCTTGAATATGGCGCGCGCTGCTTTGCTGCGTGCTGGCTTGCCTGTTGAGGTTCCTGGTCAAACAGTGAACCGTTTTTGTTCTTCTGGCTTGCAGACGATTGCGATCGCGGCTCAGCAGATTATCAGCGGTATGGGTGAGGTGATCGTGGCGGGTGGCGCCGAGAGTATGAGTATGGTGCCGATGAGCGGGCATCATTTCGCGCCGAACCCTGAGATCGCCGAGGTGAACCCCGATCTGTATTTGGGTATGGGTTTGACTGCCGAGAATGTGGCGAATAAATACGGCGTGAGCCGCGAGGATCAGGATGCGTTCGCGCTGCGCTCGCACCAACGGGCGATTGCCGCGCTTGATGCCGGTGTGTTCCGCGATCAGATCGTGCCGCTTGAGGTGGAGAAGGTGTGGTTCGAGGGTGGCAAGCGCCACCGCACCACCTTCACATTCGACACCGACGAAGGGCCACGGCGCGATACCTCGGCGGCGGCGCTGGCGAAGTTGCGCCCGGTGTTCGCGGCGAAAGGCAGCGTGACGGCGGGCAACTCGTCGCAGACCAGCGATGGCGCGGCGGCAGTGCTGGTGATGAGCCGCGAGAAGGCCGATGAGCTTGGCCTGCGGCCATTGGCGCGCTTCGTGTCGTTCGCGGTGGGCGGCGTGCCACCTGAGATTATGGGCATCGGGCCGGTGGCGGCTGTGCCCAAGGCGTTGCGCTTGGCGGGCCTCTCGATCGAGGATATCGACCTGATCGAGTTGAATGAGGCGTTCGCGGCGCAGGCGCTGGCGGTGATCCGCGCGCTGGAGTTGGACGAGGAGAAGGTGAACGTCAACGGCGGCGCGATCGCGCTGGGCCACCCGCTGGGCTGCACGGGCGCGAAGCTGACGGTGCAGTTGCTCAGCGAACTGGAGCGGCGCAACAAACGCTTCGGCATGGTGACGATGTGTATCGGCGGTGGGATGGGTGCCGCTGGTATCTTCGAGCGTCTGGACGCATAAACCCTCGATATACGGCCTCTTGTGGCGCTGGCGATCGTTTTGATCGCTGGCGCTTTTTTGTAATTCCCATCTTCCTCCTTTCTTCGGAGGTTCCTCATTCTTTTGGTGTATTTTCCTGGTTTCACTCCAAGTATTACAAAAATTGCTACAAAATCTTGCACCATTTTGCGATTTTGACTCGTCTTGCCTAACGAGATTGTAATAATAAGATGATAAGTCAATTATTCGTTGTGATGATAAATATTTCTTCTTTCGTAGATTTTAGTATGAATAATGGAGTGGATATGATAAAATAAAGTATTTTGATATTTTATCGATTGATTAACTCAACAATCATCGATGTTGAAATGCTGATCGGGTATTTATACGTTAATACATCGATATAGACATTCCTCCTGTTGTGATTCCTTCTCCACAGTACACCGATTGGCATTTGCGAGAATAACTCCCTGTTACATTCTGGATCATTCATATTCATCTGCTTTGGTAGATGATGTTATCCGTTTTGATCTGGTTTTGCCAGATCCTAGTTGATCTTGCTCAAAAATAGAGGTAGCACATATGTTTGTGACACACGCACGACCATTAATTCCTGGATATGCACGTACACTTTCCGCTGTTTTTTTGCTGGTATTGACGCTGGCGATGACGATGGTGTATTTGCCGCAATTTGCCGCGAATCCGAGCATTGCCCCGCGCATCACAGTGCCGTTGCAATTTGTGCCGAATATTGGCCAACAGGCTGATGAGGTTCGCTTCCAAAGTGGCGCGATGGGCGGGACGCTGTTGTTCTCTCCCGATGCGGTGACGCTCGCACTGCCGGATGTTCAGCAGCCAATCAGTGTGCGATTCGAGGGTGTGAATGCGAACCCTGCGCTGGTGGGGGCCGAGCAGCAATCGGGCCGTGTTCACTATTTGGTTGGGGAGCCGAGCGAATGGCAGTCGGATCTGCCGATGTTCGCTCATTTGGAGTATCGGCAGTTGTACGACGGCATCGATCTGCAGTATGAGGGGGTTGAGGGTTCGCTGAAGGGCACGTATTTTGTGGCGCCTGGCGCAGATCCGAGCCGTATCCGCTGGTCGTACAGCGGCGTGCAAGGCGTACGGATCGATCAGCGGAGCGGCGATCTGAAGATCGATCTGCCCGCGGGCAGCGGCATTCTGACATTGACCGAGCAGGCTCCGATCGCTTGGCAGGATATTGATGGTCGGCGCGTGCCGGTGGCGGTGCGCTATGATCTGGCGAGCGACGGCCAGGTTGGCTTTGTGGTGGGCCAGTATGATGCGAATCATGCGCTGACGATCGACCCGTATCTGGTGTACAGCACGTTCGTGGGTGGTTCCGATATCGACGAGGGCCGCGATATCGCTGTGGATGCTCAGGGCAATATTTATGTGACGGGCAGTACGCGCTCGAACAATTTGCCCAATGCCAAGGCTCCTCAGGCGAGCTACGCTGGCCCGAACGGCGCAAGCAATTTCGGCGATGCGTATGTGATGAAACTGAATGCGGCGGGTACGGCGCTGATCTACATCACGTATCTGGGCGGTAGTGGGCAGGATGTGGGCGATGCGATCACCGTTGATAGCGATGGCAATGCGTATGTGACGGGTATGACCGAGTCGACCAATTTCCCCACCAAGAATGCGTTTCAGCCCGCGCCTGGCGGTAATCAGTGTTCGAGCCAGCCGTGCAGCGATGCATTCGTCACCAAGCTGAATGCGGCGGGCAATGCGTTTGTGTTCAGCTCCTATCTGGGCGGGAGCCGCAACGAGAACACGAGCTTGCTCGATACAGGCACACGTTCTGCGGCGCTCGGTATTGCGCTCGATGCCAACCGTAATGTGTACGTGACTGGGATGACCGAGTCGACCAATTTTCCCACCAAAAATGCGGCGTACAACAGCCACAATGGTCTGACTGACATCTTTCTCACTAAAGTGCAGGCCGATGGCTCGGCATTGCTGTACAGCACCTACATTGGCGGCGGTGGCGCCGATTATAGCGGCGATGTGGCTGTCTCGGACAACGGTATGGCTTACATTGTTGGGCGCACCTTGGCGAGCAATTATCCCACCAAGAACGCATTCCAATCGAAATCGGCTGGCGATATCGACATTGTGATCAGCCAGTTCGATACGACTAAGAGCGGCTCATCGTCGCTGGTGTACAGCACGTATTTCGGCGGGAGCAGTTCCGATGCGGGCATGGGTATTCGAATCGATGCGCAGGGTAATATGTACATTGCTGGCTTCACGCAATCGCTCAATTTCCCTGTGCAGAATGCGTTCCAGACACAGAATGGGAGCGCTGGTTCGGCGATCCCTCGTGATGCGATTGTGGCTAAGCTGAGTGCCGATGGCAAGACGCTACTCTACAGCACGTATTTGGGCGGCGAAGCGTACGATGTCGGCTATGGGTTGGAGATCGATAAGAATGGGACGATGTTTATTGTGGGCAACACCGATTCGAACCGCTTCCCAACCAAAAATGCCTGGCAGGTGGCCCGCGCCGATGTGACCGATGTGTTTGTGGCGCGCATTGATCCCAGCAAAACAGGCGCGAACTCGTTACTCTATAGCACGTACCTTGGCGGCACCGACCGCGATTACGGCTATGGCGTTGCGGTCGATAGCACGAGCCACGTGTATGTCACTGGTATGACTGGGCCTGCTGACCTGTATAAATTCCCGAATACGACGATGATCGGCTCGAATGGCGCGACGTTGGGCATTTTCATCACGAAACTGAGCCCGAACGATCCGCAGCGCGTCTATTTGCCAATGCTCCAGCGCTAAACGCAGTTGCTCGATACGAAGGACGGACGGGGGCATTCCATTGAGGAATGTCCCCGTTTTTGTATGCCCTTGCTCGACACAATCGATCTGAAGTGAGTACAATGAGTGCACGACTTTCTGCTTTCATTAGAGCAAGGAGATACTATGCGCCGAATCGCCCTTTTATTGCTGGTGTGTGTGCTGGTAAGTTGTCAGGCGAATCCTCCAACAACGCTTGCACCTACCCCTTCCCCCGCGCCGACACCCTCCGAGATGCCTCTGTCCGAGCCGACGAGCGCGCCAATTCCTACCGAGATGCCCACGCCGGAGCCAACCAGCGCGCCAGCGGCTACCGAGATACCTACGCCCGCTGTGAGCGATGGGATGGGTGACCCGTACTATCCGCAATTGGGCAACGGCGGCTACGATGTGTTGCACTACACCATCGATTTGGCGGTGGACATGGAAAGCGGCGAGATCAGCGGCAGCACCACGCTAGCGATGCGGGCCATCGATGATCTCAGCGCTTTTAACCTCGATTTCGAGGCGCTAGACATCGCGAGCATTGAGGTCGATGGGCAGGCTGCGACGTATCAGCGCGATGGCCGCGAATTGACGATCGTGCCTGCAGAGCCGATCCGCCATGTGATGCCGTTTACGGCCACGGTGCATTATTCGGGTGTGCCGCAGTCGGTGATGCCCGAATCGGTGCCGATCGCGATCGGCTGGATCTATACGGGCGATTTGGTGTATGTAGTGAGCGAGCCGTGGGGCGCCGCGACCTGGTATCCTGTCAACGATCATCCTCGCGACAAGGCGACCTATACGTTCCGCATCACGGTCGCCAAGCCGTATGTGGTGGCGGCCAACGGTCTGCTCGCCGAGACGATCGATAACGGCGATACGCGCACGTTCGTGTGGGAGAGCCGCGACCCGATGGCAAGTTATCTCGCCACGGTGAATATCAACACGTTTGTCGAGCAAACTGAGGAGGGGCCGAACGGCCTGCCGATCCGCAATTACTTCCCCGAGCATTTGGCGGCGAAGGCGCAGGAGGTGTTCGCGCCAACTGTCGAGATGTTGGAGTTGTTCGAGGGGTTGTTCGGGCCGTATCCGTTCGAGGCGTACGGTGTGGCTGTGGCTGATCTGCCGCTGGGCTTCGCGCTAGAGACGCAGACCATGTCGGTGTTTGGCAGCGACCTTGCGAGTGCACCGCCGAGCTATGCGGAGGGCACGGTGGCTCACGAGCTTGCGCATCAGTGGTTTGGTAACAGCGTTAGCCCGGCCAATTGGCAGGATATTTGGCTGAACGAGGGTTTCGCGACCTATGCCGAGTGGCTATGGTACGAGCATCGTTACGGTCCTGAGGCGCGCGATCAGCAGGTTGCCCTGATCTATGAGTTCGTTGAGGGGACTCCGCCTCCCGGCACGCCGCCGCCAGACGATCTGTTCAACCAGGGCGTGTACGGGCGCGGTGGACTCACGCTGCATGCGCTGCGGGTACGTTTGGGCGATGAGCTGTTCTTCACACTGCTGCGCACGTACGCCGAGCAGTACCGCAACAGCAACGCCAGCACCGCCGAGTTCATCGCGCTCGCCGAGCAAGTCGGCCAACAGGACTTGGCGGCGTTTTTCGATGCGTGGCTGTACCAGCGGGAACTACCGCCGATCAATGAGCTTGGCCTGAATTAATCGTATTGCGGTGTCGTGAGCGGGGTTGCGGCCCCGCTCTTTTTTTTGTGAGAATTTTTAGACGCATTTCTATCGTTTACAAAGGCGTTAGTGTTGAATACGTATCTTTAGTGCGCGTATTTGCATTCTATTGGGTAGATGGCCGTTGATGGGAGGTGGAAAATGTATCCAATTTTATTTTCTGTTGGTGATGTGCCGATCTACAGCTATGGCGTCTTTATTTTGCTCGGTACGATCGTCTTGTTTGCGATCGTGTATGTGCTGGCTAGGGGCAACGGCCACACCCGCGAACAGATTATGCCGATTATGATTGGATCATTTGTTGGCGCGTTCGTGGTGGCGCGGCTTTCGCAGGCGTTCCTGGAGCCAGATCAAGCCGAGCGCTACCTCGATTTCTACGGCCTGCTGCGGCCTGCGATCCCTGGGAACGTGGTGGGCCTGATGATCGGCGGCTATTTGGGCGGCCTGATGATGCAGCGTTCGCTGCGCCTCCCCTCGATCGGCAACTACTATGCGCTCGCCTTGGCCTGTGGGCACGCGATTTGGCGTGTCGGCTGCACCCTGGCGGGCTGCTGTTATGGCAAACCCACCAACCTGCCCTGGGCGATCTACGAAGATGATGCGTATCGCCACCCAACGATGATCTACGACGGGCTGTTCAACCTGGCTATGATCGCGGTGCTGTGGCGGCTGCGCAACCGCATCACCCGCGCCGACGAGCTTTTGTTCTGTTACTTCGGCGCGTACGCCTTCTTCCGATTTTGGTTGGAGTATATTCGTGTATATCCGGTGGTGGCGCTTGGGCTCACTGGCGCACAATGGCTATGCCTGGCGAGCCTCGTTGTGTTGGGCGGATATGTGTTGTTCCGCAATACAAAGCCGCTTGTACGTGGGAGCGCCGCATGAAGTTGAAAAAAGTATACGCGAATGATAAGGAGCGTAAGGCGGATCAACGTCGTGGCATCATCTTGTGTTTGCTGATGAATGTTTGTGTATGGCTGTTAGATTACTTGTATCGACTTGATCTGATGCGCCTCGTGGGTCCTGAGTGGAGTGTATGGGTGCAGGCTTTCCCTTGGCTCGCTAATGGCGTTGTGTGGCTGCTCGCCTTGATATTCCGCCCACATATCGCCTATGGGTTTGTGTTATGTATTGGGGCGACGTTCGCCTTTGTTTTTGCCATGGGCGCGGTTTTTATTGGTTCCTGTTTTATTGCGGTTGCACTTACCTTTGCAATAGGAGAGTTTGCCGTGTATTTATGGCTCATTGCAATGATAGGCGGTGGCTTATTTGTGCTTATAAAATCACTCAACTTTGTTGTTAAGTGGTGGAATGAATGAGAGGGGCGCTGATGAACAGCGCCCCACATCGCAACCACAAGAGCTGTATCGTGCTACGCTAACGTCCCGCGTCGCGTCCAAGGATCACCACGATATCCGCATCGCTCTCCGCACCCTCGGGTAGCGGCCCGCTCTGCACCGTCGCGCCGAGCATATCGGCCAGGCGCTGGCTGGTGCGCGGTTTATTCCTCAGATTGTAGACGATCGTCTTGTCTGGATTGGTCTGCGGTGCGTTGCCCGCCACCAGGAGCGTAAAGCCAGCGCGCTCCAGATCGACGCTCACACTTCCTGCTAAACCACCGATATCGGTGGCGTTGAGCACTTGCACGGTCGCCTGCTCCGCCGCTTCGCTTGGACGCTGCAAGAAGCTATCGACCACTGCCCGCACATCGTTGCGGTCCCACACCAAGTTCGAGCCGATCTCCATCACATTCGGCGCCGTCTCGGGGCTGAGGCGCGTCTGCTGGATCGCGTTGGTGTCCAGGCCGCTCGCCAGCACCAGCAGCGCAGACATCGTGTCGAGCCGTGCGATCGGCATGGTGGTCGCTACCGAGCCGTCCAAACTGTCGCGCAGTTTCGGGAGCACCGCAAGTTTGCCGATCAGATTACGGTTGCGGATCTCGTCTAAGATCGCTCGAATGACCTGCTGCTGACGGGCCGCACGGCCAAAATCATCGTCGGCGTGGCGCGTGCGAGCGTAGATTAGCGCCCGTTCGCCGTTCATATGCTCGGGGCCGGGCAAAAACTCCACCCGCATCGTGCCGAAATCGGGGGTGGGGTACGCATCATCGACGATATGCTTGGGCACGTCGATGGTGACGCCACCCAGCGCATCGATGATCGCCGCAAAGCCATCGAAGTTGATCGTCGCCACGTAGTCGATCCGCTGGCCATGGTTGGGCAACTCCAAGAACTGCTCGACCGTCTCGGCGGCCATCGCCATGCCACCCTGCTCCGGCGTTGTGCCCGCGCCGTACAACTCCTCGGCCCGCGCGTAGCCCTGTCCATACGCCACATTGATCTTGGTGGTGCCAACGTCGCGCAACTCAACCTGCGTGTCGCGGGGGATGGACAGTGTGCTGACCCAGCGCCCCATCGGGTCGAGATGAATGAGCATCAGCGAATCGCCACGCACGCCTTCCTCCGGGTGATCGGGTCGCGCATCGACACCCACAAGCAGCACGTTGAAGCCGATCAGTGGCGCGGAGAACGGCGGAGCCAAACGCGCATCGCTGACCACAATCTTCTGCGCAACCCCACGCACCTGCCAATAGGCCACCCCAAGCCCAATCAGGAAGAGCACCACAATGCCCAACAGCACGTTGCGCACGATCGGCCAGATGCGGCGCGGTGCGGGGCGCGCTGCCCGTGCGGAGGGGCGAGCAGACGATGACCGTGGTTGTGGGCGCGTTGTCCCTTGCTGATATTGGGGACGAGCCGGTCGCTGCTGAGGGCGCGCAGGTGTTGGGCGCTGTTGTGGCCGTGCCGACCCTGCCCGTTGTTGTGGCTGCTGCACGGGCAATTGCTGTGGGTGCACGGGCGGTCGTTGTGGTGGGCGCTGCGACGCCTGCTCCTCGGGCGATTGCGATGCCCTGCGCTGATTGGCATCTTGACGGGGTAATGCGATTGTCTCGCCAGTGTACGGTTCTGGCGTATCTTCGTAGGAACGTGGAGCTTTCGGGCGCTGCGGATCGCTCATAACACATATCCTTTATCACTCGTTCATGCTGCTGTTCAGTATAGCATGTTGGGCTGAACTGCACCTGATACACATCTCATGCCTTCCCAAAAAAGAGCTGCAATCTGCATTGATCAGGGCATCAGCTGAAAACATAAACGATTTTGAAGTGTATTTCTAGAAAAGAGAAGAGGCTGTGGCACGGCTATTGCTTTAATAAGAAATCGTAATCGATCACTAGGCCGCACACAGAAGGATGCGGCGTGATACTGAAAGGGGAACTCACATGATTAATCTTATTCTATGGTTGTTGTTCGGCGCGTTGGTTGGTTGGTTGGCAAGTATTGTGATGCGCACCGACGGCCAGCAGGGTGCATTCCTCAATATCGTTGTTGGCATTATCGGCGCGATGATTGGCGGATTCCTGTTTGGCGGTAGCACCATCAACGATAGCAACTTCAACCTGATGTCGCTGTTGGTCTCCTTCCTTGGCGCCGTTATTCTGCTAGCGATCGTCAACCTGGTTCGCCGTGGCACTGTCCGCTAACCGAGGCTCGTTTGGCTAACCAGTAGCCTTACACAAACAGGCCGCGCTAGAACTTCTAGCGCGGCCTGTTTGTGTCTCTTTTTCCCGATTAGCGACTTGCGAGATCCTGCAGCTTTTCCAAATCTGTGAGATGAATCGCATCTTCCTCGACGCGAATCAGCCCCGCCTCGCGAAATTCGCCGATCGCTTTGGTGACCGTCTCGCGGTACGAGCCGATCATTTCGGCCAGTTGCTGATGCGTGTAGCGGACAACTGTGGGCGGAAGCGACTGGGCTGGGCGATCTGGCTCCAGCGCGGCCAAGTTCAGCAGCACTGTGGCCAATCGCTGTGGCACGCTCTTGAAGGCAACATCGGCCAGTTTGCGTTCGAGCGCACGCAAGCGCTGGCTCATCACCTCCATAAAGCGCAAGGCTACGGGTGGATAAGTCGCCAGCACATGGCGCAGATCGGTGCGACCAAGCGCGCCAACCTCACATTCGCTCATCGCCTCGGCGAAACTATCCTGCACCCATTCCTCCACCAACATCATTTCGCCGAAGATGGCGTTTGGATGCAGCACCAGCAGCGTGAGCGTGCGGCCCTCGGGCGATAGTTTGTAGATGCGCACACGGCCCCGCCGTAGGATCAACAAACGATCACCGTAATCCTCGGGCGCATAGAAAATATGCCCCGCTGGATAGGTCGTGTAGGTGATATGGCGTTCGATCTGGGCGCGCTGCTCATCGCTGAGGTCGCGGAAGATATCCTCGCCAGCGATAGTGTAACCCGCCGATTCGCTGAGCTGATCGTGAGGTGTGGGCATAACCCTGCTTTCTTGATCCATCGCTGTTTTGGCATGTCTCGTGAGGCCAAAACAGTATCGTGTAGTTAACGACGCCGCTGAATCCAGGCAAATAAACCGCGCCACGCCAACAGGATCGCCATAGTTGTCACCAGTGTGACCACCGCGAACGAGAAGGGAATGGTCGTTTGTCGGATGAGCGCACGGAGCAACAGGCCGATCGGCCAGCCGAGCAGCCACCCCAACGCCGTGCGTTCGAGCATCACGCGTGGGCGGAGCGCCACATCAGCGCGATAGGTGCCGGCGAACCTCGCCACCGCAAACCAGCCGAGCGCGAACGGCGCAGCCGTCTCGGCCACTTGCAGGAAGGCGGTCAGCCCTGCTGGCTCGTTGTGGCTCGCGCGCCCGATAGCGGCGAACACCAGAAAGGCGATCGTATCGCCCACGAAGAGCGCGATGCCCTGCCGCACCTGTGCTTTGCTGGGTGCCGATTTGCTACGGTTAAACAACGTCACGTTCGATCTTCTCCATCACATATGCTGCGTTTGAGCGAGCAAGAGAAAATGACAAAGTGCGATCGCTTGATGCGAACGTCCAGTGTTCATTGACATTCAGATTGAAGAATTGTATGTTGGAGTATACCATATTGCGATTAGCAGAAAATAAAAAAACCTGATCTGGGTAGCGTTCCAGTGCGCTTTGTGATATGATCTCGACGAATCGCATATTCGGTTGAGTCATGTTGTGCGGTGCGGGCGAGAGAACGGAAAATGGTGTGACACAGCCAATGACGGATGATCTGCACAACGTATGGCGGCAACTCTCCAAACGCAATGATTGGAAGCTTGTGACCGATGAAGCCAATTTTCTTGCGCAAGCCGCCGCCGAACTGCTCGAACTGACCGATAGTGTTCCCACAGAAGCGCAAATCCGGCTCGCGTTGACACGTGCCTACGGCGTGCGGCTCTACCAAGGGCTACAGCAACGGCACGACCTCGCCGCCCAAGAGCTTTGGTTCGCATGCTTTCGTATGGCGCTCCGCGAAGGGTGGCAGGAGGCCGATGCCGAAGTACTCGCTCAAGAGACGGTCACCCGCGTGATCGAAAAGCTCGGCACGTTGCGCTCACCGCAGAGCATTATCTCGTGGATGTTGCGAATCTTCCGAACCGTGCGTACCTCGTACAAAGAGCGCCAACGCAGTGAGGAACCGCTCCAGTTCGACGAGGACGATACAAGTGAGCCTGCCGCTCCCGTGGATGTGGCGGACGATATTGAGCAGCAGGTGTTGGGTGAAGCTATCGTGACGTTGCTGGACCAGCAGCAACTCAACCCGATCGAACGAATGGTGCTGGTGCGGATTGTGATGCTTGGAGATGTGCCCCGCGATGTGGCGCGTGACTTGGATCTGCCACTGCACCGCACCCGCTTGGCCAAAAGCCGCGCTCTTCAACGGCTACGCAACAGCACACACTTTATGCAGCAGTTAGAACTGTTATCGGGTGAGACGCCTCCGCCAACGGTGTTGGCACAGCACGCACAAGGAGCAACCGATGAACCACTCAGCTTCTGATAAAGCGCCTGTTCTGCGGCTTCGTGAGGCGTTACAGCCCAGCGATGCGCTTTCCTGTGAGGAAGCCCGCGATCGGCTGCCCGCGCTCGTGGAAGCTGAGATGGGTGGGGCGGATGTCGATAATGACCCGATATTCGCGGAATTGCTGCAACATCTCGATGGCTGCGTGGAGTGCGCCACCTTCTACGCGGGTTTGGCCGACGACTTCGCGCTGCTGAGCGATCCGAGTGAGCCGCTCCCCGCCGTGCGTCCGGCGATGCCAACCTTCTTCGCGCCCGCTCGCAGCAGCGAGAACGTGGTGTTGCATGTGCTCGGTGGTGTGCTGCGGCGCTTCCAACTCGCTTTGCGCGTGCCAACGCTGAATACGGCCACCGCCACGCTCAGCGGCACATCGCTGTTCGTTAGCGAACTGCCCGAGGTGACAGGCAAGCCATTGGTGTCGGTGGTGCTGCGCCCACAGGGTGATTTTGCCGAGCTGCACGTCGCGATCCGCGAGGCCGAAGGGAATCAGCAGTGGCTCGTGCGATTGACGGCGCCGGGCTACGAGCAGACCGCTACCACCAACGAGCAGGGCATCGCGCAGTTCAGCGGCCTGCCATTGGCGAATTTGGGCGAATTGACGCTCGAATGCCGCGAACTGAGCGACGACGACGATTTTGTTATGTAGCTGGTTTTTGGGAAAAAGAAAGCCGTCTCAGCCTCGTCTCCCGTCGCTGCGTGCCGCGCATGGCGTCTTCAGCGCAACATTGTCGGTCGATGGGCTATGAACGGCCTCAACGCCAGCGCCCCTACCTCTCATCGCGACGATACCCGCATTGCGGTTTGTAACGGTGCAGGTTGCCACCATTGGCCGAAGCTACTGCTGAGGCGCGCCAACCAACCCATCTGTTCCTGCGGTTGGTTGCCTTGGTAGATCACCGGCAGGCTCCAATCGGCGATACCGCCAGCGGAGCGCATAGCAATGCGTCCAGCCGCCACCGCCTGACCCACGCATCCACCCTGCGCGAGCGTGGCATAGCAGGCCCGCACAAACGCTTCGGCACTACTCTGCGCCACCTCGCCCTGCATCGCGATCACCAGCGGCACGCCAGCGCGGATCAGCGCGAGCGCGATGCTCGCCACGGCTTGTTGCTGCGCTGCACCGCTCACGGCGACTGCGCCGCTGTAGCACGATTGCAGCAGCACCACTTGGAGCGCGGGCGCTAAGCTCAGCACCCGTGCCAGATCGATGGCGGTGACGCGCTGCGTGTTCCCGTCGGCATGGGTGAGCAGCAGGTCGTAGCGCGGCAGACCCATGCCCGTGTCGCACTGTTCGCCGTGACACAGCAGGTGAACGATCTGCGGATTGGTGCTGCGCAGCCGTTCCTGAAGCGCTTCGAGGGTGTTGGGGCCAGCGTACCACTGCGCGGCTGTGCGATTGCTGGGGATGGCGGCTTGCGTGGCCTGTAGGTCGATCGGTTGCGCATCGCGTGGAGTGGCTGCGAAGGCTTGCAGCTGTAGCGGACGAGCAAGCTCAAGCGGCGCAAAGTGTCCGAGGCCGTGGATCTGCCGCACCAAGGTGGTATCGGCGGTGAGAAAGACGAAGCTCTCGGCCTCGTTGGCCCAGTCCAGCGGCAGGGCCAGAAGTTCCCAGGGGATGCCGAGCAGCGCTGGTGCATCGGCGGCGATCTCCAGCACGACGCGCAGGCCGTGGCGCTTGCGTCGGGCGCGCTGAAGGGCGATAATCAGGGTTTGGCGCACATCGGTGGGAAGCAGTTCGGCGACGTGGCGGCCAATCGCGAGCAGCGGCTGCTCGTCGGGTGGGGGCGTGGGCATGCCAGCACTGGCAAGCTCGCGCGCGAGGTGCTGTTGGCGCTCGTAGCGGCGCTGAAGGGCTTGAATATCGGCAATGGTGATGGTGCTGTCGCCGAGCGGGCCGTAGACGGTGGGTTGGCCTCGCGAGACGCAACGCACCTGGTATGGTTGATTGGGCGCTTGGGCGCGCTGGATGTGTAGGCTCAGCTGATCGTATTTGCGTGTTGCGTGCGGTTGTGCCCCCATGGCCGTTCCCTTTGCTTCAAGCCGATCCTGTTGCCTCTAGTTCATCACGAAGCGTTTCGGAAGTTTTCGCGGGATTGTGCTGAAGTTTCGGCAGGGGCCGTGCTGAAATTTCGGAACGGGTTGGTTCGCTGGTTCTCTTCGGGTTACGTTTGCTCGTGGGCTTGGTTTTGGGAGGTTCGGTATGGCGGCGCGAAATGAGCGTTTTGGTCGCTTGCTGCGGGCTGGCATCAGCAGCATTGTGAATGTCGAGGGCAAGACTGCGCCGATCGTCGAAGATGAGCTTGGGTCGCAGATCGGCGTGGCGGCGCACACGATTCAGCGCTACAAGACGGGCTATGTGCCGCCGGAGACGCGCAGCGTGCAGTTGTTGGCCGAGGCGTGCGTGCGGCGCGGCCATATGAACCGCGAGTGGCTGCAGCGCTTCTTGCAGAGCGCGCATTTCCCCGCTGCCGAGCAGTTGATCGAGGAGTTGTACCCGAATCCTGAGGGCCGCGCCCGTCCGGAGCGGGCCTACCACAATCTCCCTGCGCCCACCTACAACCAGTTCGTGATGCGCCTGCAGGTGTTCGATGCCGTGCTCGATGGGTTGCGCCAGCGCTCGGCGGTGGTGCTGGTGGCGAGCTTGGGTGGCATGGGCAAGACGAGCCTGGCCCGCGAGGTGGCCGAGCGCTGCTTGAAGCGCGATCCCGATCTGCCGCAGGTCGATGCGGTGGTGTGGCTGAGCGATAAGGATCGGCCTGGCACAACGAACTTGAGCGTGGTGCTGAACGAGATTGTGCGCACGCTCGACTTCCCTGGCTTGGCGCAGTTGTCCTTCGCCGAGAAGTTGCACGAAGTGGAGCAGTTGCTGCGGCGCCAGATGGTGCTGGTCGTTATCGACAACTTCGAGACGATCACGGACGATGCGCTGTTGCATTGGCTGTTGCGCTTGCCGGAGCCGAGCAAGGCGATCATCACCACGCGCACGTATCGGCGGGAGTTGCGCAGCAGTTGGCCGATCGATCTGGCTGGGATGCGCCCCGAGGAGGCGCGCCAGTTGATCGCCGAGCGTCTACGGGCGCTGAAGATCGAGCGGTTGGTTGAGGATATTTCGCAGCTCGATCCGCTGATCGCGGTGACTGGCGGTAATCCCAAGGCGATTGAGTTGGCGATCGGTATGTTGAAGTTCGAGCGCCGACCGCTGGCGCAGATCATCCACGAGCTTGAGACGGCGCAGGGCGAGTTGTTCACGGATCTGTTCGAGCGGTCGTGGGCGATGCTGGATGTGGTAGCGCAGGAGACGCTGATGGCGCTGACGATGTTCTTGTCGAGTGCTAGCCACGAGGCGTTGGCGGCGACGGTGGGCGCGCCGGAGGCGGATTTCGAGCAGGCCGTGGATCTGTTGGCCGATTTGGCGCTGGTCGATGTGCAGCACGTCAATTTGCAGAGTTTCCCTCGGTATGCGCTGCACCCGTTGGTGCGGGCGTTCGGGCGCAGCAAGTTCGACGAGCGGAGCGAGCGCGCCTTGGCGATGCGGGAGCGCTGGCTGCACTGGTACGGCGACCTGGCGGATCGGGTCGGCTTCCGCTGGGATGATCTGAAGCAGTTGGCGCTGCTCGACCCCGAGCACGAGACGATGCACGCGGCGATCGAGTGGTGTTACGAGCAGGGCCGCTACACCGAGACGATCCGGCTGATCGAGGGCGTGCGGTATTACTACAATGTGCGCGGTCTGTGGGATGATCGCTTGTCGATCAATCTGATCCGAGCCGATGCCGCCCGCAAGATCGGCGACCGCTGCAACGAGGCGTTGGCGCTGGCGCATCATATCGAGATCCGCAGTAAGCAGGGCGCGTTGGATGAGGCGGCGCATTACCGCGAGCAGTTGCTGGAGTTGGCCGAGACGCCCGATCTGCCCGATGATACGGTGTTCGAGATTCAGCACGCGTTGGCGCTCTACGCTCGCGCCCGTAAGGATTGGCCGACGGCTGAGCGGATCTGGCGCGATCTGTTGGAGCTTTCGGAGCGCTTGGGCGGGCAGAAGTCGGTGATCAATCGGCGGTGGTTGGCGGCGTGTGTGTATCAGCGAGGCGATCTGGAGGGCGCGCAGGCGTTGTACCGCGAGTCGTTGGAGGACGCGGTGCGCTGCGGCGATCAGCGCTCGGTGATCGGCAATAGCTTGAAGTTGGCCGCGATCGAGATGGAGCAGGGCAATCTGGAGCAGGCCGCGCAGACGTTGGCGGCGTGTCGTCCGGTGGCCGAGGAGTTGCGGGATCGGCGGCGTTTGGGCGAGTTGCATGTGTTGACGGCGCGGTTGGCGCGCTTGCAGGGCGATGTGGCGTTGGCCCGCAGCGAGTTGGGTTTGGCTGTCGATCTGTTTGAGCGCTTGGGGATGCAGGGCGAGTTGGCCGAGGCGCAGCGGGCGCTCGATGCGTTGGGCTAGCGCTGTGATGACGCTGTGGTGGCTGCGCATGGCGTTGTGCTGCCATACGCAACCGCTTGAGCATCGCCCCTTCCTGCCATATGGCGTACGCCTGCGCTCGTAAGCGGAGGCATGGGGCTGCCAGGCTGTACACGCTCCCCAGTTCTCTTTTTCCAAACAATATGCGGTTGTTGGTTGTGGAGGCTCGACCTTTGGCGCGTTGTTGCACTAGGGGTCGAGCGTTTTGCTCATGGCGATGTTGGTGGGTTGATAGCCGAGTTTTTCGTAGAGGGCGCGGGCGGCGTGGTTGTGGCCGAAGACGTGGAGTTGGATGGTGGTGACGCCGTGGTTGCGCACGAGCGTTTCGAGTGTTTGCATAGTTTGTTGGCCGTAGCCTCGGCGTTGATACTCGGGTTTGATAGAGATCTCGTAGATAAAGGCGATGCGCTGTGCGTTCTTTTCTCTGATGGCGTACCAGATCATGCCGACATTGGTGTTTGTGGCAGGATCAATGACGGAGTACAGGTATTGATTGGGCGTGGCGGTGCCTTGCGGAAGGAGTTTCTCGTATTCTTGGCGCGAGCGCTCCAGCGATTCCTCGGGCGACCAGTTGCCGCTACGCACGTGTTCGGCTGCATATCTGGCGATCGCGTCTTCGTAGTAGGTTTGGAAGTCGTGCTCAAGCATCGGTTGTAGGATAACCATACGCTCCTCTCTATTGGCCATCGTGGCTCTGTGCTGCTGTGAGTTCGAAGCCCGCCGGGTAGCGGCGACGGAGTTTGGCGATGTTGAGTTCGGCGGCTTGCGCAACGGTGAATCCGTGGCTGTGAAGGATAGTGGCGAGATGTCGCAGGATGTCGGCGATGCCTTGCTGGTTGGGTTGGGGTAGGATGTTGGCAATGGCGAGCGCGCTGGCGATCGGGGTGAGGTTGGTGGGTTGTGTGGCGGCGTCGGCGAATTGGCCCAGCGAGAGCGCGTGGGTGTCGGCGTAGACGGCCAGGTACCACATCAGATCGCCGCATTCTTTGAGCAGATCGTCGGGCGCGATCGGTTTGTGATGGTAGCGCGCTTTTTTGAGCAGTTCGGCGAGTTCGCCAAGCTCTCCGACCATGCCGATCTGGGCGAGTTCGAGGTAGTCGCAATCGGGATCGGGGTGCGGTTTGGTGCGCATAGCGAGGGTTTGGTAGGTTTCGAGGTTCATTCTGTACCTTTGTGCTTCTGTTGTTCGATATGCTGTTGAATGAGTGCGGCGCGCTCGTGGAGGCCACGGCGGATGCTGACACGGTGCTGGAGCTCCAGCGGCGGTACGCGGATCGGGTAGCCGCGCCATTCGAGCGTTTCGAGGTGTTGTGCGGCGTACGGTCCAAAGTCGCTCGGTTCTGGCTCGTCGATGAAGGCGTACACGTCGCCGACCCATTCGAAGCGCGCGTGCTGGAAGGCGCGGCCCCACCAGGCGCAGAACCAGCCTTCGACGGGGTGCACGGGCTCGACGAGGATGTCGCGCAAGTGTTCGCCGAGCACGAGGGCGGTGTGCTGATCGACAATTAGGTCGAAGTCGCGCGGTTGTACGGCGATGCCTCGCACGGCGAGCGCGGCGCTGCCCGCTAGCCACCAGTTGAGGGACAGCCCTTCGATGCGTTGCAGGAAAGTGTGCAACGCCTGTTCCCAGGGCACGGCGCGCAGACCCGCCGTTTGTTGTAGCATCGGCTCGACTGAACGGGCGAAGTGTTCGTAGATCTGCGCGAGGTGCGGCGTGTCCGATGGGTAGGTGCGTCCGAAACCTGCGGGGAATTCGGTGTACCCCAGGTCGCGGACGGCCTGTTGATAGACGGGGTCGAGATCGGTCACGATCAGCGAGGTTTGTGGGCCATCAATCTGGTAGTACGTTTTCATCACGTCTTTCCATGTGATGCTAGCGATATTCTCCGATGACTTCAATCTGCTTCACGATGTGGTCGTTCAACACCTCAAGATCCTCGGCGGGCTCCGACCACTCGGTGTGATGGGCGGCTCCTACGCACTGAATCGCGTACTGCTCGTTGATGACGGGGTAGAAGATCGGTTGCTCGGGCAGGCGGGGCGGCCAGCGACGGAATCCGCTCCGGCGCACCAATGCTAGCTCCTCGGGGCCGGTGGGCCGATACAAAGTGATCGTCTTGCGCATAGCGTCTCCTGCCATTTCCGCAAATGTGTGCTACAACAGTATACCGAGTTTTCGTGGAATTGCCCACAAAAAACGCCCCCGTCGAAGACGGGGGCGCTGTCAAGCTGAAGATCGACGTTATTCTTCGTCTTCCTCGCGCTTCTCGCGTACCAACTCAGGCTCAGCGCTCGTGTCGGCCTCCTCCTCCGCAGCCTCCTCAACGGTGGCAGAGGTGAGGTTGATCAACAGTTCATCGCCGTCGGTCTCGATCGTCCACGAGCCGGAAGGAACGACGTCGCGCACGTAGATGCTCTTGTCGAACTCATCTAAACCGCTCACATCGACCTCGATGCTGTGAGGCAGGTTGGCGGGGAGTGCCCGCACCTGCAGCGTGTTCAGCACAATATTCACCAGCGCATCGCCACGCTTGACCAGCGGCGATTCGCCAACGACGTGCACGGGGACTTCGACGGTCAACTCCTCGGTCAGGTTGACGGCGCGGAAGTCGACATGCAGGATGTCGCGGGTGACCGGGTGCCGCTGCAACACGTGGATGAACGCCGAGATCGGCTTCTGGCCAGCGATGTTGAGCGAGATCAGCGAAGTGCGGCCTGCCTTGCGCAGCACCTCGTTGAAGGCGCGTGCGTTCAGCTGCACGCTGATCGGGGCGACGCCCTTACCGTAGACGGTAGCTGGCAGAATACCAGCGCGGCGCAGGCTCGACACCTTCTTGCCGATCACGGTGCGCTGCTCGAGATCGAGTGTATAGTTGTCAGACATGGGGTTAGTTGCTCCTTTGAGCTGCAAATACCTTCGCCATTGTGCTAAGGGCATTGCCCGCTAGCTCCAAGCAAGCAATTTTATCAGGTGGGGGCAACTTTTGCAAACGGTCCGCGCATGATCGCATCGCTGATACGGGCGGCTCGAACGTTCATTTGGACGTTGTGCACGCGCACGATATCGGCTCCAGCTTGGATCGCGAGCGCTGTGACGGCGGCGGTGCCCTCGTCGCGCTGCGATGGTGGTAGGTTCAGCGTCATGCCGATGAACGATTTGCGCGATGCGCCGACCAGCATCGGCAGGCCGAGGCTGCATAGTTCGTTCAGGCGGCGCATCAGCAGCAGGTTTTGGGTGGGGCTTTTGCCGAATCCCAGGCCGGGATCGATGATGATGTTCTCGCGGCGGATGCCCTGCGAGAGCGCAAAATCGACCGATTGGCGCAGCTCGGCGATCACCTCGCCGATCAGATCGCGGTAGTTGCCTGGCCCGTAGTGGCTGCCCAATTCGGTTTTGATGGCGACGCCGCTGCGGTTGTGCATCAGGATGATCGGCACATCGCGCTCGGCGGCGAGCTTGGCCAGAGGCTCGTTCCACCCGCCGTCCGGCGTGCGCAAACCCCAGATATCGTTGATGATCTGAGCGCCCGCATCGAGCGCGGCTTCGGCGACATCGGCATGATAGGTGTCAATCGAGATCGGCAGATCGAGCGCGCCGCGGATCGCGGAGATGGCCGGGATGACGCGCGCAAGCTCGGATGCGCTATCGAGCGGTTGTGCGCCGGGGCGAGTCGATTCGCCACCTACATCGATGATATCTGCGCCTTCGTCGGCGGCGCGTTGAGCCTGCGCAAGCGCGGCGGCTGCGATGTCCACGTCCGGCTGCAGCAGTCCATCGGCGCTGAACGAATCGGGCGTCACGTTGATGATCGCCATCACGTAGGTGCGCGTGCCCCACGCAAACTGGTGATCGCCGATCTGCAAGACGCCATGTTCCGTTCTTGTATCGATCTGGAGCAGTTCGGCTAGCTCATCGACGAAGCTTTGGAGGGCGGAGAACGACATTTGCCGTAGGCAACGGACCAGTTCGCTCAATTGGTAGTGTGTGCCGATCAACAGGATGTCGGTGGGGAGGTCGTGGTGGTGCACTTGATGTTCAGGGTTAATCAGCGCATCACCGCCCAAGGCTCGAAGTTCGTGCCGCAGGAGCAGCGCCATATCGGCAGGGATACGTTCGGCCCGCACCAAACGATGCGCCGCATGGTTGTGGGCTTGGGTGCTGAGGGTTGCCTCTGGTGCGAGCGTTTGGATTTCGGCCTCCAGCTCGGTATGCGAACGTGGCGTAACAAAGCGGAGGTTATAGAGATGTTGCATGTGTCTGCTGCTTGCTGGAATGTGAATGAATGATGTGGTTGCGTAGCAGGATTAGCGTCCTGTGATTCGCTTGCGTTCGGCGCGGTAACTTCGCCAACTGACCCACAACAGCAAAGGAATGAGCACGGGCCACCAAGGGCGCATCGATTGAAAATTCTCCCAAAACAGTCGGATCGGTGCGAGCAACGGGAGCGTCATCGCCTCATCGAGGAGCTCACGCATATCCTTGGCTTTTGTCGGCGGATCAGTGCGCAGTTGTGTAATCACTTGTTGAAGGTTCATTGGCTTCCTCTCGGCCTATACAAGGGGCGACGATTGGCTGATGAATTCTGCTGCGGGGAAAACGCCAGCCAATCTATGCCTGCCAACGACATTTGGCTTAAGCTTGGCTTTTCGAGGTTTCCAAGCGATTGCGAATCATCTCATATGCGATCGGCAGCACCGAGATGAGAATAATCAGCACTGTCACGATCGAGAAATTATCTTTGATAATCGGGATGTTGCCAATATAATACCCGCCAAAAACGAATAGGGCAATCCAAATTAAACCGCCGATCACATTGTAGGAGAGGAAGTAGGAATAGGTCATGCGGCCAATGCCTGCGACAAACGGCGCGAATGTTCGAACGATCGGCACAAAGCGGGCCATAATAATGGTTTTGCCACCATACTTTTCATAAAAAGTGTGGGTACGATCGAGATGCTCCTTCTTGAGGAAAGGGAGCTTCCAGTCGAAGAGTTTCATGCCGAAGTAATGCCCGATCGTATAGTTTACGGTATCGCCGAGGATAGCCGCGATCGACAGCAAAACAAAGAGGATCACTGGGTTAAGGGTGCCCGTGGTAGCGGCAAGCGCACCAGCGGCGAAGAGCAGTGAATCTCCAGGGAGAAAAGGGGTGACGACCAAGCCTGTTTCGCAGAAGATGATTAGAAAGAGGATGAGGTAAACCCAAGCGCCATAGGTATCAAGGAGAGGAGCCAGATGTTTGTCGATGTGCAAGAAAAGATCGATGATCTCAGACATGTTTAGTCCTTTAGTAACAGAAACGGCCGACAAAGAAAGGGTTGATCGGGCAGTTTGGGCGATTGTACATGTCAAATCTGCTATTGTCAATGATACACTCAGCCACAATTGTATTGACGGCAGGAAATATGAAAACGCTTTAATGTGCGGTTTGGAAGATACGATTGTCAAACGAAAATGATGGGTCGAGCGGCGTAGAATAATTGCTTAAGATTGATAACTGGTTTATTATAGGTATAATAGGACAAGAGGATGGGCGATCGCGTGGCTGCCGAATCGAGAGATACGCAAACACGTCGCCTCTCACTCGAACCCTTACACTTCAAGATTGAAAAACGGCGGATGTTGTAGACGTAAACGATTACCTACTTCATTCGCGGCGAGAATGATCTGACTGATCACTAGTAAGCACTCAACAGGTGTGTTTTCTGTAGCCGCGATTGAGTAAACGATTACCAAGACGTAATACTACTCCAGAGTGAAGTAATGCTCTGGGGCTATAGTTATTGTTGTCTCTAAAATGGTAATGAATGATTTAAGCTATCCGATGTAGGCTAGATGCTATACAAGCATCGCCTGAGATACGATAGCCGTCAATAGGTCGATATCTGTTGTTTACTATCGATAGGGAAAATAAAAGTACTCGGGGACCCAGAAGTACTACTAAGCGGCGTCCTGCTTGATACTATATCGAGCGTAGAGCACGCCTGAGTTTTTGAGGAGTGCCTGTAGCTAACTGAGATCGTCTGTAATCAAATACGCGAAGAAATTCTTGCAAAATGTTGCAAGTTACGTTAGTATATATTGTATGCTTGGTCGAAGCATTAACACATGGGAGCAAAACAATGCCAATAGTTCGTAAACTGACATCGGAAGAAGTCCGTTCCATCGAGAATCGCGGTAAGGGACTTCGAAAACTGATCGAAGAAGAATATGATATGTTCTTGAGCGATTATTCGGTAGGCGATTACGGTGAAGCCGAACTGAACGAAGGCGAAAAGCGCTTGACCGTTCGAAACCGATTAAAGGCTGCAGCACGACGCCGCAACCTGGTGATCGACTTTAAGCGGACCCAAGGCTCGATTCTGCGATTCCGCATCAGCGCCGAAGCCCCGGATGCTTCTTCCTCAGAAGCGAAGGAAAAAGGCAAGGTCCGCAGTCGCAAGAAGACCTCGTAATTTTTAGTATTCTCACGGTTTATTAACGAAACATGAAGTAAACCAGAGGTATCGGCAAACCAAGGCGTTCCGGTATCTTCCTCTCGCAGGCTTATTCAGTCAGCTCGTCATTTTGAGCCGATGCTAGCGACAGCGGGAGGGCGCTTGTGCATGTGCGTATACTCGGTCAAATTCTTCGAGGTACGCCTGCGCAAGCGCCTGGTCTTCAATAATGACGATATTTTCATCGTTGTTGCGCTCGGCATTGTTCGTAAAGTTATAAGAACCGGTGATAACAATACGTTTATCGATAATAATGACTTTATGGTGGAGAATGTAGCAATTTCCGTCGATAAGTACGTCAATACCGTTATCGACTAAGCGTTGATACTCCGCACCAGTGCCATTCGAGCTTTGGCGATCAAAAACCCCCCGTACCTCTAATCCCTGCTTGTGCTTTTCGATCATCACATCAGCGATCGGGTCCGATGTAAATGAAAATGTCATAAAGTGGATGCTGCTCTTCGCTTCGTTGAGCCGTTTGAGCACTTTCTGTGCAACACCATCGGTGGGCGAGAAATACACCTCGACGGGAACATTGCCGATCTGCACTCGTGGATAAGGTGTGCCGCTGGTTTTGGCGACGCCGAATTTGCCCGAGAACAACTGCTGGAACTCGCGGCTGTAGTTTGCTGCGATCTGCTCGTTGTTGAAGCGCACCATATTGTTGTTGTTGCGATACGTATCGTTGATGGTGATATTCCACGAGCCAGTCCAAGTAAGTTTATTGTCGATGACGATGAACTTACTGTGCATAAACGGGTCTTGACTCTCGAAGCGAACTTGAATGCCCACTTCCTCTAGCCGACCCATTTGGCGCGCTACTTCCGGTGTTTCCAGGTTCTCGTCATCGAGCACCACGCGCACCTGCACGCCGCGCTGATGCGCCCCGATCAGGGCATCCACCACGTCGACCAAATCGAAGTCGAATGTCGCAACATCAACGCTCGTTTGCGCCGCGTCGATATCGTCGATGATCGCCTTCACCATGGGCGGCAACACGCGCTGCCGCGCTACATCGGGGTAGACCAGTGCCGGGGTGTTGAAGAACGCCTGGTAACTGCCGGTATCGTTGCGGCTCGGCGCAGCCGTCGGCATCGACGACACGCTCGATGCAGTAGGCGCTGGCGCTGATGTTGTGCTCTGCTGGACACCGAGCCAACGATGAATCACGCCGGAGTCGTAGAGGTAGACCAGCAATAACAGGGCAAGCAGAAAAAGAACACGGCCAAACGAAATTTGCCCGCGTTTGTTCTTGGCTGATCGGCGCGTCATGAACGATCCCTTCGAAAACGATTGGTAATTCGGCTAAACGGACTCCACCGCCGCCAGAACGAAACAGGTTTCCGTTGCGAGGAAGGAGTAGCAACAGCTTCGGACGTAGTGACAGGCTCAGGAGCAGCAGGCTCAGGCTCAGGCGCAGCAACCGACTCGGGAGCGGCGGCAACCAGGGATGGGCTCGTATCGGGCTTGATCACCGTTTGGGTGATCACGCGCGCCGGCGTGTCCGGCTGATCGGGCGATGTAAGCGTGATTTTGCCTGGAGTTGCGGGCGCTGCGGGAGCTGGAGCGGGCGCAGGTGCTGTCGGCGCAGGCGTTGTGCTGCTTGCCGAGGTCGCGCCACCCGTCGCCTTCGCCAATGCCTCGGCTGCTAGGGCCACCACGCGCTGCGGTTCGCTTTCGCCGCTGCGTGCGGCTTGGCGCGCTGCCGAACGGATCGCCTGCACCTCCGCCTCAACCTCCTCATCGGGGCGGTTGGGGTCGGCGGCTGCAGTTGCGACACATTGGCTCGCCCACTTCAGCAGCGCAATCGCCGCATTATCCTCTAAGTCGCCTCGCAGGCGTTCATCTTCTTGTATACGCTCGAGCAGGCGTTGCTGACGCTCGTTTTCTCCCACGCCAGTCTCCTTTATTGTCACTAATTGTTACGGCTTTGGGATGCGCTAGGTTTTGGATACTCGCTATTGCACGCGCAACCGATGCATCACAAAACAAATTCAGTATACCACCTTCCCGATCGCTCTGTAGCCTCACGGCTACTGCAACCCAAGTTGGTGATACAGCGCTTCCAGACGAGGAATGATCACTTTCCAATCGAACTGCTCGCGCACCAGTTTGCGCCCTGCGCTGCCGAGTGCGCGCGCCCGTTCGGGATTGTCGATCAGTTGCAGCACGGCATCGGCCATAGCGCTTGGCTCATCGGCGAGCAGACAGTGTTCGCCGTCGCGCAACCCCACCACGCCCTCAGCCCCCATGTGCGTGCTGACGACGGGCGCTTCGAGCGAGAGCGCTTCTAGCAACTTGAGGCGCACGCCGCCGCCGATCCGCATCGGCACGATGTACACTGTCGCGCCAGCCAGGTACGGTCGCGCGTCTGGCACTTCGCCCGTGAGCGAGAGCACACCCGCCTGCGCGAGAGCCTGCAACGCGGGGGCAGGCCGTCGTCCCACCACCAACAGGCGCGTTTCGGGGCGACGAGCGCGGATCAGCGGCAACACCGCCTGGGCGAACCACGAGACGGCGTCGATGTTTGGGCGGAAGTCGAGCGTACCGCTGAACACGAGCGTGGGGCTGTGCAGCGCAAACGGGCCAGCCCGATCGTGCGTGATGGCGGTCGTGCTGAAGTGTGCGGTATCGACGCCGTTTGGCACCACTGCGATCGGCGTTTGGGGCGCCATGCGTGCAAGGATACTCTGATCCTCGTGCGAAACCGCCACCACCGCATCGCAGCGTCGCATCACTGCGCGCTCGTAGCGGGCCAACTTCCACCATTGCGCCAGCGAATAGGCCGCCGCATGCCAGCGACGGGGCCGCCGCACGTCAGTGAGGAAGGCGCGCCGTTGCAGCAAAAACTCGGCGTTGAACTGATCGAGGATGCGCTTGGGCTGTTGATCTTTGGGGCGTCCGGTAAACTCGGCGCGCACCACATCCAAATAGCCCGCCATCTCGATGCTCTCGGCCTGCACCACATCGAATTGATGGTCGCGCAGCACTTGGCGCAGCATGGTGCGGTAGCTGAGGTCGCGATTGCGCAACGCCATATCGGGCAGCGGCGAGGTCGCCGTGGTCCAAGCGCGTTGCAAAATATGGCGAGGTGCAGGGCCGCGCACCACCAACAGGCGGCAGAACGCTCGAAGCGGCTCAAGCGCCTCTTCGGCGGCGTCATCGGGTGCGAACGTAAGGCAGGTGACGGTATGACGGGCAGCGAGGCCTCGTACCAACTGGTAAATTCGCATTGCGCCGCCACCGTAAGGTGGGAACGGCGGATAAGGCGCTAAAATCAGGATTTTCACGAAAACGTACTCTCGGAAACGTAGAAGGTCACAACCAGAGTTGGGCCAACGTGAGCAAGCGCGGCAGGAAGATCAGCATGCCGATCACCACGGCTGCAATGGCTGTGAGCAGCACGGCCCCGGCAGCCACATCCTTGGCGACTTTTGCGAGCGGATGGTAGGTTGGCGAAGCGAGATCAACCAGCGCTTCGAGCGCGGTATTGAAGCCCTCGGCAGCGATCACCAGTGCGATGATCAGTACCAACATCACCCATTCGAGCCGATCGATCTGCAACAATGCCCCCATCAGCACGACGCCGATCGCGATGGCTGTGTGAATTTTCGCGTTGCGCTGTGTCCCGATCAGATACCAAATGCCCTCGCCTGCGTAGCTGAAGGCATGCAGAAGCGTGGGTGCGCGCTTCGCGGCGCTCGGCTGCTCGGTATCGGGCTGTTCAACATTCGGGGGCGTATCGAGCTGCGGCACTGTCATGCTATGCTATCCCTATTGATCAGCGACGTAGACCCAACTGCTCCATCGCGGCCTCCTCGCGGGCGCGCATATCGGCGGCCTCGGCGGGGCCACGCTCGTGATCGTAGCCGAGCAGGTGCAGCGTGCCATGCGCAGTCAGGTACGCCAACTCGCGGGCGGGAGAGTGGCCGTAATCGGCGGCTTGGCTCAGCACTCGCTCATACGAGATCGCCAGATCTCCCAGGTAGCGCGGCTCGTCGGGCGGACGCACAAACTTTGGGCCACCAGGCACAGGCGGCTCGTCCTCATCGGCGAACGAGAGCACATCGGTGGGCGCATCCACGCCCCGATAATCGCGGTTTAGTGCGTGCAGCGCTTCGTTTGTGGTGATCAGCACGCTCACCTCGACCGGCTCCTGTACACCCTCGTTTGCCAGCACAGCAGCGATCGCCCGTTCGATCAGCGATGTATCAACCTGATCGACGAACTGATCGTCGATCTGAATATCTACGTCGAGCATATATCCTAACTTTGTGGACGAACCACATCTATGAACGAAACCTACGTTTTGACCAGTTGCGGCGTGTAATCCACGCGGGGATGGTAGATCCCCTGTAATGTCGAAATAAAGGCCTGGCGGATGCGAGCGATATCCTTCACTCTCAGGTCGCAGTCGTCCAATTGGCCACTGTGGAGGCGCTCATCGATGATCGACGTTACCAGTTCCTCCAGCGTCTGCATGCCATTCTGCCGATGCCCGTTGCTATGGGCGTGCTCATCGCGCGACGAGATGATCTTGCCATTCTGCGCCTTCGAGCGCACCGTCGCCTCCACCGAGTCGGCCAGCATCAGGATGCCCTGCTCGCGAGTGCGCGGCTTCGGCCCAGGGTAGCGGTAATTGTCGATGTTGACGCTATCCTGCTGCTGCAACGCCAGTTGATAGAAGTGCTTGATCACGCTGGTGCCGTGATGGGTGGGGATGAACTCCACGATCTGGCGGGGCAGACGGGCGTTCTTCGCCATCTTCTCGCCCTCGGTCACGTGCTCGCAAATGATTTCGGCGCTGGTTTGCGGGTCCAAATCGTTGTGCACATTCTCGCGATCGCTCTGATTATCGGTGTAGAAGTAGGGCCGGATCGTCTTGCCGATATCGTGGTAATAGGCCGCCACACGCAGCAAAAGCGCATCGGCGCCGATCGCCTCGGCGGCGCTCTCCGCCAGATTGCCCACTGCGATGCTGTGGTAGTACGTGCCAGGAGCCTCGCGGATCAATTTGCGCAGCAGGGGCTGGGCGGGGTGCGCCAACTCCATCAACTGCAACGGCGTGACCACATCGGCCAAGTGCCCGACCAGATTGTACAGCCCCAACGCTAGCATCGCCGATAAGATGCCGTTCAGGATGCTGCTCACAATGATCGGCTGGTACAGATCGAGCGATGTGACATCGAGCAGCGGCGCCCGAAACACGATCTGGCAGACACACGTCACAAACGCGATAACCGCGCCCGCCGAGAGGAAATGCAGCGTGCGCTCGCCCCGCCGTACCACAAACACGCCGGAGATACTGCCGAACAGGAGCGCCATCTGCAAGCCGAGTTGATTATCGCCCATAAACGCGATCAACACGCTCAACAGCATGGTGGCCACGAGCGCCAACGGTGTGTTGAACACCGCCGCCAACAGCATTGCGCTCATCCCTAGCGGGAAGGCATACGCCCACTCTGCGCCCAGCGGCAGCACCACCCGCGCGAGCAGCACCGTCAGCGCGAACAGACCCATCACAACCCAGAGCGAGCGGCTGAACATCCAGATCTCGCGCTGCGCGATCCAGAGATAGTAGCCGAACAGCGCCGCAGCCACCGCCGCCATACCGGCCTTGCTGGCGAAGTTCTGCCAACTTCTCACCGGTTCAAGCTCTCCCAAGGCGCGCAGTTTCTCCTCGATCACGGGCGTGACGATCTCACCTTGGCGCACGATACTTTCGCCCTCCTGGATCTGCACGACCACAGGTTGCACCGAATCGCGGGCCACCTGTTTGTTGTGATTCGTTTTTTCCTCGTCGAGCACGCTGTTCGGCTTGAGGAACGAGCTGGTGAACAGGAAGACCAACCGCTGCGCATCCTCACCGGATACTTCTGTAGTCCAGTAGGGGAGCGAGCGCTGGCGTAAGTCGTTGATGGCCTCGGCGTTCAACGTATAGTTATAGCGGCTCTGCGCCATATCGTACAGATTCAGCGATTGCTGGCGCACCTCCTGCCACTGCTCGTCCGTCAATCGCACAATCGTGGTGGCAAGCTCGTCGGAGATCACCATCGTGCTGTTGGGCAGCGAGGCGAGCTTGGCACTCGCGCTCGCCTGATCGAGGTAGGGGTCTGTGCGGATCTGCTCGATCGTTTGCAGGAGATCGAGCAATTGGGCGCGTTGCTGGATGGGGATGTTTGGGTCGCGCGTATAGACGATCACCTCGGGCGCATTCTCGGCCCGGAAGCGCCGCTCCTGCGTTTGCACCGTGCTGGTGAACGAAAGCGTGCGGTTAGCGCGGATATCTCGGGGGCTGGGGCTACCCACCTCAAGCCCGGGGGTTGTGGGCGGTCGAAGCTCCATAGCAGCCCAAACCAACAGCGCAAGCAACCCACTCATCACGATGAGTTGATAGCGCTGAAGCCGTTCTTGTTCTGCTGGCGAGCGTGTGGGGCGTGTATCACGCCCACGGCGCATCGCGCGAATGCTCCATTTTCGTCGCATGCCTCGTTCCGCCTCAATAGTATGAAACCGGGTAGTGGGTAAAGCTTCTACATCAGATACGCCAAGCACCGTGATATGGTTGCCCATACCACGTTGTGACTGTGCTTGGCCTCTCTAAAACACTACTGGCTCAAGATTTCGCGGACAAGTTGGCTGATCAAACGGCCATCGGCTTGGCCCTTAAAGCGTTGGATAAGCCCAGGCATCACCTTACCCATAGCAGCGATAGATGTCGCACCCTGTTCTCGGATCGCTGCTTCGAGCAAAGGCCGCAACTCCTCGGCGGTGAGTTGACGCGGTAGATAGGCTTCGAGCACTTTCGCTTCGGCTTCTTCCTTTGTCGCAAGATCCTCGCGATTCCCTTTGCGATAGAGCTCGGCGGCATCGTAGCGCTTCTTCACTTCTTTCGCGAGAACATCCAAAACCGCAGCATCGCTCAGAGGTGTATCGCGATCGATCGTGATCTCCGGCTCCGCCGTGGGATCGTTCGCCTTCGCAGCCGCCAACGCCTTGTTGTATTCGGCCTCCACAAGCGACATATGCGCATTTTTGATCGCGGCAAGCGCCATTCGAATGACGCCAACCCGTTCGCGCTCGCCGCTGCGCATTGCTGTCTTCAAATCGTTTTGGAGTTGCTCTTGAATGCTCATATACCAATCCTTATCATATTTCTTGCAAGTTATATGCCGTCTATAGATTGATCCGTCGCGGATAGACCCGTTGTTTTTCGGCCACGATGATGGCGCGAATCTGGCCAACGGCATCGTCCAAGCGATCTTCGCGGTTCAACACAACATAATCGAATTGCGAGATCGCCTCCATCTCCCGCCGAGCGACATCCAAGCGTTTCTGCATCTCATCGGGCGATTCCGTGCGACGCCAACGCAGACGGCTCGATAATTCCTCGAAATTCCCAGGCGCAATAAAAATAAACACCGCCGATGGCACCAACTTGCGGATCGTCGCCGCGCCCTGCACATCGATGCGCAAGATCACGTCGCGCCCGCTGTTGATCGCCTCGCGAACCTCGCTTTTTGGAATGCCTTTGTAATGGCCGTACACCTCGGCCCATTCCAACAACTCGTCGTTCGCGATCATGTCGCGGAACTGTTGCTCGGTCACAAAGTGATAGTCATAGCCTTGGCGCTCGCTCGGACGCATCGGGCGACTTGTAGCAGTCACAACAAAGTGAAACGGAAAGCCAACCTCGCGCATTCGCATGAGAATCGAATCTTTGCCGACGCCAGAAGGGCCAGACAGCACAACCAGTAACGGGTGCGGTGGTTTGCCATCGAGGATGGGGTTCAGAGTTGTTTCAGTCATGCTGCTTCCTATTCGCGTGCTATAATTTGCCAGTCGTTTCGCCTGAATCGCTGTCAGGTCAACTGTATGTATTTTGATGCTTTAACGCTCACTGCCGTTGCCGATGAACTTCGTTCAACGATCCTCGGAGGGCGAATCCAACGCGTGCGCCTGCCAAGCCAACAGAGTGTGGCTTTAGAGATCTATGCCCAAGGGCGACGATATCATCTACTGCTATCGGCTCACCAACAGTGGACGCGCGTTCATCTTACCGCCGCAAAGCCATCGCGGGGTGTCGAACGTGATACGCCGTTGCTCCTTCTGCTACGTAAATACGTCGTTGGAGGGCGAATCAGAGCGATTGAGCAACCAGCAACCGAGCGAGTGTTGCTCTTTAGTATAGCGAAAGGTGCGATGGCGCGCAACACGGCACTTTCCGCCGATAATGATGCGCTTGATGAGGAACCGTTCGATGACGACGCGCTTGACGACAATAACACCCTCCTTTGCGAACTGATCATCGAAGCGATGGAGCGTCGTGCCAATATTGTCCTCGTTGGCGACGATAATATTATCCTTGAGAGTGTGCGCCATATCCCCCCGTCGATGAGTCGACGGCCCATTCTGCCGCACGATGCCTACGAACTGCCGCCCGCGCAGGATAAACGCGATCCGCACTACGCCACCGCCGAAGGCATTCGTTCGATGCTTGAGGAACACGAAGGCCAGCCGCTCTGGCGTGCCATAGTCAACACCTATCGGGGTTTTTCGCCCTTGGCCGCCCGCGAGATCGCCTTCCGCGCCACGGGCGAAGCGAACATTGCGCTCTCCAAGGGCCTGCCGTGGGACGACATCGCCAGTGCAGTGAGGGCGATGTGGGAGGCGCCTTGGCAACCCAGCGTCGTCGAGGTCGATGGCGAGATCACGACCTTCGCGCCCTACCTCCTCACGCATCTGGGTGCGAGCGCGGCGGGCACCTCGATCAGCGCCGTGCTCGACCGATTCTACACCGCTCGCGAGCAACTTTCCGGTCACGAGCAGCGTCGAAGCACCATACGTGCACAACTGCTCGACACTCGCGAACGGCTGGATCGGCAGCGTCGCCTGTTGAGCGAAGAGCTTGAGCGCGCGCAGAACCTTGAGCAACTCCGTTGGGAAGGCGAAATGATCTACGGCTTCCTACACAGCATCAAGCGTGGGCAGACCAGCCTAGAGGTAGAGGGTCGCACCATCACCCTCAATCCGGCGCGCACCCCCATCGAGAACGCTCAAGATCGCTTTCACGCCTACGACAAAGCCAAAGGCGCGTTGGCGGGCGTGCCCGAACGGCTCGCCGCGACGCAGGCTAGTTTAGCAGGCCTCGATGAAACGCTCGCTCTGCTGGAACTTGCCGAGGGCTTTGAGGCGATCGAGGCGATCGCGCGCGAAGCGACCGATCAGGGCTACCTGAAAGCCCCAACTGATGCGCGCAAACTCCGCAAAGGGCGACGGTTGGCGCCGCTACGGCTCACCTCGCGCGAGGGATACGCGATCTACGTGGGGCGTAGCGCGGGCCAAAACGAGCAAGTCACCTTCAAAATTGCCGCACCAAACGACATTTGGCTGCATGCTCGTGGCATTCCAGGTGCTCATGTGGTGATCAAAAATGGGGGTCGCGAGGTCTCCGAACAGACCATACGCGAGGCGGCTGAGCTAGCGGCCTATTACAGCAGTGGCCGCACCGAGGCTGCGGTCGATGTGGAGCTTACACGGCGCTCGCAGGTGCGGCGCGTCGCCGACGGTCCGCCCGGCCTTGCCACCTATCGCGCCGAACGAAGCATCCGTGTAACGCCACGGCTCCCTTCCCTTGCAAATAATAATGCGGCGTCTAAAGACGCCGCATTAGGGGAACAATAACAGACAATTACCAAGGGACGCCGTTGATCAGTTTCGTATACCATACTTCACTGACCGTCTCACCGACCATAGAGAGGATACCAACACACACCACCATAATCAGCACTAAGATCAAGCCGTATTCAACAAGACCTTGTGCAGGACTTTGTGAGGTTAATGTTGCACGAGCTTTTGCTACGAGTAGTTGAAGCCATGCGAAAAGCTGTGTGTGGAATGACCTCTGTCGTCGCATATAGTCTCACCCCCTTTCTTCGGAAGTTACGACTACGACGAACCACACTCGGTTTTGGATGGAGTAGTGAGTTGGTGATCACTCACATATCTATCGACCCGGAGATCGTCGTAATCGGTAAGTTCGGGTCGAACTTTTCCTATTAGTAATAATTATATCAGGCGGCGCAATAGCTCTCAGGTCATAGGCTTCTATAGGAATCGTAGCATATGCTTGCATTCCAAAGCTAAGAATGAGGTTGGCCCGTTTTTTTTCGGGTACGAACCCCTGGTATAATTGCTTGGATTTTGCGTAAAATATAGTAGAAAGCGAGAGAATAACCAACGTATGCAAAAAACCACAACTTCATCGGAAACTACCTCTGCTGCAAAGGTGCGCATGACACTAGGTGTTTTTGGTGTTATTACTCTGATTGGATGTCTTATATTGGTGGCGGTAGGCTATGTTCGTCCGGTGGTGATGGGCGTGGTGCAGGGTTTGGGTGAGTTCCTACCGATCTCCTCCTCTGGACATTTAATCTTGGTACCTTGGTTGTTCGGCTGGCAAAACGACCCAGTGATCGACTCGCTAACATTTGCAGTTGGTTTGCACGTTGGTACCCTATTTGCCTTGCTCATCTATTTTTGGAAGGATTGGTTAGATCTGTTGATGGCGGTGCCTGGCTTCATGCGTTGGCTATTGGCGCGGGTGCAGGGTAAACAGCAGGCGGAGTTGCGCGGAAAAGAATATCTGCTGAGCTCGATCATCATTGCGACTATTCCTGGTGCCATCTTCGGCCTCTTGCTCGATAAGTATGCCGAAGAAGCCTTCCGCTCCCCCTTGCTGATCGCTGTGACGCTTTCGGTATTGGGCGTATTGCTATACGTCGCCGATACGAAACTCCCTCAAGCGAAGGATCTCGCCTCTATCTCGTGGCGCGACGCCTTGTTGATCGGTATTGCGCAATCGTGCGCGCTGATCCCGGGCGTATCGCGATCGGGTGCCACCATCACGATGGGCCGCTTCCTCTCGTTCGATCGGATGGCCGCCGCGCGCTTCTCCTTCCTTCTGAGCGCACCAATCACGATCGCCGCAGTGATCTTCAAGATCCCCGATATCTTGGCCATCCCCAGCGATCAGTTCAATGTGTTCCTGATCGGTGTGTTGATCTCGGCTGCGGTCGGCGCGCTGGCGATCGGCGGCTTGCTCAGTTACATTCGTAAGGCTGGCTTTGGCGTGTTTGCCGTCTATCGCATCTTGGTCACGATCCTCATTTTTGTGGTCTATTTTGTGCGAGGTTAAACGCTCGCCGTATCTTGACGCACGTTTCTAAGAATGCCATTACGAACGGCCTCGCTAGGAAGCGCTAGCGAGGTTTTTCGTTGCATCAGCCCTAGACCCCATGCTATAATCCTCCACATTACCTACTTGTTGCGCAGTATAGTGCAGCAAAAGTACACTTGTAATAGTCGATACCGACAGTCAATGTTAGAACCTCGGGATCTCTAGTTGCGCCAATAGTGGCAGCGGGTGCTGAAGCAAGCAACCACCCGAGAAGCCTGGTAGCCCTGAAGAATGTCTTGTGTGGGCGCTAGACAGGTTTGAGGAGATCGTGAACATGCAGCCCACAAATGTGGCAAGGGCACGCCGTGAAGAGTTGCGACAGCGTTTACATAACCTGATTGCGACGAAAAATACTGCCGACCTAGATTCGATTGCTCGCCAGATCGACGACCTATTGGAAACAGCGTTTGAGGATGAAGATTTTGCTCCTCAACCCGATCCAGTTTGGGTGAACAATCAGCCAGAGGATCAACGAGTTGTGATCACTGGTCTTGGTGTGGTTTCGCCGCTGGGCATTGGCATCGATGCGTTCTGGAACGGTTTGGTCGAAGGTCGCAGTGGTATTCGTCAGATCACGCTGTGCGATCCCGGCGATTCGCCCAGCCGTATTGCCGCCGAAGTGGTCGACTTCAACCCTCTCGATTACGTTGATGCGAAGGAAGCCCGTCGCATGTCGCGGGCGAGCCAGTTCGCCGTGGCTGCCGCTCGCATGGCATTGGCCGATTCTGGCGTGGTCGTCGATGATGGGAATCGCTACGATATCGGCGCGCTGATCGCGAACGGCAGTTCATCGCCACCCGATACCGAATTGGCGATGCGCACCCTGATCGGGCGTGGCCTCACCAAAGTCAATCCCTTTTATATCACCGGTTCGCTGCCGAACATGCCCTCCTGCCAAGTGGCGATCCAGTTGGGCTTGTTGGGCTACAACACAGCGATTGCGACAGCCTGCGCCGCCAGTTCACAGGCGATCGGCGAGGCTGCCGAGGTGATCCGCCGTGGCGATGCGACAATCATGCTCGCCGGCGGCACCGAAGCGCCGATCTGCCAGTTGACGTTGGCCAGCTTCACGGCGATTCGCGCACTCTCGACCCGCAATGATGATCCAGAACGCGCCTCGCGCCCGTTCGATCGCACCCGCGATGGCTTCGTGCTGGCCGAAGGCGCTGGCGTGCTTGTGCTGGAACAACTCTCGCATGCGCGTCGCCGCGGTGCCCACATCTACGCGGAGTTGGTTGGCTACGCCTCGACCAGCGACGGCTACCACGTGACTGCGCCGCACCCCGATGGCGATGGCGCTGCCCGTGCGATGATCCGAGCACTCGCGCGCGCCCGCACAAGCCCGCAGCAGGTCGATTACATCAACGCTCACGCTACCAGCACATCGGTGGGCGATGTGGCCGAGACGAAGGCGATCAAGCATGTGTTTGGCGAATATGCGAGCAGTGTGCCGATCAGCGCCACTAAGTCGATGATCGGTCATATGACGAGTGCTGCTGGTGCTGTGGAGGCTGCCGCCACGATCTTGGCGATGAAGCACAATATCATTCCGCCCACCATCAACTACGAGTATCCTGATCCTGAGTGCGACCTAGATTACGTGCCCAACAAAGCACGGCCCGCCGATCTACGGATCACGATGTCGAACTCGTTTGGTTTTGGTGGTATCAACGGCGTGTTGGTCTTCAGCAAACCCAAGGCCGATTAAGCCGCGAGTGCTGGCCCTGGATCACGAGAGAGCAGCTGATCGATCCGAGCGAGTAGTTGATCGATATCAAAGGGCTTATCGACATAATCGACACACCCAATTGCGCGGACTCGCCGTGGGGTGAGCAGCGTGTTATACACGGTGGTGCCGAGGATCGGTGTTCTGCTCAGGGTGGGTTGGTTATGCAACTGCCGTGCAGTCTCCCAACTTGCCTGACCCGGCAGTGACAGGGCCAGTACAATCAGGTCGGGTTGTTCAGCGCAGGCCTGGCGAACGACATCTGCTCCAGGATCCACAGCCAGGACACGATAACCTTGAGCGCTCAGGAGGCGATGGAGGATCAAACGATGATCCGCGACATCGTCCACAACCATGATTGTTCGGCGTTGCATAGCTCTCCCGTCATCCTATAATGTCTTTGTAACACCGATGTAGGCTCTTTTGACGACAATAGTGGAACGTTGAAGCGTTTGTGTGTAGTTGGTAAACCATACGAGGGAACCTGTCGTTTGGTTGCGCTGGTTGTAGGGAGAACCGAAAGTAGTCCCGCTCGTACTACACACAAGCTATTATACATCAGGTTTTTCCTTTGTTTTTGGCGATGAATGCGCTTATGACATCATCAGACACCGAAAATTGGGGCATCATCGGCCACTCATGGGCTGTCGATTTCTTGCGGCGCTCGTTGCAGGGGAATCGTGGCTCTCACGCGTATTTGATCAGCGGGCCTGCGAGCGTTGGCAAGGCGCTTTTGGCGCTGCGTCTCGCTCAGGCGCTGAACTGCGAACAGCATCGCGGCGACCCTTGCCGCACATGTCGCAGCTGCAAGCGGATCGAGCATGGCAATCATCCCGATGTGCGGATCGCTGGGATGGCGTCTCAAGCCGCAGGTCTCAAGCCAGACGAAGCCGCACGTCAGCGCGATCTCAAGATCGATACGGTGCGTGCGTGGCAGGGCGATATCAGCCTGCGCCCTTACGAGGGCCAACAACGGGTCTTTATCCTGCACGATGCCGAGCGCCTGACGGAGGCGGCTGCCAACGCCATGCTCAAGACGCTGGAGGAGCCGCCGCCCTACGCGACGATCGTGCTAGTGGCGAACACCAGCGGTGATCTGATGCCCACGATCGTATCGCGCTGCCAGCCGATCAAGTTGCGCCCTGTGCCTCGCGCCGACCTCGATGAAGCGTTGCGTACACGCTACAACCTCGCTCCCGAGGACGCCAAACTGCTTGTGGCATGGAGCGGAGGCCGACCAGGCTGGGCGATCCGTATGATCGGCGCTCCCGAGGAATTGGAGACGCGACAGGCTCAACTGGAGGCGTTAGTGGCGCTGCATACGCAACCACGGAGCGCTGGGTTCCGTTGGGCCGAGGAGCGCGCCAAAGAGTATCGTGGTGGTGAACAGGCTCAGGTTATAGCTCTGTTGGAACTGTGGCAAAGTTGGTGGCGTGATGTGCTGATGGTGGCGGCGGGCTGTTCCGAGGCGATTATGCACATCGATCGACAATCGGCGCTGCAACGCGATGCCAATACCTTCCCGATCAGCGATATCTACCGATTTGTGCGTCGCTTGGATGATGCTGTGCGTCAACTGCGCGAAAACGTGAACCCTCAACTTGCGCTGGAAAATCTGTTTTTGCACCTCCCTGGGCGGGCGGCGTAACCCGAATCGCATCATAAAACGTTAGGCTCATTGTGCTTGATATACCTCGAATCGTAGTGGGCTTGCTGTTCAGCACGCTGATCGGTGGCTTCGCTTATCGTCGGCGCTCGCTGACACGTGGCGGCTGGCTCGGTGCTATTCTGACAGGCACCTCGACCTTCGGCTTCGGCGGGTGGTCGTGGGGCCTCACGTTGATCGCGTTTTTCGTCACCTCCAGCGCTCTCTCTCATTTTCGCCAAGCCCATAAGCAACGCATCGCTGGTGAGAAATTTGAGAAGGGCGGCCAACGCGATCTGTGGCAGGCGCTCGCGAACGGCGGCGCTGGTGGCGTGTTGGCGCTGGCCTACGGCCTGATGGGCGAATCCTGGTGGCTGCTCGCTGCATTCGCTGGCGTGATGGCGACCGTCACCGCCGACACCTGGGCGACTGAGCTCGGCGTGCTCAGCCCCAACCCGCCCCGCTTAGTGACCACCTGGCAGCGTGTTGCGCCGGGCACATCGGGCGGTATCTCGCGCTATGGCTTCGCTGCTAGCGTGGCGGGCGCGTTGTTCATCGGCGTTGTGATGCTTGTGATCGAGGGTGTGGTGCGTGGCGCTTGGCAGGGCTGGTTGGTCCCCGCAGCCCTCCTTGGCGGATTGATGGGCAGTTTGGCCGATAGTTGGCTGGGCGCAGTCGCTCAAGCAATGTACCGCACTCCAACAGGAGAGGAGACCGAGCGCCGTTACAGCGCTGGCGCGCCAAATGAGCTTATTCGGGGCTTCGCGTGGATGAACAACGATCTCGTGAATTGTCTCAGCTCGTTGTTTGGCGGCCTGATCGCATTCGCTGTAGCGTGGCTTTTGATCGCTTAACGCTACGTCGTTCAGCAAACCTGCTGATTCTGTAAGCAATCTCTGGATAAGCTCGAAGTTGGATCATCGCTGACACAGACGGTGCGAAGCATCGAGCAAACAAAAAAGGGAGCGGCGAATGCCACTCCCTTTTTGCGTGTCTGTTCGACTTAGCCGTTGACCTCGGGCTGCTCGGGCTGCGGCTGCTCGGGCTGCTCAGGCTGAGGCTGCTCGAACTGCGGCTGCTCAGGCTGCTCGGTCTGCTCAGGCTGAGGCTGCTCGGGCTGCGGCTGCTCCGGTGGCGTTATCGGCTTACCGTCGGGGCCAAGGTCGGCAGGGTTGACGGTGAAGATATTCGGCCACGCCTTGAAGCGTGTGCGGAACAGCTCAGGCTCTTGGCGTACACCGTTTTCGATGATGATGCGGTGCACATCGATCGTCATACCGCCGCGTGCGGTGTCGGTCTGCTTGCGGGTGCCCACGGGCTGCGAAGCATCGGCGACATAGACCGGCTCGGTGGGAGCTGGCACATGATCATAGATGCGGCGGACCAATTCAACTGTGCGATTCGGCTTGGTGCCGTACAACTCGACCTGCGCCACACCTGTCTGTGGGTTTGCCCAAGCCTGGATCAGCAGCCAATGACCGGTATCGTTGACGAACTTGAAGTCTGGACCGCCCGTGAAGATCGTGGCGTCCATGCCCATACCATCGCCATACTCGCCCAGGCCGTACTTATCGTACCAGTTGATGTAGAACGAGTGGCCCCAGCGCTCGGTGATCGGCAGGCCAGCCCAGAACGCCGCGCGATAGATCGTGGTCGAATCTTGGCAGATACCGCCGCCGAACTCCAACTGCGTACGGTTCTGAACGATCGCATAGCCCTCGACAAAGCCATTGGCAGCATCGATCTCACCGATGTTCTCGTTGAACGAGAACTCCGCACCTGGAGCCAGGAGAATACCGTTGAGGATCTCCATACCGCGTACCACGTTATGGACGCGGTAGGCGGCCGAACCGCTGAAATCGCTCTTGCCGATCGACACCAATTCTTTGATGCCGATCAAGTGCAGGTTCTCCTCAGTCACCTGGGGCGCGACCTCGCGGGTTGGCAGGTCGAGTGTGCGCTGTGACGAGTTGAGCGCCGCCACGATCAAATCGTGCGCTTTGGCCTCATCGAGACGAACACCGGGCACGCCGGGCTTAATGATGCGGAGATCGCCATTATTCCAGGCTACGCGAGGGAGCACGCTCTCACGCCCTGTCTCATCGGCGATCGCAACGATACGCTTATTGATCTGGTAGGAGTTCAGTTCAACAGCGATGCGGTCGCTGCTATCGTCCTTCGGCACCCGCGCGATTTGCAGCATCAGTGCAATCTCTTCAGGTGTCCAAGTATAGCTTTTCCCTTCGACGTTCAGTTGCAAATCACCCTGCAGGATCGTGTTGATCTGCTGTTTGGCGGCCTCAACCTCGGCATCGCTGAGGCGAGGAGCGAGCTCGCGGGTGCGCAGCGCGATTGTACTGGGTTGGAAGGTCTTGAGGGCAGAGGTTAGATCTTGGACAGTTTCATCGATCAGCAGTTGGCGACCTGTGCGTGCAGGTTTCGTCTTCACGACAAGCCCATCGAGTTCGAGTTGCGCATCGATGGGTGTGATATCGAGCTCGTTGCGGAGGCCCGAGATGTACTCCTGCATAACCGTCTGATCGAAGGTCACACGCAGTGGGAGATCGAGGCCATCCTGCCAGATAGCAGCAATGTTTTGGAGATTCTCGAACATGCGGTTGCCACGACCTGCTTGGTACGCTTGATCGATAGCGCCCTTAAAATCGAACGAGATCCCCAATTGCTCTGGCGATGGCTGCCACGTTTTATCGTTAAAGGTGAGCGTGGCTGGGTTCTGCAGAAACTTTGTGTATTGGGCTTTTAAGGCTGCCTCCGCCTCGGCGGGTGTCATCTCGCCAATGGGAAGACCTTGTACAGTGACATTTGGGTAGATTTTACCCTCGTAGCTACGATCGAGATAGTATAGGCCACCCAAGGCGCTAGCACCGACGATAACGAGTAGACTCAGGAACGCTGTGAGAAACAGATTTCCACGGCGTCGGGGTGGGCGTCGGCGCGCGACCGATGGTGATGGCTCTGTATTTGGTAATGGCTGGTCAAACGATTGATCGATGACCGCATGTGCAGCGAGGGGCCGGGTCGCATAAGGATCTGTTATCCGACGATGCGCCCGATCCATATTCGTGAAATCTTCTGCAGACACTCAAACCTCCACGAACGTCAGGCAACGAAGCTTCTTTCAATAAGGAATTGAAACAACTTCATCTTGTATAACGAAACAACTACTTTGAGACTTGAAACACAGCGATAACTATACTTCACTGCTGTGAGCCATGTCAATGAAGAAAGCCTGAAAATTCCTTACAACAACGTAACGAAGTTGTGTTGGAATTTTGCGTTTGTTATTAGGAATTGCACTTGTACCCGATGCCAAAATCTAGGAGCAGAAAGCCTGATTCTATGAAGCGAGATGCTTCTTTGTAGAGTATAATAGCACAGAGTTTGCCAAGAGTATATATGTCTTTCCTAAGAGAAAACCAAGTATCATCTGAGCGACCCCAACGATGCTCTGGAAGCCGATTTGACAGAGTGGGGCAACATGCGTATAATGGCGCTTGCTGCGGTTGAGAAATGCAGTTAACAACAAGTGGGTCGGTACCGAAGTGGCCAACCGGGGCAGACTGTAAATCTGCTGTCTTAACGACTTCGCTGGTTCGAATCCAGCCCGGCCCACCACTAACAAATAATAGAATAAAGCCCACGAAAGCATGAACGGGCTCTTGGCGGGTACGCTCGTGTTTTCGTGGATTTTCGTGCTCATAGAGCACAGTGCCCATGTAGCTCAGTTGGCAGAGCACCTCTTTGGTAAAGAGGAGGTCTCGGGTTCAAGTCCCGACATGGGCTCCACTTCTTTCTTTGCAACTTAGCGATAAGTTGCTATTTCTCTGTATGGAGGTGCGAGGAATCTCATGGCCAAGCAGAAATTCGAGCGAACTAAGCCGCACGTCAATGTTGGTACGATTGGTCACGTCGACCATGGTAAGACGACCCTGACGGCTGCCATTACTAAGGTGTTGGGTCTGAAGGGTCAGGCCAACTTTACGGCGTACGATGCGATCGACAACGCTCCCGAAGAGCGCGCTCGCGGTATCACGATTGCGATTCGGCACATCGAGTACCAGACCGATGTTCGCCACTACGCTCACGTGGACTGCCCGGGCCACGCCGACTACATCAAGAACATGATCACCGGCGCAGCGCAGATGGACGGCGCGATCCTGGTGGTCTCGGCTCCGGATGGCCCGATGCCACAGACCCGCGAGCACATTCTGCTTGCGCGCCAGGTGCAGGTGCCCGCGATGGTGGTGTTCCTCAACAAAGTCGATATGATGGAGGACGAGGAACTGCTGGAGTTGGTCGAGCTGGAGTTGCGCGAACTGCTGAGCAGCTTCGACTTCCCGGGCGACGAGATTCCGATCATCCGTGGTAGCGCGTTGGCGGCTCTGTCGTCGACCTCGAACGACATCAACGCTCCCGAGTACAAGAGCATTCTGGACTTGATGGACGCGGTGGACAGCTACATCCCCACGCCGCAGCGCGCGGTGGATCAGCCGTTCCTGATGCCGATCGAGGACGTGTTCGGTATCAAGGGGCGCGGTACGGTGGTGACGGGTCGTATCGACCGCGGCAAGGTCAAGGTTGGCGATACCGTCGAGATCATCGGTATGAGCAGCGAGGCACCGCGCAAGACGGTGGTGACCGGCGTCGAGATGTTTATGAAGACGCTCGACGAGGGTCAGGCAGGCGACAACGTGGGCTGTCTGTTGCGCGGTATTGAGCGCACGGACGTGGCCCGCGGCCAGGTGCTAGCAGCACCGGGCAGCATCAAGCCGCTGAGCAAGTTCAAGGCGCAGGTGTACGTGTTGAAGAAGGAAGAGGGCGGTCGACACACGCCGTTCTTCCCGGGCTACCGCCCGCAGTTCTACATCCGCACGACGGACGTGACGGGCACGATCTCGCTGCCGGAAGGCGTGGAGATGGTGATGCCTGGCGACAACATCGAGATGGGTGTTGAGCTGATCGTGCCAGTGGCTATTGAGGACGGTCTGCGGTTCGCGATCCGCGAAGGCGGTCGCACCGTGGGTTCCGGTGTTGTCACTAAAGTTGAGTCGTAAAAACGGTTGAGGCCAAAGGGCCACAGCGATTACTGTGGCCCTTTGCTTTTTTAAGGATCGAGGGAGCGCAGCATGGCGAAGCAGAAGGTTCGCATCCGCCTCAAAGCCTATGACCACAAAATTCTTGACCAGTCGGCCCGCCAAATCGTCGAGGCGGCTGAGCGAACCGGTGCGCTGGTAGCTGGGCCGGTACCATTGCCGACCAAGATCGAGAAGTACAGTGTGATTCGTGGGCCATTTATCGACAAGGATTCGCAGGAGCAGTTTGAGATTCGGACTCACAAGCGATTGATCGATGTGCTTGATCCGAGCCAGCAGACCATCAATGCTCTGATGAAACTGAACCTGCCAGCAGGCGTAGACATCGAAATCAAACTCTAAGAGCTACCCTACGGAATCCTCGGAACGAATGCCCCTTGGGCGATGGTCGGAGGAACGCGTACCGCGTTCGACAACAAATAACGGCAAAGAATCGTTAGGATCTTTGTGCTTGTGTGAAAAGCAGCCGCTGCGGCAGGCAAATGCCCTAGGTCCGTATGCTGCGGAGGTGTGATTGTGATCAATGGTTTGTTAGGCCGAAAAATCGGCATGACCCAGATCTTCGGCCCAACCGGCGAGGCTATCCCGGTGACGGTGATCGAAGCTGGCCCGTGTGTCGTCACGCAGATTCGTACGAACGAGACTGACGGCTACGAGGCGGTGCAGATCGGCTTTGGCGACATTAAGCCCAAGAGCGTGAACAAACCACGCCAGGGCCACCTTGCCAAGGCCGGTAGGCTTGTGCGCTACCTGCGCGAGTTTACCGCCGATAATGTAGCCGAACACCAGGTCGGCGAAATCTTGGATGTTGATCGGTTCCGCGTTGGCGAGCTGATCGACGTGACTGGCACTTCAAAGGGTCGTGGTTTTCAGGGCGTTATGAAACGTCATGGTTTCCGCGGTGGCCCTCGTACGCATGGTCAAAGCGACCGCGCACGTGCGCCTGGTTCGATTGGCGCTGGTACCACTCCAGGTCGCGTCTGGAAGAACACCCGCATGGCTGGCCGAATGGGCAACAAGCGCGTGACTGTCCAGAATCTGGAAGTGGTCGATGTGTTGCCCGAGCGACACGTCATCCTAGTTCGCGGGTCGGTGCCGGGTGCAAAGAATGGGCTGCTGATGCTTCGCCCGGCGGTCAAGGCCGCAGAATAATCGAGGATGGGCGTTGAAGATGGAAGCAAAACTTTTTAATCAATCTGGCGCTGAGATTGGTACCATTCAGCTGGCTGAGGATATCTTTGGCATCGAGCCGAATATCCCAGTGATGCATCAAGCGATGGTGCGCCAACAGGCGAACGCACGGCTGGGTACACACAACACCCGCGGTCGTGGCGAAGTTGCTGGTAGCACGCGCAAGCTGTATCGGCAGAAGGGTACTGGCCGAGCGCGCCAGGGTTCGGTTCGCGCTCCGCACCGCAAAGGTGGTGGCGTGGCCCACGGCCCACACCCTCGCTCGTACCGCCAGGCGATGCCGCGCAAAATGCGCCGCCTCGCAGTGCGATCGGCGCTGTCGGCCAAACACGCTGCTAACGAAATTCTGTTTGTCGATGGGCTGTCGTTCGAGCGGCCGCGCACCAAGGATATGCTGGCTTGCCTGAATGCGCTTCAGTTGAGCGGCAAAACCCTGATCGTGCTCGACAGCAAGAATGAGAACGTACAGCGCTCGGCAAATAACCTACCGACAGTGAAGACTTTGCTGGCGCATTACTTGAACGTGGTTGATCTGCTGAGCTACGATAACGTGGTGTTTTCGCGAGCCGCTGTCGATGTCGTTGAGAGCTACCTGAGCACTGGCAAGGTTGTGATCGACGAGGACGAAGAGCTCGGCGAGACCAACGATAGCGCCACCAACGAGGAGCTGTGATGAACGCGCATCAGATCATTCTGCGGCCGCTGATCACTGAGAAGAATACCAACCGCATGGAGTTGAATAAGTATTCGTTCGAGGTTGATCGCTACGCCAGCAAACCACAAATTAAACAGGCGATCGAAGAACTTTTTGGCGTTACGGTAACGCGCGTGCACACCATGAATCAGCGCGGCAAGCGACGACGGCGTGGCACTCGTTTCGGTTATACGGCTGATTGGAAGAAGGCGATCGTGACGCTGTCTGAGGGCGATCGAATCGACTTGTTCGAGACCGCCTAAGAACGTGTTGCGTATCCGCCAGACACGATGGCGGTACGCCAAGCGTTTGACACATTACGGAGATAATGATGGGCATCCGACGATATAAGCCTACGTCAGCCGGTCGCCGCAACATGTCGGTGTCGACGTTCGAGGAATTAACCAAGAACAAGCGACCAGAGAAATCGTTGCTCGAGCCGATCCGCAAAAGCGGTGGCCGCAACAATCGCGGTCGGTTGACAACACGTCATCGTGGTGGTGGCAACAAGCGCGCCTACCGCGTGATCGATTTCAAGCGTAACAAGCACGGCATTCCAGCAACAGTCGCCTCGATCGAGTACGATCCCAATCGTAGCGCACGTATCGCACTGTTGAACTATGCCGATGGCGAGAAGCGCTACATCCTGGCGCCCCAGGGCCTGAAGGTTGGCGATAAGGTGATGAGCGGCCCCGATGCGGATATCCGCGTCGGCAATGCACTCTCGCTGCGCGCAATCCCGTTGGGCTCGCAGGTCCATAACATCGAGCTGCAGATTGGCCGCGGTGGTGTGATGGTCCGAAGCGCCGGTGCCTCAGCTCAGCTGATGGCAAAAGAAGGCGATTATGCAACATTGCGCATGCCCTCGGGCGAAATGCGCATGGTGCATCTCGAGTGTTTGGCAACAATTGGTCAGGTCGGTAATATCGATCACCAGAACGTGCGGCTCGGTAAAGCCGGCCGTAAGCGCTGGTTGGGCCGACGCCCCGAGGTTCGCGGTTCCGTTATGAACCCCCGCGACCATCCCCATGGTGGTGGTGAGGGCCGCGCACCACGTGGTATGTCGACTCCCAAGACCAAGTGGGGTAAGCCCGCACGCGGTGTCCGCACGCGGCACAACCCACGCACGGATCGTTTTATTGTCCGGCGGCGCAAGCCCTAGATCGCATTGCAGTTAAACAGAAGGCAGATTGTCGGAGCAACATCGCTCTGCAATCTGCACTCTGAAATGGAGAAAGTATGTCGCGTTCTTCGAAAAAAGGACCATACGTCGACATCAAGTTGCTTAGCCGCATCGAAGATATGAACCGCGCCAACGAAAAGCGGGTGCTGCGCACCTGGTCGCGCGCTTCCACTATCTTCCCTCAGATGGTCGGTCATACAATTGCTGTTCACGATGGGCGGCGACATGTTCCGATCTACGTTACTGAGAACATGGTCGGGCATAAGCTGGGCGAATTTGCCCCCACACGCCTCTTCCGGGGCCACGGTGGCAAAAAGGCCGATAAGCGCGGTAAGATGAAGTAACAAGCGTGATCTGTACAGCGTGATGCACCCATCACGAGGTACATATGACGTAGCAGGTTGAACGATGCAAGCCAAAGCTGTGACCAAATTCGTGCGAATCGCGCCGACGAAGGTGCGCCCGGTAATGGACCTGGTGCGCGGTAAGCCGGTGGATCGGGCGCTCTCGATCCTGCGATATCTTCCGCAGAAGGCCGCCCGCGAAATCGCGCTCACGATCAAATCGGCAGCAGCGAACGCCGAAAATAACTTCGACATGTCCCCGGCGGACCTGATCGTGAAGACGATCTATGCCGACGAGGGCCCAGCCTTCAAGCGTATTATGCCACGTGCACGCGGGCGCGCCGATCGCATTCGCAAGCGCACCACGCATATTACCGTGGTTGTCGACGACGGCGAGGAGATCTAAATGGGTAGGAAAGTACATCCAACTGGCTTTCGCCTGGGGTACATCAAAGATTGGCAGTCGAAGTGGTTCGCCGAGCGCACTTACGCAGATCAACTCCATGAGGATCTCGCGCTACGCAAAACTATTACTGCCGAATTGGCCAACGCCGGCGTCGCGCGCGTCGAAATCGAGCGCTCGGCAGGCCGGATCGAAGTAACTGTCTACACCGCTAAGCCGGGTATTGTGATCGGCAAGCGTGGTGCTAAGGTGGATGACCTCAAGGTCGCGCTGGAGAAGCGCACCGGCAAGAAGGTCAAGCTGAATATTCAGGAGATCCACCAACCCGAGCTGGAGGCCCAACTGGTGGCCGAGAGCATCGGCGAGCAGATCAACAAGCGCATCTCGTACAAGCGCGCCATGAAGCAGGCCGTGCAACGCGCCATGCGTCTGGGCGCTCAGGGCGTGATGATCAAGTGCAGTGGCCGCCTGGGCGGCGCTGAAATGGCTCGCCAAGCAACCGAGATCGATGGCCGTGTGCCTCGGCATACGTTGCGCGCCGATATCGACTTTGCGATCTATCACGCACATACGACCTATGGCCGTATCGGCGTGAAGGTCTGGATCTATAAGGGCGAGGTCTTCCCCGATCAACTTGGTAAACTGCAGGCCGCTCAGACCCTGAACACCCGCCAGCAGCCTACGGAGGAAGAGGAACGACCACGCCGACGCTCGCGCGGTGGCCGTGGGCGTGGTGGCAGCGGAAGTGGTAGCGGCGAGCGCAGCGGTAGCGGCGGTTCGCGACCACAACGCTAGAGAGGGACAGCATGTTACAGCCGAAGCGCGTAATTTATCGTAAGCAGCAGCGCGGTCGTACTCGGGGCCTCGCACAGCGCGGCAACTCGGTCGCCTTTGGCGATTACGGCCTCATGGCGCTGGAAGCCACCTGGATCACCAGCCGACAGATCGAGGCGGCCCGCCGCGCGATCACCCACCACGTCAAGCGCGGTGGTAAGGTCTGGATCCGGATCTTCCCGGATAAGCCAGTGACTGCAAAGCCCGCCGAGACGCGCATGGGCTCCGGTAAGGGCGCGGTCGACCACTACGTCGCCGTGGTCAAGCCAGGGCGGATCATGTTCGAACTCGGTGGCATTCGCCCCGAACTCGCCCGCGAAGCGTTGTTGCTTGCAGCCCAAAAGATGCCGATCCGATGCAAGATCATCGGTCGTGAGGATGTGGAGGGCGCCGAATGACAACTGTTGAATTGCGAAACCTTGATAACGAGCAACTTCGCGCGCAGCTCAAGGAATATCAGCAGGAACTGTTCAACCTGCGCTTTCAGCAAGTGATGGGCAAGTTGTCCGCCACGGGCCGCCCGCGAGTCGTGAAGCGCGAAATCGCCCGCATCAACACGATTTTGCGCGAACGTGAGCTAGGCCTGTAAGCACAAACATCGGATGAGAAACACTCGATGTTTGTCTTCCTGACTGGTTCTTGGTTTTCGTAGTAGGAGTTCATCATGGCCGAAGGGCAACGCCAATATAAAGTTGGCCGGGTGGTCAGCGATAAGATGGAGAAAACAGTGGTGGTCGCGGTCGATTACCTGAAGCCGCACCCGCTGTATCGCAAAATCATTCGCCGCACCAGCAAGTTTCACGCGCACGACGAGCAGAACTCGTGCCGGATCGGCGATACCGTTCGGATCGGCGAGACACGTCCGCTGAGCCGCACCAAGCGCTGGGAAGTCGTCGAAATTATCGAGCGCGGTGAAGGGGGCTAGGATATGATCCAGCAACAATCTCGGCTGAAAGTGGCCGATAACACCGGCGCGAAAGAGATCATGTGCATCCGTGTGCTCGGTGGCTCGCGTGTTCGCTATGGCCGCGTCGGCGATGTGATCATCGCCTCGGTGAAGGATGCTTCGCCCGGTGGCTCAGTGAAGAAGGGCGAGGTCGTCCGAGCTGTGATCGTGCGTACCGCCAAGGAGTACGATCGCCCCGATGGATCGCACATTCGCTTCGATGATAACGCTGCCGTGATCATCGGAAAAGAAGGCAATCCGCGCGGCACGCGCATCTTTGGGCCAGTCGCCCGAGAGTTGCGCGAAAAAGCGTTTATGAAAATTATCTCGCTGGCACCTGAAGTGCTGTAAATTTCAGATTGCTGAGATGCTCTGGTACAATACTGTATTGAGCAGCATGACCTGCAGTCGGAATTGAGGTTGAGTTATGCACGTGAAAACAGGCGACGAGGTGCTGATCATCACCGGTAAGGATCGCGGCAAGACTGGCAAGATCAAGCAAGTACTGCCGAAGGAGAACCGCGTGGTGGTCGAGGGCCTGAATATGATCAAGCGCCATACCAAGGCGCGTGGTCCGGGCAAGCCCAGTGGCATCATCGAACGCGAAGCACCTCTGCACGCCTCCAATGTGATGTTGGTTTGCCCACGCTGCGGCGAAGAGACACGCACTGGAAAGCGGTTCCTGGAGGAGACGGACCACAAAGGCCGGCCACGCAAAGTTCGCTTTTGCAAGGCTTGTAAAGAAGTTGTAGATTGAGTCGGTGAGTTTTGAGTTTTGGGTTTTTGAGCTGAGCACAGGCAAGGCTTGCAAACTCACCACTCAGCACTAATGTCAAGGCCGAAAGGCCGCTGGGCGGCTTTTCAAGCCCTTGAGGAGTAGGTAATGGCACCGCGGCTGAAAGAAAAATATCAGAACGAAGTCGTGCCGGCGCTGATGCAGGAGTTCAATTACACCTCGATCATGCAGGTTCCGCGCTTGCTGAAGGTGGTCTTGAACATCGGCTTAGGTGAGGCGATCCAAAATGCTAAGGCATTGGATGCTGCCGTCGGCGACCTAGCCCAAATCACCGGCCAGAAGCCAGTGATCACCCGGGCCAAGAAGTCGATTGCAAACTTCAAACTGCGCCAGGGTATGGCGATTGGCGCAATGGTTACGCTGCGCGGCGAGCGGATGTACGAGTTCACCGATCGATTGGTGAGTTTGGCATTGCCTCGCATTCGCGATTTCCGGGGAGTGAGCCGTCGTTCGTTCGACGGGCGAGGCAACTATACGCTTGGCCTTCGCGAGCAAATTATCTTTCCCGAGATCGATTACGATAAGGTTGATAAAATTCGCGGCCTCGAGGTGGCGATCGTCACCACTGCGCCCGATGATGCGCAAGGGTATTCGCTCTTAAAGCGCCTCGGCATGCCGTTTCGTGATTAGCACAGGCCAGGAGCGGTCGGTCTTGCGACTTGCAGATTGGAGCAAGCCGAGCACCGCTTACCAGCCCGCGCCATAAAGGAGTATCCATTGGCTAAGAAGTCGCTGATAATCAAGTCTCAGCGGACGCCGAAGTTCCGGGTACGCGCGTACAATCGCTGCAAGACTTGCGGACGGCCACGCGCTTACATCCGCCGCTTCGGCATGTGCCGCATTTGTTTTCGAGAGAACGCGCTGAAGGGGTTGATCCCGGGCGTTACCAAGTCCAGCTGGTAGCGTGCTGTGCTTACGCAGGTGGCGGGTCGCCATGCGACGACCGGCCGCATTCAAAGCTGGTCATCAAGGAGGAGCGCAGTGAGCGTCAATGATCCGATTGCAGATATGCTAACCCGCATCCGCAACGCGTGCATGGCGCGCCATACGACAGTGCAGATTCCTGCATCAAAAATGAAGTTGGCGATTGCACAGATCCTAAAGCGCGAGGGCTTTATCCGCGATTTTGCGGTAAAGAATAGCGAACCATATAATATCATTGAGATTACGCTGAAATACACCTCAGACCGCCGGTCGGTGATCACCGGCCTCAAGCGTGTCAGCAAGCCCGGCTTGCGTATTTATACGGGCCGCAATGATATCCCTCGGGTGCGGAATGGTCTTGGGTTGAGTATCCTATCGACACCCAAGGGCGTGATGGCCGGGCATGAAGCCTGGCGAGAGCACGTCGGTGGCGAGGTGCTCTGCTACGTTTGGTAGCGGTAGGAGATAAGCTATGTCGCGCATCGGCAAAAAACCAATCCCCGTCCCTAAGGGCGTGGATGTGAAAATTAGCGAGACGAACTTCGTCACCGTGAAGGGTCCGAAGGGCACGCTCGAACAGCAGTTGCCCGCCGAGATCCAGATCGTGAACGATAACGGCACGCTTGAGGTGCGGCGTCCTTCGGACGCCAATCACCACCGCGCGTTGCACGGCCTGACTCGCTCGCTGTTGGCTAATATGGTCACTGGTGTGACCGAGGGCTACCAGCGCGTGCTCGAAATCAACGGCGTCGGTTATCGCGCTTCGCGCGAAGGCAAGAACCTGATCGTACAGGTCGGTTTCTCGCATCCGATCCGCGTCGTGCCCCCAGATGGGATTACATTCGAGGTCCGCGAGCGCCGCAGCGCCAACGAACCGCAACAGGTCGTTGTTGTGGGTATCGACAAGCAACTTGTCGGTGAAGAAGCAGCCAAATTGCGTGGCCTGCGCCCACCGGAGCCCTACAAGGGTTATGGTATCCGGTACCAGGGTGAGCGCGTGCGCCGCAAGGCTGGTAAAGCAGGTAAGACGAAGTAGTGCACTGGCGAGGGTCTCCCTCGCCTAGGCACCTACTCTTCATATAGTTAGAGGCAGGGGATATAATCTCTGTCGCCAGGAGATCAAGGTTATGCCATCACGTACACCACGCGAGCTGCGGTTGCGCCGCCATGCGCGGCTCCGCAAGCGAGTCAAAGGCAGTACGACACGGCCACGATTGAGCGTTTTTCGCAGCAACCTCCATATCTATGCGCAGGTGATCGACGATACCACTGGCACCACCATCGCCGCGGCATCGTCAAAGGATCGCTCGCTGGCTGGAACGCTCGCTGGCAAGACAAAAATCGAGCGTGCGAAGATCGTCGGCTCGTTGATCGCCGAGCGCGCGAAGCAAGCTGGCATTGAGCAGGTTGTGTTCGATCGCGGTGGGTTCGTCTATCACGGGCGTATCCAGGCTCTGGCCGACGCTGCCCGCGAGGCAGGCTTAATATTCTAAGTATTCGTTTTGAGTTTTGAGCCACGCATCTGGCTCCTGGCCAACTGCTCACTCGCTCAAAACTCAAAACCTTCCGTATGGAGGTAGTGTGGCATCCAGACGTATCAATGCAGAGGAGCTTGAGCTCGAAGAGCGGATCGTCCAGATCAACCGCGTCGCCAAAGTAGTTAAGGGCGGCCGGCGCTTCAGCTTTAGCACTGTCGTTGTCGTTGGCGACGGCAAAGGACATGTCGGCGTGGGTATGGGCAAGGCAGGCGAAGTGCCCGAAGCGATCCGCAAGGGCGTTGAGGCTGCCAAGCGCAATTTGATCCGTATTCCGCTGACCGGGACCACCATCCCGCACGAGGTTGAGACCCGCTACGCCGCGTCGAAGGTTCGCATCATTCCGGCTGGGCCTGGTACAGGCGTTATCGCTGGCCGTGGTGTGCGCCCCGTCGTTGAGGCTGCCGGGATCAAGGACCTGCTGTCGAAGAGCTATGGCAGCAATAACCCGGTCAACGTCGTCAAAGCGGCCTTCCAGGCCCTGAGCGAACTGACCTCGCTGGAGGAGCAGGCACGGCTGCGCGATATGACCCCGCGCGAGCTGCACCAGCGGCGCTTGCGCCGCGAGCCGGAGGCGCAGGAGGCTTCCTAATCATGGCCAAGCTACTGATTACTTACAAGAAGAGCGCAATCGGCTACAGCAAGGATCAGAAAGCAACGATTCGCTCACTGGGTTTGCATAAACTGAATAGCACCGCTATTCAAAACGATACACCTTCCATCCGTGGTATGATCTTCAAGGTTCGCCACTTGGTGAAGGTTGAAGAGATCAGCGATACAGCAACGGTCGAGCGCCCCCAAACGGTTCGCCCCGCCGTGCAGGCTGCTACGAAAACCACCAAGACATTGGTCGCTCCCGCTGCAACCGCAGAAGTAGCCGCCGATGATTTGGAAGTGATCGAGGGTATCGGCCCGAAGATCTCGAGTGTGTTGAAGGCCGCTGGCATTAGCACCTTTGCACAGTTGGCAGCCGCCAGTGTTGCACAGTTGACAGAGATTTTGCAGGCTGCTGATCTGCGGCTTGCGGTGCCAGAAACCTGGCCCGAGCAGGCGGCATTGGCTGCAGCTGGCAACTGGGATGAGTTGAAACAACTACAGGATCGGCTCAAGGGTGGCCGGCGCGAAGGATAAGGGTATTGTATTATGAGCATTAAGCTGCACGACTTGAAGCCCGCACCCGGCGCACATCGCGAGCGAAAGCGCGTGGGGCGCGGTCCTGGCTCGGGCAAAGGCAAGACTGCCGGTAAAGGTATGATGGGTCAGAAGGCCCGCTCGGGCCCGAACCCGTACCGTACCTTTGAAGGTGGTCAGAACCGCCTGGTGCGCCGCATGCCCTATCTGCGCGGCTTCAAGAACCGCTGGCGCATCGAATATCAGGTCATCAACGTCGGCGAGCTCAACGAGCTGCCCGATAATCACGAGTTGACCATCGATTCACTGATCGAGACGGGTGTGATCACCAAGCACAAGCCGCTCAAGATCTTGGGCGACGGTGAATTGGCTCGCCCCTTGACCGTTCACGCACACAAGTTCAGCACCAGCGCACGTCAGAAGATCGAAGCTGCAGGTGGTACTGTGGTGGAGGAGACCTGGGTACGGGTTCCAACCAGCCGTAGCCGCGGTCCGAATCCGCCGGTGCGCGCTGCTGGTTCAACCGAACAGGCACAGGGCTAAAGTAGGCAGGCAGGTGTAACTAGCGAGAAGCTGGCTTCACCTGCATACCTGCTCCCGGATTGAGGAGTATCATCGAATGCTACAGTCGGTTCTACGCGCACTCCAATTGCCAGATCTGCGGCGTAAGATTGTGTTTACACTGTTGATGCTGCTGGTCTTCCGCTTTATTGCGCATATCCCGGTGCCGAATGTTGACCCAAACGCGCTCGCAAGTATGCAGGCAGCTTTGGACGCCAACCAGTTAGCGCAGCTGCTCAATATCTTTGCTGGTGGTGCGCTTCAAAACCTGTCTGTCGCGGCGATGGGCGTATATCCCTATATTACTGCCTCGATCATTATTAACCTCTTGCAGCCCTTGATCCCAGCGTTGGACGAGTTGCGCAAAGAGGGTGAACAAGGTCGGCAGCAACTGAACCGGATTACGTTCTGGACAACAGTGCCGCTGGCATATTTGCAGGCGTATGGCCAGACGCTGACGCTCGAACGCACCTTGGCAATGGGCACCAGCTTGTTCCGCACGCCATTCGATATCTTTAGCAATTTCTTGCCTACCTTCACGATTCTTACGTCGATGGTAGCAGGCACCATGCTACTGGTATGGTTGGGCGAGCAGATTCAAGAGCGCGGTATCGGCAACGGTATCTCGGTCATTATCTTCGCGGGTATCGTCTCGCGCCTGCCAAGCTTGATTATGGAGGCGTTCAGTAGCGCACAAATCGGTGGTTTCGAGCAGGCGATCGGTATTATTGCCTTCTTGGCGATCGGTTTGTTGACGATCATCGGGATCGTGCTGGTGCAAGAAGGCCAGCGCCGCATTCCGGTGCAATACACGAAGCGCGTCCGTGGAAATCGCGTCTATGGTGGGCAGAGCAGCCATATTCCGCTGAAGGTGAATATGGCCGGTATGATCCCATTGATCTTTGCGCAGAGCATTATCATCTTCCCAGGTACAATCGCCTCGTATGGCTGTCCTACGGGCGTTCCTACTCAGGGAGCAGGTATCCTAAACCAGATTGCTTGCTACACGTACCGAACGTTTAGCCCGCAGTTTGGCACTGGCTCGTTAGTCTACTCGGTGTTACTGTTCTTGTTGGTGGTGGGCTTCACCTACTTCTATACGATGGTGATCTTCAACCAACAGAACATTCCCGAATCGCTCCAGCGCAACGGTGGCTTTATTCCGGGTATTCGGCCCGGCAAGCGCACCGAGGAATATCTCAGCAGAGTGGTGTACCGCATCACGCTGGTGGGCGCATTCTTCTTAGGCTTGGTGGCAATTCTACCATTCCTTACACAGCAAATTACCGGTGTGCAGATCGGCCTGAGCGCGACAGCGCTGCTGATCGTGGTTGGCGTAGCGGTCGATACGATGCGCCAATTGGAAGCACAACTGGTGATGCGGAATTATGAAGGTTTTCTTAATCGCTAGCGCTCGGTCGGGCGTCGGACGAGCACTGTAACTTATCGCTCAACGAAGAGCGTAAAGAGGCAGGCATGGATGTGATCTTGTTGGGAGCGCCCGGCGCTGGCAAAGGTACACAGGCAAAGTTTCTCGAGGAGCATACCGGTCTGGTGCATGTCGCCAGTGGGGATCTGTTTCGCGCAGCATTGCGGCAAGGTACCGAGCTGGGGATGTTGGCCAAGTCGTACATGGATCGCGGAGAGCTAGTACCCGATGAGGTGGTCATCCGCATGATCATCGAGCGGATTAGCGAAAGCGATTGTGCATCTGGTGTGCTCTTCGATGGCTTCCCGCGCACGAAGGAACAAGCACGCGCGCTTGACCAGGAGCTCCAGAAATACCAGCGCCGGATCGACCATGTGTTATATCTACGAGTACCCGATCTGGTTCTGCTACGACGGATAGCTGGGCGGCAAACTTGCAAAACTTGCGGCTCTATCTATAATATATATTATTTTCCGTCGATACGACCGGAGGTTTGCGATACGTGTGGTGGGAAACTGTACCAGCGCAGCGATGACTCGATGGAGACAGCACGGCATCGCCTATCGGTCTACTTTGCGCAAACGATGCCGTTGATCGAATACTATCGTGAACAGGGGAACCTGATCGAGATCGACGGACAGCGCGAAATCTCGCTGGTTACCGAGGAGATGATCCAAAAGTTGGGCCTCGCCCAATCGGGTAACCATCGCGAAGCCGATGCAAACGGGAGCGAGGCTTAACGCTACGTATGGCGGCCTGCTGGCGGCGAGTCAAAGGAGTGGTATGACCAAGAAGAAAGACACGATCGAGATGGAAGGCACGATTACGGAGCCGTTACCCAATGCGGTCTTTAAGGTTGCATTGGAGAATGGCCATGAAGTGCTAGCTCATATCTCGGGGAAGATGCGAATGCACTATATCCGCATCACCAAGGGCGATCGGGTGCTGGTAGAGTTGTCACCGTATGATCTCACTCGAGGACGCATTATTTATCGGTATCGCTAAAAACCGATTATAATAGCAGAGTGCTGCCCGCCAGAGGTGGGGCGGTATATATGTGTGTTATTTCTCTCATGCTGGATTGGCTACGGGCAAATCGGTAGAGATAGCCCGCAAGGGAGGTTTTGGATGAAAGTGCAAGCGTCGGTGAAGCCACGCTGCGAATATTGCCGGGTTATCAAGCGCAAGGGCGTGATTCGGGTGATCTGCAGCCGCACACCCAAGCACAAGCAGCGGCAAGGGTAGCCTGCCTGCGGCGATAGCTGCCAAGCCTGCTTGGGGCTGTCACCAAACTTTGGCTCAAGACACTCAGAGGAGGAGTCCAGAATGGCTCGTATTGCAGGGGTTGATATCCCACGCAACAAGAAGATCGGCATTTCGATCAGCTATATCTATGGGATTGGCCGATCGAACGGCGCGGAAATTCTCAAGAAGGCCAACGTCAACCCGGATGTTCGGGTGCGCGACCTGACCGAGGAAGAAGTCGGTCGGATCCGTGAGGTGGTCGATCGAGAGTATCGCGTTGAAGGTGACCTGCGTCGCGAGATCCAGCTCAACATCAAGCGCTTGATGGACATCGGCTGCTATCGTGGCTTGCGCCACCGCAAGGGTATGCCGGTTCGCGGCCAGCGCACTCGCACCAACGCTCGCACACGCCGCGGGCGCAAGGGCCAGGCGATTGGCTTGAAGAAGAAGGTCAAGAAGTAGGATCGTGGCAGTTGGTGCGTGAGAACCGCCAACTTTTCGTAAATAACAATCACTAGCAGCAGGGTATGCTCGTTCGTGCCCGAGCTGAGCATCTGTGGAGGAATAATGGCGAAACAACAGGCCAAGGGTGGGACCACCGCCACGCGACGGCAGCGCGGTAAGCGCCGCGAGAAGAAGAATGTGCCGCGTGGTCAGGCGCATATCCAGAGTACGTTCAACAATACGATCGTGACGATTACCGACCCATCCGGCAACGTGGTGTGCTGGTCGAGCGCTGGCCAGAATGGCTTCAAGGGCTCGCGCAAGAGCACTCCGTATGCTGCTCAGATCACTGCCGAAGCAGCAGCGCGCAAAGCGCAAGAGAACGGTATGCGTTCGGTTGAGGTTTTCGTCAAGGGTCCTGGTGCGGGCCGCGAAGCGGCGATCCGCTCGCTCCAGTCGAACGGGCTTCAGGTCAGCGCGATTACGGATATTACGCCGATTCCGCACAATGGTTGCCGCCCACCCAAGCGCCGCCGCGTCTAAAGTAAGGGGATAGAAACGCTCATGGCTCGTTATCGTGGACCAGTAGGTAAGATCAGCCGCCGCCTCGGCATTGGTATCACAGAGAAGGGGCAGCGCATCCTGAGCAAGCGCGCGTTCCCGCCCGGCCAGCACGGCCCGTCGGCCCGACGCCGCCAGATCTCGGATTACGGTCTGCAGCTGCAAGAGAAGCAGAAGGCGCGCTATATCTATGGTGTGCTGGAGCGACAGTTCCGGCGCGTCTTCCAGAAAGCCCAGCGCCAGCCAGGTGAGACCGGTGCTGCGCTGTTTAGCCTGCTCGAGCGCCGACTCGACAATGTGGTGTACCGCCTCGGCTTCGCCACGACCCGCTCGCAGGCCCGCCAGATCGTCACTCACGGCCATATTACGGTCAATGGCCGCAAGACCAATATTCCGTCGTATACCGTTCGGGCAGGTGAGAAGATTGCGGTTCGCCCGGAGAGCCGTCGCCTGGCGTATTTTAAGAATTTAGTCGATAGCGGTGAGCTCAATCGCAGAAATGTCTCTGAATGGCTGCGCTTGGATGCTGCCGATTTGTCCGGCGAAGTTGTGACGCTGCCGCGCCGCGAAGATGCTGAGCAGGGGATTAACGAGCAGCTGATCGTTGAGTATTATAGCCGGCGCAAACCCTAACGAATGCGCACAGGAACTCGCGTCGGTAGTGCTGTCTCGCAGGCTGCCCGCTCTCGCGATGAGAACGGGCAGAAGGTGCCGATGCATCAGTAAGGAGGCGATCCGTGTTAGACATCGCCATGCCCAAAATTGAGGTTGTGCAGGCGGCGGAGAATTATGGCCGTTTCAAGATTGAGCCGCTCGACCCTGGCTATGGCCATACGCTAGGGAATGCCTTACGGCGTGTGCTGTTGTCGTCGATCCCAGGATCGGCGATCACAAAGATCAAAATTGATGGGGTCTTTCACGAATTTTCGACGATCCCAATGGTGAAAGAGGATGTAACTGAGATTGTATTGAATATCAAAGGCATCCGCTTGCGCTCGTACGCGGAGCGCCCCGTGAAAGTGCTACTGACCAAACAGGGCGCTGGAGTGGTGCGAGCTGAAGATATCGATACACCCAGTAACGTTGAACTCGTTAATCCTAATCACTATATTTGTACCTTGGACTCGGACGACGCGCAGATCGAGATCGAGATGACCGTCGAGCGCGGTAAGGGCTATATGGCTGCAGATCAGCGCGAAGCCCTACCGATCGGCGAGATCCCGGTCGATGCGATCTTCACTCCGGTGCCTAAGGTCAATTATGTCGTTGAAAATATGCGTATCGGCCAGGCGACCGACTACGACCGCCTGCTGATCGAGATCTGGACCGATGGCACCATTAAGGCCGGCGATGCGTTGAGCCACGCCGCGCAGGTGCTCGTCCAATACAGCCAGACGATCGCCGATTTCAATCGGTTGACGACTGAGCCCGAAACTCCGTCGATGCCCGGTGGCCTCGTTATCCCGGCAGATATCTACGATACGCCGATCGAGGAACTGGACCTCTCGACCCGCACCTATAACTGCTTGAAGCGTGCCGATATCACTAAGGTCGGTCAGGTGCTGGAGATGGACGAGAAGGCACTGCTCTCAGTGCGTAACCTTGGCCAGAAATCGATGGAAGAGATCCGCGACAAGTTGATCGAACGTGGGTATATCCCTCGATCCAGTGTGGCTGTGGGCAGCAATGGCACCGAGCCGGTCGGCGGCGAAGGTTAGAACAAACCAGAGGATAAGATATCATGCGACATCGAAAAGCTGGTCGGAAGCTAGGCCGCTTGAAGGAGCACCGCGAGGCTTTGCTCCGCAACTTGATGATCTCGTTGATCGAGCATCGCAAGATTCAAACGACCGTTGCGAAGGCCAAGTCAGTTCAGCCTGAGATCGAGAGTCTGTTGGCGTTGGCGCGTGTGGATACTCCGCATGCCCGTCGCTTGGCTCTGTCGCGGCTGGCGAACAAGAAGGCTATGAATAGCCTGTTCGCGTTTGCGCCCGCGCAGTACGCTGGCCGCAATGGCGGTTTTACTCGGATCACAAAGCTTGGACCTCGCCAGGGCGATGGTGCCGAAATGGCCATCATCGAGCTGCTGTAGGGTATAAGTGATAGGTTTTAGGTTTTGAGGGATGGCGCCTCGAAACTTAAAACGCAAACTTGTGATCCTATGATGCGGAATGTGGCCCTGCGGATCGAATATGATGGTACCGATTTTGTCGGTTCGCAGTGGCAGAGTAATGGTCGCTCAGTTCAGGCAGAGCTTGAAAGCGCTTGGGAGCGGCTGACACAGGAACGACGACGCATCATCTTGGCTGGTCGTACCGATGCAGGCGTGCACGCTCGGGGGCAGGTGGCTAACATTCAAACCGAAACGCGCCACGATGTGGCAACCATCCGGCGCGGATTAAATGCTCTTCTGCCAAGAGATGTTGCAGTGCTGGAGGCGTGGGACGTCTCTCTCGACTTCCATGCGCGCCATAGTGCTATCCGCCGCGAGTATCGGTATCTTATTGATAATAGGCGGGTTGCTTCGCCGCTGCTCCGCCGATACGCGGTACATGTGCCACAACCGCTCAATCTCGATGATATGAGTGAGGCACTGCGCTCGCTGCTTGGCACGCACGATTTTGCTGCGTTTGCTGGGGGGCCGCAAACTGGTTCAACAGTGCGCGAGTGTTTTACGGCGAGTTGCACTCCGGTTGAGCTATTAGGGTTTTCGCTGATTGCTATCGACCTTGCCGCTAGTGGCTTTTTACGACATATGGTGCGCAATATCATTGGCACGCTGCTAATGGTAGGCGAAGGCAAATTGACACCTAGTGGCTTTGCAGCAATTTTGGCTGGCCGTGATCGGCGGCGAGCTGGGCCTACGGCACCAGCACATGGTTTATATTTGATGGCGGTGAGCTATCCATAAATATGCAGCTAACCGCTCCAGGTTCCTCGATGGCCTAGCAGTTCGTGTTAGAGTGAGCTGAGGGAACTACGAGGACGGACTGTTATTAGGAAACAGCAATGAAGACCTATTCGCAAAAAGCATCAGAAGTCCAGCGCGACTGGCACGTCGTCGATGCAACCGGCCAGACGCTTGGGCGCCTCGCGACTCAGATCGCGACGTTGCTACGTGGCAAGCATAAGCCGACTTTTAGCCCAAACCTTGATGGTGGCGATTTTGTGATCGTTGTGAACGCCGAGAAGGTGCGGGTTACGGGGCGCAAAGAAGAACAGAAGATGTATTACCGCCACTCGGGCTATCCCGGTGGGTTCAAGGCGATCCCCTATCGCCGCATGATGGCTACTCACCCGGATCGCATTCTGCGCTTCGCCGTCAAGGGCATGCTGCCTAAGACGCGCTTGGGTCGTCAGCAGATCCAGAAGTTGAAGATCTATGCCGGGCCTACGCATCCGCATGCTGCCCAGCAGCCCAAAGTCTATACGCCCCGACCACGTGGCTAACTGTTAAAGTATCTGGTGCGTTTTGGCGATACGTGTGACGCCGCGCACTTCGAGCGAGGAGTTCATGGTAGAAAAACGCTATTATCAGGGCACAGGCCGCCGCAAGACTGCGGTGGCGCGCGTGCGCCTGTTCCCCGGCAACGGCGAGATTGTTATCAACGGCAAGCAGATCAATGAGTACTTCGGTAATCGCGATGTGTTCAACAAAGAACTGCTGCGCCCGCTGGAGTTGACCGGTAATCTGAACGCTTTCAACGTGCTGGTGAAGGTGCGTGGCGGCGGCGTGTCGGGTCAGGTTGGCGCAGTGCGTCACGGCATCGCCCGCGCTCTGCTCGACTCGGATGAGGAGCTGCGCCCGACGCTGAAGAAGGCTGGCCTGCTGACCCGCGACCCGCGTATGAAAGAGCGCAAGAAGGCTGGTCTCAAGCGCGCCCGCAAGCGGCCACAGTACACCAAGCGCTAACGTTTGGTGGTGCGGTACCACTCAAACGTTTTTGTGCGGTGGTGGCCTGCTTCTTTCATAGCGATGTCTGAAAAATGCCTGCTCTCACTTTGAGGGTGGGCATTTTGCATTGGCGAGCATAAATTGTGTAGCTTGAACTGTCTTGAGGTGCGCGAGCTGAGGACGAAGTGTTACGACGGGAACGATGGTAGTGTGGTTGAGAATGCGGGGTCGGATGTTGGGTTAACGTATCGTGCGACACAATCGAGCAGTTGATCGAGGTCGAACGGCTTGGCGAGATAATCGGTTTGGGCCTGGGGTAGCAGTGCCTCCGCAAGGTTCGGACTGGCGGTCATCAAAACGACTGCAGTATCGTTGTACTGCTGTAGCCGTTGCCATACCTCCATCCCTGTCATTTGAGGCATCAGCATATCGAGCAGAACGAGACGTGGACGTTCGCTCTCGATCAGAGAGAGGGCCGTAAGACCATCGGTGACACCTGTTACTCGATAGCCCTCATCGCGCAGAAAATCGACAACCAACTCGACAATATCGATTTGGTCATCTACAACGAGAACGCTTCCTGGTCGCTTCATAGCTCCCACCCTTCGCGCACATGGCGATCAAATCCCATGGCTCTAATATAGTAACGGGTATTATACCACCGTTTTTTATCTGTGTATCGAAATATCAGTGAATATTTTTATTTCGTTAAAGATATAGTATATATCATTGAGATGATGATTAAAAAAGGTGAAATGGCTCGATACGATTATCGTTGTTGGATCTGACGACGTAATTTTGTAATATGCGAGGATTCTCCGATAATTATCGGTTCGTTCAGTGCTGAACTTGTGATTGTTGTGTTTATGTCCCATTGCGCGCCGGATAGGCTTTCGATCTGTCCGCCAGCGGCTTGTAAGATTGCTACTCCTGCGGCGATGTCCCACAGCGCCGCTCGGCTAATCAATGCGCCCAACGCTTTGCCTCGTGCCACATAGCAGAATTCTGCCGCAATAGAGCCGAGCGAGCGGACTTTGCCAGGGAAATCGATGGTGAACCGTCGATGGCTGTTCGATGGAATGGCGATCCAATCCTCACCCTCCCATTCGCGCGGGGCCGCCACGTGGATGGGCGTGCCGTTGAGTTTGGCAGGGCGGCCTGGCTCGGCCCAATAGCAATCGCCCAGTAGCGGCAGTTCGATCATTCCGAAAGAGGGGTGGCCCTGGTGCAGCAACCCAAGCGAGATACCCCACATCGGCAGGCCCGCCACGAACGAGGCGGTGCCATCAAGCGGATCGAGCACCCAGACGTATTCGGCGTTGGCGTCCTGGCTGGTCTGCTCTTCCCCAATGATGCCGTAGTTCGGGTAGCGGAGCGCGAGCCGTTCGATCAGCATTTGTTCGATGGCTTGATCTACTTCGGTCACCCAACTGTGGTCGGCTTTGCGCCATGCGGTGGCGTGGTTGAACTGTTGTTGAGCGAGCTTTCCCGCTTCACGCAGCCAATGTTGTAGCTCATCGAGATCAATATTGTGCATATGTTGGGGCTCCAATCGGCTTTGGTCGCTTGTTCGCTGCGATGCCTATGGTATCATAGCGCTCTATGTGCATATATACAATGCAATTAGTGCATTTCGCTGTGCTATTTGCATTCATTTTGAGGTTGTTATGCAGGTTGCTGAGGGTATATTTTTGGTGCAATTGCCGTTACCGTTTGCGTTGCGCAGTGTCAATTGCTATTTGCTCCGCGATGGCGCACAATGGACGGTGATTGATACCGGTCTACATCATACGCCAGGTCAGGAGATGTGGCAAACAACGTTCGATGAACTTGGTATTGAGCCGAGTTCGATCGGACGTATTATTTTGACCCATGCTCACCCCGATCATTATGGTATGGCAGGTTGGCTTGCACAGCAGAGCGGCGCTCCGGTACTCCTATCTGCCGTTGAACAGCGGTTTGCTGAGCAAGTTTGGCACCAGGGTGAGCCGTTTTATCGCGCGACTCAGGCGTTTTTTCAAGAGCATGGTATGCCCGAACCGCTCTGCCAAGTGGTGTACGAGAATATGGTGGCGTTGCAGCCCAACACGTTGCCGCACCCTGCCGTGGTGACGTTGCTGGCCCCGAACAGCCACCTGACGATCGGTGGACGCGAGTTTGTGGCGATTGAGACGCCCGGGCACAGCGATGGGCATTTGGCTTTCTATTGCGCTGCCGAGCGCCTAATGTTGTGTGGCGATACGGTGCTCACTAAGATTACGCCAAACATCAGTTTGTGGCCGCACAGCCACCCGAACCCATTGGCTGCCTTCTTGCAGACGCTTGAGCTCCTACGTCAATTCGATGTTGCGCTCGCGCTGCCGGGCCACGGGCCACTGATTACCAACTGGCATACGCGCCTAGACGAGCTGAATCTGCATCACGAGCAGCGCTTGAATGCGGCTGTGGCAGCATTGGGTGAAGGGGCTACGGGGTTCGAGGTGTGTGAGCGTTTGTTCCGGCTCGACAAGCTCTCTTCGCACGAATTGCGCTTCGCGATGGCGGAGGCGTTGGCGCATCTGGAGTATTTAGTGAGTGTTGGGCGCGTTGTGCGTGAGGATCGATCGCCGCGTTTGTATCGACCCGCCTAATCCCATACGTGAGGGGTTGGCTTTACCACAGGACATTTCGAGGATGTATCAAGCGCTGCTTTTTGATCTGGATGATACGCTCTACGATCTGCGAAGTTATTGGCGCGATCGGTTGCGTCGGTCGCTCGATTTGGTGATACCGCACTTTCCGCAGTTCGACCGTGAGGAGTTGGTGCGCACGGCGCTCAGCCAGCGGGTGTATATGGCGCATTGGCCGCAGTTTCTGCGCTCGTTGGGCGTCGCCGATGAGGAGTTGATCGCCCATACACATCACGTGTTTTGCGAGGGTTGGTTCGATGAGATGCATCTGTATCCCGAGACGCCAGCCGTGCTGAAGGAATTAGGCAAGCGTTATCGCCTCGGTTTGATTACGAACGGCCCCAGTGATATTCAACGACGGAAAATTGAACGGTTTGAACTTAGCAACTATTTTGAGATTTTAGTCGTCTCAGAGGAAGTTGGTGTTGAGAAACCTGATCCGTCGATCTTCCTTACGACACTTGAGCGATTAGGTGTCCCTCCGACCCAAGCGCTGTATGTTGGTGACTCGCCTGAGTTCGACCTACGTGGTGCTGCTGCCGCAGGGATGGACGCGATATGGATGAATCCACGGCGCGCAGTCTTGCCAACTGATCTTACGCCGCCACGGGCAATGATCGAGCGGTTGGCTGATTTACTTGATGTATTAGCCTAATTTGTATCTTCTTGGGAAGATGGTATAGGGATCGGCGAGGGCGTAGGCCCTCGTCCTGATCTCCGCTTGCGTGTTCCCAAGATTCGGAGGGTCCTATGGTGCTGCTTTGGTTGTTCACGATCCTCACTGCGATCGCAGCGGTGTTGTTTGCCGTACGAGTGGGCATTTTTCTGCACCGTTGTCCTACGCTGCGCCCCGGTGAGCCAGCGCCAAGCGATGCGCCGCTGATCTCGGTGGTACTGCCCGCCCGCAACGAGGCGAAGCATATCGAGCGGTGTGTGCGTGCGGTGTTAGCACAGGATTATCCGAACCTCGAACTGGTGGTGATCAATGATGGCTCGACGGATGCCACGCCCGAGATCTTGGCGCGGCTGGCTGCGGAAGATGATCGTGTGATCGTGGTGCACAATAATGTGTTGCCGCGCGGCTGGACGGGCAAGAATCACGCTGTGCACGTGGGTGCAACGCAGGCTCGTGGTGAGTGGCTCTTGTTTATTGATGCAGATATCTCGTTGCACCCAGGCGCGCTGAGCGCCGCGTGGCGGGCCGCCGATGCTGATGGTGCTAAGATGCTTTCGTTGTGGGCGCGTCAGGAGCTACAGACGTTCTGGGAGCGTGTGGCGCAGCCTGTGATTGTGGGGATGTCGCACGCGCACGACCCGTATCAGCATGTGAGTTGTCTCAAACACCCGATGGCGGCGTACGCGAACGGGCAGTTTATCCTGATCGAGAAGCGGACGTATTGGCGCATCGGCGGCCACGCGGTCATCCGCGATGAGGTGTTGGAGGATCAGGTGCTTTCGCGGCGCTTGAAGCACGCCAACTATCGCTTGTTGATGATGGATGGCACGCAGGTGCTCAGCACGCGGATGTACAGTTCGTTGGCGGAGATCTGGGAAGGGTGGTCGAAGAATAACTTCTTGGCGTTGCGACGCAATCTGTGGCTGGTGCTCGGCGCGGCGATCAGTGTGTATTTTGTGGCGGTCAGCCCGTTTGTGATGGCGGTGGCGATCCCGCTGGCGGGCTTTAAGTTCAGCAGTTTGATCTTCGACCCGCTGTTGGTCAACTTCCTCTCGATGATGGTGGTGCTGGCCACTCGTTGGAGCGCCCGTAGCTATTTCAACACACCGTTGCGTGATTATGTGTGGCACGCGCTGGGTGGCGTGATTTTTATTGGGATTATGTTTAATTCGGCCTATCGCCACTTGGCGAAGCGCGGCGTGACCTGGAAAGGGCGCTCCTACGGGGAAGTTGATCTGTTACCGTGACTCCGGCGGCACGGGGCCGCTCTTGAGCAGTGCGATAGCGTAGCTGGCCGCCACATCGCAGGCGTATTCGCGCCACCGCTCGACATCGGGCGTGCCCTTGTGCTGATCGGCGAAGTCGGAGACGCCACGGATCATCAGGAAGCCGGGCTGCTTGGCAGCTTGGAAGACCGCACTTGCTGCGCCGCCCGCCTCCATCTCCACGCCCAAGAGCGCGGGCCATACGTCTCGGTACTTCTCTAGCACCTCGCCGAACGCGATTACTTTATCGCCAGTGGCCACCGGGCCAATATGCCGCTTGGGCCTGCCCGGAGTCGGGCGCTCAACCTCGATCTGACTATGCCACTCGCCAAAGGTAAGGTGCTGAGTGGCATTCTGCAAACGCGGATCGACGCGATGTACCTGCCAACGCACTTGCGGGCCGGTTTCGGTGAGCTTTTGCAGTTCGTAATCGACCACCTGTTCAGAGACGAGCACATCGCCGAGTTGCACACCTTTGGCTTCGATGCCGCCAGCGATGCCAACCAATAGCACATAGCGGGGCCGCCAACGTCGGATCGCATCGGAGGTAGCGGTGGCGGCTTGCACACGACCCATGCCGAGCAGTGTGGTGACAACAACGCTGTAGGTGACAGGCTCGCCATCTGGGAAGGACGCTTCGACCTTGGCCCGGTAGTAAACGCGAATATCCTCTGTGCTGGGGCTCAGGCGTTGGTAACCCGGCAGTTTGTTGAGCATCGCGTCGCGCTCTTCCTCCAGCGCGGTGATGATCACAAAGTCCACTGCATCACTGGCGGGAGCGGCAGTAGTGCCTGATGTGGTGGTCTGCGTTGGTGCCGCCTGAGTCGATACACTGCCAAAGGCGCTCCAATCCAGGTCGGGATGCGCTTTTTGCGCCGCTCGTAGCAACTCCTCAAGGCGATTGCGACGGCTCATATACTGCACCAGCTCGCGAGCCTTATCGCCCTTGGCCTGGCCCGACAAATTTTCATAATCGATGCCTAGATCGTCGCACAGATTGCGGAGTTCACTATCGCTCAGGTGATTCGTTAGGTGGCGGCGTAGGGCTGGGCCATCGATCTGCGACGTTGGTCTAGCCACAGGCGCACCTCCATACTGCGACGAGACGGTTGGCTGCACATCGCCATCGTCGGGCAGGTCCTCCACGGTCACGCCCCAGCCCCGCAGTATCTGTTTGATGCGTGCAATGTTTTCGCGAGCCTCACGGATACCGTGAATGACGGATGGTGGCGTGTAGGCTGTGCCAAAGATCGCCTGTTGTTGCAACAGAGACGCGAGCGTATCGCGATGGTTGCGCAGCATGACTTGTTGCTGCTTGATCTGCTCTGGGCTGGCCATAGCGTATTCCTTTGGAGTGAAGGGAGGGTTCTTTTGCTATTGTAGCACGCTTTATTCCCATTTTACCGTACAGATGCGCCAAAAAATGGTATGTATTTGGTAGAAAATACCCAGAATCCGAATGGGAATATCGTGGTGATTCGCTACGGCGCACCGATCGTCACTTCGGTCAGGACGAGCCGCGTGCCGCCGAGGATTGTGGCGTCGCTGCGCACGCTCAGGCGTGCATCGGGGCTTGGCTCACCGAGCGGGTAGACACCCAGCAGCAGCATGTAGCGACCCGGCGGTAGGTCGGCGGGCAGCGGGACACTGCGCTCGTCGTGGACGGGGTCGCCGACGTGCCAGGTGGTGGTTTGCCCGGCGGGCGCATAACCTTCGAGCGGACGCTGATCGGCTTGGGCGAGCGGTGGCGATTCGCAATCGCGGCAAAGATGCAGGAACATGGTGTAATCGCGGGTGGGTGGCGCTACGGCCTGCCAATAGAGTGTGATCGGCAGCGTGCCGCCCGGGCGTAGCTCGCCCCCCGCCGGAGTGAGGCTGTAGCCGCGCAGTTCGAGCTCCTCGCCGAACACAGCGCTGAGCGGTGTCTCAGGCTCGGGGATGCGCTTGGCTTTGAAGAACTCGGGGAAACTCGCACACATCACTTCAACGCCGATGTAAGCGTCGCCAGTGCCGCCGCAGGGCCAGGTGCGCTGATCGCTGGCGAACTGGAAGCGCAGGCCCAGCCAGCCGTAGCGGTCCGGCTCGGTGGGGAGGGGACGATTGGCGGCTGCCGCCTCGGCCTGGAGTTGTTCGAGCGTTTTGGGCGGATCGACCGTGCTGGCGTGCTCCGGCGCGATCAGCATCAGCATGCGCTTCTTGCCAGTGGCGTAGATGTTGAAGTCCTTTTCGTAGCGCCGCTGGTAGCACTTGTTCATCTCGGCGGGCTGTCCCGCGAAGATCTGCGCGCAGTCGCCCTCGCCGAAGTTGCTGAAGGTGGCGGGCGGCGGCAGCGGGTCGGGCGTGACGCGCGGCGCGTAGTAGGCCCACATCGGCATGACATAATACGGCTGCACGATTACCAGGTCGTCGGGATGGGCGCGCAGGGCCAGTTCCCGAATCGCCTCGCGCCACTGCTCTTTGACGGGCGCGCCGGAGAATTGGCCGTGCTGGGGTTGTAGCAGCACCGCCACCTGCACCGCCAAGACCACAGCGTACAGCGCGCTCGCGGCGAACTGACGGAGCTTGGCGAACAGCAACGGGTAGCTCAGCGCCAACAGCCAGGCCGGGAAGGCCACGGCCATATAGCGCGATTCGTAGTGCGGCGAGCGGGCCAGAGCCACGGCGAACAACAGCAACGGCACCAGCAAGCCGCACAGCAGTACAATCGCGGCGGCATTGCGCTGCAACGCATCGCGCACCAACAGCACTGCGCCCCACACCAGCAGCGCCAAGCTCGGCAGCAGCCAGAGCAATTGCGGCACGCCCAGCCAGCCGCCGATGTCGCCCCGGTCGAGCGCGAAGTGCACCAGCGTGAGCCATGCGCCCTGCAACGGCCCAGCCGTGATATGCCCACTGCTGCCCTGTCCCTCGACCACTACGGCCCGCGTTAAGCCGAATACCGCCACCACCGCGATTAGCAGCGCCGCCAGCAGCGCGCCCCATCGTGCCCACTGCCCCCAGCGAGCGCTGCGGTGCGGCCCGATGAGCGCGTAGCTCAGCAGCGCGCCGACCAGCGCCAGCAGCGCCAGCCGATGCACGAACACGCTGACTGCCGCTACGCCAAGCACGATGAGCCAATGTTGCAGCGTATCGCGGCGCAGTGCCCACAGCATGGCCCACAGCAAGAGCGCCATGCTCAAAATCAACAGGCTGTACACCTTAGCATCCTGCGATTGCCAGAGCGCGAACGGTGAGAGCGCGGTCAACAGCGCGGTCAACAGCGGGCGATACGTGGAGGTGGCGCGGTTGTGGGCCAGCAGCACCTCGCGGGCGGCCAAGCCGATCACAGCCACTGCAGCGGCCCCGGCGAGCGCCGAGGGGAAGCGCAACGCCCACTCGCTATCGCCCGCCAGCGCCACCCAGCCCTTCAGTAGCAGGTGGTAGAGCGGATACGCCGCGTTGGTGCTCCATAGCTCGCTGAAGAGCGCGCCCCAGCCCTTGCCCGTTACTTCCGTCCAGGTGCCGCCCTCGTCGAGCCACAGGCTCTGCGCGCCCAGCTGATAGAGCCGCAGCAGCAGCGCGGCCAGCATCAGCAGCAGGCCCGGGAGCATCCAGCGCGGACGTGGTGTGATGGTAGAAAAGCGTGCTTCTTGCCGTGGTGTTGCCATACATTCATCCTTCAAGCGCTGCGATTGTACTCGACGGCAAAACCTCGGTCAAATTTCATATTGATATACTGTGTGACACACAGTATAATGCATTGTATGATATTAAACGACACACAAACTGAGGCATACGACAAAATCGCTCAGGAATTGCGGCGGGGCGTGTTAATCATCGCTGTGCTGAGCCAACTGCACAGCGAAACGCATGGGTACGCCCTGTTGAGTAGCCTGGCCGACCATGGTTTGTCGATCGATCAAGGTACGCTCTACCCGCTGCTGCGGCGTCTGGAAGCCCAGGGACTGCTGCGGAGCCATTGGAACACCGAAGGCTCACGTCCACGCCGTTACTACGCCATGACACCCGCAGGACAGACCGTTTTGGGGGCATTGAGACGCGACTGGCAGGAGTTGACCAGTGTGATCGACAAACTGTTCGCACAACAGGAGGACGACCATGGAACTGATTGAGCGTTATCTTCAAGCGATCGGGTGGGAACTGCCCGAGGCGAAGCGTGCAGATATTGTGGCTGAGCTACGTTCATCGCTCTACGACGCGCTTGATGCCGAGAGCGACAAAGCGCCGACCGAGGAGCAGGCCGTGGCTCTGATCAAGCAGATGGGCTCGCCGCAGCAGGTCGCGGCGGCCTACTACCCGGCGGGTCAATATCTGATCGGCCCGGCGCTCTACCCGCTCTTCGTGATGGTCATCAAAATCGTGTTCACGGTGGTGGTCACCGTGCAACTCGTGCTGACGAGCATCAACTTCATTTGGGGCGGCACGGTCGGGGCTGCGCTCGGCTCGCTGGGCGAGCTGGTTGGCAGCCTCATCTTCTCCTTGGGCATGGTGGTGCTGGTCTTTTGGGCACTGCAACGCTACGATGTGCGCCCTACCGTCGAGGAGTTCGATCCGCGCACGCTGCCGCCGCTCGAACCCGAGGATAAGCCCATCCGCCGCGGCGAGCATATCTTCAACATCGCTGTCAACGTGGTGGTGCTCACGGTGCTGCTCCACTTCGCGCGGCAGGGCGGCTTCCCGTGGTTCGACCAGAATGGTCTGCTCGAAAACCCTGTGCTGGTGGCCTACATGCCGCTGATCGCGATCGCCATGCTCACCGACATCGTGTTGGAGATAGTGGTGCTGGGGCAGGGGCGCTGGCAGTTCTTCACCCGCGCCGCGAGCCTGGCCGTCAATCTGTTCGGCTTGGTGGTGGCGTTGCTGGTGCTGCAAGCCCACGATGCCTGGCTTGCTGCGCAAGGTGCGCAGGGCTTGTTCGAGAGCATCAACCTGTTGCCTGTGCTGTTTGTGGAGCAGAACGAGCTTACGGGGATGATGATCTTCCGGTTCATCTTCGCTATCGCCACGGTGGTGGCCGCCGCTGAAACATTCTCATCGGCGCTGCAGTTATCGCAAGCCTGGTCGCGGCGAGCGAACAGTATGGTGCAGAGTATGTTGCCGCTGAAGTTGGATTAGTTGGGTTTGGGGAAAGAAGCGCAACCGCATCGTCAAGGCTGGTCGCTACGGCAAACGCGCCTCAGACAGGGCGGCGGGTGCTCGGCAAGGAGGACTTGTGGCGAATTGTGAATCTACGTTAGGGAAACGCAGTGAGGCGGATGCTTGGTACAACCGAGCATCCGCCTCGTCGTTGGCGTCTAGTTCACCTGCTCCACCACCATCGCGATGCCTTGGCCCACGCCGATGCACATAGTGGCCAAGCCGTACTGCACGCCTGCGCGGCGCATCTGGTGGACCAGTGTGGTGAGGATGCGCGTGCCGGAGCAGCCCAGCGGGTGCCCTAATGCGATCGCGCCGCCGTTGACATTGACGCGAGGATCATCGTCGGGCAGGCCCCAGGCGCGCAGCACCGCCAGCGATTGCGCGGCGAACGCCTCGTTCAGCTCGATCAGCCCGATCGCGTCGAGGCTGAGGTTGGCCCGTGCCAGTGCCTTGGCGGTCGCGGGCACCGGGCCGATGCCCATCAGGCGGGGCGGCACACCAGCCACAGCCATGCTACGGATACGGGCCAGCGGCTTGAGGCCGTGCGCTCGGGCGTAGTCGGGCGAGGTGAGCAGTATGGCTGCCGCGCCGTCGTTCAGGCTGCTGGCGTTGCCCGCCGTGACGCTGCCGCCCTTGACGAAGGCGGGCTTGAGCGTGGCGAGCTTTTCGAGCGTGCTGTCGCGGCGCGGCCCCTCGTCGGTGGTGACGAGTGTGTCGCCCTTGCGACTCGCGATGGGCACGGCGATTAGTTCATCGGCGAAGCGCCCTCCGTCGATGGCTGCGATGGCCTTCTGGTGGCTGGCGAGCGCGAACTGGTCTTGATCGGCTCGGCTGATCTTGTGCTGTGCAGCGGTGGCCTCGGGATCGGGGTCGTCGGGCGGGAGCAGGTGTTGGCCGTTGGCGAGGTGTTCGGCGGTGACGCCGAGCGCGTCGGTGTGGCCGAGCGCCTCCATGCGGGGGTTGACGAAGCGCCAGCCGAGCGTGGTGTCGTAGATGGTCTGGTGCCCAGTGGGGAAGGCTCGTTCGGGTTTGGGCATCGCCCATGGCGCTCGACTCATCGATTCGACGCCCGCGCCGATGTAGGCGTGGCCCTCGCCGAGCATCAGCGCACGGGCGGCGCTCGCGACGGCATCGAGGCCCGAGCCGCACAGGCGGTTGATGGTGGTGCCACCCACCTCGACGGGGAAGCCCGCCAGTAACAGCGCCATACGGGCGATATTGCGGTTGTCCTCGCCCGCTTGGTTGGCGCAGCCCATCACAACATCTTCGATATCGGCGGGTGAGATGCCAGTGCGCTCGATCAGGGCGTGCAGCACTAGCGCGGCCAGATCGTCGGGGCGCACGCTGCTCAGCGCGCCGCCGTGTTTGCCGATCGGCGTGCGCACAGCATCGATGATCCACGCTTCGGTGGTGGGTGTCATGGGTATGCCTCTACTTTTCGTCGTTTTCAACGATGTACAGTGGTTGACTTGTTAGGTGTCGTTTGTGGCATTGTAATGCCGTATTCAATTCGTACCTAACAGCACTATACAATGTTTTTCATTGTTATTCCGAATGGAGTGCGAAGCACGAAATGAGGAATCTCGTTGTTTGGCATTGTATTCCGCGCTGAGATCTCTCACTTCGTTCGAGATGACACTGTTCTTCGTTGCTCTGTCGTTGAGATCCTTCACTTCGCCTGATGGTTCGTTCAGGATGACTCTGCGTTGCATTCTCAATGGTCATTTTGAACAAGCGCAGTGCAGTCAACTACCCACGGCTAAAGCGCGTGGGCTTGTCCCAGGCGCGCCGCAACGTGATGCGGCTCCGAGACGTGTGGCAGGCTGACGACTGCCCTGCCCA